>JAABUN010000492.1_pt1 | contig 102232 bp, 106 predicted proteins | sample 5559311 | NCBI WGS metagenome assembly JAABUN01 (sample SAMN10711877, study PRJNA513370) | rock metagenome | isolation source: Antarctica rocks | place: Antarctica: Victoria Land, Siegfried Peak sud | reverse complement strand
GCGTCAGCCATGTCGAGGTCTTTCGGACGGGTTGTGTGAGAACTCCCATCATCGAAGGGCCTCGACCCTCATCCCCGCTTCGACGCGCCCAGCCCAACTACACCCTGGATTGTGATGAGCCCCCAAAACGCCGTGCCAGCAACCCGAAAATCCGTTAGTCACAGCACCCCAGATAACTCGTGACCGACCCGAGCAGTGCTGACCCAACTCCTGGCGGAGGAGGGAGACCCTCGTACGGTTGAAAAGGGACAAATCTGGCATGTCTGTGTTCGAGGGATGAAGGACACTCCTCTCAACACTCCCATAGGCGACTACATCATCCCCGGCACCCGAGCTTGCAGCGAGGATTTGTGCTGCCGTGACCCCGTGTTGCCAGCCGCTGGGATGCCAAACCGCCGCGGCCTTTCGTCCCGACTGCAGTGGGACCGCCGTGTCCGGAGTTGGCTAACAGCGGGGCATATTCATCAAGCCAGTAGTTCGTTTTGGTCCAACGAGCAACGGTGGCAAGACTGGAATCAGAATCCGCCGCGGCCAGTTCGCCCGTAGTCTGCACCGAGCGTCTTTCGTCAACCTAAGCGGGTGAAGCTAGGTGGGACAACGCGCTCACGTCGTTCACCCGCAGATGGCCCATAGGCATGCAGTCGGTTGGCTCACGCTAGCGGCTCGGCCCCATCGCACACCCGACGACCGTAGAGCGCGAACGTCCGGTCGACAACAAAGCCCAACTGCTCATACAACCGGGTCGCTCCCGTCGGGCTGGCCGAGTCCACACCCAAGTCCACCTTGTCGTAGTCCCCACTGCTCAGCGTCACGTTGACGGTCCGCGCGAGGCAAGCACCAGCCAGGCCCTTCCGACGGGAGCCTGGGGACGTCCCGACCGCGTCGATATACAACTCGCGGTCGACCCACTGGGCGGCCCACACGTATGACAACACGGTTCCGTCGGCGTCCACCGCGACCGTGCTGAACTGCGGGCGAGCGGTGCGGGATTCGCGTTCTTCTTTCCAGCCTTGTTCGCTCTTCTCACCGGAGTTCCAGTGATCGGCAAACGCGAGGTTGTGCACCAGTCGCACGTCGTGCGACATCTCGGGCGTCGGCGTGATCAGCCGTATGCCGTCGGGCAAGGGCTGGATTGATTCCAGCGCACCAGCGCTGGCGGGGCGGGCCATGTGCGCGAAATAGCGGGCGATCTCGAAGCTTCTTCGAGCCAGCAAGGGCCGCACCATGGCGCCGGGGATTCCTCCGTCCGCGAACCAGATTCTCGGTTGGCCCGGATGGCGTTGACCAGCGAGCTCGGCCGCACGACGCTCTTGTGCGGCGAGGAGTTCGCGACCGATCCCCCGGCCGCGGTGGTCCGGATGGACGCCGCCAAAGAGGTAGGCCCGTGCCAGCCCCTCGTTGCTCAGCCCTTCCGGCACGATGATCTGACCGATCGCGACGAGTTGATCACCCGACCAGACGCCCCACGAGTCCAATTCAGCACAGAACGTTGCAGACTGCAGGTCTTCGGCAAGATCTGCGGCGTCGAGGAACTCCTCGGTCTCATCGACTCGCGCCAAGAGGTTGTGCAAGTCGGCCCACTGCTGCACGTTCTCGGGTCGTAGATGGTCCCAGCGCAGCGGCGTCCCCGTGGCAGTCATTCAGCCATTCTGCTCCGGCGACCGACGGCATACCACCCAATTCCTAGCGCCACCACGATCAGGCCACCCAGCACGGACTCCCACGGCAACGATGCCACCAAAACGACGCACCCGGCGAGGCCGACGACCGGCACCACGCGTTGCCACAGCTTCTCGCCCTTCAAGGTCCAAGCGCTCGCATTGGCTACGGCGTAATAAAGCAGGACCCCAAAGCTCGAGAAGCCGATCGCTCCCCGCAGATCGACCAGCATCGCGACCACCAACACCACGACGGCCACACTTAGCTCGGCGACCCGGGGCACTCGGTGCGGGCCTCCAACGGCCGCCAGGGACGCCGGGAAATGCTGGTCTCTAGCCATCGCCATGGTCGTGCGCGAGATGCCCAACAGCATGTTGAGCAGGGCCCCGGCGGCTGCACAAGCGGCTGCGAAGCGGATCAGCCACACCCAGCCCGAGCCCCATACCTGCGCTGCAACATCGGCAACCGGCGTCGCGGTGGCCGCCGCAGTATCGGTGCCGATCACCCCCACGATCAGCGCCGCGACCGCGACGTAGATCGCCAGGACCACCACGAAGGTGATGCCGATCGCTTGTCTGATCGTGCGCTCCGGGTCGCGCACCTCCTCACCCAGGGTCGCTATACGCGCGTACCCGGCAAAGGCAAAAAAGAGAAGCCCAGCGGCCTGCAGCACCCCGTATGCCGACACGGTTATCCCCGACGCCAGCCCTGCCGAGAAGTCGAAGACGGCGTCACCGACCAGCGAACCGACCACGACACTGACGGCGAGGCCGAGCAAGACGGCAAGCACGATCGAGACGATGACCCGCGAGATCCGAGCCGAGCGTTGCACTCCGCTGAGATTGGCTGCGGTCACCGTCATAACCGCAATCGCCGCCGCAACGCGCTCGTAACCGGGTGCCACGTAGGCACCCAGGGTCAGCGCCATGGCCACACAGGAAGCGCTTTTACCGATGATGAAGCACCACCCGGCCAGATAGCCGGGGAGGGCCCCTAGCCTCTTGGTGCCGTAGACGTAGGTTCCGCCCGCCGACGGGTAGCGAGCCGCCAGCATGGCCGAGGAGTAGGCGTTGCACGCCGCCACGACGGTCACGATCGACAGGCTCAGCCACATCAACGACCCAGCTGCTGCGGCCGCCGGGGCCCATACGACAAACATTCCCGCGCCGATCATCGAGCCCATCCCGATCGTCACAGCGTCGCCTCGAGTCAGCGTCCGGGCCAAGGCCGAGGAGGACTCGGGCTCCAGGAACATGGGAGCACTGTGCCACGCCAAGGTGGCGGGCAGGTGACGTGTGTGCAAACAGCATTTCCACTATCGGACGTAGTGAGACTTCGCTAAGGTCTCAGGCGTGGACTTTGACGAGAACGGAAAACCAGTCATCCCGGCCGGCCGCCTTATTTTGGTGCGTCACGGGGAAACCGAATGGTCACGCTCTGGGCAACACACCGGGCTCACCGACCTGCCGCTACTCCCCGAGGGTGAAGCCGCGGCTAAAGAGACCCGTCCAGTGCTCGACGAGTTCGATTTCGTGCACGTTCGGGTTTCGCCACTGCACCGCGCGCAGCGCACCGCCGAACTGGTGGGCTTGAAGCCGGACCTGATCGACGAAAATCTTCGCGAGTGGGACTACGGCGGCTACGAGGGCGTCACCACCAAGGACATCCGGGAACGCACGGGCTACCTCTGGAACGTCTTCGAGCACGGCGTCATCCCCGGTGACACCCCGGGCGAGACCGTCGAAGAGGTTGCCGGGCGTGCTAGCCGGGTGCTGGAGGAGATCTACCCACACCTGCACCAGGGCGACGTTGCACTCGTGGGCCACGGCCACTGCCTACGCATCCTGGCCGGCGTGTATCTGCGCCAGAACCCCCGCTGGGGTCGTCGGGTTACTTTCGAGACCGGTGCTGTTGCGATCTTGGGTCATCACCACGAGGACCGTGTCATTGAGGCGTGGAACCGCCGCCGCTGACCGGCCACTCAGACACTTAACACGAAGACGCAGCCTCCCATCTCGGGAGGCGGCCTTTCGTTTGCGCTCAAGCCTGTCTTCCAAGCGTGCGCCGAGATTCGCGCTGGAGCGTCACTCTCGGCGCACGCTTGAACACCCGCTCAATCCTTGGCGGGCTCGACGTCAGGGATGGGCCAGGTGTGCACCGGCTGGTTTTGCTCCGCCAACTCGGCGTAGTGGCCGAACATCTGATGCAACGCCTCATTGCGCGAATGGCCCGACGCTTCGTATTTCTCGGTGACCTCGACCTGCCAGCTCGCACCGTTCTGCTGGGCCGCACACCGACCTTCGATGATCGACAGATAGTGGTCACGCACCTGTCGGCGAAGCCCAAGGGCAGCTAACCCCTCGGCAGCCTCAGCCAAGAGGTGCTCCGAAATCAACTCGGTGGCTGCCATCTTGCCCAGGCCCGGCCACGTGAGGTTCGCTTCAATGCCGTGCTTGGAGGCATCAAAGAAGTTCTTCTCCGCGTCAGCGAACGGCATCTTGGTCCAGATGGGTCGGCCGCTAGACGTCAGTCGCTCGATGAGTCCGTAGTAGAAGCATGCGTTGGCCACCATGTCGACCGCGGTCGGCCCGGCCGGCAGCACACGGTTTTCGACCCGCAAGTGCGGCACCCCTTGGGAGTTGTCGTAGATCGGGCGGTTCCAGCGCCATACCGTGCCGTTGTGCAGTCGCAACTCGGGCAGCTCGGGTGCCGCGCCTTCCTCCAGAACGCGGACCGGATCCTCGTCGCTGATCTCGGGCAGTAGCGCCGGGAAGCAGTTCACGTTCTCTTCGAACAGGTCGAAGATCGAGGTGATCCAACTACGGCCGAAATAGGCGCGTGGGCGCACCCCTTGGTGCTTCAACTCTTCGCTGCGCGTGTCGGTCATCTGCGAGAAGAGCGGCACCCGGGTCTCGGCCCACAGTCGCTTGCCGAACAGGTATGGCGAGTTGGCACCGATGGCGATCTGGATACCCGCAATCGCGGAGGCGGCGTTCCAGTACGTCGGGAAGTCTTGGGGCGTGACCTGCTGGTGCAGTTGCACCGAGGTGCACCCCGATAGCGGTCCAATGCTCTCGAAGTATTGGACGACCTGCTCACCCGTCGGGCCCTCGATATCGAGCTGCATCCCCTCGCCACGCTCTTTGATCAGCGAGTCGTTCAGGGCGGTGTAACGCACCCCATGGCTCAGCCAGTCGTGGGCAAAGAGCTCGGCCTGAAGAGTCGGGATGATGCCGGTGGCCACCACCCGGGCACCGTGCTCGCGGGCGGCGTCCCCTGCATGGCGCAGCGATTGGGAGAGCCACCGCTCCAAACGCACAGCCTGGTCGCCGGCCATCGGGCGCGGCGGCACGTTGATTTCGATGTTGTAGCGGCCGATTTCGTCCTGGAAGTCCCCGTCGTTGAGGTCTTTAAGCACGACATCATTGACAAGAGCTGGGTCGAGGTTTTCGTCAACGAGGCTCAACTCGATCTCCAGCCCCATCTGGGGTCTGGTGAAGTCGAATCGACTCTCCTCCAGCATTCCCTCAAAGACGTCGAGGTCCATCAGGACCTTCTGACGGAAGTTGACCCGCTGCTCACGGGTGAACGCTGCTGAACTTACCTCGGCTCCCATGGCCATGACTCAACCACACTGAGGGCCTTGCAGCCAGTGTTTGCCGCCCCTTACTCAGCTAGGTCTTCCAGTGGTGGGCAACTGCACTGGAGGTTGCGGTCGCCCCAGGCACCGTCGACACGGCGCACCGGCGGCCAGTATTTGCTGCTGGGGTCGACTCCCCCGGGGTAAGCGGCAGTCAACCGGTCGTAATCGTGATCCCAGTCACCGGCTAACGACAACGCAGTATGCGGTGCTCCACGCAGCACGCTGGTGGCCACATCGCCCTTCGCAGCTTCATCGATTTCGGCTCTAATGGCGATCATGGCGTCGCAGAATCGGTCGATCTCGGCGAGGTCTTCGCTTTCGGTGGGCTCGACCATCAACGTCCCGGCAACGGGGAACGACATGGTCGGCGCGTGGAAGCCGTAGTCGATCAACCGTTTGGCTACGTCGTCCACGGTCACGCCGGTCGACTTGGTCAGCGGCCGCACGTCCAAAATGCACTCGTGCGCCACGAGGCCGTCTTGCCCGGTGAACAAGATCGGGTAGTGCTCGCCGAGGCGGTGAGCAATGTAGTTAGCCGACAGCACCGCGACCTTGGCCGACTTCGTCAGGCCCACGCCGCCCATGAGCCGCACGTAGGCCCAGGAGATCGGCAGAATTCCCGCCGAGCCGAAGGGTGCCGCCGAGATGGCACCCACTCCGTGGTCAGGGCCGGCGGTCGAGTCGAGGGGGTGGTTCGGCAGGTGCGGGGCCAAGTGAGCACGCACCGCAACTGGCCCCACTCCTGGGCCGCCGCCACCGTGCGGGATGCAGAAGGTTTTGTGCAGGTTGAGGTGGGACACGTCGCCGCCGAATTGACCGGGCTTGGCCAGCCCCATCAGCGCGTTCAAGTTGGCCCCATCGACGTAGACCTGACCGCCGGCCCCGTGCACCTGGTCGCAGACTTGCCCAATCGTGGATTCGAAGACCCCGTGGGTCGATGGATAGGTCACCATCAGGGCAGCCAACTCGTCACCGTAGGTCTCGATCTTGGCGGCCAAGTCGTCGAGGTCGACGTCGCCTTCCTCGAGGGTCTTGACTACCACGACGCGCATCCCGGCCATGATGGCGCTGGCGGCGTTGGTGCCGTGGGCACTGTCCGGAATCAGACAGACGGTGCGCTGGGCGTCGTCGTTGGCCAAGTGGTAGCCGCGGATCGCCAACAGACCGGCGAACTCACCCTGGGAGCCGGCGTTCGGCTGCAAACTCACCGAGTCGTAGCCGGTAACTTCGCACAACCACATACTGAGTTGGTCGATTAGCTCGTGGTAGCCCATGCTCTGGTTGGCGGGGGCAAACGGGTGGATGGCCGCAAAATCTGGCCAGGTGATGCTCTCCATCTCGGTGGTGCCGTTGAGCTTCATCGTGCACGATCCCAACGGGATCATGCCTCGATCCAGAGCAAAGTCCTTGTCGGCCAATGTCCGCATGTAGCGCAGCATCGACGTCTCGCTGCGGTAGCGGTGGAAGACCGGGTGCTCCAGGTATGCCGAGGTCCGCCGGTGCATCGGCTCCCACTCCACGTCATCGGGCGGCGTATCGACATCGATCACGTCCGTCAGAGACGCTGGCGGGTCGACCGCGAAGGCGTCACACACGGTGGCGAGGTGTTCCGGAATCGTGGTTTCGTCGGTGCTGAGCAGCACCGTGTCCTCATCTATCACCCAGAGGTTAATGCCCCGCCCCTCGGCTCGTTGCACGATCCTCCTGGCGCGACCCGTGGCGGTCACCGTCAGAGTGTCGAAGAAGTCTTCGTCGTCACTGACGGCGTAGCCGCCGGCTCGCAGCGCCTCAGCCAACACGTGAGCCCGCCCATAGGCCCGCATCGCATTGGCTCGGATGCCTTCGGGACCGTGCCATACGGCATACATGCTGGAAATGACGGCCAGGAGCACCTGGGCGGTGCAGATGTTGGAGGTGGCCTTCTCACGTCGGATGTGTTGCTCACGGGTCTGCAGCGCCAACCGGAAGGCCGGTGCGCCGTCCGCGTCTTTGCTGACCCCAACGAGGCGACCGGGGAGCATTCGCTCTAGACCCTTGCGGACACTCATGTATCCCGCGTGCGGGCCGCCGAAACTCATGGGCACCCCAAAGCGCTGTGCGGTGCCGATGGCGATATCGGCACCCCACTCCCCCGGCGGCGTCAGCAACGACAGAGCCAGGAGGTCACACGCCGCGCTGACCAGCGCTCCGGCAGCATGCGCCGCCTCGGTCAGAGCGCGGAAGTCGCGGATCTTGCCGTCAGCTCCGGGATATTGCACGATCACGCCGAACACCGTGCGATCCCCTACGACCTGAGCCAGCGAGGCTTCGTCGATGATGTCCCCAAGGTCGGCTCGCACGATCTCGATACCGACCGGGGTGGCGCGGGTGTTCAACACCGCGTGCGTCTGTGGGAAGAGGTGATCGTCCACGAGCAGCACCGCGTCCTTGGCGACCTTGCTCGACCGGCGCATCAGCGTCATGGCCTCGGCGGCGGCCGTCGCTTCGTCTAGCAGCGAAGCGCCCGAGGTGGTCAACGCGGTCAGATCACTGCACATGGTCTGGAAGTTCAGCAGCGCCTCGAGCCGACCTTGCGAGATCTCGGCCTGATAAGGGGTGTATGCCGTGTACCAGGCTGGGTTCTTCAGCAGGTTCCGACGGACCACCGGTGGCGTGGCGGTGTTGTAGTAGCCGAGGCCGATCATCGAGGTCAGCACCGTATTGCGAGCCCCGAGGTTGCGTAGCTCTTGGGAGACCGCGCCTTCGCTCGGTGCCGCCTCGATGGCGAGCGAGCTCTCACTGCGAATATCGGCGGGCACGGCCTGATCGATCAGCGCTTCCAAGCTGTCGTAGCCCAGTGCCTCAGCCATTGTTTGGATGTCGCGGTCTCGTGGTCCGATATGCCGACTGACGAACTCAGCGGCACTCTCAGCAACAGTCCCTGGGGGCTTGGTGGAGGTGTTCTTCGGGTCGGCGGCAGACATGAGGCTCCTTGGCAATCAGGGCGATGCCTCCCCCTCTGTCGGCGGGCTGATCGGATGATCGAACCCGTCACTCCTTCAGAGTTGCCTCGCCCGCGCGGTCCTGGACGCCTGAGAGCTTGCGTGGGGAGTTTGCCCCTTCGGCGCCTCGACCCAGCACGCAGAGAAGAGGACTCTCCCGCGCGGCATCAGCAGCCCCCCAAAACTAGCAGGGCCGCGACGGATAGCAAGGCGGGGTAGCGCTCAGCCGGTGGTGCGGGCGGCCCGTCGAACGGACAACTCGTCGTTTGCCGGTGCCGGTGCGCTTGCTCCACGCTCGCGCGGCAACTGAGCTAGTTCTCCTTCGACTTCGCGCCACACCTTGCCGACAGCGATTCCGAAGACTCCCTGTCCCCCACGCACAAGGTCGATGACCTCGTCATCAGAGGTGCAGGCATAGACGGTCGCGCCGTCGCTCATCAAGGTGATGTTAGCGAGGTCTTCAACGCCCCCCTGGCGCAACTGCGTCACGGCAACACGTATCTGTTGCAGGGACACTCCGGTGTCCAAAAGGCGTTTGATGATCTTGAGCACCAGGATGTCGCGGAAGCTGTAGAGCCGCTGGGTGCCTGATCCGCTGGGATTGCGCACCGAGGGCTCCAGAAGCCCTGTACGAGCCCAGTAGTCCAACTGTCGGTAGGTGACACCCGCAGCGCCGCAGGCCGTCGGGCCGCGATACCCGCTGGTGTCATCAAGAGAAAACGCGTCGTGCTGGAACAACACACCTTGGGTGGGTGCCGGGTCGCTACGGTCTGGCACGTGGGATCCCGTGACCATGGCGACCTCCAGATATGTAACACGGCTTCCGGCGGTTGGTGAGCCCGAAGACTCGGTGACGCTACGGAACGGGTAGGTGCCACGGTAAGGCGCAGCACCCCGGGGGTCAACGACGACGCGCCGACAAGAGTGCTAGGCCTGGGGCTTCTCGGGGGAATCCGGATCTGCCGGACCGCCTTCGAGCGGCTCGAAGTCTTCCGGGGAGACGGAGTCGAGGAACTCTTTGAACCTCTCGACTTCGTCGTCGTCCTCGATGGCCATGGTGATTCCGGCCGCGTCGAGGAGGTCTTCCTCAGCCCAGATCGGCGTCGAAGAACGCAGCGCGACCGCGATGGCGTCGGAGGGCCGGGCCTCAATAACACGCTGACCATCGTCGAAGACGAGCCGGGCGTAGAAAATGCCGTCGCGCATCGAGGTGATGTGCACCTGCTCGAGGTGATGGCCCAACTCGGCGATGATCGTGACCATCAAATCGTGCGTCAAGGGCCGAGGCGGCTCGACACCTTGTTGCGCATAGGCGATGGCCGTCGCCTCCGGGGCACCGATCCAAATGGGCAGATAACGCTGACCCTCACGCTCGCGCAGCAGCACGATAGGGCTGTTCGTCGGCATTTCGACGCGCACTCCGAGGACATCCAGTTCCTTCACGCCACCACCGTACCGCCAGACGCTGGGCTTGGCTCGGGGGCCGGAAACCTATCGCGGTGCGCCGAGGCCCGCCCGGACCAAGGCGGCGTGCAGGGCCACACTGCGCGCCACAATATCCGCCTGCACCACCTCGGGGTCGGCCCCAGGAGCACCGCGGGCACGGCGACGCCGCAGCGGCTCCAAGATTTGCTCGGCGAGACCGATCTCGCGGTCTGCAGCCACCCGGAACAACCGTAGGTGGCGTGCTTCGATGCCGTACCCAGACAGCGCGGCGGCTTGTCGGGCGATTTCGAGGTCCTCCACGCCGTGCCGTCCCGTCGCGTCGACGCGGAGCAGGCCAAACGACTTCAAGGCACCGTATGTGGGCACATCCAGGCCGGTGTTGCTGCGCAATTCGGCGGGGCTGAGTCGGATTGCTCGCCGCCGCGCAGAGGGTGCTGGTGCGGGCCGCTCCTCGGCTGGCTTGGTCGCGCTCGCGCCACTCGCGATGCTGGAGCCGGTTGCGTCTACGTCGCTCCCGTGGCCGACGGACGTCGCTACGTCGCCGGTGACAGGCGACCCGGGCGTGGCATGTGAGGGCGTTTCGCCTGCCTCATCACTGCGCGCCAGGTGCTCTCTGATGACCTTCAACGGCCAGAATTTGTCTCGTTGAGCGGTGAGGATGTAGCGCAGCCGTTCGATGTCGTCAGCAGCAAAGTGCCGAATACCGCTCTCGGTGCGCTGCGGTGTGACGAGCCCTTGGGCTTCAAGGAAGCGAATCTTGGACACGGTGACTCCGTCAAAATCTTGACGAAGAAGCTCCACGACCGCTCCGATAGCAGTCCCCGGCTCGGCGGGCTGGCGGTGCTGCGTGGTCACTGCCGCCCGAGGTAGTACATCAGCCGGAACTTGCCGATCTGCACCTCGTTGCCCGCCTCAAGGGTGGCCTCGTCGATGCGCTTACGGTTGACGTACGTCCCGTTCAACGAGCCGACGTCGCGAACTCGGTAGCCCAAACCTTCGCGCACGAAAACTGCGTGACGGCGTGAAACGGTCACGTCGTCAAGGAAGATGTCGCTTTCGGGGTGTCGCCCCGAGCCGACCTCGTCAGCATCGAGCAGGAACCGGGCTCCCGTGTTGGGCCCCCGCAGCACCATCAGCAGTGCCGTGCCCGGGTGCAGCGCGTCGATCGTGGCCTGGTCCTCAGACGAGAGCCGTGGGCCGTCCTCTTCGAAGGAATACTCCGCAGCGGGCACATCCACGCCGTTGGGGATCCGAGCCGTTGTGGGGTCGGCACCAAGGGCGTGATGCTCTCGTTCACGTTCACGTTCGCTCACTCGGGCACCTCCTGTATGTCGTCGCGCGGGCCCGCAGTTTGTTGCAGGCTCGGGTCCATACCTTAGTCCACAGTCACGCTCAGTTGATTCGCTCTCGGTAGGCCTGAACGTCCAGCAGCTCGTCGAGCGCGGCTGACCCCTCGACCTTCAACTCATACATCCACCCCTCGCCGTAGGGATCGGTGTTGATGAGCTCTGGGGTTTGATCCAGGCTGTCGTTGACGGCCGTGATTTCCCCCGGAATGGGTGCGTAGAGCTCACTGACTGATTTGGTCGACTCGACCTCGCCGCATTCGCCGCCTTTGGTTAGGACATCTCCAACGGCAGGCAGGCTGACGTAGACCACATCGCCGAGAGCATCTTGCGCGTAGGCGGTGATGCCCACTCGAACCACCCCCTCGCCTTGATCGCGAACCCATTCGTGCTCGGGGGTGTATCGCAAGTCTTTGGGGTACTCGAGCTCACTCATGGATCTCCTCGAAGTTCTCGGTCGTAGCTGGATGAGTCGTACGTGGGCCCAACGTATCGGGCCCCGCGCACTATGGCACGGGCTGGGCGTACTTGCGCTCGGTCGGGGTATAAAGAGCATCGATCGTGATTTCGTCTCGTTCGAACACGTCGATGGTCCCACCACTACGTCGCACGTTGTCCGAGAACCCCCCAGGAATAGCCAAGCCTCCCGACAACGTGTGTGAATCGCCGATGGCGAGCACTCGGTACGGCTCGGTGACGTTGACCGAGTCGACCACGAGAGTGTCCCGACGCACTTCGACCCAGGTGCTGGCGACCACTCGGACGTCACCGATTTGGATGGCCTCGGCACCAGCATCGCGCAGCTCCTGGATGAGATCGATCATGGTGGTGGTGTCGAGACCTCGTTCTGGATCTCGCACCACGATCTCGATCCCGGGGCCTACGACCGGCACGGTTCCGGCCAGGATCTGGTAGTTCGCCAAGCGGTCTTGCGCCGCACGTTCCGCCGCATCGTCATCTTGCCCACCAGCGAGTTGATCTCGATCAAATTCTAACTGGCGCACTTCGTCTTCGAGTTTGTCGGCACGGCCCGTCACGTCGTCGAGCAACGCGATGAGGTCCTCCTGGCGCAATTCCTCTAGATCTCCGGCCTGGGTGCTTTGCACCTGCGCCACCACTCCAAGGCCCAAAAGCAAGGTGATCCCTGCCGCGAGCACGTTCCCCCGGGACATCCGGGGACCACTGATCGAACGGAGTTTGCGCCACGCGGCCGAGCGAGTCCGGCGAGTCGAAGCAACCCATCGCCGGGTGGTGCCGTGGTCAGAGGTGGGCTTGGGTGGTTTGGGCTCTTTCGGCTCCCGCGGGACGCGCGGCTGCTTAGGCGGCTTGGGGCCCTTGGGCGGGCCGACAGGTGAGGCCATCAGGCTCCCAGCAGATGGCGCCTGATGGAGGCGACGTTGGAGAAGATGCGTAGACCCAGCACCACCACGACCCCGGTCGACAGTTGCGCGCCGACCCCGAGCTGAATGCCGAGGAAAACGATCAAGGCCGCCACGACGACGTTGGACGAAATAGAGATCACGAAGACTCGGTCGTTGAAGACGCCCTCGAGTGAGGCCCGGACGCCACCGAAGACGGCGTCCAAGGCTGCGATGACGGCGATAGCGAGGTAGGGCTCGAGCCACAGCGGCACCTCGGGCTGCAGAAGCAGACCGAGCACGACACCGATAGCAAGGCCGATCACGGGAATCACGAGTCGTCCTCCTCTTTCACCACAGCGACCCTGGTGGTCAACCGCTCGGCTGCGGGTGCGCTCAGTTGCTCACTGCGCTCCCACTCCACCACAATTCCGTACTCGTCGCGTAGATCGGCGAAGTACTGGCCCGTGTCGCCTTTGGCGATCACGTCAACCATGACTTGCGGGTCACCTATAGCGCGCACTACATACGGCCGGGTGAGGCCCCGGAAGTCCACGATGATGGCCTCGCCCGCAAAGCGAATGGAGGACGTCACGGTGAGCCGCTGATCGTTGATGCTGATCGCTTCAGCGCCGCCCTCCCATAACGCGTTGACCAAGCGCGAGAGGTCACCGGCCAAGACCCTATCTGCGTCGTAGCCCGGCTCGGGAGCGGGCGCAAGGTCATCCACCGGCGCGTCATCCATCGTGATCAGTACCCCAGGCCCCGCAACGGGGACCGCGCCCGCCGCCGCTGCCACGGCTTCGAGCTCGTCGGTGAGTTCCCCGCCGCCGGCGGCGGGCACCTGTGCTTGGAGATCAGCGATCTCTTCGCGCAGGCCCTCGATGGTGAGGGCAGAACCGTCGCCGCGGGTGCCAGCCGCTTCGACCCGCTCGGCCAAGTCCATCCGTTCTTGTCCGTCTTGGGGGTCAGGGGTGCGTAGGGAAAGCGCGGCCAAGCTCAGCAGAAAACCCAGCAGGATGACGGTGACGATCAACACCGGGCTCCGTTGGCTCGTCGACCCGACGAGTCCAACGGCGCGCCGATTAGCTGCGGCGGTGTGGTACCCGGGGTCTACAGGTCGATCCAGCACCTCGTTGAGCAGGGCCATCGATGCCGCAGGATCACGGTTGGGCGTGACAACCGGACGACGCGGCCACTTCATGGGGCCACACCCTGCCATTGCCCCCGCCGCTGCGCCACCATGTCGGCCACCTGGGCGGCGTAAATGCCGCCCGCTATCCAGTACAGACCGGTGCCCCACCATACAAACGCCCAGCCGAGCGGTTGGGCAATCGCACCCACCGTGGACTCTTGCTGGGCCAGCAACAGCAGCGGAAACGCGTACAGCAGATTGAACGTCGCGGCTTTGCCGATGAAGTGGACGGGTGGTGCCGGGAGTCGATACGACCGCGCCACCGGATACATACCGGCAGTAAACAAGTCTCGGGCCACCAAGATCAAGACGAACCACCACGGGATCACGTCCCGTATGCCGAATCCGAGCAGTGTGGAGGCGATGTAGAGCCGATCAGCGATGGGGTCGAGGTAGGCACCGACCTTCGACACCAGCCCGTAGTGGCGGGCGATCTTGCCGTCTAAGTAGTCGCTCAGCCCCGAGAGCATCAGCACCAGCACCGCCCACCCGTCGGCGCCGACCAGCAACAACCACAAGAAGATCGGCACCCCGACCAGCCGCAGGCCCGAGATAATGTTCGGGACGGTGAGCCACTCGTGCTTGCGCGGCATGATTTGTGGCACACGCTCTCCACGGCCGCTTGTCCGGCTGCTGCGCGACTCCCCATTCACCGCCCCAGGATATGCGTCGTATGACCGATGTGCGCGCCCCCTGCGGACGCCCGGCGAGGGAGAGCGCGCACAGCGGTCATCAGCCCGGTATCACGGCATACATGCCAATGGCCGGACCCGAAGGCCCGGCCATTGGACAAGACGTCACAACACAACGTCGGGATGACAGGATTTGAACCTGCGACCCCCTGACCCCCAGTCAGGTGCGCTACCAAGCTGCGCCACATCCCGAGGCCTCCGAGGAAGCGAACAGAACCGTATCCCATGGGCTCAGCGCCTCACGAATCGTGCCCCTTCGCTCCCCGCCGGCTACGTGCGTTTGCGCTTCTCGCGCACCCGCACTGAGATCTCAATCGGGGTCCCAATGAAGCCATATTCCTCGCGCAAGCGGCGCTCGATGAACCGTCGGTAGCCCGCCTCGATGAAGCCGCTGGCGAAGAGCACGAAGCGCGGGGGCCGGGTGTCGGCCTGCGTGGCGAAGAGGATCCGGGGCTGCTTGCCCGAGCGCACGGGGTGCGGGTGAGCGGCGACAATCTCGCCCAGGAAAGCGTTGAGCCTGCCCGTGGGGATCCGACTGTCCCAGGAGTCCAGGGCCTGACGCAGGGCCGGCTCCAACCTGTTGGTATGCCGACCAGTGGTCGCTGAGATGTTGACGCGAGGTGCCCACGTGATCTGGACCAACTCGCGCTCGATCTCACGCTCTAGGTAGTGCTGGCGCTCCTCGTCCAGGGTGTCCCACTTGTTATAGGCCACGACCAGCGAACGGCCCGAGTCGATGACCTGCTGGATGACCCTGATGTCTTGCTCGGCGATCGACTCCGACACGTCGATCAGCACCACGGCCACCTCGGCCTTTTCCAGGGCCGACTGGGTGCGCAGAGAGGAGTAGAAGTCAGCCCCACGGGTCTGATGCACACGGCGCCTAATCCCGGCGGTGTCCACGAAACGCCAGGTGGTACCACCGAGCTCGATCAATTCGTCGACAGGGTCGCGTGTGGTGCCTGCCACCTCGTCCACGACAACTCGTTCGGAGCCTGCGAGCCGGTTCAACAGACTCGACTTGCCCACGTTGGGCCGACCCACTAAAGCCACCCGGCGCGGACCACCGGGGCCATAGCCGCCAGCGCCCACAGGCTTCTCGGGCAGCGCTTCGATGACGGCATCGAGCACGTCGCCGCTGCCTCGACCGTGCAACGCCGAGACGGGCCACGGTTGGCCCAGGCCCAGGGACCACAGCATCGCTGCGTCGGCCTCGGTGCGTTGGTCGTCGACCTTGTTGGCCACGAGCACCACCGGCTTCCCGGAGCGACGCAGCAGACGCACCACGGCCTCGTCGGTGTCGGTCGCACCCACCGTGGCGTCCACGATAAACACGACGGCGTCGGCCAACTCGATGGCCACCTCGGCCTGCTCGGCCACGCGCAGGTGAATGCCGGTGGCGTCGACCTCCCAGCCTCCGGTGTCCACCAACGTGAAGTCGTGCCCCGTCCATTCAGCGGTGTAGGACACACGGTCCCGGGTCACCCCGGGGACGTCCTCGACGACGGCCTCGCGGCGGCCCAGAATACGGTTGACCAGCGTCGACTTGCCCACGTTGGGTCGCCCCACGACGGCGACGACGGGCAGGACAGCGGGCCCACCTGAGCCGGCACCGCCTTCACCAGTGTCGCCATCAACGAGCGCCTGATCCTCATCACTGAGGTCGAAGTCGCTCAGACCCGCGCGAAGGGCGGTCTCAACGCCTGTTGCTAGGTCGTCACAACTCTCGGGCGTCGGTGGTTGTGGCGTCATGAAGCCCGCTGAAGGATGCGAACAGTGCGTTTGATGCGGGACAGCATGGCGATCATGCCGCGCATACGCAGTGGTGATACGGCCTGGGCTAGGCCGAAACGGTAGGGCGCATCGTCGGGCACGGCGAGCACCTGCTCGGGCGTCAACCCGTCCAACGACTCGTGCAGGATGCCAGCGAAACCGCGGGTGGTCGGAGCCTCGGGCGGCGCGTCGAAGAAGAGGCGCACAGTCGGCCCGCACACGCCCGACCTGGTCTCGTCGTTGACTTCAACCGCCAAAAAAAGCGGCGATTGGCACTCGTGGACGCGTTCCATCTTGTCGAGATGGTCGGCATACCGCGCGGGCAGGTCGGGCAGTTCTTTGCTGAGGTCCAGCAGGAGCACCAACCGGTCGGCCTCCCTGACGGCGTGGAAGTCTTCGACCAGTCCGGCCATGGCCGCAGGCAGGTCCTGGGTGTCCATCAACGCTCCACCGGGACCCGCACGGCGTTGCCCCATTCGGTCCACGAGCCGTCGTAGTTGCGCACGTTCTCAAAGCCCAGCAGGTGGGTCAGCACGAACCAGGTGTGTGAGCTGCGCTCGCCGATGCGGCAGTAGGCCACGACCTCATCGCTCGTCGCCAGTCCCTTCTCGTCCTGATAGATGGCCTCGAGCTCGGCGCGGGTGCGGAAGGTGCCGTCCTCAGCCGCGGCGCGAGCCCACGGCACCGAGGAAGCGCCGGGGATGTGCCCACCACGCATCGCGCCCTCTTGGGGGTAGTCGGGCATGTGCAGCAGTTCGCCGGAGAATTCCCCCGGTGAACGCACGTCAATCATCGGTTTGCCCAGGTGGGCCAAGACGTCGTCTTTGAAGGCTCGAATGACGCTGTCGTCGCGCTCCACCACGGGGTATGCCGACGGGGTCGCAGGCGTGGTGTCGGTCGTCATCGTGTGACCGGCTGCGAGCCAAGCGGCCCGTCCGCCGTCGAGCAAGCGCACGTCGGGGTGACCGAACAACGTCATGACCCACAACGCATAGGCGGCCCACCAGTTGCTCTTGTCGCCGTAGATGACGACGGTGGTCTCGCGGCTGATCCCCCGAGCCGACATGACCTCGGCAAACCGGGCACCGTCGACGTAGTCGCGGCTCATGGGGTCGTTGAGGTCCAAGTGCCAGTCGAGCTTGCGGGAGCCGGCGATGTGGCCGGTTTCGTAGAGCAGGACGTCTTCGTCGCTCTCCAAGACCACCAGGTTGGGGTCATCGAGGTGCTCGACCAGCCAATCGACGGTAACCAGCGCCTCGGGATGGGCGTAGTCGGCAATCTTGGCGTCGGGGTCGTGGGGCAAACTCATCGCTGTCCTCCGGGGGTGCTGGGTTGATGCTTGGGGTTCGTCTGGGGGCCGCTCGGCGCGTCGATCACACGCAGCACAGCCGCCACAGACTCTTTAAACGTTAGGGGTGATGTGTCGATTCCATGCACGCCGGGGGCGGCCTCGCGGAAGTTCGACACGGTGGCATCGTCGCGGTCTCGGCGGACGACTTGATCGTGGATGTCGGCGGCACCTTGAGCGTCACCGCGGGCCTCTAACTCGGCGCCGCGTCGAGCCAACCGGGACTCTTCACTGGCGCTGAGCAGGATGCGGTGCTCGGCTTCCGGTGCGATTTTTGTGGTGATGTCGCGCCCCTCGACGACAATTCCTGGGCCGTCGAGTCGGGCCGAGGCAATGATCTGCCGTTGAAGGTCCGCAAGGTGGGCCCGAACGAGGAGGTTGGTGGCGACTGCAGACACCCGAGCCGATAGCTCGGCGCTACGCAACGCGTCATCGACGATGTCCCCATCGAGGAGCACGTGGGGATCGAGCGGGTCGGTCACCATCTCTAAGGGTATGTCCGACGCAACCCGGGCCACCCTCTCCCCGTCGCTGAGATCAATGTTTTGGCGCAAACACCACAGGGTCACGGCACGGAACATCGCCCCCGTGTCGAGGTAGGTCAATCCGAGCGTGGTGGCCACCGCGCGCGAGACACTGGATTTGCCCGAGCCGCTAGGCCCGTCGATCGCGACGGTAATCGCGGTCATCACATCCCCGCGGCTTTGTGCAGGCCACCGATTTCTTCACGAGTCAGCGCCCGCGAGCGTCCTGGCTTCACATCGCCGAGGCGAACGGGGCCGATTTGCACCCGAGCGAGCGCCAGCACGGGGTGCCCGACCTCTTCGAGGATGCGGCGCACGATGTGCTTCTTACCTTCGTGCAATACGACCTCAACGACGGCCCTACCGGGCATTGAGTCGATGATCCGGAAGCTGTCGACTGCGACCTTGCCGTCTTCGAGCTCGACACCTGCCCGCAGGCGCGCGCCGATGTCGCGAGCCACGGGGCCCGGCACCTGAGCGACATACACCTTAGGCACCTCGTATGAGGGGTGTTGCAGTCGGTGCGCGAGGTCGCCGTCGTTGGTCAGCAGCAGCAGGCCCTCGGTCTCGGCGTCGAGGCGTCCGACGTGGAAGAGGCGGTCGTTCTTGGCGCCGATGTAGTCGGCGAGTGAGGCCCGGCCCAGTTCGTCGCTCATGGTGGACACAACCCCGAGGGGCTTATTGAAGGCCAGATAGACCATCGTGTCGTCCACGATGACGCGGGTGCCGTCCACATGGATGGTTTGTGTCGAGGGGTCGACACGCACACCGAGCTCGGTGACGATGGTGTCGTCGACCTGCACCCTGCCTTCGATGATGAGGTTCTCGCACGCACGCCGACTCCCCCATCCGGCGCCGGCCAGGACCTTTTGCAGTCGCACGCCGTCGGGGTTGTGCACGTCGACCTCGGAGCCGTGGGCACGGGGCGCCGAGCCCTTCTTGGGGCTGCCGGAGCGCTTGGGCGCGCCAGCCTTGGTTGGCCCGCCCGCCGCACGAAGGGCACCTGAGCCTCGGTAGTTGCCGGAGCCTTTGGGCGCACCCGATCGGTCGCTGGGCCTACCGCGCCCTGAACTGGATCGATCCCGATCGGGTTTTCGGCGATCGCTGGGTCGGGGGCTCACGCAAGTCCTTCCGCTGCAAGGTCATCGAGCACGTCGCTCGATGGGAGATATGGTGCCAGTGGTGGCAGTTCGTCGATATCGTTCACACCCATCCGCTGCAAAAACAGGTCGCTGGTGCCAAATAGCATCGCACTGCTAGGGCTTTCCCCACTCATTTCGGTGATGAGGCCCCGCGCGAGAAGCGTGCGGATGACACCGTCGACGCTGACTCCGCGCACGGCGCTGATCCGAGAGCGCGAGATGGGTTGGCGGTAGGCCACGACCGCCAACGTCTCCAGGGCTGCTTGCGAGAGTTTGGCTTGGGCTCCCCCGAGCAGGAACCGTTCGACGGCCGGAGCGCATTCGGCGCGGGAGTAGATCCGCCAACCGCCTGCATAGCAGCGCAGCATGAAGCCGCGTTGTTGCGCATCGTAAGAGGCGCTCAACGCCTTAAGCGCTGCGGCGACCTCCTCGACCGGAACGTCGAGAGCGGTGGCGATAATCGGCTCGGCGACGGGCTCATCGATGACCATCAGCACGGCCTCCAGCGCTGCCTGCAACCCGCCGGGCAAGTCGGCGGCGACGAACGGCGGTTGCTCTTCGGTTTCTTGGCTCATGCGCTCTCTTCTGGCTGGTGCTCTTCTACTACTTCATCGAACTCGCTCGGGGTGCCGTCGCGGGATTCCGCCTCGAACATCGACGCTGATGAGCGATCGCTGGGGGGCACGAACCGCAGCACCAACGGTGCCATGGCTTCTTCTTGGGTAAAGGCGATCGCGCCGTCGCGAAAGAGCTCTAGCAAGGCCAGAAATCGGGCCACCACGACCATCCGCGTGCCGGCGTCGGCGATCATCTCGGCAAAGGTCGCCTGCTCGAGGCGCTGCAACCGGCTGAGTAGCAGCAGCGATTGCTCGCTGACCGACACCGTGGCCGTATGCAGATGCGCCAGGCCCACGGTGGGCTTGGGGGTGGGGGTCAGGGCCCGGGCCGCAGCCATCGCCAACTGCTCCCCGCTGACGTTCATCACCAACTCGGGCAGCAACGCGGCATACCTCGCTTCGACCCCGACGTCGCGGGGCCAGATGCGCCCTTGGGCGTCCATCCGCTCGGAGAAACTGGCGGCGACGTCTTTGAACGCGCGGTACTGCAGCAACCGAGCAAAGAGCAGATCCCTTGCCTCGATCAGCTCAAGGTCTTCCTCAGGCTCGTCGCCGGTGCGCGGCAGCAACCGAGATGCCTTGAGGTCCAGCAGCGTCGCCGCGATCAGCACGAACTCCGAAGCTTGAGACAGATCCCAGGAGTCGGTCTGCTCGCCGGAGGTCGCGTCGATGGTGTGGGCCGCTTTGAGGTGAGCCACAAATTCGTCGGTGACCTTCGCCAGCGAAATTTCCGTGATGTCCAGCTTGTGCTTAGAGATCAGCCCGAGCAGCAACTCGAAAGGCCCGGAAAAAACGTCGAGGTGCACTTCAAACGGGGCAACCCGCCGGTTCAGAACCCCACCCGGGGTGGTCTGCTGCGCGGTCTGACTCACGCTTAGGGCGAGCCGCCACGCGAGATGAGCTCGCGTGCCAACTGACGGTAGGCCTCGGCCCCGCTGTGGGTGCTGGCGTAGGACGTGATGGGCTCAGCGGCCAACGTAGCGTCCGGGAACTTCACCGTCCGCGAGATAACGGTGTGGAAGACATTGTCACCGAAGTGGTCGACCACGCTGCGCACGACCTCGCGCGAGTGCAGGGTGCGACCGTCATACATCGTGGCCAAGATGCCGTCGAGGCCCAGGCCCGGGTTGAGCCGGTCGGTGATCTTCTCGATGGTTTCGACGAGGAGCGCGACGCCGCGCATGGCGAAGAACTCGCATTCCAAAGGAATCATCACCCCGTGCGCTGCGGTCAGCGCGTTGACCGTCAGCAGGCCCAGCGAGGGTTGGCAGTCGATCAGGATAACGTCGTAGTCGTCCATCACCGGGCGAAGCACGCGGGTCAGCACCTGCTCACGGGCGACCTCACCGACGAGCTGCACCTCAGCGGCCGACAGATCGATGTTGGCGGGCACAACGTCGAGGTTCGGGATGCGGGTGTGCTGGATGACGTCACCAATGGTGTGCCCGCGCTCGACCAGCAGGTTGTAGATCGTGACGTCCAGTTCGTGGGTGCGAATGCCCAAACCCACCGACAACGCACCCTGCGGGTCGAAGTCGACGACGAGCACCTTGCGGCCGTATTCGACTAGCGCCGCACCCAGGTTGATGGTGGTCGTCGTTTTGCCGACCCCGCCCTTTTGATTGCACATCGCGATGACGCGCGCCGGGCCGTGAGAACTCAACGTCGGGGGTATGCCGAAGTCTGGGAGAACCCGTCCTGTGGGGCCCTCTTGGCCTGATCCGGCCAGTTCGGTGCCTGGGAGTCGGTCGTGCTCTGCTCGAGCCCGGTCCGCCGAGTTCGCGGTGTTCGCCTCGGATGTCACGTGTGTCTCAGCCCTGTCCATAGAAGAGGTCGGCCTCCCGCCGATCGGTTCGACCCTAACCGGCTCACCGACTCAGGGCTACCTACCCCGAGGGTGGGATTGTGCATACACCTCGCGCAAGTGCTCGGTGGAAACATGAGTGTAGATCTGTGTGGTGGTGACCGAGGCATGCCCGAGGAGTTCTTGGACCACCCTTATGTCCGCGCCGCCCTCCAACAGATGGGTGGCAAACGAATGCCGCATCGTATGCGGGCTGATGACCTTGTCGATTCCTGCTCGCTGCGCCGCGCTTCGGATGATGGTGAACGCACTTTGGCGACTCAACCTCCCGCCCCGTTGGTTGACGAACAGCGCCGGCGTCCCCTTCCCCGCCTTAGCGAACTGAGGTCGTGCTCGTACCGTGTAGGCGCGAAGGGCCTCAACGGCATACGACCCGATGGGCACGATGCGGACCTTTGAGCCTTTGCCGAACAGCCGCACAGACGCCTCATCGGGGTCCAGGTCGACGTCGTCCACGTCGAGGCCGATGGCCTCGCTCACTCGGGCGCCGCACCCGTAGAGGACTTCCAGCAGCGCTCGGTCTCGTAGGGCCGCGCCGGTGTCGCCGATCGAGGCACCATTCAAGATGGCTTCGACCTCGGCGGTGCTCAGGGTGCTGGGAAGACGACGAGTCGGGGTCGGCGGCGCAATAGCCGAGGCCGGGTCGCTGACGGTGAGGCCCTCATCGGCCCAGAACGAGTGCAGAGCTCTCACGGCCACCACCGCTCGGGCCGCGGACGTTTTGGCCAGCGCAGGGTGTGTCTGGTCACCGAGGGTGAGCGAGGCTAAGAAGTCGTTCACCGCCGGAGCGTCGACGCGCGCCGGTTCGTGGACTCCACGGTGGGCCAAGAAGCGCAGGTAGCGCGTGGTGTCGCGCCGATACGCAGCAATAGTGTTGTGAGCCAGGCCTCGCTCGATGATCAGATGATCGAGCCACCGCTGCCGCGCAGGCTCCATGACGGCACCGATCGGCTCATCGTGGTCGTCAAAGTGGCCGTCACCGTCCGCTACGCATTGATCGTCAGTCTCGGGCGATGCCACCGACCCATTGTGTGCCCCAAGCGTCATGATGTCGGGATGTATTGGTATTCCGAGACTCCCGTAGCCCGCACTCGAGAAATCACGGCCGACCTCCTGGTGCTGGGTTGGGTCGTGGCTTGGACCCTCGTAGGCCGCCTCGTCCACGGGGTCGTCAGTGCCCTCGGGGCCCCGGCCGCTCCGATGCGGACCGCCGGCGACGCACTGACCGCGCGGATGCTGGATATCGCTGACCGGGTCACGGGCGTTCCGTTGGTCGGGGACGGTCTGCAGACTCCGTTCGCAGGGACCGCCGCGGTCGGCACCAACCTGACATCGGCCGCCAACCAACTGGAGTCGTCGGTGGACCGAATGGCCCTATGGCTAAGCCTGCTCACGGCCGGCACACCGATCGTCTTGGTGGTTGCCTGGTACGCGCTGCGCCGCTGGAACGGCATCGCGACCGCTACGTCGCTGGCGGCATACCGAGATCGACCCGAACTGCAAGAACTCCTGGCTTTGCGCGCCCTGACGAGCCGCACCACCATCGAGTTGTCAGCGGTGAGCGATGACCCGCTCGGCGACTGGCGGAACGGTAACGCGGAGGTCATTGCTGCCTTGGCCACCCTAGAACTGGACAACTCGGGCTTGCGACCCGCCTCAACCTTCGAGACGTCCTGAGCGAGCGGACCTCGTGTGCCGAGTTTCTCTCGGCGTGCCGAGTTGCAACTCGGCACGCCACAAGGAAGTCGGCACACGGGATGCAGCGGCTTAGCTGTGGCGGGAGCGCAGGACCGTTTCGACGTCGGCAAAGCTCAGGTCTTGGCTGCGTAGCAGCACCAGCAGGTGATAGACGAGGTCCGCGGACTCACCCAGCAGGTCGTCATCAGTCTGGTCGGTCGCGACGGCCGCCAGCGCCGCCTCGACGCCTTCTTCGCCCACCTTCTGGGCGATGCGGCGGACCCCCGACTCAAACAAGCCGGTCGTGTAGGACCCCGCGGGACGGTCGGCATACCGGCCGGCAATGACCTCGTCGAGCTCACCGAGGAAAGAACCCACCGGCGCAGCGGCCGCCCCGGTAAAGCAGGATGTGGCGCCGGTGTGACAGGTCGGCCCCGCGGGTATGCAGTGCAGCAGCAAGGTGTCGGCGTCGCAGTCGACCTCCACGCGCTGAACGGACAGCGTGTTACCGCTGGTCTCGCCCTTGACCCACGACTGACCACGGCTGCGGCTGTAAAACGTCGCCAGACCTGTCGCCAGCGTGGCCCGCACGGCGGCTTCATCGCAGTAGCCGAGCATTAACACTTCACCGGTGCTGGCGTGCTGCACCACGGCGGGAAGAAGGCCGCCCTGCTTGTCGAACGCCAAACTCTCGACGGTGTGCGGATCGGGCAGGCTCAGCGGCGCGGGTGTGAAGCTGTCTGTGGTTGAGCTCATGCGGCGTGTCCTTCCTGGGGGCTCCGGATGACCAAACCCGCCTCAGCCAACGTGGTCTTCAACGCGGGGATGGGGACGGCCCCTGAGTGGAAAACACTCGCGGCCAGTGCTCCGTCCACGTCGGCTTCGGTGAAGACGTCAATGAAGTGTTGCGCGTTTCCGGCGCCGCCGGAGGCGATGAGCGGGACCTGGCAGATCTGCCGCACAGCCTTGAGTTGCTCGAGGTCGTATCCAGACTTCACGCCGTCACTGCCCATGCAGTTCAGCACCACCTCGCCCGCCCCGAGCTTTTGCACGGTGACCACCCAGTCCAGGGTGGTGTTGCTCAGCGCCGTCGTGGCCTCAGGATCGCCGGTCATCTGGCGGATCCGCCAGTGGCCGTCGTCATCGCGCAAACTGTCGACACCGACCACGACGCACTGCACGCCGAAGGCCGTCGCCAACTCCGTTATCAACTCGGGGCGTTGGGTGGCGGGAGTGTTGATGGAGATCTTGTCGGCGCCCGCGTGCAACACACTCCGGGCCTCTTCGACCGAGCGGATGCCACCGGCCACACAAAACGGGATGTCGATCTGACGGGCTACGCGGTTGACCCACTCGGTGTCCACCGAGCGGCCCTGAGGGCTAGCAGTGATGTCGTAGAACACCAACTCATCAGCACCCTCGGCGCGGTAGCGCTGGGCCAATTCGACGATGTCTCCCATGTCGACGTGGTTGCGGAACTGGGTGCCCTTGACCACGCGACCGTCGCGCACGTCGAGGCACGGGATGATCCGCCGGGCCACGCTCATCGGCGCTCCTGCGCCATGGCGTCCTCGACGGTGAGCCGGCCTTCGAGCAGCGACTTGCCGAGAATGACCCCAGCGCAGCCGGTTTTAGCGCAGCCGCGCACGTCGGCGACGTCACGGACGCCACCAGAGGCTTGAATTTTCAGGTCGGGCGAGGACATCGTCAAGAAGGTGTAGAGGTATGTGTTCGGCCCGGCCAGCGTGCCGTCGCGACCGATGTCGGTACACAACACGTGCTTAAGGCCCGATGCCGCATACCGATGGAGCATGGTCGGCAGGTCGGTGTCTGCCACCGAGGTCCACCCGGCCACGGGCAACACCCAGGAGCCCTTGTCGTCCGCCCGAGTGTCGAGCGCCACGGTCAGTTGGTCGGGGCCAAAACGCTCCAACCATTCGAGCACCGTCTCGGGCTCACGGACCGCCATGGAGCCCACGACGACCCGGCTCGCCCCGGCGTCGAGGAGGCGTTGCACGTCATCAGCCGAGCGCACTCCCCCACCGGTCTGCACCCGCAGACTCGTGTGCGTCGCGATGTCGGTCAGCAGCGAGGCCAGCGCGTAGCCGCCCGCTCGGGCAGCGTCTAGGTCGACCAGGTGCAGCCACCGAGCGCCTGCGTTTGCGTAGGCGCGGGCGAGGTCTAGCGGCTCCCCGTCATACTTTGTCTCTTTGTCGTAGTCGCCCTTGTGCAGGCGCACGACGCCACCGCCGCGAATGTCCAGAGCGGGGTAGATGGTGAATTCACTCATCGACTGCCTCCGAGATGAAGTTGGCTAAGACGGTTGCGCCTACAGCCGCGGACCGCTCAGGATGGAATTGAGCACCCCAACGATTGCCTTGGCGCACCACCGCCGCGTAGTCCTGGCCATGCCAGGTGCTGGCGAGGGTCGCACTGGTGATGGGCGCTGCGTAGCTGTGCACGAAATAGGCTCGATCCCCGTCGCTGAGGCCACGGATGAGGGGGTCCTTCCGGGTAAGGCGCAGCGTATTCCACCCCATGTGCGGAACTCGAACGTCGACGCCTGGCGTGATCGCGGCCACGGTGCCCTCGATCATCCCCAAGCACTCGACTCCGCCGTCCTCTTCACTGCCGTCAAAGAGCAACTGCATCCCGAGGCACACACCGAGTAGGGGTTGGGTGAGGTCACGCAGAACACCCACGAGGTCTGCTTCGCGCAAGCGGGCCATTCCTTGGGCGGCCGCACCCACCCCCGGCAAGATCACCCGGTCGGCGGCTTGTATGACGGCCGCCTCGCTAGTGAGTTGGCAGGCGATTCCCATACGCTCCAGCGCGAAACTAACGGACGCAATGTTGGTGCCGCCGGAGTCGACGAGCACCACGCTGGGACCGCTCACAGAACACCCTTAGTGCTCGGCAGGTCGGTGCCGGTGGCGGCGATGCCTTGACGCAGAGCCCGCGCGACGGCCTTGAAGCCAACTTCGATCTGGTGGTGGGCATTGCCTGGAGAGATGCTCAGGTGCAGGGTGCAGCGCATCGCGTCGGCAAAGGAGCGCCAAAAGTGCCCGACCATCTCGGTCGGCAGATCGCCCACCTTCTCGCGGTCGAACTCACCCTCGAAGACGAAAAAGGGACGTCCCGACAGGTCGATCGCGGCGGTTGCTTGGGCCTCGTCCATGGGCAGCGTGAATCCGTAGCGTCCGATGCCGCGCTTGTCACCCAAGGCGGTGCGAATGGCTTCGCCCACGGCCAGGGCAATGTCCTCGACGCTGTGGTGCTCGTCGATGTGCAGGTCTCCGTCGCAGGCGACGGTGAGGCTGAAGCCGCCGTGCTTGGCCAACTGCTCGAGCATGTGGTCGAGAAATCCAACGCCCGTCGCGATATTGCTGTGGCCGCCGCGGTCGAGGTCGACACTCACGTCAATGACCGTCTCGGACGTGGCGCGACGCACGGACGCGGTGCGAGGTTTGGTCACGAGCTCGTGGGCGATGCTCGGCCAGTCCGTGACACCGATGAGGTATGCCGGGATGCCCAGGTTGGTCGCGAACTGCGCGTCGGTCTCGCGGTCGCCGACCATCGCGCTGGCGGCCCAGTCGATGCTGCGGTCCTTGAGCAACCCGGTCATCAGCGCAGTGCCGGGCTTGCGGGTCGGGGCGTTGTCGGCCGGCATGGTGACGTCGATGATCACGTCGCGGAACGTGATGCCTTGGCTGCTGAACACCGACATCATCAGGTCGTGCGGGCCTTGGAAGTCCTGCGTCGGGAAGGACTCGGTGCCCAGGCCGTCTTGGTTGCTGACCATGACAAACGACCAGCCAGCATCCCGCATACGCAGCAGGGCGGGGATGACGTCGGGCACGAACTTCACCTTGTGCAGCGCGTCGACCTGCTGGTCGGCGGGCTCTTCGATCAGCGTGCCGTCACGGTCGATGAACAGAACGGGGCCGGGCAACGAGCTCATGAATTCCTCTCGGGAGTGGTCAAAGGGTCTAGCGCTTGCGCGAGCGCGTCAAGGTCATCGCTGGTGCCGACGCTGATCCGCACGGCGTCGGACAGCTCGGGTAGCTGGCGCATATCGCGGATGGCAATGCCCTGGCGTCGCACTGCGTCTATCAGGCGATCCGGTGTTGAAGTGCGGGCCAACACAAAGTTGGCTTGGCTGTCGTAGACGCACTTCACGCCGCGCGCCTGCGTCACGATCTCTGCCAATCGATCCCGCAGGGACACGGTGGCGTCGACGCGGATGGCGGTATCGGCCAGTGATGCGGGGCTCAGAGCCTCGATGGCGACGTCGACCGCTGGGGTCGGCAAGGGGTATGGCGCTTGCACCCGGCGCATGACGGCGATCAGGTCGGGGTGGGCGATCAGTGCGCCGATACGGGCCCCCGCCAGCCCGTGCGCCTTCGACATCGTGCGCAACACCGCAAGCGTCGGGTGGGCTGCGACGGCGGCGATGGCTGAGCCTTCATCAGCAAACTCAACGTATGCCTCGTCCAGCACCACCATCGCGACGTCGGCGATCTCGTCGGCGAGCGCGAGCACGCCGTAGAGGTCGATGGTTGACCCGGTGGGGTTGCCTGGCGAGGCCAGGAACACGATGCGTGCCCCCGTGGAACGGGCGGCGGCGGCCACCGCCTCGAGGTTGTGTTCGAATCCGGTGCCGGTGTCGTGCTGGGGCACGTCATGGGCGGGCACACCGTGCACGGCCGCGCTAACGGCATACATCCCGAAGGTCGGTGAGCACGTGATAATGCCTCGGTCGCCGCCGGGCGCACAGACCGTGCGGATCAGCACGTCGATGGCCTCGTCGCTGCCGCGAGCCAGCAGCACCTGCTCATAGTCCGCGCCGAGGTATGCCGACAGGGCCGTCCGCAAAGCGTCCGGCTGAGGCTGGGGGTAACGCCTGGTCCGGCCATCGATGTCAGCCGCGTTGGCGCTCGACGCTTCGTTGGCGTTCAGCCAGATTGTCGCCGGTGGCCCGTCGAAACTGGTGCGGGCAGACGAATAGCCACCGAACGCGGCCAGGTCCTCACGGATCAAACTCAGGGGAAAACTCATGGGCGACCCCTCCTCACCGCAAAGCACATGACGGACGTACTCACGAGGGAAGCGGACGAGCGAGGCGACGAGTCACGGCACGCTGGTGGGCGTGCAGTTGCTCGGCTTCCGAAAGCACAACGGCGCACGGTCCGACCTCGTGAAGACCGGCTTGAGTCACAGACTGGACCGTCATCGCGATCTGGAAACTGGCCACGTTTACGCCCCCGGTGAACCGGGCGGCGCCTGCCGTCGGCAACACGTGGTTGGTGCCGCTGCAGTAGTCCCCGAGGGTCTCCGGGGCCCAGTCGCCCAAAAACACGGAACCGGCCGAGGTCACCCGGGCCAACCAGTCGCGGGGTTCACGCAAGGCCAAGATCAAGTGCTCCGGGCCGTACTCGTTGCTGATGTCGAAGGCGCCGTCGAGGTCACTGGTCACGATGACGCGGCTGCTGGCCAACGCTTTGCGGGCGATGGCAGCGCGCGGCAACTCCTCGACCTGAGATTCGATCTGGTCGACAACGTCCTGACCCAGCTCGCGGTCGTCGGTCAGCAACAGCACCTGTGAGTCCGGGCCGTGCTCGGCTTGGGACAGCAGGTCGGCGGCCACGAACTCCGCCTCGGCTCCGGCGTCGGCGATGACGACAACCTCGGACGGGCCAGCCGGAAGGTCGATCCCAGGGCCGCCCTCGGCGGTGCTGACCTGACGCTTGGCCTCGGTCACCCACGCGTTGCCGGGGCCGAAGATCTTGTCGACGGCCGGGATGGTCTCGGTGCCGTAGGCCAGCGCTCCAACGGCCTGGGCTCCGCCACCGAGGAAGATCTGCGTAATTTCGCACTCTGCTGCCGCGGCCAAGACTGCGTCGTCGGCGCGCCCGTCGCGTCCAGGCGGGGTGATCAGGACAACCTGCGGGCATCCGGCCAACTGCGCTGGTATGCCAAGCATCAAAGCCGTGGACGGCAGCGGCGCCGAGCCTGCCGGGACGTACAGACCGACGCGCTCGATGGGCCGCATGACCCGTTCACAGATCACCCCGGGAGCGGTTTCGACGGCGTAGTCGCCCGGCATACCCCCTTGGTGGAAGGTCCTGATGCGTCCGGCGGCTTCGCTGATGGCCGCGCGCAACTCGTCGCTGATCCGCGCGGTGGCAGCCTCGACGTCGGCGGCCGAAATGGCCAGTTCAGTGATGTCGACGCCATCAAAACGAGACGTCGCTGCGATGACGGCAGCGTCACCGTCGGCGGCAACAGCAGCCAACGTCGTCGTGACCGAGGCGGTCACTTCGGGGCCCGCCGCGACCGTGCCGCGGGCTATGGCGTCAGCGCGGCTCGAGGCGTCTAGGTCGTCCCAGGTCACAAGGTTCATGCCAACATCCCTTCGACGGGGAGCACCATGAGTTGGCGGGCTCCGGCGCGTTTGAGGTCTTCGAGTCGCTGCCAGGTCACGGCGCCGTGGCACAGCAACTGGACGCTGACTTCGCTGTTTTCTGGCGAGACATCACCCTCAAGCGAGAGGATCGTCGGCTCGTGGCCGTCGGGGAGGTGGTTGAGCACCTCTGGCAAGTGGGTGCGTGTGGTGCGCAGCATGAGCAGACGGGTTTCTTTGAGTCGCACGGCGCCATCCATTCGTCGCAGCAGCAACTCAGCTAACTCGCCACGACTGCCCTCGAGCGCGTGGGTCGGCCCGACCACGACGGCCTCGGAATGCAACAACGTCTCGACCGGCTTGAGCTGGTTCGCGGCGAGGGTGCCGCCGCTGGAAACGAGGTCACAGACGACGTCGGCTTGACCCAGGCGGGGTGCAATCTCGACGGAGCCGCTGAGCGTGACCACGTCCGCGACCACGTCGTGTTTCGCCAGCCAGTGGCCCAAAATCTGTGGGTATGAGGTGGCGATGCGCTGCCCGGCGAGCTGCGCCGGGCCCTGCCACTCCAGATCCGAGTCGATAGCAATGTCGAGGCGGCAACTCCCCCAACCCAGTTCGCGCAGCTCAGTCAACCCGCCGATCGCCCCCGCAGCTTGGCGACCTAGATCGTGCTCGGCGATGACGTTGCGACCGACGATCCCCAGGTCGCAGACCCCGTCGGCGATGAGCCCGGGGATGTCATCATCACGCACGAGCAGCAGGTCGATCGCCAGCGATTCGCCGTAACAAAACAGCTTGTCGCGGCTCTCACGCCAGGTCAGACCACAGGAAGCAAGCAGGTCACGGGCGGGCGCGGCCAAGCGGCCAGATCGCTGGATCGCGACGCGGAGCCGATCACGCGGCGGGGCAGATGAAGTCATGGGGGACCTTCCAAGGCAGGTGCAGTATGCGGGCGGTGTGGCGTTCACGATGTAGCGCGGCTGGTCGGGCAGTTCACGAACCGGTCGCGGCGGGCTTAGCGCAGTGTTGCGGTATGTCGCTCCAGTGCGACTTTGTATCCACGGCCCGACTCCAAGCAGCGAGCCACCCGTCCGATGGTGGTCACGCTGACACCGGTCTGGTCGTGGATCGCCCTGTAGGGCACGCCTTGAGCAAGCAAGGGCACGACCACCCAGCGGTCCGAGAGGGCTTCCAACTCGGCGGGGGTGCAGAGATCGACCAGGAAGTCTTCGATGGCGCCCGCGTCGTCAAGAGTTGCCAACACCGAAGACAACTCGACCACGCTGGCCTGGTTAAGCGCCGTACGCTGCTTCATGGAGTCCTTCGCGATGGGGTAGTGAGTCAGTGGCCAGGGCGCGACGATTCGCAGAAACCGTAGCGTAGTAGTGCGCTAGTACGCTATCACGCTGCGGGTGGCCCTAGACCAACGGCTGGGCGAGCTCGACTCGCAGGGCCGCGACCGCTTCAGCGGCGGGGACCGTGAACTGAACCTCGCGGCGCAGGTCCTTGATCGTCACGGTGCCTGCCTCGATTTCCTTGGGGCCAAGGATCGCGACGAAACGGATACCCGCCCGGTCGGCATACTTCAGTTGTTTGCCGAGTTTGCTGGCCTGCAGCACCGATTCGGTGTTGATCCCGCCACGTCGCAGGGTCGTGGTGAGCTCTAGCGCCTGAGTCATCAGCGAGTCGTCAACCAGCGGCACCAACACCTGGACGGTGCTCTCGGCGACATCAACGAGACCGGCTTCGCGCAGCTGCCAGAAGAGCCGGGTCAAGCCGATGGAGATCCCGACCCCCGGCAGACTGGACTTGTTGTAGTGACTGGCCAGGTCGTCATACCGACCACCGGAGCAGATCGAGCCGATGCCTGGGTGCTCATCGAGCGTCGTTTCGTAGACCGTGCCGGTGTAGTAGTCCAACCCACGGGCGATCGAGAAGTTCAGGCAGTAGTCACTCTCCGGAACGCCAAGAGCTCGCACCAGGCCGAGAACCTCACGCAGTTCTGCGACCCCGCGAGCCAACTCCGCACTACCCCCACTGCCTGCTTCGAGGGCGGCCAGCTTGCTGAGCGCGTCATCGTGCGACGTGCTGCGCGCACTGACAAAGCCAATCAGCGCATCAATGACCTCGGCGGAAAGACCAAAAGCCTCACCCGCCAACGTCGAGCGAACGTGCACCTCGCCGCGCTTGTCCAGCTTGTCGATCTCGCGCAGAACGGCGCCCTGTTGGTCACTGTCGCTGACGTCGAGATCTTCGAAGTAACCGCGCATCAGACGGCGGTTGTTGATGCCGATGGTGAAGGGACCGATGTTCATGTCCGAGAACAACGCGTGGATTACAGCCGGGCATTCGGCGTCGTGCTTAACGCTCAGGGTGTCTTTGCCGACGATGTCGATGTCGCACTGGTAAAACTCCCGGAACCGGCCTCGCTGGGGGCGCTCACCGCGGTAGACCCGCTGCATCTGGTAGCGGCGGAACGGGAAGGTCAGGTGGTGCTCGTGCTCGGCGACGTAGCGTGCAAGGGGCACGGTGAGGTCGAAACGCAGCGCCATCTCAGGCAACGGTGCATCTGCTGAGTCAACGGCAGCCGCCTTCTCCAAGGAACCTGTCGACTGCACGAAGTAGACCTGACGTTCGGTCTCTCCCCCAGTCTTGGTCAGCAGCACGTCGCTGACCTCGAACACCGGCGTCTCAATCGGCAAAAAACCGAAGCGCTCGAAACCGCGACGAATGGTGTCGAGCATCCGCTGGAAGGCGATCTGCTCGGGCGGGAGGAGTTCGAGTACCCCTGACGGCGTGCGTGGTGTGATCACCTGGCGGAGTCTAGGCGAGCGGTTGCTGTAGATAGGGGTTGGAGGACCGCTCGGCGGCCATCGTGGTGGCCGGGCCATGACCTGGCAGCACCAAAGCCGTGTCGGGTAGCGCTAACACCACGTCACGCAATGAGCGTCGCATCGCCGCTGGGTCGCCGCCCGCAAGGTCCGTACGACCAATTGAGCCCGCAAAGAGGACATCGCCGGAAAGCACGGTGCGATCCAGGCTCAGCCCCTCAGGTGCCGTGATTGTGTCGGGAATGCCAGCGACCTCAAAGAGCACCGACCCCTCAGTGTGGCCTGGCGCGTGGGTCACGGCGATCTGCAACCCGGCAACAGTCATGGTGGCCATCGCGCTGAGCCCGTTTGCTCGGTCCGCCTGGGAGGTTTCGGCAAACTCCACGATGGCTTCCGGCTCTCGCCACGTGGCCTCGGTCTTGAATTGGGCCTCGAGCATTGCCACAAAGGACGAGTCGATGTCACCGAGTGGATTGATGAGGCGATACCGATCCTGTGAGTGGATGCCTGTGGTCACAGAGCCTGCAAGTCCGAGCGTAGGGACGTCATACACATGGTCGAGGTGACCGTGGGTCAACAGAATCGCGACGGGGGTCAACCCTTCTGCGCGAAGCACGTCGTGCACCCGGTCGGCAACGCCGATTCCCGGGTCAACGATCACGCACTCGCCACCTGCGTCGGGGGCGACCACGTAGCAGTTGGTCCCGAAGGCGACAGCAGGGATAGCACGGATCAGCATCCGACCACTGTAAACAGGTGCCCGCTCCCCCCACATCGCTCACCAACTGCCCACCCACTCTTAGCGCCCCTACTGCTTGCCCCAGTGGGGATCGTGTCCAAACCGTTGCCCAGTTTCTCCCCGTACCCCGAAAAGGTTGCCTAAACTCTTACCTCATCCATGTTCGCCTTTCAGGAGGTCATTTATGCTGCCCAGCAGCTTTCGCGGAACCCGCATGATCGCCCTGACCGTCGGCGTGGCCGCCATGGTGGTGCTGTCCGCCTGTACTGATCAAGCCCAGCAGGACTCGGCCGTATCGCCGAGCGCCGGCGCCGCGGCGGACCCAGCTCCGAGCACCGTAAACATCGACTGCTCGTCGGCTCCTGAGATCCCCACAGACGTGCCGACCTTCCGGGCGACCCAAGCACCACCGACCACCGCCCCGGATGTCGCGACCGCCGTGATGGTCACCAACTGCGGCCCCATCACCTTCGAGCTCAACGGGGCCGCCGCTCCCCAAGCCGTTGCATCGTTCCTCCTTCTCGGTGAGGGCGACTTCTGGTCCGACAGCCCATGCCATCGGTTGGTCGACGGCGGTATTCACGTGTTGCAGTGTGGCGATCCCACCGGCACCGGACGCGGCGGACCGGGCTACACCTTCGGCATCGAGAATGCTCCTGCGGACGGTTTATACCCTCGCGGCAGCATCGCGATGGCTCGCACGAACGACCCGAACAGCAACGGGAGCCAGTACTTCATCGTGTTCGCCGACACGATGCTTCCCACGGATACCGGCGGCTACAGCATCTTCGGTACAGTCACCGACGGAATGGACATTGTGGATTACATCGCCGCAGCAGGAGTTGACGGTGGTGGCGTCGAGGGTATGCCGGCACAGCCGATCAGCATCTTGGACGTTGAACTAGAAGATGAGGCGGCATCGTCGTGAGCGACAACTCAACGCAAGAAGAGCAGGCAACCGAGGAAAGCGTGGAGGAGACCGCCGAGGCCCCCACACCCGAGGCACCCGCATCTGAGGCACCCGCATCTGAAACCGCCACGCTTGAGTCGGCCGTGGATGAAGCCGTGAAACCTCCTACGCCCGAGGCAGAAAAGCCGGACGCAGAGAAACCCGCGTCAGCCGCCGCCCCGGTGCCCAAGCCGAGCCCCCGGCCGATGCCATCCCCCGCGCAGATGGCTGGCCGAAAGGCTGCAGTGCGCCCCGCCGCCGCCCCAGCCCAGCCCGAAGGCGCATCTGAGGCCGCCATGGCCTTTGGCCGAGTCGGCGAGGACGGAACGGTGTTCGTCAAGACTGCTGAAGGCGAGCGCGCCGTCGGGTCCTACCCCGGTTCCACCCAGCACGATGCGCTGACGTATTTCGCCCGCAAGTATGACGACTTGGATGCCGCTGCGGTGCTGCTCACGCAACGCCTAAAGCAGACCGACCTGTCGGCCCACGAGGCCCGGGACGCACTGAAGACACTGCGCGAGCACATCGGCGAAGCCAACGTCGTCGGCGACATCGACGGCCTACAGCTCCGGGTCACCGCCATTGAGGCCCAAATAGCCACGCGCGCCGACTCCGAGGCGAAGGAGCGGGCTGCCGCCAAGGTCGTGGCCGCCAAGGCACGCGAGAAGACCGTCAAGGGTGCTGAGAAGCTCGCCGGAAGCGACCCCGCCAAGGTGCAGTGGAAATCCGCCAGCGCTCGGATGCGCGAGTTGTTCGACCAGTGGAAGGCCCAGCAGCATGCAGGCCCGCGGCTGGACAAGGCCACCGAGGACGAACTGTGGCACCGCTTTAGCGAAGCACGTTCGGCGTTCGACAAGTCGCGTCGCGCCTGGTTCAACCAACTCGACGAAGAGCAGGAAGTGGCTCGCCGCGCCAAGGAAAAGCTGGTCGCACAGGCCGAGGCTTTGGCCACGAGCAAGGAGTGGGGCTCGGTTGCCGGGGAGTTCAAGCGCTTGATGGAGCAGTGGCGCCGCGCGGGCCGGGCGCAGCGCTCCAGTGACGACGCCCTGTGGGAGCGCTTCAAGGCGGCGCAGGACCAGTTCTTCAACGCCAAGGACGAGGTAGTCGCTGCCGAACGAGTCGAGTTCGAAGCGAACTTGGTCGTCAAAGAAGCGCTGCTGACCGAGGCCGAGGCTCTGCTGCCGATCAAGGATCTCGGCCAAGCCAAGCGTGCATTGCGCTCCATCCAGGACCGATGGGACGCCGCAGGCAAGGTGCCGCGCTCGGATATGACGCGGGTCGAAGGCCGACTGCGCAAGGTCGAGGAGACCGTGCGCGACGGCGAAGACAAGAAGTGGACTCGGAGCAACCCTGAGCTCAACGCTCGCGCCCAATCCATGGTCGAGCAGTTGGAGCGCGCGGTCGCAGGACTGGAAGCAGACCTCGCCATGGCGCAGGCCAAGGGTGACGCCAAGGCAATCAGCGCTGCCGAACAGTCGTTGTCAGCCCGTCAGGAGTGGCTGGCCTCGGCTCGAACCGGGCTTTCACTGTGATCGATGTCCGAGTCTGATTGAGAGCCCAGCATGATCGATATCCCAGCGTGATCGAGAATCTGGCGGCCTACCTGGACGCCAGCCCTTCGCCGTTTCATGCAGTCGAGACGGCGGCAGACCTTCTGATCGCAGGCGGCTTCATCGAGTGCGCTGAGCACCAAGCCACCCCACCTGGGCCGGGGCATTTCTTTGCGCGCCGAGGCGGTTCTCTGGTGGCGTGGTCACAGCCCGAAGACATCCCCGCCGAGCATCCCTTCCGCGTGGTCGGCGCGCACACAGACTCCCCGAATCTGCGGATCAAACCCCACCCCGATCGTCATTCACATGGATGGCACAGTCTCGGCGTGGAGGTGTACGGCGGCCCCCTGCTGACATCCTGGCTTGACCGCGATCTGGGCCTATCGGGTCGAGCCGTGCTGCGCACCCCAGACGGCTCGGTCCCCACGCTGTTCCACATAGCCGATCCGATCTTGCGGATCTCACAATTGGCTATCCACCTCAACCGCGACGTCTCCACCGAGGGCGTCAAACTCAATCCCCAACAACACCTGGCACCCCATTGGGGTCTGGGTGCGGGGACTGGCAACTTCCACTCCTACTTGGCCGACGTCCTCGGGGTTGAGCGCGGCGACCTGCTGGCGTGGGAAGCCATGACTCACGACCTGACCCCGGCTCGGGTCATTGGGCGCGACCGCGACCTCTTGGCTAGCGCTCGCCTCGACAATCAGGCCACCTGCCACGCGGCCATTCGAGCCTTACTGGAGTCGTTAAGTACCCCCGCCGCCTCACCGACTCCGGCAGTGGTCTTGTTCGATCACGAAGAGGTAGGCAGCACCACGGCCAGCGGTGCCGGCTCAACCTTCCTTACCGGGTGGCTCGAGCGGATCGTGGCCGCTCGCGGCGGGTCTCGGGAGCACTATCAGCGTGCCATGGCCACCACGATGGTGGCCTCGGCGGACATGGCCCACGCGATCCATCCGAACTACCCCGAGCGGCACGAACCAAGCCACCAGGTCCAGATGAACGGCGGACCCGTGCTGAAGGTCAATGCCCAAGGTCGCTACGCCAGTGACGCCCTCGGCGCGGCGGCCTTCGCCCTCGCGTGCGAGCAAGCGGGCGTCCCCATGCAGACCTACGTGCACCGCACTGACCTGCCCTGTGGCTCCACGGTCGGACCGATGACCGCAGCCGCTACCGGCGCGACCACGGTCGATGTCGGGGCAGCCACCTTGTCGATGCACTCGGCCCGCGAGGTGTGCGGAGTGCCCGACCACACGGCATACATCGGCGCCCTTGCTGCGTTCTTGGCACCCACCACGTAGCGTTGCCCTGGTCAAGCGGCCTGCGGGCTGCGCCTGATCACCCTGAGGAGGTCCCGTCGTGAGCGACGAGAAGAGCATCACCGTCACCCGGTCCATGGATGCATCCACTGCAAAGATCTTCGATGTGTTGTCCAATCCCGCACACCACGTGGCTATCGACGGGTCCGGCTTCGTCCGCTCCGTTGAGCACGCTGATCGCATCACGGCCACCGGCCAGGTGTTCACCATGAACATGGAAGGCCCGCACATGGGCGGGGAGTACCAGACCGACAACCACGTCACCGGGTTCGACGAGGGCGCGCTCCTGGCGTGGCAGAGCACCCCGGCAGGAGCAGAGCCCTACGGGTGGGAATGGGTATGGCGCCTAGTCTCCACCGGTCCCGACTCCACCGACGTCTCGCTCACCTACGACTGGAGCAAGGTCACCGACAAGGAGATCCTGTCGAAGGTGACGTTCCCCTTGCTCAGTACCGACCAGTTGGAAGAGTCACTGGCCAACCTCGCTGGGGCCATCTCGACCTAGACCGCGCGGCGTGGGGCGTTCTTGTTGACGCCCCACGCCAGCAGGTTCGTCTCAGGCGAGCCAGGTACTTTAACCGCGTTTCCCCAGAGCCCCACCGACCGGAGCCGACGTCTGGCTCAAATCTTTAACGCCACAAAGGACCCACAATGGCTCGCTCCCACAACTCCGCTGATCGGACCCAGCGCGCAGCGGCGATGCAACGCCAAGCGCGCGCCAAAGAACGTCGCAGCACGTTGCTCGTCTGGGGCGGGGCGGCGATGGTCGTGCTGCTGATCGTCGGTGCCGTGGCCTTTGCCATCCTCACGCGCCCCAGTTTGAGCGGGGTCGCGCAGTACGAAGACTTGGGCAGGGACCACGTGGCCGAGGCAGCCACCTACGAGCAAGACCCACCCGTAGGTGGCGACCACAACCAGGCGTGGTGGAACTGCGGGATCTACTCAGAGCCCATCCCGCCGTATCACGCTGTCCACTCACTGGAGCACGGCGCGGTGTGGCTGACGTACCGCTCAGACATCGACCAAGACGCCCTTGCCACGCTGACGGACTTGGCCGACCGAGAGTTCATGTTGCTGTCCCCGAACGACACGCAGACGAGCCCAATCGTGGCCACAGCCTGGGGTCAGCAACTCGAGGTCGACACGGCCGACGACGAGCAACTCCCGTTGTTCATCAGTGAATACGTGCAAGGCCCGCAGACCCCCGAGCCTGGTGCTACGTGCAGCGGAGGTACCACCACCGACTTGGTGGCGGCTCCATAGTGGTTGGCAGCTCGGTGGTTGGCAGCCCTGTGGTTGACAGCTCTGTGGCTGACACCTCATCGCCGACAAAGCGGAGCGTGGCTCCCAGTCGAGTCACCATAGCGGCCGTGGTTGTCGCCATGGTCGTGGGAGTCTTGGGTGGATGGTTGACCTTCGGTCAAGCCAGCCCGGGCACTGACAGCGTCGATGCTGGGTTTGCCCGTGACATGAGTGAGCATCATGCCCAAGCCGTGGATATGTCGTTGATAGCCCTGCAGGCCTCAGATGACCGCAACATCGACGTCTTGGCGTACGACGTCGCCACCACCCAGAGCACCCAGATCGGAACGATGAAGGGGTGGCTCGACCAATGGGACGTGCCGTCGACGCGCAGCGGCTCGCGGATGGAGTGGATGTCGGCCGAGGTCATGCCGGGGATGGGCGACACAGAAGGTATGGCGGGCACGGAGGGCAAGCCAGGAGCCGATGGAGTGCCTAAGGCTGGCCCCGGTGATCCCGACTATCGAGCGATGCCTGGCATGGCGACTAACGCACAGATGGAGCAGCTTCGAGGTGCCACCTCGACCGAGGCCGAGGTCCTCTACCTTCAGCTGATGATCACCCACCACCTTGCCGGAGTGGCGATGGCTCAGGCCGCCGCAGATCAGGCGAAGACCCCCGAAGTGGTGCAGTTGGCGTCCGCGATGGTCAACGGTCAGCGCAGCGAGATCACGCTGATGACCGACCTCTTGACCGAACGCGGTGCCGCGCCGCAAGAAAGCATGTGACGTCGCTACCTCATTAGCGGGCGACGTGCTCCGGGTTCGCAGTGTGTGGATGATCTTTACGGTGCGGGTCGGTGCCGTGCGTCCCGGTCACCCGGTAGACATCGAGCACCGCGTGGACCCGTCGCACCGCGCGGACGACACTGTCGAGGTGTGAGGGGTCAGCCATCTCAAAGGTAAACCTCGACAGCGCAATGCGGTCGCGTCCCGTTTGCACCGAGGCAGACGTAATGTTGACCCGCTGCTCAGCCAACGCCTTAGTGATGTCGGTCAGCAATCCGGGCCTGTCCAGCGCTTCGACCTGCATATTCACCAGGAAGACGCTGGCCTCCGTGGGAGACCACGCCACCTCGATGAGACGGTCCGGGTGTCGCTTGAGCGTCTCCACGTTGTTGCAGTCCACCCGGTGCACCGACACCCCCTTGCCGTGCGTGACGAAGCCCAGGATCTCGTCGCCGGGCACGGGGGTGCAGCAACGAGCGACCTTGACCCACACATCTCCGGCACCCACGACGGTGACCCCGGGGTCGGTCGCCCGAAGACGTCCTCGGCGCGGCATCACCGCTTCGGCAAGATCCTCGGTGGCGCTGTCTTCCCCGCCAAGCGTCGCGACCAGTTGGTTGACAACGTGGTCAGCGGAAACGTGGGAATCCCCCACGGCAGCAAACAACGACTCGATGGATTGGTAGCGCAGGTCGCCAGCAACCGCCGTGAGCACGTCGCGGGACATCAGTCGCTGGAGCGGCTGGTTGCGCTTTCGTAGCACCTTTGCCAACTGCTCACGGCCCTGGTCGATCGCTACGTCGCGACGTTCCTTGGAGAACCAATGACGGATCTTGGTGCGGGCTCGACCACTCTTGACAAACTTCAACCAGTCACGGCTCGGGCCGGCGTCCTCGGCTTTGGAGGTGATGATCTCCACGACATCGCCGGTGACCAGTGCATTCTCCAACGGCACGAGTTTGCCGTTGACTCGCCCGCCCACGCACCGGTGACCGACCTCGGTGTGGACGGCGTAAGCGAAGTCGACCGTCGTCGCACCCGCAGGTAGAGCCATGACGTCGCCTGCGGGGGTATAGACGTAGACCTCGGCTGCGTGGATCTCGAACTGAAGCGACTCCAAGAACTCGTCCGGGTCGGAGGTGTCGGCCTGCCAGTCGACGAGTTGCCGAAGCCAGGTCAGATCGCCGCTGGGCGAGCTGCCGACAGCGTGCTTGCCCATCTCCTTATATTTCCAATGCGCCGCAACACCATATTCGGCACGTCGGTGCATCTGATGGGTGCGGATCTGGACCTCGACGGGCTTGCCGTCCGGACCCATGACCGTGGTGTGCAGCGACTGGTACATGTTGAACTTCGGAACCGCAATGTAGTCCTTGAACCGCCCCGGCACCGGGTTCCAGCGGGCGTGCAGCGCCCCGAGGACGGCATAGCAATCGCTGATCGACTCCACCAAGACCCGCACCGCGACCAGGTCATAGATCTGCTCGAAATCGTGGCCGCGCACGATCATCTTTTGGTAGACGGAGTAGTAGTGCTTGGGCCTGCCAGTGACAGTGGCTCGGATCTTGAAACTCTTGAGGTCCGTGCCGATCTGGGCTCGCACCCGGGCGAGGTACTCCTCACGCTCCGGTGTGCGCTCCGCGACCATATGCACGATCTCGCTGTAGACCTTGGGGTAGAGGTAGGCGAACGACAGGTCCTCTAGCTCCCACTTGATGGTGTTCATCCCGAGGCGGTGGGCCAACGGTGCGAAGATCTCGAGGGTCTCGGCCGCCTTGCGAGCCGCAGAGGCCGCAGACACGTAACGCCAGGTGCGGGCGTTGTGGAGGCGGTCGGCCAGTTTGATGACCAACACCCGGATGTCGCGCGACATGGCGACGACCATTTTGCGCACGGTCTCGGCCTGCGCGGCTTCGCCGTACACGACCTTGTCGAGTTTGGTGACGCCGTCGACCAGCATGGCGATCTCGTCACCGAAGTCCGCACGCAACTGCGTGAGCGAGTAGTTGGTGTCCTCGACGGTGTCGTGCAGCAACGCGGCCGCAATCGTCGATGGCGTCATTCCCAACTCGGCCAGGATGGTCGCAACGGCCAACGGGTGGGTGATGTATGCGTCGCCGCTTTTGCGCATCTGACCGCGATGCTTGTCTTCAGCGACGACAAACGCGCGCTCGATCAATTGCAGGTCACCCCTGGGGTGAGTGGCCCGGACCGCCCGAAGCAGCGGCTCCAGGACCGGATTGTCGCTGGCTCGCGAGCCCCCCAGGATCGCCCAACGGGTGCGGACTCCCGGGGTCGTCGCTGAGGGGATGGTGGGTGCGACATCCTCGCTCATGGGGAAAGTGTATGCGGAGGGTCTTAGCGGTTTGCATCGCCCGTCCCCATGTTCAGCAGGTCAGAAGTGACGTGACTTCTACGTGCGGCACGGCACCCCGGCCGCTCAGCGCTTCGATCTCGACCAGCACCTCCAGAGCGGTGATGACCCCTGCCGCCTGCCGGACGAGGCCGGCTGCCGCAGCAGCGGTACCACCGGTGGCCAAAACGTCGTCAATGAGCAGCACACGCTGACCCTCGCGGACCGCGTCGCGGTGCATCTCGACGGTGGCGCTGCCGTACTCCAGGTCGTACGTCACGGCATACGTCGCGCGGGGCAGTTTGCCTTGCTTGCGAATCGGCACGAAGGGCAAACCGAGCTCTTGAGCCACAAGGGCACCGAAGATGAAGCCTCGAGCCTCGATGCCCGCCACGACATCAGCAGTGGCCGTATGCCGCGCGGCGATGTCGTGCACGATGCGTCGGCATAACTGAGCGTCGCCAAAAAGCGCGGTGAGATCCTTGAAGAGCACTCCCGCCACCGGAAAGTCGGGGACGTCGATCAGGATGGCCTCAACGTCGCCCGGCAGCGACAGGTCGCTCACCGTCGGGACTTCGGCGGCTTCTTGGGCTGGTTGCGGGGGCCGCGCTGGGCGTACGGGTGCACCCCACGCTCGGTCACGTCGCCGCGCACCTGCGGTGCCGCTGCGGCTCCGCGCTGGGCTTGGGTCGGCGCATCGTCATCAACGAGCAGGTCGCCTTGCCCTTGCTCGGCGGCAGCACCTGAGGTCCCAGCGGTGGCCTGTGCCACGACGGCTTTGTCGACAGCCTTGCGCTGGACCTTCTTGTCGAGGGCGGCCACCTCTTCGTCGCGCTGCCGCAGCTGAACCAGGAGCGGCGTCGCGATGAAGATGGAGGAGAATGTCCCGACGGTGATCCCGATAAAGAGGGCAACAGCCAAGTCGAGCAGCGTACCGGGGCCGATGAAGATGATGCCGACGATGACAATGGTCGCCACCGGCAGCAACGCCACCACGGAGGTGTTGATCGAGCGCACGAGGGTTTGGTTCACCGCGAGGTTCGCCGCCTGGGCGTACGTCATCCGCCGCGTGTCCATGGCTTGCTCCGTGCTTTCGCGGACCTTGTCGAAGACGACGATGGTGTCGTAGATCGAATAGCCCAGGATCGTGAGGAATCCGATCATCGAGGCCGGCGAAACCTCAATCCCCAACAGCGCGTAGGCACCGACGGTGAACACCACGTCGTGCAGCAGGGCCACCAGAGCCGCTGCCGCCATTTTCCATGTACGGAAGTAGAGCGCTAAGACCAGCGACACCAAAATCAAGAAGACCACGAGGGCCTGGATAGCCTTGGTGGTGACGGTTGCTCCCCAGGAGGGGCCGACGAAGGAACTCGTGACCTTCTCGTCGAGATCGACCCCAAAGGCATCGGCCAAGTCGGCGCGAACCTGCTCGCTCGGCCCGGCCTCCAGTTGCGACGTCTGAACACGCACCGTTGTGGAGCCGATCAGCGTGACGGATGCCTCCGAGTCCGGTGCCGCCAACGCAACCGCATCGGCAGCAGTGGTTTCGTAGTCCTGGGTGTTAGTCACATCGCTCACCCGGAACTCTGAGCCTCCACGGAACTCGATGCCGAAGTTGATACCGCGACCGAAAAGCCCAATAAGGGAAAGCACGATCAAAACCGCAGAAATCGAATACCAAGTCTTGCGCCGACCGACGATGTCGAACGAGCGCTTGCCGGTGTACAGGTCGTTGCCTAGGGCAGCAAAACTAGCCATTAGACCGTTCCTCCTTCAATCTCCGCGCGCGAGGGTTTGACCTTCACCGGCGGCAAGTTCAACTGTCCCCGCCCCAGGTAGGTGGAACGTTTGGCACCAAGACGCTCTGGGTCCATACCCGACCACTTGTGCCCCTCACCAAAGAACTTTGTATTGGCAAGAATGCTGAGCACCGGATGGGTGAACATGAAGATCACGATCAAGTCGATGATGGTTACCAGGCCGAGGGTGAACGCGAAGGCTTTGACGCTCGATTCAGACAGCCAGAACAACACGCCGGCGGCGATGAGGTTGACCGCATCCGAGACCAAGATCGTCCGGCGAGCGCGAGCCCACCCGGTGTCGACGGCATACCGAAGCGGTCGGCCAGCCCGCACTTCGTCGCGCACGCGCTCGAAGTAGACGATGAAGGAGTCAGCGGTAATACCGATGGCGACGATGAGGCCGGTGACTCCCGCCATGGTCAGACGGAAGTTCGAGGCCCAACCCAAGAGCGTGACCGATAGGTAGGCCAAGATTCCGGCCACAACCAGCGACCCAATGGTCACTAGCCCCAAGGCACGGTACTGAACGAGCGAATAGACGAAGACGAGCAGCAGGCCGACGACTCCGGCCCAGATGCCAAGTTGCAGTTGCTCCCCACCCAAGGTCGGGCTGATCTGTTCGCTGGTTTGCACCGCAAACGAGATAGGCAGCGCGCCAAATTTGATTTGGTTCGCTAGCAATTCGGCGGTTTCCAGCGTGAAGTTCCCGGTAATGCTCGCTAGGCCGTCGCTGATGACCCCGTTAATGCCTGGCGCGCTGATAGCGCTGCCGTCCAAAACGATCGCGAAACGGTTCTGTGCATCGCCGTTCGGGTACTGAAAGAGTCGCGAAGTGACCTGGGCGAAGGCGCGTCCACCCTCGTCGTCCAAGTCTAGCGAGACCTCGACCTCGCCGGTCGGCGTGCCCTGACCCGAGCTTCGGTACCCGGACCGGGCATCATCGACCTCGCCACCCGTTAATTCAACCGGTCCCAAAATGTACTTCTCTGTAGCGTCCGAGGCGCACACCACGACCGCTTGGTCCTGCGGCGCTGCGGCCACGCGATCACCCTCGAGGTCCGTCGTGCAGTCCAGGTCCGTGAATTGCTGCTGCAACTCGGGGGTAATTTGCGCAAGCGAGCTCGGATCAGCCGACGGGTCCGCCTCGGGTAGAGGTGTCAGCGGGTCGACCGTCGTCTCAGCGTCGTCCGTGGTGCTGGTTGTCTCGGCATCGTCTTGGGCGCGCAGGCCATCGGGAAACGGGCCGTTGGTGACCTCAGCGTCGTCGGGCAGCGACTCGTCCACACTCGGGACGGATTCATTGTCCGGAAGTGTTGGGTCCGCGCCGGGGTCGGTGCCGTCGTCGGGGGGCGTGAAGTTGTCGGGCAGCGGCAAAACCGGGGCCGGTGCGGACGGGTCGACACCCAGGGTTGACGGCTGAGCAACTAGGACGGGCCGAAACTGCAACTGTGATGATCGACTGAGGGATTCCAACTGCTCTGGAGTGGGATTGCCAGGAATCGCCACCGCAATGTTGTCGCCGCCGAGGCGAGAGACCTCAGCCTCAGAGGTGCCCGAGCCGTCAATGCGTCGACGGATAATGTCGATGGCCTGCTGCACCTGGCCCTCGTCGGCCTCAGCGGTCCCCTCGACCACGGGCTCAATGACAATCTGTCGACCGCCTGCGAGGTCGAGCCCCAGCAGCGGAGTGATCTGCGCCTTTGGCGTCGCGAGCGTCGCAGCGGCGGTCAGTCCCGCGCACATCAACACCACGATGACGATCAACGACCACAGCGTCCGGACGGCTTGGCGATTGCGTGGTTTGCCTGCCATTAGTTGCTCTCCCCGCTCGGGCCATCAGCACCGTCAGAGTCGGAACCATCACCTGTGTCGCTGGACGAGCGGGTCGTCGGAGCGGCCGCAGGAATTACCGCACGACGGTCAAAGGTCAGCACCACCCCTGGTGCCACGAGGACACGCACGCTGGGGCCGTCAAGACCCTCGACCTCTCCAAAAATGCCCGCTCGCGTTGCCACGGCGTCGCCAATCTGGAGCCCCTGTTGAGCCGTAGCCTCACGCTTGGCCCGGCGTCGTTGGGTAAACATCAGATAGGCCAACAGCGCCAGCGGCAAAAAGAGAATCAGCAACCCGAACTGACCCCCCTGGCCACCGCTCGCAGCAGAAAAAAAGGCGGGCATGAACGTCCTTCAACGATGTGTCAATAATGATCGGCAGAGGCAGCGTATGCAGACACGCGCCCGGAGCAGTCTAGGTGAGGGGGCCAGAGCGGCCAAAGACTCCACGCCGTAGCGCTACACCCCTATCCCCCTAGGCGTCCACCATCCGGGCGAAAAGGTAGCGGCTGCTGGCTTGCTATCGACGCGTTTTCGGGCGGGGTCAGCCCCAGATGCGCCCATGCCGCCGCTGATGCGGCCCGCCCTCGCGGGGTGCGCACTATGAAGCCTTCACGCACCAAGAATGGCTCGGCGACGGTCTCGACCGTGTCTGCTTCCTCCCCTACAGAGACCGCGAGCGTGCTCAAACCCACTGGCCCCCCACCGAATCGTCGACACAATGCCTCCAAGACAGCGCGGTCCAAGCGGTCGAGGCCCAGCTCGTCAACGTCGAACAGGGCCAGCGCAGCGTCGGCCGCTTCGAGGTCGACGATGTGGCGACCGTGCACCTGCGCCCAGTCGCGCACACGTCGCAGCAGTCGGTTGGCGATCCGCGGTGTGCCTCGCGAGCGCGACGCAATCTGGTAGATCCCCGCCTCGTCGGCGTCGATCTCCAAGAGTTGGGCGTTTCGCGTCAAAATGGTGACCAAATCTTCGGTCGCGTAAAAGTCGAGGTGCCCGGTGAATCCAAAACGATCGCGTAACGGAGCGGGCAATAGTCCGGCTCGGGTGGTGGCTCCGACCACGGTAAAGGGCGGAAGTTCCAAAGGAATTGCCGTGGCACCTGGGCCTTTACCGACAATGACATCGACTCGGAAATCCTCCATTGCCAGATAGAGCATTTCTTCGGCGGGTCGTGCCATTCGGTGGATTTCGTCGAGAAAGAGCACCTCGCCCTCGGCCAGTGACGACAAAATTGCCGCAAGATCTCCTGCGTGCTGGATGGCAGGCCCGCTCGTAATGCGGATCGGCTGCTCCAACTCTGCCGCGACGATCATGGCCAGCGTCGTCTTGCCTAATCCGGGCGGGCCGGAGAGCAACACGTGGTCGGGTGGCGCAGACCTGCGACGGGCCGCTTCGAGCAACAACCCGAGCTGGTCGCGGACCCGGCCTTGCCCAGGAAAATCGGCAAGTCGCCGCGGGCGTAAAGCGGACTCGACGTGCCGCTCTTCGTCGGCGGCATCGGCGCCCACGATGCGTTGCAGCGCCTCCTCGTGGGTTTCGCGCTGCCAGGCGGAGTCGCCGACGGCCTCGGGGGTGGTGTTCGTCATCGGCCTAGATCCTGTAGTGCTGATCGCAGCAACGCCGCAACATCCATAGCGGCGGACGGGTCATCGGATGCTGCGTTTCGGGCCTCCACCGCCCGCACTGCCTCATCGGCTTGCCTGCTGCTCCAACCCAAACCTTCGAGGGCCTGCACGACATGAGCCGCCTGCGGATGCGGGTGCCGACTCGATGCCGACGACACAGCCGCTGCGGGAGCGCTGAGGTCCCCCGCAGGTGGGGCGACCTTGTCGCGGAGTTCCAGGACGATCCTCTCGGCGCCCTTCTTTCCGATCCCGGGCACCTTGGTCAGGGCCACTAGGTCGCCGCCGGTGATTGCGCGCCGCACGTCATCGGGCTCGTGCACAGCCAGCATCGCCAGCGCAAGCCGCGGCCCCACCCCAGCGACGGTCTGCACCTGCTCAAAAATCGCCTGTCCATCGACGTGAGCAAACCCGTACAGCGTGAGCGACTCCTCTCGCACCACCATCGAGGTATGCAGATGGGCCTCGCTCCCGCGCGAGAACCCTGCGGCGGTTGCCGGGGTGGTGTGGACCAAAAACCCCACACCCCCGACCTCGACGATGAGATGGTCCAGGCCAACACTTGACACCGTTCCGCGGACCGAAGCGATCATGAATGGCCTCCATTGGTGCCCTGAGCTGCGGGCGATCCAGGTGCGGAAGCCCGCTTGGGCGTCGCTGCGCGAACGCCACGGCTTAGATTCGCGTGCACCGCCCATGAGGTGGATGCAGCTGATTTGTTGGCCGCGGCTTGAGCGTGCAGTAGCGCAAGTCGGTTGGGCCCGGCTTGCGCGGCCACTTCCTCGGCGCGTTTGAGTCTGTCGTTGCGGGCGGCCTTATCCAGCTCGCACTGGCCGCCGTCGCGCCACAGGTGGCAAATCGCCAGCGCCAGCGCGTCGGCCGCGTCGGCCGGGCGAGGTGCCACCTCCAACTGCAGGATGCGGGTGATCATGTGCGTGACCTGGGCTTTGTCCGCTCGGCCGTTGCCACTGACGGCAGCTTTGACCTCGGTGGGTGTATGCAGCGCGAGCGGCAAACCCAGACGGGCTGCAGCGAGCATCGGCACGGCAGATGCCTGAGCGGTGCCCATGATCCCCTTGATGTTGGCTTTGGCGAAGACACGCTCGACCGCCACCGCGTCGGGTCGGTAGTCGAAGAGCCACTGGTCAATTTCGGTCTGCAGAGTCAGCAGTCGCTGCTCTGGGGCGTCGGTCACCGGGGTCCGGATGACTCCCACCGCGACCATCCTTAACGGTCGACCCCGCACTCCTTCGACCACCCCAAGGCCGCAGCGCGTCAATCCAGGATCGACCCCGAGCACTCGCACCTAGGCCTCCTGGAGTCGCGGTCGGGATCAATCTCGCAGCCATCAAAGCGTAGGCCACACTACGAACACTTGTTCGTCCGCAACGTTACGCGAAGAGGTCCGCTTCCACGCCCAGACTCGCCGGGGATGCCCTGCCATGCGGGTGAGCGGTCAGGAGATGCAGAACTCATTGCCGACGGGGTCGGTCATCTGCGTCCAACTGTGGCCGAACTCGTCGTGGTCGGAGACTTTGGTCGCTCCTAGGGCAACCAACCGGTTGATCTCGGCGGCCCGATCGCCAGCATCAAAGTCGATGTGCAGCCGATTCTTTGCCGACCGCCCCTCGGGCACGGGCACGAAGAACCAGTTGGGCCCCGGCGCGCCCATCCCCAAAGACACGAAGAACTCACTGGCACCTTCGTCGATCGGTATGTCAAGAGCCTGCGACCAGAACGCAGCCACCGGTCTCGGGTCGTCACAGTCCAGGGTCACGTTCGCTAACCGCAGCGCCATCAGTCGTCTTCTTCGAGGATCGCTATGACGTCGTCGGGGATGTCGGCGTTCGTGTAGACGTTCTGCACGTCATCGCAGTCTTCCAGCGCGTCAACGACACGGATCATCTTGCGCGCGCCGTCAGCATCCAGAGGCACCTCGACACTGGGCAAGAACGAGACGTCCGCGGAGTCGTAGTCCATCCCCGCTTCTTGCAGCGCAGTGCGAACCGCGACCAGGTCAGTGGCTTCGCAGACAATTTCGAACACGTCGGGCAACGTTTTGACGTCTTCGGCACCGGCTTCGAGGACAACCTCGAGAACGTCGTCCTCGGAGTGACCTTCACGTGGCACCAACACGACACCCTTGCGGCTAAACAGGTAAGCCACCGACCCCCCGTCGGCCATGGCGCCACCGTTGCGACTCAACGAGGTCCGCACTTCCATCACCGCGCGGTTCTTGTTGTCCGTCAGACACTCGATGAGCAGCGCGACTCCCCCGGGCGCATAGCCCTCGTAGGTCAGCGCCTCATAACTGGCGGCACCGGCTTCTTCGCCCGAGCCGCGCTTAAGAGCACGGTCGATGTTGTCGTTGGGCACCGAGGTTTTCTTGGCCTTTTGCACGGCGTCAAACAGCGTAGGGTTGCCGGCCATGTCGCTGCCGCCGGTGCGTGCAGCAACTTCGATGTTCTTGATCAACTTGGCGAACGACTTCGCACGCTTGGCGTCAGTTATCGCCTTCTTGTGCTTGGTCGTCGCCCACTTGGAGTGCCCACTCATGCTTGTCTTCCCTCATGTTCGGCGCCGGATACGCGACCGATGCTATCGGTGTGTTGACTCACCATCGAGACGAAAAGCGCGTGGAATCGGTGATCGGTGGTCATTTCTGGGTGGAACGACGTGGCCAGGACATTGTTTTGCCGCACGGCCACGACATGGTCGCCGCCGGCAAACTGCACAGTTGCGAGCACCTCGACGTCTGGCCCAACCCGTTCGACCCAGGGTGCTCGGATGAACACCGCCCGAAAAGCCGAGCCCGCCCTGGGCGTTGACGCACCGAGGCCAGCCACGTCGAGATCGCACTCGAAAGAGTCCACTTGTCGGCCAAAGGCATTGCGGCGGACGGTGATGTCGACCCCGCCCAGGGTTTGCTGATCGCGATGCCCGTCGAGCACCTGCGCCGCGACCATGATCATCCCGGCACACGAGCCGAAGACCGGCATACCCGAGGCCATGCGACCCATGATCGGATCGCGGACCTCGAAGATCCGCGTCAGCCGGTCGATGGTGGACGATTCCCCACCAGGTATGACGAGCCCGTCGACCTGCTCCACCTCGGCCGGGCGACGCACATCCATCGTGCGCGCGCCCGCCGCCTCTAGTGCTTTGCGGTGCTCTGCGACGTCACCCTGCAACGCCAGGACGCCGATGAGCGGCGTCACCACCCGCGTTCGGCGAGGCGGTGCGGCGCGGGAATGTCGTCGACGTTGATGCCGACCATGGCCTCACCCAGACCACGCGACACCTTCGCCAACACGGCAGGGTCGTTGTAGAACGTGGTGGCCTTGACGATGGCCTCGGCGCGGGCCTGCGGGTTGCCGGACTTGAAGATGCCGGATCCTACGAACACGCCGTCGGCACCGAGCTGCATCATCATGGCCGCGTCGGCGGGGGTCGCAATGCCACCGGCAGTGAACATCACGACGGGTAGGGCACCGGCCTCGGCGACCTCTTTGACCAGGTCGTACGGGGCTTGCAACTCTTTGGCCGCAACGTAGAGCTCGTCTGGCGACATACTCGACAAGCGGCGAATCTCGCCAGCGATCGTGCGCATGTGCATGGTCGCGTTGGAGACATCCCCGGTGCCAGCCTCACCCTTGGAGCGGATCATCGCCGCACCTTCGGTGAGGCGGCGCAGGGCCTCGCCCAGGTTGGTGGCGCCACACACGAAGGGAACGGTGTAGTTCCACTTATCGATGTGGTTGGCGTAGTCGGCCGGGGTCAGGACCTCGGACTCGTCGATGTAGTCAACGCCCATCGATTCGATGATCTGGGCTTCAACGAAGTGACCGATGCGGGCCTTGGCCATGACCGGTATGGAGACGGCGTCGATGATCCCGGCGATCATGTCTGGGTCGCTCATCCGGGCGACTCCACCCTGCGCGCGGATGTCTGCCGGGACCCGCTCGAGAGCCATGACCGCAACGGCACCGGCGTCCTCGGCGATGATGGCCTGCTCCGGCGTCACCACGTCCATGATCACACCGCCTTTGAGCATGTCGGCCATGCCACGCTTGACTCGCGTGGTGCCGCTGCGCTGCTCGGGGGCGGACTCGGGGAGCGACATCAGGTGCCTTTCATCGTGCTGTTTACGGTAGGGAGCCCGCGCTTGCTTCGCGGCGGACCCGACAAGTCTACGGTGTGCCGATCACGTCGGTGGCGGCCATTGGTCATCGAAGATCACGGGCTCCGGAAGGTCGGTCCGTCCGGCCAAGTGGAACGTGCGGACAGCCCACTGTTGGCGGACGGCGCGCGTCTGATCGACCGCCTCGTTATGGAAGGAACGAGCGAGGCGCACTCGCATCACAGCCTCCTCGGCGTCGCTCGGCGGGTCAGGCATGGCGACCCGCAACAACTCCGTTAACGCCGTCTCGGCAGCACAACGGGGGGCGCCCCAGGCGCCTTCAACGTCCATGCAGTGCCGCCCGGCCTCCACCACCAGTGTGGCGCTGGCTTGATCGAGCCGGCCGGAGTAGGCGATGTCGATCACTCCCTCCGCACGGCGCACCAACTGGGCATCCAGGGCTGCGCCGGTCGCCTCCAATCGGGTGTGCAGACGGTCGAGACGCACCGCTGTGTACGACAGATACCACCCGATGGCCAGCGCGACGGCGAGCGCCACGGCCACGGTGCTCAGCGGATCCATGGGGCTCCTCGCCAGGTGCGACGCAGCGACGAGCGGTGCCTCTGCACCCTGCTTCCGGTGGGCCGCACCGAGTCGTAGACCGCCAGGATCTCGGCACCGACGCGCGACCAGTCGAAGCGCAGCGCCCGACGCGGCCCAGCCGCTCGCAGCCGCGCCTGCACCTCGGTCGAGGCAAGAAGGTTCAGGATGGCGTGGGCCAGCGCGCGGGAGTTTCCGCGTTCAAAAAGGATCCCGGTCCGACCCCCGTCAAGCACCTCGGTAAAGGCAATGAGGTTGCTCGCCACCACCGGTGCGCCAGCAGCCATGGCCTCAACCAGGATGATCCCGAAGCTCTCGCCGCCCAGGTTGGGGGCCACATACACATCGGCGCTGGCCAGCAGCGCGACTTTGTCGCTCTCACTGACGGTGCCAAGAAATTCGCACGAGGCAGCAATGTCGGCGGGTAGGTGTTTCGTGAATTCGCGGGCATCCCCTGGCCCGGCGACAAGCACCTGTGCGTCGGGATGGATGCGCAGGATCTCGGGAAGGGCACTCAACAACACGGACAACCCTTTGCGGGGTTCGCCGATGCGGCCGAGAAAGACGATCCGCGGACCGTGCTGCGGGGTGGGATCGTCGGTGGACGTGGCCCTGGCACGGATCGAACGGGCTGCGTCGAAGCGGGCAACATCCACCCCGTTGGGGATCACCACACACTCCCCTCCGAGTTGCGTCGACACGGTCGCTTTGGCTCGTGAGGACACGGCGATCCGGCCCGAGATCTTGTCGAGGCCAGGTTGCAGCATCGGCGCGGCCACCCGCAATGATCGCGACTTCATCTGAGAAGAGTGAAAGGTCGCGACGATGGGGCCGTCGACGGCCCACAGGGCCAGCAGCGAGGCGCTGGGGCTGGCCGGCTCGTGGATATGGACGACCTCGAACTGTCCTTCGTTCACCCACGTTCGCACCCGGGCCGCGACAACCGGCCCGAACGCGAGGCGGGCGACCGATCCGTTGTATCGCACGGGTATTGCCCGGCCAGCGTTGACCGCAAACGGCGGCAACTCGGTGTCTGCCTCGGCGGGGGTCAACACGCTGACCTCATGACCGCAGCCGATGAGGTATCCCGCGAGATCGATCACGTGTGATTGCACCCCACCGGGCACATCGAGAGAGTAGGGGTTGACGAGTCCGACGCGCATCAGTCAACACACCTCATTCAACGCACGTCATTCAACGAAGACCCGCTGCATCATGTGCCAATCGTGGGTGCTGCGGCGTACCTCGTGCCCGAGGTAGTCGGCGCACAGCTGCGTCATCGCTGCGATGCGCTCGGTTTTAGTGCCGACCCCGGGGTCGTGCACCGTGGGGCCGAAGGCGATCACGATGCGGTATGCCGACGGGCCGGGCCGCTGGCCCGGGATCAGCTCGTAGCGCACGGTGGTGGGTCGAAGCGGTGCCCCGGTCATCAGCGCCAACGTCGCCGGACCACTAGCCATAGCGGCCCGGTGGTCGCAGAAGTCGACGATGACGCCTCGTTCGGTCAGATCCCGGTCGGCCAACAACGGCACGAAGGCACCGCCCTTGACCGCTCGCACCAGCCTGCTAAACACGGAGCCTTCCCCGGTCAGCGGGAAGATCGTCATACCCAAACTCTCGCGGAACGCCAGGAATTCGGCATACAACGCTTCGGGTTTGAGGCGTTCGGCCACGGTGGTGACGGGCGCGAGGTGGCACGAGGCCCACGCCCCCGCGGTGTCCCAATTGCCGAGGTGTCCCAGGAACAGGACCAGCCCGTTGCCGTCGGCGATATCCGCGCGCGCCGGAGCCTCGCCCTCGCAGCGCACCCGCGCCGCCAAATCCTCCGGCGAGCGATCAGGCAGGCGGAACGCGTCGCACCAGTAGCGCATGTAGGAGCGCATGCCTGCTTCCACCAGCACGTCGAGCTCGTCAGCGCCCAACTCTGGACGCACCAACCGATAGTTGGCGCGCATCCTCATCACATCTTTGCCGCCGCGTCGGGTCGCTGACAACGCCGCTACATCGAACATCCGGTATGCCGCCCGCTCAGGAAGCAGTCGGGTGCCGCGCCAGCCCAGCCGGAAAGCAGCGAGCGACGCCTTGTCGGCGAGGCCGGTCAATGGGCTCCCTTGGTCTGCGCGTGGACCATCGCCACTCTCTGGGCGACCGTGAAGGCGCTAGCCAATCCCAGCAGGACGAGCACTGCGGTCAGCACCCACATCGGCAAGAACAACCCGACCAACCCGGTCGCAAGCAAGATGACGAGCAACCGGTCGGCGCGCTCAGCGATGCCCCCGTCGCAGCGCAGGCCCAGCCCTTCCGCTTTGGCCTTGACGTAACTGGTGACGAACCCGAGCACGAGGCACAACAGGGCCAAATACGCGTTGGTCAGGTCATCGCCACGACCCGCGAAGAACAGGATGAGACCACCGAAGATGGCCGCGTCCCCGATGCGGTCCATCGAGGAGTCAAGGAAGGCCCCCCAGGGACTGGTCTGCCCCGACTGGCGGGCCATGTTGCCGTCGAGTAGATCGGTGAAGATGAAAACGGCGATGAAGACGCTCCCCCACCACAACTCGCCCATTGGGTAGAGCACGACACCGCCGACGACGACCCCGAGGGTGCCGAAGATGGTGACGGCATCGGGGCTGATCCCGCGCCTGAGCAGCGCCGCGGCCAGCGGGGTAAAGAGGCGTGCGAAGAAGGCGCGGGCGTAGCGGTTCAGCATGAACTGTGCGGCCAGGCCGCCACAAGCTGGGCACGGACATCTTCGAGCAACATGGGCAACGCCTTGGTCTGAGCGATGATCGGCAGGAAGTTCATGTCCCCACCCCATCGCGGAACGATGTGTTGGTGCAGGTGAGCGGCCACCCCTGCGCCGGCGACCTCACCCTGGTTCATGCCGATGTTGACGCCCGCCGGTGAGCTCGCCGCATTAAGCGCCAGCAACCCGGCTTTGGTGAGCGCCGTGAACTCTGCCGTCTCCTCGTCAGTGAGGTCGAGATAAAGCGGGACGTGGCGATAGGGACAGATCAGCATGTGGCCAGGGTTATAGGGGAAGAGGTTGAGCACGACGTAGCTGTGTTGGCCGCGGTGGACGATGAGACCGTCCTGGTCGCTGCGGTCAGGCGCTGCACAGAAGGGGCATCCGTTGCCGGCATCGGCGGTGGGCTTCTCGCCGCGCACGTACGCCATACGGTGCGGTGTCCAGAGCCGGTCGAAGCCGTCGGGTGAGCCCGCGAACTCCCCCGCATCGGCGACGCCTCGGGGTATGCCGTCGCTCTTGCCCGCCTCCACCATGGCCACGATCCTAAAGGCGATCCGTGGGAAGGTGCGTACGCGCTCCGGCGTTGTCCTAGGTATGAACGATCAGTTCGCCAAAAACCAAGCCCGACCACAGCCCTCCGAATTCGCACCGCCGGCCACCGCTTGGGTGCGTGAGCAGTTGGAACAGATTGACGCAGCTGGGGGCGACACTGCCGCGGTCGGTATCCAGGGGCGCGCGGTGGTCGTGCTCACGATGCGCGGGCGCCGTAGCGGCAAACTGCGCCGGGTGCCGTTGATGCGAGTCGAGCAGAACGGGGTGTATGCCGCAGTGGCCAGTAAGGGTGGCGCACCGGAGCACCCGGATTGGTACTTCAACCTGATCGCTGATGCTCGCGTGGATCTGCACGACGGCACCGCGCATACGCAGACCCGGGCGCGCGAGATCAGCGGCAACGAGCGAGACAACTGGTGGCAGCGGTGCGTCTCGGCTTTTCCGACGTATGCCGATTACGCAGCTGGGACGGACCGGCGTATCCCCGTCTTCCTGCTAGAGCCGGTGCAATCTGGCTGACCCGTTGAGCGCTTGTTGAGCCTTTGTTGAGTGGGCTCAGGATGCTGGGGGCATGACCCGAAATACGCATCGTTCACGAGGGTGCCGTCGAAGATGCGGCCTTTGCTGTCGTCATCGATGACGCTGCTTTGGTGGTGGATATGACACCTCCGAGACCAATTTCTGGCATCCGCTGTGCCGGCAACTCGTTTTGGCCCGCTCGCACCCGTTCCAAGAGCCTGATCTCGTCGAGGTCACGGTCGCTGGCGATGAGGTGCTCGACCCTGCCCAGCACTTCAGATGCATTGCAGTAATCATCTGCCTTTAGGCAGCACACGCGCTCCAACAACCACAGATCGCGTTCGAAGCACCCGGCTTCGGGAGGTGAACTGCCACGAAGCACCGTCGTTGCATCGCCCGAGTGCAAGAAAATCGCCCTCTACGCCGAATTTTTCGCACGAAGGCCATCCACCGGTGCCCGGCACGATCGGCAGTTAGACCTGGCGGTGCTCCCGGACGGCGCTGACGATCTCCTCGATAGCGTCGGCGATCGGCACACCGTTCTTCTGTGTCCCGTCGCGGTATCGGAACGACACCGCCCCGGCGCTTTGGTCCTCCTCGCCGGCGATCAGCATGAACGGCACCTTGGACTTCTGAGCGGTGCGAATCTTCTTCGGGAACCGATCGTCCGTTGAGTCCACCTCGACCCTGATCCCCTCGGCCTTCAACTGCTTGGCAACGTCGTAGAGGTAGTCCTCGAAGGCTTCGGCGACGGGGATCGCCGTGACCTGCACCGGGGATAGCCACGGAGGGAAAGCCCCCGCGTAGTGCTCGACGAGCACCCCGATGAAGCGCTCGATCGAGCCGAACTTGGCCGAGTGGATCATCACCGGCCGCTGGCGGGTGCCGTCAGCGGCCTGGTATTCCAGCTCAAAGCGCTCGGGCTGGTTGAAGTCCACCTGAACGGTCGACATCTGCCAGGTGCGGCCTATGGCGTCGCGGGCCTGCACCGAAATCTTGGGGCCGTAGAAGGCCGCGCCGCCGGGGTCGGCAACAAGCTCCAAGCCCGACTCGAGTGCGACCTGCTCCAACATGCCGGTAGCTGCAGCCCAGTCCTCGTCGCTGCCGATGAACTTCTCGCTATCGCCTCGGGTGGACAGCTCGAGGTAGTAGTCGGTCAGGCCAAAGTCGCGCAGCAGCCCCAAAATGAACTGCAGCAGATGCCGAATCTCGCCCGGCGCTTGGTCTCGAGTGACGTAGGAGTGCGAGTCGTCCATTGTCAGGCCGCGCACACGGGTCAGGCCGTGCACGACGCCCGACTTTTCGTAGCGATAGCACGCACCGAACTCGAAGAGTCGCAGCGGCAGCTCGCGGTAGGAGCGCCCTCGCGAGCGGTAGATCAGGTTATGCATCGGGCAGTTCATGGCCTTGAGGTAGTAGTCGCTGCCCTCGAACGCCATCGGCGGAAACATCGTGTCTTTGTAATAAGGCAGGTGCCCCGAAGTGTGGAACAACCCTTCCTTGGAGATATGCGGGGTCGAGATGTATTCGAAGCCCTCTTCGATGTGCCGACGGCGGACGTAGTCCTCCATCTCGCGCTTGAGCACCCCGCCCTTGGGGTGGAAGACCGGCAGGCCAGAGCCGAGCTCGTCGGGGAAGGAGTAGAGGTCGAGCTCGGTGCCAAGCTTGCGGTGATCGCGCCGCTCGGCCTCGGCCAGCCTCTCGAGGTATGCCGTCAGCTCGACCTTGGATGGCCAAGCGGTGCCGTAGATGCGCTGCAACGACGGGTTCTTCTCGCTGCCCCGCCAGTAGGCGGCGGCACTGCGCATGATCCTGAAGGCGTTGGCAATCAGCTTGGTGTTGGGCAGGTGCGGCCCACGGCACAGGTCGCCCCAGATGACGTCGCCGGTGCGACCGACGTTGTCGTAGATCGTCAGCTCGGCGCCGCCGACCTCGACCTCAGCGCCCTCGGCAGCCTCACTCGCTGCGCCGCCTTTAAGACCGATGAGCTCGATCTTGTACGGCTCATCGGCCAATTCGACGGCTGCGTCCTCATCGCTGATAGAGCGGCGAACGAAGGTCTGGCCGGAGTTGATGATCTTCTGCATGGCCTTCTCGATGGCCTTGAGGTCATCGGGAGTAAAGGGCTGCTCGACGTCGAAGTCGTAATAGAAGCCGTCGCGGATCGGCGGGCCAATTCCGAGTTTGGCGTCGGGATGGGTCTGTTGCACCGCTTGGGCCAGCACGTGCGCGGTCGAGTGCCGCAGCACATCGAGGCCATCGGGTGAGTCGATGGTCACCGGCTCGACGGTCTCTCCCCCGACGAAGGTGTGAGCGAGGTCGCGGAGCTCGCCGTCGACGCGGCATACAACGATGGCGCGGTCGTGACCGAAAAGGTCTGCTCCGGTCGTGCCCGCATCGACTGCTCTGTCTTGGCCTTCGACAGTGACAGTGATCTGGCTGGACACAGGGGTGCTCCTTCGTTGCGCGGCTCGACCGATGAGTCGACTCAGGACGCCACCCTATCTACGGGCTCGGCATAGCAAGACAGGCCACAGGATCGGCCTTGACGCCGACCCCTCGTTAGCCCTAACGTACAACCTTATGGTTGTACGACTAGAACTCAGTGACGCGGAGGTCGACCGGATCTTCCGGGCCCTGGCCGACGCAACCCGCCGCGACATCCTGCGCCGCACCCTCGCCGGTGAAGCGTCGGTCTCAACGCTCGCGGCGGCATACGACATGTCGTTTGCCGCCGTGCAAAAGCACGTCGCCATCCTGGAAGGAGCCGGCCTTGTGACCAAAGAAGCACAAGGCCGCGAGCGCGTGGTGCGGGGCGATCCCGAAGCCCTTGCCCGAACTCGCGACTTGCTCGACCGCTACGAAGACATCTGGCGCGCTCGCATCGGACGCCTCGATGACTTGCTTGCCCAAGACCCCCCAGCACCCACTACCCGAAAGGCCTAGCCATGCCCGTTACCTCAGTCACCAAAGACGAAACCGCCCTGACGATAACCGTTGTCGCCGACTTCGCCGCCTCAGTTGAACGTCTGTGGGAGGCGTACACCGACCCACGCCAGTTAGAAAAGTTCTGGGGACCGAAGGAGTACCCGGCGACCTTCACCAGACACGACGTGGTGCCCGGAGGCCAGTCGGCCTACGTCATGACCGGACCGGACGGCGAGGCCATGAAGGGCTATTGGAAGTGGCAATCGGTTGAGCCGTCGACCTCCTTCGAAGTGCTCGACGGCTTTGCGCTGGAAGACGGTTCACCCAACGCCGAGATGCCGGAACTGCGCGCTTTCTTCCAGTTTGAGGGCACTGACCAAGGGGCACGCGTCACCTCGACGACGTTCTTCAACAGCGCGGAAGATCTGGCCCGCCTGGTCGAGATGGGCATGGAGCAGGGATTGCGGGAGGCCATGGCACAGATGGACGACGTCCTCGCCGACTTGGAAAGCTTCGCAGCGGACCTGCCCGTGATGGCTCAGATCCTGTCCGACACTCAGGTCCGAGTCTGCCGTGTCATCCACGGATCACCCGAGCTCGTGTGGCGGGCTCACAACGTGAAGGAGTTGATGCAGAAGTGGATGCTCGGGCCGGACGGTTGGACGATGCCGGTGTGCGAGGTGGCTACCGAGGTCGGCGACGCGTACCGATACGAGTGGACCAACGGCGAGGACAGCTTCGGATTTGAAGGAGAACTGCTCGAATCGACACCCCCCACACGGTCGGTCACCACGGAGCGGATGATCGGGATGCCCGGTGAAGGAACAACCAACGAGATGACGCTGACCCTGGTCCCCGAGGGCACGCTCCTCTCGCTGCTCATCACCTACCCGAACGCCGAAGTCCGCGACATGATCTTGGCCACCGGGATGACCGACGGTATGGAGACCAGCTACGCCCGTCTTGAGGCTGAGGCACTGGTGCCTGCCTGAGTCGCCCATCGAACGAAACGCTCATCGAAACTCAGGAGACGCACCGCCAGATCGACTTCGGCGGTGCGTCTCCTGCGTATGGAAGTAGGGCGCGTGGCAGGGTGACGGGATGGACGAGCACGCAGAGTGGGATGAGCGGTATGCCGAGTCGGACCGAGTGTGGAGCGGGCAGCCCAACGGGGCGTTGATCGCCGAGGTCGCGGGTATGCCGCCAGGCCGGGTGCTCGACGTCGGCTGCGGTGAAGGTGCCGATGTCATTTGGCTCGCTCAGCAAGGCTGGACCGTCACAGCGCTAGATGTTTCGACCGTGGCCCTGGCCCGTGCACGGGACCATGCGTCCGAAGCTGGTGTAAAGGTGAACTTCGTGCTCAGCGGATTGCTTGACGCGGGCCTCGAGCGGGGCACCTTCGATCTGGTGGCAGCGCTTTATCCGGCGCTTCGGCATACCGATGAGCACGACACCGAGGGTTTGTTGCTCGATCTCGTTGCTCCCGGCGGCACGTTGTTGTTTGTCCATCACGCGCTGGACCACGAGCACGATCACAGCGGGCACGGACATGGACAAGGACAAAATGAGCACGGAGATCACCACGGAGGGCACACCGAGGCGGATGGCACACGGTTCGACCCGGCCGATTACGTGAGTGTCGCTGACGTGAGCGCTCGGCTGGATGCGGCGTGGACGGTTGATGTGAACGAAGAACGAGACCGCACCATCAGCGGGGGCGGCGGGGCTCGCCACGTCCGCGACCTCATCGTCCGCGCTCACCGAGTGACTACGTCGAGGGGCAGCAACGCGCAGCCGGATCACGAACTCGACATCCTCGAGGACGATCAAAACGTGCCGCCTCGCCCCGAAGAAGAAGTCGCTGACGCCGCTCGCTAGCCCTATCGGTGGCGCTGGTTTAGAGCGTGCGGCGCATGACTAGCCGGGGCATCTTCGAGGCGACGGCGTCCGTCTGCCCCACGACTTCAAACCCGGTCTGGTCAAACATGGCTTTTACTCCGACAAAGGACATCGTGGTGTCCATGCGACCGACCGGGTCGACGGGATAGACCTCCACCGCTGGGGCCCCATGACGCGCCGCGAACTGAACTGCGCCTTCGATAAGATGCCTGGTCACACCCTGCTTGCGATGCCCGGATCGGACCACCAGGCACACAATCGACCACACCGGCACGTCGTCGACCGGGCGCATCAGTTTGGAATGCACCAACTTCGGGATGTCACTACGAGCGCCGACATTGCACCAACCCACCGGACGGTCGTCGTGATAGGTGAGTACCCCGGGCGGCACGTCGCGGTCGCAGAGTGCCCGCATCGCCTGCTCTCGATCGCCACCGCCAAGCTCATCAACGTCGGCCTGTCGCAAACGGTGAGGCAGGCACCAGCAGTGGGTCGCCCGACGATTTGGGTTCACCACGTCGCTGAAGTCCTCGAACCGGTCGGCGGTCACCGGATGGGTCACCCAACTTGTCGTCATCGGACCACCCTGCCGTTCTACCCGCAGATCGGCAAGGCGCGACCCGCCGGGTGCACCACAGCGCTCAGGAAGCGTTCAGCGCCGCCATTTCGTCTTCGGTCAAAGACACATCAGCAGCGGCGGCAGAGTCGCTGACCGACTGGGGCCGTTTTGCACCCGGGATCGGTATGACGTTCGGTGCCTGAGCCAACTCCCAGGCCAGGGCGACCTGTTGTGGGCTGATCCCCCGGGCGTCAGCGACCTCAGCGAACGCCGGGTGCTTGGTCGCGAGTTCCTTGGCGTCGGCGAGCCCGCCCAGCGGTGACCAGGCGAAGAAAGCTAGACCGAGCTCACGGCATACCTCGATCTCGGGTGCGCTGGAGCGAAACTTCGGGTTGAACTGGTTTTGCACGCTCACCAAAGAGTCTCCGAGCACCGCGTGGGCACGGCGGATTTGGTCGGGGTCGGCGTTGGACAGCCCGACCATGGCGACCTTGCCCGAGTCGGCGATCTCCTTGACCGTCGCGATGATCGCGTCGTAGTCCACGGCAGGGTCCGGGCGGTGATGCTGCCAGAGGCCGATCTGCTCCACACCGAGGCGCTGCAGACTGTCATCGACGGCAGAGCGCAGATGATCGGCGCTGCTGTCGGTGGCCCATCCGCCGTCGGCGTCGCGGACGTGACCGCCCTTGGTGGCCAGCAAAACCTGCTCACGCACCCCTAGCTCGTCGAGCAGGGAGGCGATCAGGGTTTCGTTCTGACCGTTGGCGTCGATCCCGTCGTCGCCGGAGCCGTACGCATCGGCGGTGTCGAAGAGCGTCACGCCAGCCTCCAGCGCGGCTCGCACCGTCTCGAGTAGTTGTTCGCGCGGCTGTACCCCTGTCTGGCTCATCGTCATCAGGCCGAGCCCGATGGCTCCGACCTCGTGGTGGCCAACAGTTGAGTTCCCGATCATCCGTGTATGCATGGAATCGAGCCTACGCAGCCCTTGGTCGCGATCTCGAGCCGCATACGGATCCCCACCTAGGGGGCAGTACGAATCACCAAGCTGCGCGTATATCGGTCTGGGCGAAGTCCACACCTTTGAATGCCAAAGACTCACCCCGAACCTTCGCGAGTCCATAAGAGGAACAGTCGCCAAAGTTCAGACTTGCCGGATGCCGGCCCTTGCCGAAACGCCGCCAGGCAACGATCGCTGCGGCAACGACCTCTTGGTCAACTACGACCACCTCAACGTCCAATCCGTTGATCAACAGTGTGAGATCGCGCGTCGCATCTAGTCCTTGCCGCGCTTCGACAACCATGGTGGCCTCGAGAAGTCCCGCAGCGGAAAGCGCAACCCCCTCGCTTGAACCCCGAAGGTGGCCAAGCAGTGTTTCGGCGTAAGGCTCCGCCAACACGATCGCGACCAAGACGGACGGGTCAACCACCACGTCAGCCGGGTATCCCGCTGGCGTCGTAGCCGAGGATTTCGTCCTCGGACCGATCAGTAAGCACGGGCCGCTGACGTCCTCGCTCGATGATGGCCAGGAGATCGTCGCCGGTCGTACGAGAAGATCGAGCGGCCCGCAGCCGGTCTAGTCGCTCTTCGATGGCGATACGGGTCGCCGTCGTCAACGGCTCCCCCGCCTCTTGGGCCAGTGCACGAGCAAGAGCGTCAGTTCGCTCATCTTTGATGTTCAGAGCCATAAGAAAGATTACCATCCGCCTAGGCAGATCCAGATCTTCCTATGCCGGCATCACAGGACTTCAACTGAGCACTGGACTCTCTGGTGGGCGAATAGTCTCTACGAAGGAGGATGGCCGCTACGTTCGTGGATGGCACCAGCCAGACGAGGAGCAGCGCTCACCGTCTTGAGGGTGATGCTGTGTCTTGCTGCTGTGCTCGTTTAAGTGCTATGCCCTAAAAAACTTGGTGCACGTGGCCACATGTCGCGGTGGAACGCCACGTATGCCGCATCCGCAGGTGCAATTGAAAGCGGCCATGTCGACGGCCTCGAAGCGACGTACTCCAACGTTCGACCAGCGCCGTATTTGACCATCGCTGCGTCATACATCGTCGCCGCTACCAGCTTGATGTGGTGTAGTAGGAGTGGACGTAAAGGGACTCGAACCCATGACCTCTCGCGTGTGAAGCGAACGCTCTAACCAACTGAGCTATACGTCCGTGCGATGACAGACATTAGCCTGACCGCACAGCCACTGACGAATCGGATGGCGGCAGTCGGCTCACGTGTCTCCGTCGTCACTCAGGCGTTCGCGCGCTCCGACGCCGAGGTCGAGGATGGCCAGAAGCCCCACGATGATGAGAACGGCTGCGATCCAGTTCGAGTAGCCCGCACCCGAGACCCACATCGCTCCGACAGCGCACGCCAAAGCCACCATCGCGGTCGCAAACATCCGGACGGGCGAACTGCTATCACCGGGGATCGGGCCAGCCTCGGAGGGGTCGGACGGACCTGAGGCTTTCTGCTCTTGTGCCATGTATTCCACTATCGTCCTGTTACCGAAAAACGCAACCCCTGACGCGTCGCGAAAAAAGTCAGGGATCGAAGCGCTCGATGCTCATGCGGGAAAAGATCTCCTGCGCTTGGGCCGTGATCCGCCCTGGCGCATCGCCAAAGGACCGCTCGGCCACCGGGGCACCAGCGAGCTGACCGGCCAGCGTTGAGACCGATCCGACAACACGGATGGCGTTCAGCGGCTGGATGTCACGTGTGCTGGAGGTAATGAACGCTTCGTCAGCCTCGGCCAGCAACGACAGCGGCAACTCGTCCTCGACGATCTGGATGCCCGCCTCGGTCAACCATTCGATCGTCAACGCCCGGGTGATCCCAGCCAGTGGCCCGGTCTCCAGCGAGGGCGTCAGCACGACACCGTCCACGACCAGGAAGATGTTGGAGCCGGTTCCTTCACAGAGTGCACCAGCAGTATTGGCGAAGATCGCTTCGCTGCCACCCAGGCTTTTGGCGGCGGCCAGGGCGACGACGTTCTCGGCATACGACGTGGTTTTAAGGCCCACGGTTGCCGCACGTTCGTTGCGCACCCAGGGCACCACGGCCACCGAGGTGGAGACGGGCGGTATCGGGACTGCTCCGGCCGAGACGATGTAGGTCATCGCTCCATCGAGGCGATCCGACCCGAGCGGACCGGGGCCAGCAGTCACCGTGTAGCGCAAGCGCCCCAACTTAATCGGCTCGTCGGCGAGGACCGCGTCAATGCCCTCCTGCACACGCCCTCGATCCAGCTTCTCCAGACCCAAACCGTGCAATGAGCGGTCCATCCGGTCGTGGTGTCGCGTGATCGCAAAGACCTTGTTATCGACGATTTTGGCGGTCTCAAAGACTCCGTCACCGACCGTGACGCCGTGGTCGAGCGCGGACATCGATGGCGCGTCATCCACCCGCTCGCCGTTGACCCACACGCGGATTGCTGGCCCGTTCGCTGCATTCATGGCGCTCACTCTGCCAGAGCGGCCCCATCGTCACTAGGCTGCAACGGTGAAGACCTCCCTGTATTTAGCTTCGGCCGAGTCCCAATCGGGTAAATCTGCTCTTGCGGTGGGGCTTTTGGCGCAGATGTTGGAGGGCGGTGGGCACGTGGGGGTGTTCCGTCCCGTGGTCCGGGACCCTGCCCATGACCCTCTGCTGGAGTTGCTCCTGCCGCTCAGCACCTCGGCGCTGGACCCCTCCGAGGCCGTGGGCGTGACGCACGAAGCCATCAACGAAGACACCGACAAGGCGGTCGGCGAGATCGTGGAGAGATACCACGCGTATGCCGAGCAGCACGACGCCGTTTTGCTCATCGGCTCGGACTTCACCGGAGTGCCGACCCCGACCGAATTCAGCGTGAACGCCACCATCGCCGCCAACCTCGGCACGCGTATGTTGCTCATCGTGCCCGGGGTCGACCGGCACGTCAGCGACCTGGTCACCCTCGTCGACCTGATGATGAGCGAGGCCACTGCGCGGCACGCCCAGATAGCCGGTGTGGTGGTCAACCGGTGCGATCCTAATCAGCGAGACACCATCGCCGCCGAGCTCACCGAACACCTCGGCGACCTCCCTGCGTACGCCATGCCCGAAGACGACCTCCTATCGGCTCCGACAGTGCGTGACGTGATGCACGCCTGTGACGCCTCCTTCATACAAGGCGACGAGGCGCTGTTGGATCGGGAGTCGATGGGCGTCATCGTGGCCGCGATGACCATGCCGCACGTGCTGGACCGCCTCACCGAAGGCTGTGTGGTGATCTGTCCCAGCGACCGCGAGGGCATCCTGCTCGCCGTCGTGATGGCCCACCAAGCGGTGACCTTCCCTTCCTTGGCCGCCGTGGTGCTCAACGGTGGGTTCCCGCTCAGCGAGCAGACTCAGACCCTCATCAGCGGCCTTAACGTCGAATTGCCGATCCTGACTGCGCCGGCCGGCACGATGGAGACCGCTCGCGCCGCAGAACGTGCGATGGGTGCCATCACTCCAGACGCGCCACGAAAGATCGAGCGGGCCAAGACCTCGGTGCGCGACTACATCGACGTCGCCCAGGTGCTCCCCACATCCACCACTAACTCGCAGGTGCTGACGCCGCTGATGTTCGAGCACCGACTCACCGCGCGTGCACGCACCGCAGGTGCCCGCGTGGTGCTGCCCGAAGGCGTGGAGGACCGCATCTTGCGGGCCGCCGACACAGTGTTGGCCCGCGGGATCGCAGACCTCACGTTGCTCGGTATCGAAGACGACATCCGGGCCCGCGCCGCCTCGCTCGGGCTCGACATCAGCCGAGCCGACATCCGCAACCCCACCACCGACCCGCGTTTGTCTGAGTATGCAGAGACCTACGCGGGGCTCCGCGCACACAAAGGCGTGACGCTCGAAGCGGCCACAGACGCTATCGCCGACCCCTCCTACTTCGGGACGATGATGGTCTACTCGGGCGAAGCGGACGGCATGGTCAGCGGCTCGGTCACCACCACTGCCGCGACGATCCGCCCAGCACTGGAGATCATCAAGACGGCCGACGGGGTCAAGGTGGTTTCCAGCGTGTTCTTCATGTGCCTGGCCGACCGGGTGTTGGCCTACGGCGACTGCGCGATCAACCCGATGCCTAACGCTGAGCAACTCGCCGACATCGCCATTTCGTCAGCCACCACGGCGGCGACCTTTGGGCTCGACCCTCTGGTCGCGATGCTCTCCTACTCCACCGGCGGCTCAGGCAAGGGTGCCGACGTCGAAAAGGTCCGTGAGGCCACCGCACTGGTCAAAGAACGTCAACCTGAGCTAGAGGTTGAGGGTCCTATTCAGTACGACGCCGCCGTAGACCCCGCAGTCGCGGCCACCAAACTGAAGGACTCGCGAGTGGCCGGTCGAGCAACCGTGCTGATCTTCCCGGACCTCAACACGGGCAACAACACGTACAAGGCGGTGCAACGAAGTGCCTCCGCAGTTGCGATCGGCCCGGTGCTGCAAGGCCTACGCAAACCGGTCAACGATCTCTCCCGAGGGTCGACCGTGCGAGATATCATCAACACCATCTCCATCACCGCGATCCAGGCCAAGGGCTGACACCCGTGAATCACCAAGTCCTGGTCATCAACGCCGGCTCGTCCTCGATGAAGTACCAACTCATTGACCCCAGCACCGGCGAGAGCCACGCCGCAGGACTCGTTGAACGCATCGGTGACGAGGGCTCCAACATCCGCCACACCGTCAACGGGCAACGGCACACCCGCGATTTCGACTGCCCCGACCACAGCGCGGCGTTCATGGCGCTCCGTGAGGCGTTCGCGGAGCACGGCCCCGACCTTGATGGCGCCGGGGTCGGAGCCGTCGGTCACCGCGCGGTCCACGGCGGCGAACGGTTCACCGGCCCCACTTTGATCGATGACGACGTGGTGGCGGGGATCCTCGACCTTGCGGCGTTAGCCCCGCTGCACAACCCCGCCAACGTTCAAGGCATCGAAGCGGCGCGTTCGGTGTTCCCAGGTCTCCCCCACGTCGCCGTCTTCGACACGGCCTTTCACGCCACCATGGCCCCGGCGGTCCGCGAGTATGCCGTCCCCCGGGAGTGGCGTGAGCGCTACGGGGTGCGCAAATACGGGTTCCACGGCACGTCACACGCCTACGTCTCACGGCGCATCGCCGCCCTGCTCGATCGGCCGCTCGCTGAGGTCAATTCCATCGTGATCCACCTCGGCAACGGTGCCTCAGCCTGCGCCGTCGCCGGAGGCATCAGCGTCGACACCACGATGGGCCTGTCCCCCACCGACGGGCTCGTGATGGGCACACGCACCGGCGACCTCGACCCTGCCGTCGCGGGCCACTTAGCCACGGTGGCAGACCTGTCCGTTGCGGACTTCTCGACCGCCATCAATAAAGCCTGCGGCCTGCTCGGCATGACCGGCAGCGGCGATTTCCGCGAGGTCATGGCCAAAGTGCACGCCGGCGACGAAGCCGCTCAGACGGCATACGACGTGGTGGTGCACCGCATCGTGGCCCACGTCGGGGCCCTTGCCGCCCCCCTGGGCCGCCTCGACGCCGTCGCGTTCACCGCCGGGGTCGGAGAAAATAACCCACAACTTAGGGCCGACGTCTTGCGCAAGCTGAGCATCTTCGGTCTCGCTGTTGACGAAGCCGCAAACGAGCAGGCGGAAGGCGAAGCGCTCATCAGTCCTGCGGGCGTCACCCCGGCAGCATTCGTGGTCGCCACCAACGAAGAGCTCGACATCGCCCAACAGTGCGCGGCCCTGTTGGCCTGGTGATGACAGACTGCCAGCATGGCTATTGGCACGTGTCCCTCCCGGCACCAGGAGTGCGCTCAGGCCGATCTTGAGCTCTGGAACACTCCTCCAAACTGGATCACCCTGGTGCGCACCGTGCTCGCAGTCGGCTTGGCGTTGGCCGCGGCGGGCCAAGAAAGTCTGACTCTGATCCTGGTCGCCACAGGCATCTATTGGGTGGGCGACATGGCTGACGGCGTCGTCGCTCGGATGATGCGACGCGAGACCCGCACCGGAGCGGTCTTGGACATCATTTGCGACCGCATGTGCGCTTCGGTCATCTATATCGGGCTGGTGTGGCTGCTGCCCAATATGTGGATCCCGATTGCGATCTACCTGCTGAGTTTTAGCGTGCTCGATCTGATGTTGTCACTGTCGTTCCTACTCTTCCCGCTCTCCAGCCCCAACTACTTCTATCTAGCCGACCCGCTGATCTACAAACTCAACTGGTCGCGGGTCGCCAAGGGCATCAACTCGGCCCTGTTCCTGGTGGTGGTGATCGCCTTCGAGTCGGTGCTGATCGCAACTCTCCTGGCGATAGCGCTCACCGCTCTCAAGCTCTATAGCCTCTATCTGCTGTCGAAGGTGGAGGTCCCGACCAGCGGCGACTGCGCCCACGAATACGCGCGCGCGTCGCGCTCCAGCACCTCGCCGTGACCCTGCTCGTCACCTTTTTCACCTGCCTGCTTTCTGCTCTCTTTCCGCTGGTCAACGCCGAGGCCTACATCGTGGCGGTGAGTCTGGCCACGGACTCGACCGGCTTGTGGGTGCTCGCTTTCGTGGCCGGCGCCGGTCAAACGGCCGGCAAATTCATCTGGTACGAAGTGGCTCGCCGAGCCATGGACTGGCCCTGGGTCAGCAAAAAGTTAGACAAGCCCGACACTCAGGCGTTGCTGACCCGATGGCGAGAACGCTTTGCCGCCAAGCCTTGGTTGTGGAGCAGCGTGCTCTTCCTGTCCGCCAGCGTCGGCCTACCGCCGTTGCTCATTTTGGCCGTGGTCGCCGGGCAACTGCAGGTCTCCCGCGTCTGGTTCGGCATCACGGTCCTGCTGGGACGCACGCTGCGCTTCGCCGCCATACTGGGCGGTCTCGACGCGGTCACTCACTTCATCCAGCGGCTGGGCTAGGGTCCGCGACCTCTGCTGCGTGAGCGACATACGCCATCGGCCTCCAGAGAAACGCCAGGGCCACTAGGGACCCGGCGAAGGCAAACCAGAAGGCGCTCAACAGTCCAAACTGCGCCGCCATCGCCCCACCGATCAGCGTCCCGATAGCGATACCGCCGAGTGAGCCCAACATGTAGACGCTGTTGACCCGCCCCAACATCGGGTCGGGCACCGCCAGTTGGCGCACCGTGGTGGAGGTGGTCCCCCACACGGCGGCGTGCACACCGAAGAGGAACATGATGAGGCCGGCCACGAAGGCTGAGTGCGTCAACGCGAGCGCGGCATGGCTGACGGTCTCCAGGATGAGACCGGCCCGCAGCAGACTGGCGTAGCTGAACCGGCGCTCCAGCCGTGAATACAACGCCGATCCGAGCACCGCGCCGACGGCGATCATCGACATCAGCACCCCAAGGCCGAGGTCGCCCAACTTCAAGCGTTCCTGGGCGTAGAGCACGTAGAGCCCGAAGACCGCACCATAGGTGACGTTGAAGATGGTGATCATCAGCGCCAAGGTGCGCACGGGCGGATATCTCCACAACCAGACGGCGCCCTCGCGGATCTGGCTGCGCATCGGTATGCCGACCGGTCGCGGCTCGCGCTGCGGCAAGCGCATCCGCGAGATCAGGACAACCCCGAGCACCAGCAACACCGCATGCGCCCCGAAGGCCGCCCAGGTCGTGACGGTGAACAACGCTGCACCCAGCGGCGGCCCTGCCATCTGGTTCGTGACCATGGCGGTGCCGAGGATGCGGGAATTGGCCACCCCGAGGTTTGCCCGCGGAACGACGGTCACCGTCAGCGTCGACGCGGCGTTGTCTACGAAGGTCTCAGCCGTCCCGAGCAGGAAGAACGCGGCATACAGCGCCGGTAACGAGACGTGATCAGTGACCAGCAAGGCGATCAGCCCGATGAGCACGAGCGCCCGCGCCCCATCTGCGACCATCACCAGTTTGCGGCGGTCGACGCGGTCCACGACGCCCCCAGCGATCAGACCGAACAGCAACCAGGGCAGGCGTTGTGCAAAGACAGCCATCGATATGGCAAAGGGATCGCGGGTCAGCGAAGCGACCAACAGCGGCCCCGCCGCCAGCAGCACACCGTCACCTAGGTTGGCCGCCGTGGACGCGGCGAACAGCCAGCGGAAGTTGCGCCCCAACGCAGAGGGCAAAAGACGTTCGAGCACACCCGCGACGTTAGCCTGCGTAGGGTTCACCCACGAGCCAATTTCTGCGCTGGACCACCCGAGGAGAATTCATCAAACGTCTAGAAGAATTGTCGGTGGCCCAGACTCGCCTCGGCGAACTGTGTTTGCGGCGGCGGTTGGAGCCGATCACCGCAACCCAGGTGTATGAGGTGAAGCTGGGTGAGGAATTCTTGATGTCCAGCCTGTTCACGGTGGCTGAGGAGGCGCTGGCCGACCTGGGATTGGCCGCGCTGGCAAGTCGAGACGCTGAGCGCGGTTCAGAGCAACCGAGCGAGCGGGCCTTTTGTGGATGGTCGGTATTGGTGGGCGGCTTGGGCTTGGGCTACACAGGGGTGGCGGCACTGCGCGACGACCGGGTGGGCACCTTGACCGTCGTTGAGGCACTTGAGCCGGTCATCGAGTGGCACCAGCAACGGTTGCTGCCAGTCTCCGAAACGCTGATCAATGATGCTCGGACCAGCGTGGTGCTGGCCGACTTCTTTGCCACCATCGCGGCCGGGCCGAGCGAATCCGGGCCGTTGGCTCCTCCATACGACGCGGTGCTGTTGGACATCGACCACGCCCCGGACTTTGTGCTGCACGAGAGTCATCAGGGCTTCTACTCGGTGGCCGGACTGCAGCGAATGCGCGAGTTCGTCAAACCCGCGGGTGTGTTTGCGCTGTGGTCGGACAACGCACCCGACGAGGCCTTCACCGAACATCTCGCCTCGGTCTTCACCGACGCGGCCGCGCACGTCGTCTCCTTCGCCAATCCGTTGATCGAAGGCACCAGCGCGAACACCGTCTACGTCGCTCTCGCCTAGCTGCTACTGAACGCTGCCACCCCGGCCACGCGGTCAGGATGATCTGGCGCCACCGAAAGGGTTAACCCACTGTGTCGGACACCGCCCCACCGCCTCGCACGCGGCCTCCCGAAGTTGGTGAGGCAGCGCTGCGTGCGTTCAACGAACACGTGCGACCCGAGATCGACGTGCTCCTTCGGGTGGCGACGTCGTTGGCCGGACGCGGCGGAGGTGCCGAGGATTTAGTGCAGGAGACGCTGATCCGCGCCTTTCGGGCCATCGATTCTTTTGATGGGCGCTACCCCAGGGCGTGGTTGCTGACAATTTTGCGGCGCACCCACATCAACATGCACCGCCGCACCCGACCTGGCACCACTGATGACGTCGAGCAGTTAAAGGGCTCTCGCCCAGCCTTCGGTTCGGCACAGGCCGCGAGCCCAGAGGATCAGGTGCTCGACCAACTGCTCGACCCGGCCTTGCAGAAGGCCGTGCAGTCGTTGGACGCGAAGTTCCGTGACGTGCTGCTACTCGTGGACGTCGACCAATTGAGTTATGCCGAAGCGGCTGCGGCCCTGGACGTGCCGGTGGGCACGGTCATGTCGAGGTTGAGCCGTGCCCGCGAGAAGGTGCGCCGTCACCTCGGACCCGAAATTCTGAACGCAAGGAGATTGCCATGACATTTTCAGTGCCCGGCTTGTCGATGATCTCGACCCTGGTGACCTGTCATTGGACGGGGCGGCGCATCCAGCGCTACCTCGACGCTGACCCATCGGCCCTTCTGGATGCCGATGAGATCGCCAGGTTGGAAGCCCACCTGGACGAATGCGAGCGCTGCGCAGGCGTCTCACGCGAGTTTCGGGTGCTCCGCGGAGCGCTAGGCCGTTGGGCAACCCCGGCCGACGAAGAAGCCGTGCAAAGACTTCGCGGTGTCGTCGACACGCTGACCAAGGGAGAGCAGAAGTGAGCGCACCGTGGGATTTGGTCGTGTTTGGCGGTGGCACCGCTGGGATAGTCGGGGCTAAGAACGCGGCCGGCTTCGGCGCGCGGGTGCTGCTGGTGGAGTCCGAGCGCACCGGCGGTGACTGCCTCTGGACCGGCTGCGTGCCGTCAAAGTCGTTACTGGCGGCTGCTCACGCTGCCGCCGCGGGTCGCAGGAGTGCGGCGATGGGTGTGACGTATGCCGAGCCGTCGGTGGACTTTGCCGCGGTGATGGAGCACGTGCGCGCCGCGATTAGGCACATCGAGCCGGTCGACTCACCCCAGACGCTGAGGGACGAAGGCGTCGAAGTGTTGGCGGGCTATGGCGTGTTGACCGGCCCGACGTCCTTGCAGGTCACCGAGCCCGGCGACGGCTCGGCGACGCCGGTGATCCACGACATCGAGTTTTCTCAGTTGCTGCTGACCACTGGTGCGGCGCCGGCAATACCGCCCATCAACGGTTTGGCTGATGCCAACCCGCTGACCAGCGACTCGGTCTGGGACCTCACTGAGCTGCCGGGACGCATTGCAATCTTGGGGGGTGGCAGCATCGGGTGCGAGCTCGGTCAAGCCTTCGCACGGCTCGGCGCGGACGTGACGATCGTCGAGGGCGAATCGCGGCTGATCCCGCGCGAAGACGAGAAGGCAGCCAGCATTTTGACCGCTGCCCTCGAAACGGACGGGGTGACCGTACGGACCGGGGCCAAAGTCACTCGGGTGTCAGCCCCTGGCGGCGCGGGCGGCAGCTTGTTCTTGGATGACGACTCGGCTGTCGATTTCGACCGACTGCTCGTGGCCGTGGGACGCGCGCCACGCACCACGGGCATCGGCCTCGACGTCGCCGGAGTCGAGGTCGGCGAGCGCGGAATGGTCACCGTCGACGATCTGCTGCGCACCACGAACTACCGTATATGGGCCGCCGGGGATTTGACCGGCCACCCGCAGTTCACCCACCTCGCGGGCAACCACGGAAGCGCAGCAGCATCGAATGCGATGCTCGGCACGCGACGCAAAGTCTCATCGGTGGTCCCCCGAGTGACCTTCACCGACCCCGAGATCGCTGGCGTCGGGGTGTCCACGCAGGACGTGCCCGACGGTATGAAGCGCGTCATCATCGAGCACCAGGACATCGACCGGGCGGTGGCTGAGGGGCAAACTTCGGGCTACACCTCGATCGTGTTCGACAAGGGCGGCACCATCCTTGGCGCGACTATCGTGGGGCCTCGAGCGGGTGAGAGCCTGGGTGAATTGACCTTGGCGGTGACCAAGGGCCTCAAAACGCGGGACCTAGCGGGCGTCATTCACCCCTACCCGACGTATAACGATGGCCCCTGGAAGGCCGCGCTGGAGGATGTCAGCGAAAGGTTGGCCTCGCCGCTGGCCGACCGAGCCATCGGAGTGCTGTCGACGGTGCGCCACCAATGGCTGAAGCGCCGCCCCTGACCCAGAGTTAGACCGCAGCTCGCGCCCATCGGCAACCGGGCGGCTAATGCGGCGGGCGGCTGAGGGTGCGGTATCCACCGACCATGCGCTGGGCGGCGCTGATGGCCACCACGGCCGCCCACACCCAGGCGATCTGCTCGGCGTAGAACGGCAGCAGCAACCACAGGCTGTGCACCGCGATGGTCTCGGTGCCCTCAGCCAGGCCGCCCAAGAAGCTGAACGACCGTCCGTCGTCCAGCTGGTGCCCGGTGCGCTCGGCGATCGAGGAGAAGGCTAGGAAGGCGGTGCCGTTGACGTAATAGGTCACCAACACCAGCGCAAACGGAATCCACGATGCGTCATACCCACCGCTGGCCGCGGTGGCCGTCACGCCGATCGCGACGCCCAAAACCGTGCTGCCGTAGACCAAAAAGTCCGCAGTGATGTCGAGGAACCCACCGGCCTCCGTGCCGCTCGACCCCATGCCCGATCGGTGAGAACGCAACCGTGCCAACGGGCCGTCGAGTCCGTCACACAACCGAGACGTCAGCCACAGCACCAAGGCCAGCGCCCACAACTGCATACCGGCGCTCACCGCGCTGCCTAATCCCAAAACCAGCCCTAGGAGGCTGATCCGATTAGGCGTGATCCACGACTGGTCGAGACCGGCGGCGGCCTGTTGCAGCGGGCGATCAAGAATCGAGCGCATCGACGCGTCCAGCACGGCAGCGCCTACGCCTGTACGTCATCGGTGGGAGCGGACGCCGACACTGTTGAATCGGTGGACTCTGACTCGGCCCCGCGCGCGCGCCGCCGCTGCAACAACACATATCCGATCACGATCAACACCACGATCCCGGCGAGCGACCACAATAATCTGGCCGGGTCTTTCAGACCTGAGGCCCCCACTTGCACGTACAAAGCCACTGCGGGCAAGATCCCGAGCGCAGTACCGATCGTGTAAGACGGCAGCGGTATGCCGGTCGCCCCAGCCACGTAATTGACCGCCATAAACGGTGCCACGGGCATCAATCGGATCGCGAGCACAGGAAAGACGCCGGTGCCCTCGAGGTATTGCCACACTTTGCCCTGATGCTTCTCGATCAACGGCTCAAGAGCAGGCCGGATAGTGCTGCGCGCGAGGAAGAACCCTGCCAACGAGCCAAGCATCGCCCCCACCCAGACGACGACCACACCCCAGATTCCACCGAAGACCGCACCCGCCAACACCGTGAACAATCCCAGCGGCACAGGCATAAGCGCCAACACCGCATACACCGCAATAAAGATCACCGGCCCCCACCAGCCTGCCGCCGCCACGCGCTCCCGCACCGCCGAGGGCTCCAACAATCCTTGCTCGTAGGCAATCCACACCAGGGCCAGGGCAATGACGACCGTCACCGCCCGGATAATCCATTGCTTGGTGCTGACCTGCTTGGCCATCAATGTGCCTTCCTGAAGCGAATGACTCTTATTGTCGCTTGTTCACAGACAATGTTCTTTTCACCAATGGAAGACAGCGGGCCGCGCCATGTGTTCCCGACGTCACGATCACGTTCCCTTTCGGAAAGAAGTGTTGATGCGCGCTACACCTCACGGGTTTGCGACCTTGCTCATTGCTGGGTTGGCCCTGGCCGCCTGCGCACCGCCCCAAGCCGAGACGACTGACGCACCCCAGCAGTCGTGGGATGACATCACCAGCGCCGCTGACGGCCAGAATGTTGCGCTGTGGATGTATGGCGGCGACCCGGCGGGCAACACCTACATCGACGACGAGTTGATCCCTGCGGCCAAGGAAGCGGGCGTCAACCTGCGCAGGGTGCCTGTGGCGGACACCAAAGACGCGATCAACCGGGTGCTAACCGAGGTCCAAGCCGGGGTCGATGACGGCGAGGTCGACCTGATCTGGGTCAACGGCGACAACTTCTCCACCGTCCAGCAGGCCGGCGGATGGGCATGCGACTGGGTGTCGACGCTGCCGAACGCGCAGTTCCTCGATCCGGAAGATCCCTTGCTGAACAGCGACTTCGGTGTCGACGTTGCCGGGTGCGAAGCACCGTGGCACAAAGCACAATTCAGTTTCGTCTACGACTCGTCGCGCGTCGTCAACCCCCCGACCTCGATGGACGGGCTGCTGCAGTGGGCGCAGGATAATCCGGGGCGGTTCACCTACCCCGCTCCCCCGGATTTCACCGGGTCGGTCTTCATCCGCCAGGTGCTATCGGCTGTATCCGGCGGCTTCGACAACGTGCCGCTGGCCTTCGACCAGGGTGCCTACGACGAGTTGTCCCCCGCGCTCTTCGACCGTCTCAACGAGATCGCGCCGGACCTATGGCGTGAAGGTGAGACCTACCCACGCGACTCCGCCGCTCTGGATACGTTGTATGCCGACGGCCAGATCGACTTCACGATGACCTACGGGCCCGCGACGTTGACGGACTTGGTCGCAGACGGCACCTTCCCCGAGACCACCACGGTGTTGACCCTCGACGAAGGCACCGTCGGCAACGCCAGTTTCTTGGCCATCCCGTCCACCTCGGGGAACTCCGAGGGGGCCAAGGTCGTGGCCAACATCGCCATGTCCCCGGAACAACAGGCCATCAAAGCCAACCCCGAGGTATGGGGTCAGTTCACGGTGCTCGATCAGTCCCTGTTGAGCGAGGCTGAGCAGAAGTCGTTCACCGACCTGCCTGCTTCCCCAGTCGTGCCGCCTTACGAAGAGCTGTCGGCCAACGCTAACCCCGAGTTGTCATCCGCGTGGGTGCCGGTGCTCGATGAGGGATGGCGACGGTCGGTGCTCGCCGAATAGTGAGCACTCGTCCTGGCATCGGGTCCGTGCTGGCCGTCGTCGCTGGTGCCTTCAGCGCGCTCGTGGTCCTCAGCGCGGTCGTCACCCTTGCGCTGAGCGCCGCCGGGCTGATGCCGTTAGTGGGTCAGCCGGGGCTGCGCGCCGACGCCTTCGTCGCCGTCGCCCCGGACCTGCTGGTTGCCACGCGGGAGTCGCTCATGATCGCTGGTGCCTCGTCAATCCTGGCGGCGATCATCGGGATGTCCGTGGCGCTGGTAGTCGTGGCTAGCGCCCCCGGGGCCCGAGTGTTGGCCGCCCTTGCAGCAGCGCCGATCCCGATCGCCCACATTGTGGGGGCCGCGTCGTTCGCATTGTTGCTCTCCGACGCGGGACTATTTAACCGACTCAGCGGCGTGTCGACGTCATCGTGGCCCGCGTTGGTGGCAGGCCCGTGGCCGGTGGCCTCGGTCGCAGCGTTTGCGTGGAAAGAGTCCGCCTTCGTGACCTTAGTGGTGACCGCTTCGCTCGGCGCAGGCGTGCGCAACTACTCCGAGGTCGCCGCGATGCTGGGCGCCGGACCCCTGGACCGCATACGCCGCGTCGTCATCCCGCTGGCCACCCCCGCGCTGCTGGGCTCGACCATCATCGTGTTCCTCTTCACTCTGGGTTCCTACGAAGTGGTGTGGCTGTTGGGGCAGGCCTATCCCGAGCCGCTGCCGGTGACCGCGTACCGACTCTTCACCTCCGTCGATCTGCAAGCCCGACCACAAGCCGCAGCCGTGTCGCTGATCACGGTGCTCCTTGCCTTGGCCGCAGCGGCCGCCACGGTGCCGTTGTTGCGACGTCTGGGGACGGCTCGATGAAGTCCCGCACCCTTGCCGCCGCCACAGTCACAGTGCTGATGATCTGGTTTGCGGTGCCGCTGGTCCCGGTGCTGCTCTGGGCCTTCGCCGACCAGTGGTCCTTCCCCTCGGTGCTTCCCGATGAATGGGGCCTGCGCGGCTGGCGCGATGCGGGCGATGCCGGAGTGCTCGGCGCCTTGGCCCGCTCGACCGTGCTCGGGGCAATCGTCTCAACATTGGCTGTGGCCCTGGGCGCCGCGGCCGGGCGGGCGTTGGCCTGGGCACCCTCGCGCTGGAACTCAGCTCTCGCGTTGACCTTGCTCGCGCCGGTGGCCCTGCCTCCCTTTGCCCTCGCGATGGGCCTCGACGTGCTCTTGCTGCGGCTGCGCGTGCCGTCGGTGGTGGCTCTGGTCGCCCTGCTGACGGTCTTCGCTCTGCCCTATACGACGTACACGATGCGGGCGGCATACACCGCGCTGGACCGGGGTTTGGAAGAGCAGGCCCGGCTGCTCGGCGCGACCCCGACGCAGGCGTATCTGCGGGTGACCTTGCCTGCGCTGGCCCCAGCTGTGGCTGCGGCGGCTTTCTTGGCGTTTTTGATCGGCTGGAGCGACTATGTGGTCACGGTGGTGATCAGCGGTGGGCAGTTCACCACGTTGCCACTGCTTATCGGCTCCGCGGCCTCGCGCACCGGCAACGAATCGTTGCTGGCAGCGTTGTCACTGCTGTCCTTGGCTCTGCCATTGGCCACCTTGCTGCTCGCCGGCGCTCTCACTCGCCGCCGCGACGCCGGCTCGAATCCCACACCTTCCTGGGAGCGTGCCCATGTCAGCTGATCTCGAGTTGCGCGACGTGTCGTTTCGGCACCCCCAAGCCAGCGAGTATGCCGTCAAGAACTTCTCCCTTGACGTACCTGCCGGGCAGATGGTCGCGCTGCTTGGCTCGTCCGGCTCGGGCAAATCCACGGTCCTGCGCCTCGCAGCCGGGCTCGAAACCCCCAGCGACGGCGACGTGCTTATCGGCGGGACGAGCGCACTCGGTGTAGCCCCCCAAAAGCGCGGCATCACGATGATGTTCCAGAAGCCGCTGCTCTTCCCGCACCTGTCCGTCATCGACAACGTGGCCTTCGCCGATCGCATCGCCGGGCTATCGCGCGCAGACGCGCGATCCAACGCTGAACGCTTCCTTGGCCTCGTTCACCTCGGCCACCTGGCTCAGCGCAGGTCACGCCAACTCTCCGGCGGGCAGGAACAACGAGTGTCGCTGGCGCGGGCTCTGGCGGCGACACCCGCAGTGCTGCTGTTGGACGAGCCGTTCGGTGCGTTGGACGCGTCCGTGCGGGCCTCGATGTACGACCTGCTCGAAGAAGTGCGCGCGATGCTCGACCCGACCATCGTGTTGGTGACCCACGACCTCACCGAGGCCGCGCTCGCCGACCGCGTGGCGGTGCTGGGAGACGGCGGGGTAGCCCAGTTGGGCACCGTCGACGAGCTGCACTCTCGGCCCGGGAGTGTGCACGTCGCCCGACTCCTGGGCGGCTTCAGCGAGATCCCCGGAGAAGTGGACGACGGGATGCACCGCAGTAGTGCGGGGATCGTTCTTTTACGCGATCAAAACAACCTCGCCAAAGGTCCGGCGACGCTCCTGGTGCACCGACATAGCGTGTGGCTGGGGCACGAGGGCGAGACCTCGGACGGCGACCTCGTCGGCATCGTCACGCGCCTGCGACCCACCGGGCTGCGCACCACCGTGAGCATCGCGCTGGGGCCCGACCCTCGGCATACCGACGGGGGCCCTGTCATCGAGGCCGACCTCGCGCACGGCACCACGGTGGCCGTCGGCCAAGGCGTCGCGGTCACCCTCGCCGAGTCCGGGGTGTGGGCCGTGCCTGCCCCCTCGCCCGCCGGACAAGGGGCCGTGACATATTCGTCTCCATGACTTCGGCGGCGATCAGCACCACCGACCTGACGAAGCACTACGGGGAGTTCGTGGCCCTGCGGGGCTTGAATCTCGAGGTGCACCCCGGTGAAATATTCGGGTTCCTAGGGCCGAATGGGGCGGGGAAGTCCACGGCCATCAAAGCCCTACTAGACCAACTGCGTCCGACATCGGGTCGCGCGAGGATCTTGGGGATGGATGCGCACCGGGACAGTGCCGCCATTCGCGCCCGGATCGGCTACGTGCCCGGTGATCTTGCGCTGTATCCACGACTGACCGGCCGACAAACCCTGGACTATTTCGCCCGGCTCCGCGGCGGCGTCGATCAGGGTTACGTCACCGAACTGGCGGAGCGCTTCGAGGCTGACCTGTCGAAGAAGGTCGGCGAATACTCCACCGGGAACCGACAGAAGATCGGGCTGATCCAGGCCTTCATGCACAAGCCCGAGTTGCTCATCTTGGACGAGCCCAACTCTGGGCTCGACCCGTTGTTGCAACAGGTCTTCCACGAACTGCTCGACGAAGTGCGTGGTGAAGGCCGGACGGTGTTCCTGTCTTCGCACACCTTGTCTGAGGTGGAGCGCGTCGCTGATCGGGTCGGCATCATTCGCGCGGGCTCCTTGATCGTGGTCGAGCGCATCGACGAGCTCAAACGCAAGGCCATCCGGCACGTCGACTTCCAGTTCGCGGCCCCGGTTGAGGCAAACGTCTTCGCAGGCGTGGAGGCTGTCCGTGACGTGCAGGTCGAGGGCCACAACGCCCGCGTGACCTTCGAAGGCGACGTCAACGCCCTCCTCGAAGCGGTGGTGCGTGCGGGCGCCCACGTGGTGGCCCTGACCAGCCGCGAGTCCGATCTCGAGGAGATCTTCCTGACCTACTACCGCGACGACGTGGACGCCTGAGGTGTCCTTCGATCTGTGGCGCAAAGACACCGCCGACCGCTTCCCGCTCGCCATCGCCGTGGGGGCAATGCTCATGGTCTTCTCGGCTGTGGCGTTCGCCATCTACTCCCCCGTGGCCTCTTCGTTGGACGCCATTGCGTCGACCTTCCCAGAGGAGATTCTCTCGATTATCGGAGAGGTGGGGCCAGGGGGGTATGTCGTCAGTGAACTGTTCAACGTGTTGGGGCCGCTGTTCCTGGTGGCCTTTGCGCTGATCCTCGGCTGCACGTTGGTGGCCGGCGAAGAAGAGGACGGGACGATGAGCCTGCTCTTGGCGCACCCGGTGACCCGGTTGCGGGTGATAGCGGCTAAAGGCGCGACCCTGCTTTCGATGGTGCTGGTCGCCACGGCACTGTTCTGGATCGGGGTCACCCTGAGCGCGGCATTTCAAGAGGTTGACCTCGACCAAGGCGGGATTGCCGCCACGTGCGTGCACCTGTTGGCACTCTCGGCCTGCTTCGGCCTCATCGCGCTGGCCGCCGGGGCTGCGACCGGGCGTCCTGGCATTGCCGGGGCCATCTCGGGCACGATCGCGGCCCTGTCCTATCTCGCGGCGAACATGTTGCCGCTGGCTGGCTTAGAGCGGGCGGCCCAGTTCAGCCCCTGGTACTACTACAACGGCAGCGAACCGCTGACCAACGGGCTCAACCCCGCGCACCTCGGAGTTTTGCTGGCGCTGGCCGCGCTGGCTGCGGTCCTTGCCGTCGTCACCTTCTCACGCCGTGATCTGCGGGGTTAGGCCATGGCGACTTGGTGGGTCTACCTCAAGGAAGTGCGCGACCGGCTCGTGCTGGTCAGTGTCGCCGGTGGCGTGCTGGTCCTGTTGTGCTTGATCGCGGGCATTCTCTGGGAGCCGTTGCAGGTGCAGTTTGCGGCCGTGCGCGACCTCATGCCTCCCGGAATCCTCGCGATGATTCCCGGTGGCGATATGTCGAACTCGGCCGGGTGGATCAACGCCCAAGTGTTGTCGCTGAGCGCACCTGGCGGTCTGACGCTGGTCGCCATCATCTCGGCCCTGCGCGGCAGTGTGCACGAGGAGGACCGGGGGACCATGGCGCTGGTGCTCGGCAGTGGCATCGGGCGGATGTCCTTTGCCACGGCCAAGACGCTGGCGATGATGACCCACGTGGCGTTCGCGGCATTGCTCTTATGGCTCGGGCTCGCCGCATCCAACGCCATCTGGTCGCTCGGCCTGACCCCGACGAACCTGATCGCCTCCAGCATCCACGCGATGGTCTTGGCCTGGTTTTTCGGTATGTCGACCCTCACGCTCGCACTGTCGACAGGCAGGTCGCGGCTCAGTGCGCTCAGCAGCGTGGCCCTGGCCGCTGCCGCGTTCCTCGTGGCCACATTCTTTCCGCTGTCGAGCACGTTGTCGGGCTGGGAGCGGGTCAGCCCGTGGTTCTACTTCAGCGACGCCGACCCGCTCAACACCGGTCTGACCTGGAGCTACCTGGGCTTGCTCGTGCTCGCGGCCCTGCCGTTGTATGCCGTGTCGTTGCGTGCATTCTCCGAGCGGGATCTGCGCACCTGAACTAGGCGCCGAATTAGCCGACGAACTCGTAGTGCCAGAACTCTGGCTTGAGGCCGTTCTCGTCAGCCCAGGACGGGCGGTCGAAACCGTACCGACCCGCGTAGGCTTCGATCCACTTCCCACGTGTCGAGTCGAAGCCATACGTAGCCACGGAGCCATTGACGTCACACGCCTGCCTGCTGGTCTGGCCGTGGTTGGAGTAGCCGGGCGTTGCGGCGCGGTCGCCGAACCATCGTTTGTAGGACAACTGCGTGTCGTAGGTCCGGTAGCACTCACCCCACTTCAAGTCATGCCCGAAGCGCGCTCGGAAAGCTGAGTTCAACCCGGACATGCCCGATACCGCCGAGCATGACAACAGGATGTGATAGATGCTCGCTGCCGAGGGCATGTTGCAGAGCAACGAAGGTTCGGCGCGCCCGTTTCCACTGGAATATAAGGCGTGGAAGACCGAGAGGTTGCTCATCGGGGTGTAGAGGTTTGGCCCTAGTTTGAACCACGAGCCTTCGATGACTCCCTTGACCATCCCGCCCGAGGGCACATAGTGGACGTCGTAGGCACTGGACGAGGTCTTGCGGCTGTAGACATTGGGGAAGCGCTCTATGTCTTGGCGCACGTGACGCACGACAACATTCGACGACGCGAAACTGGAGCTGCCGCTCAGTGCACGGTCAAACGTCCCGAAATAGTAGGCGGTCTTGCCCTTATACGTCGTTCGCATGTAGCCATTCGACGACGCCTTCGCAGCTACCTTCGTGCCCACCCGGAACGACCCCAGGAGCTTCGACGTCTTTGACGTACCAGAGCGCACGTTGACCTCACGCACAATCTCGTGCGTGACCTTCGCAGCGGCAGGTTTTGGGCTCGAACTGGTACTCAAGGGACGGTCAAACGTCCCGAAATAGTAGCCGGTCTTACCCTTATACGTCGTTCGCATGAAACCGTTCGAGGACACTCGGGCACTGACCCGAGTGCCTTCGGACAACACACCGAGCTGCGTGGAAGTCGTAGAAGGCCCCGACCTCACGTTCACGTCTCGCACGATCCTGTGAGTGAGTTTCGGCGAGCTCGCCGCTGTCCCGTTCGACACCACCTTGACATATTCACTAGAGCCAGAGACGTACCTTGCCTGCCCTTTAGAATTCTCAAATGAAATCCATCCATTGGACTGCTTGGTGCCCTTAAATTTTGTGCCGCGCTTTAAGGAATCGACCTTTAGATCGCTCGTTGAGGGCCCCGTCCGGACGTAGAGACTGCTAGCGACCACCTCGTATGTCTTCACGGCAGCCATAGGAATAACTATCGACTCAACAGTAGCGGGCTGCGCTGCGGCACTTGCTATTCCGGGGGGAAAACCGTAACTGAAGGATAGCGCAGTCAGTGAGGCGACCAAGACATGACGAATCATTAAAAACTCCTATGAATATGGCTCCACGTCGACGCACCATTACGCCAAAACGTTTGGGGGTTCGGCGTAATGTAACAGGCGGACAGGGCCGTTATGTGGCCCTCTTAAATTACACTTATGTAATTAATTGCGCTATGTCGCCACTTGATTTAAACCGCCAACGCACGCTTCCCGTTGCGGCACTTAACCCTACGGCGTAAACATAGATTGTTTTAGGTAACTCTGGGAGTACCCGGGCCGGGATGTGATCATTCGCCCTACCAGACGGCATACAGGGCAGCCTGGCATCGCTCATCACACGGTCGGTCATGGCCGTCCTCTTGAGTTCCGTCAGGGCGCGCTTCGACATCCTGGATGGCACCACGGAACGAAGCAACGGGTCTCGCTGTCCTATCGCTACGACCGCTTGGGCCAGCGTGATGATCGGCACCGCGGTCGCCACGTAGAACAGTGACGGACACCTGCGCGCAACGGACATCGAACGCTATGCCTGGTCGACCGAGCAGGTCCTAGGCGACCAAAACTAGCGAGTCGTCACCGCGACCGTCTTGACCCGTGCTGTGTTCATGCTGCGGGCGTGGTGCTGGTCGGCCTGATCGTATGTCTCCGACGCCGCCGAGTTGCCTCCCCCAACGCGAGCTAGAGGTTCGGCACCGATTTCATCGCGGTGGCGATCTGCTCGTCCGGCAGGTCGTAGTCCGTCATCGACCCACTGAGGTACTGCTCGTAGGAGGCCAGGTCGAGGTGACCGTGGCCGCACAGGGCGGTCAAGATGACCTTCTCTTCGCCGGTCTCCTTGCACTGTAACGCTTCACGAATCGCTGCAGCCAGCGCATGTGTCGGCTCAGGCGCTGGGACGATGCCCTCAGCCTTGGCGAACTGTAGGGCTGCCGAGAAGCACTCTGTCTGCGGGATTGAGATGGCTTCGACAAGACCCAGTTCGTAGATGTGCGACACCAGCGGGCTCATCCCGTGGTAGCGCAGACCGCCCGCGTGGATGGGCTCGGGGATGAAGTCGTGCCCGAGGGTGTGCATCTTCATCAGCGGCGTCAGACCGGCGGTGTCGCCGAAGTCGTAGCGGTACTCGCCCTTGGTCAGGCTGGGGCAAGCCGCCGGCTCGACGCAGCGAATGGTCGGGTTCATCCGGCCCGCCATTTTTTCACGCAGGAACGGGAAGGACAACCCACCGAAGTTCGATCCTCCACCGGTGCAGCCCACGAGTAGGTCTGGCGTCTCGCCGACTTTGGCGAGCTGCAGCAGCGCTTCCTCGCCAATAATTGTCTGGTGAAGAAGCACGTGGTTGAGCACCGAGCCGAGCGCATACCGAGTCTTCGGATCGGCGACCGCCATCGAGACTGCTTCGGAAATGGCGATGCCGAGCGAGCCTGGGTGGTCGGGGTTTTCGGCCAGCAGCGAGCGTCCGTATTCGGTGACCTCCGACGGGCTGGGGTGGACCGAGGCTCCCCAGATCTGCATCATCGTCCGGCGGTGCGGCTTGGCGCGGTAGGACGCGGCGACCTGCCACACCTCGCACTCCATGCCGTATTGCGCGGTCGCGAAGGCAAGAGCGCTGCCCCACTGACCGGCACCGGTTTCGGTGGTCAACTTGGTGATGCCCTCTTGGTGGTTGTACCAAGCCTGGGGCACCGACGTGTTGGTTTTGTGCGACCCGGACGGGCTGACGCCTTCGTACTTGTAGTAGATCCGCGCGGGGGTGTCGAGCAACTTCTCGAGGCGGCGAGCGCGGAAGAGGGGGCTCGGCCTCCACAGTTTGTAGACGTCGAGCACTCCCCCGGGAATGTCGATGTAGCGCTCGGTGCTGACCTCTTGCTCGATCAAAGCCATCGGAAACAGCGGCGCGAAATCTTCCGGGCCAGCCGGCTCATGGGTGCCGGGGTGCAAGGCCGGAGGTGGCGGTTGCGGCAAGTCTGCGACCACGTTGTACCACTGCGTGGGCATCTCGGACTCGTCGAGAAGAATCTTGCTGTATGTGGGGTCGGTGGCAGCCATGCGAGATACCTTAGCGGCGTGTGATCACCCTCTAGGAGCTCACTGCCGCACAGTCGATGGCCTGAAAGATCAATAGTTGTAACGTGTCGGGCTGACCGCCGCCTCGGGATCCAGTCGGTCTCCTGGAATTCTCAATCTTGGTCAACTCGGCCTCGATGTCCGCTACGAGTTGCATATTTGCCAGGCTTGGAATGACGAACGCGTTGTCCCTCATCGTCTGCAGGGCGCTCGTCACGTCGTACCGAGTCTGAGTCACCACTGCATACCCAACGTCAGTCACAATCTCGCACGCTGGCTCTTTGACCTCACTGGACGCTTGGCTAGCCTTGCTTCCTGCCGCAATAACCCGCTGACGCCACACCTGAACAACATCGTCGCTGCTCTTGCCTGCACTAGTTGCCTCGCGCTGGGCGAGCACATCGACGTCCCTGGCCGAGATGACGACAACTTTGGCGATCTCGTCGGCGGCTGACGCGACGCGGTTGCAACCTGCAGTAGTAGCAGTCACGGGGCAAGCGCCTCCCGGGCGGCGCGCCGTCCAGCGTCGACTGCGCCCTCCATATACCCACTCCAGGCCGACGCGGTCTCTGTGGCAGCCCAACTGATCACTCCGATCGGGCGGCTCATCGATTCGCCGAAGTGCAGCAACCCGCAGGGTCCGAAGTTGGAGTTGTAGCAGCCGCGCGTCCACTGCTCGTCCGCCCACCCAAGCTCCACGATCTGAAGCGGTTTGGCCGCCCGCGGGCCGAAGTGTCGACCGAGTTCTGCGCTCAGCGCTTCCTGCCGTCGCTCCGGCGGCCACCGACTCGCCACCCGGGCCGACTCGCCCTCTAGGAAGGCAAGGAGGATGCCTGGCCCGCCAACCTCGTCGGGCAAACAGCTGTCGTTGGACATCCGCGCCGGGCCGACACTGGAGATGAGCTGACCGTTCAGACCCTCGTCGCGCCAGAACGGCTCGTCGTAGAGCGCAAACATCTTGTGGGCCGATGCTTGCGGCACCCGTTGGGTCATTTGATCTCGTATGCCGGGCAGCGGGGGGTCGTACATGATTCGCCCCGCCAGCGTTGGCGAGAGCGCGACGATCACCCGGCGTCCGTGCGCCACGAGACCGCCCCGGCAGGCCACCGTCACTGAGTCCGCGCCGTGATCGATCATCGACACTGGCACGTCGAGCACGACCCGCTCACCCAAGGCTGCCGCCAACCGTTGCGGAATCAGGGACGTCCCACCGACGAATCGCTTGGTCTGAGCCTTACCCTCGGACTCGGCCAGCAACTCTGCGGTCACGCCGCATACCGTGATGTTCTGCAGCAGGCACAGCAACGAGACCTCGACGGTCGGCACCGCGAGAATTCCGACGGTGCAGATCTCGAGAAGCTCTCGGGCAACCGGGGACAGGCCCTGGCTGTCGTACCACTGGCCAACCGTGATCCGGTCCCACTCGTCGGCTTGCGGCGCAAGCCACGGCTCCGCAGCAGGGACCGTCGCAGCCATCTCATCGATGTGGCGCAGCACGCGCTCGATCCCGGTCAGTTCGTCGCCGAAGCGCTCGCGGAAAGCCTGCTCACGGAGCACTTCACCACTGAGTTCGTAGGAGGTCTCCCCGGCATCGAACTGCTCGTAGATCTCGACGTCCAACTCGGCCGCGAGCGCCTGCATACCGAAATGGGTGTCGCCAATCCACTGAGCGCCGAGCTCGAGCGGAACCCCGTCGACGTCCTGGGTGAAGATGCGGCCGCCGACGCGATCGTTGGCCTCCAGCACCAGCGGCTCCAGACCAGCGGCCAGCACCGCTCGCGCCGCGATCAGACCGGACAGCCCGGCCCCGACGATGATGACGTCCGCTTCACGCCTCATGAGTCAAAGCCCAGCCCGAGCGTGTCCAGGGTGCATAGCCACGCGTTGCGCTTGCCCCGTTGTGATCGGCCCGATCAAGGGACCACGTGGTCAGAGCGATGGCACCGTACCGGGCTGGTTCGGGAGGGAAGGGCAACGGTTTGGTGCGGACCATCTTCGTCCGAGTACGTTCCGTTTCTTTGCCGCCGAGCAGATCCAGCATCACCCGCGCGCCGAACCGACTCGCCCCGACCCCGAGGCCGGTGTAGCCGAGGGCGTAACTCAACTTGCCGCCATACGCCCGCCCCCAGAAGGTGGTGAACCGACTGCAGGTGTCGATCGAGCCGCCCCAACGGTGAGTGAATCGCAATCCCGTCAGGTGCGGGAAGGTCGTAAAGAAGTGCTCGGCGAGGAGGGCGTAGGACGCGGCGCGGTGGTCGTATTCGGCGCTGACCTTGCCGCCGAAGTGGTAGACGACGTCCCATCCTCCCCATAGGATCCGGTTGTCTTTGGTGAGCCGGTAGTAGTGGAATTGGTTGCCTGAATCGGCCAAACCCTGGCGGCCCTCCCAGCCGATCGAGGCCAACTGGTCGTCAGACAAGGGCTCGGTCATCAACACGTAGTCGTAGACTGGGACGACGTAGCTGCTCAGTCGGCGCAACAAACTGGTGGCGGAGTTGGTGGCAAGGGCCACCTGCTTGGCCTGCACCGATCCGTATGCCGAGCGCACCGTGAGCCCTGTCCGCTCGTCGTCGAGGCCGGTGACCTCGGTCTGTTCGTAGATCCGGACCCCGAGATCGAGGCAGGCCTGGCGCAGACCCCAGGCGAGCTTGGCCGGGTGCACCATGGCCACCCCGTCGGGGTCGTGGATGGCCGCAAGGTAGGTCGGCGAATGCACCAACGACTGGATCTCGTCACGGTCCATCACTCGCGGGCGCCCACCGTGGTCAGCGAGCAGGTCGGCGAATTCGTGCAGCCCATCCACCTGCCACGGCTTAACCGCGATGTCCAACTCGCCGGTGCGCTCCCATTCGGCGTCGATCCCGTAGCGATGCAGGGTGGCTCCGATGCCTTCGAGGTTGTCTTGACCCATCCGTTGCAGGGTCGCGAACTCATCGGGGAACCTCTCGATGCCGTTGGCCTCGCCGTGGGTGAGGCTCGCCGAGCAGAATCCGCCGTTGCGACCAGAGGCTCCGCTGGCGATCGCCCCGGCTTCGAGCACCACGACGTCGCGCGAGGGGTTGTCCTCTTTGGCCTGCAGGGCACTCCACAACCCCGTGTAGCCACCGCCGATGACGCACAGGTCCGCGGTTTCGGGGCCGACCAGCGTCGGCAACCGTGGCGGCGCTGCCGCATCTGCCAGCCAAAACACGGCCGGTTCGGCATCGGCCAGCGAGCGCACGTGGGGTGGCGCTGACTTCTTCAACATGTCAATCTCCCGGGTCCTGAACGGTGCCGCCCCAAATCGCCTCTTGCCTGCGGCCCGGTTCTCCGATATTTCTTACCTCTGAGAACACATTACCGAGACCGCTAATCCGTCATGCGGCCGATCCGAGATGAGACCACGATGGCTGCTAGACACGAAAGCCCCTCCTCGCATGATCTGAGCGAGCACAAGGGCTTGAGCGAGGGCTCGTTAAGCCTCACCGGGGCAGTCGTGGTCGGGTTGGCCTCGGTCGCTCCGGCATACTCCTTGGCCGCAACGCTGGGGTATGTCGTTATCGAGAACGGGGTGTTGGCTCCGGTCGCGGTGATCTTGGGTTTCATCCCGATGGTGCTGACGGCCTACGGCTATCGCGAGCTCAACAAGGTGATCCCGGATTGTGGCACGACGTTCACATGGGTTACTAAGGCGTTCGGTCCCAAGACGGGGTGGTTCGGCGGGTGGGTGCTGACCATCTCGGGCATCATCGTGTTGGCCAACCTGGCTCAGGTCGCCGCGCAATACACGTTCATCCTGCTGGGAGCGGACGATCTGGCCGACAGCACGCTCTGGGTGACGGTGCTGGGCGTGGTCTTCATTGCGGTCATGTGTTACGTGTCCTACCGCGGTATTGAGATTGCCGCCTGGCTGCAGAACGTGCTGGTGGCCATCCAATACCTTGCGCTATCCATCCTGGTCCTCGTTGCGTTCCTGGCCATCTCGGGGACCGGCCGACCGGACACCGCTATCGATATCGAGGCCGGGTGGTTCAACCCGCTGAACTTCTTCGCCGAGGGAGGTGGCGGCTTCTCGAGCATGGTCGAGGGCATGCTGTTGATGGTCTTCATCTATTGGGGCTGGGACACGATTCTGTCGCTGAACGAGGAGACCAAGGACAAGGAGAAGACGCCGGGTCGGGCCGCGTTAGTGGCCACGCTGATCCTGCTGGCGACCTACTTGCTCACCACGGTCGCGGCGGTGTCGTATGCCGGCGTCGGCGAGGACGGGATCGGCTTGGGCAACGAGGACAACGCTGGGGACGTCTTCCGAGCCATCAGCGAGCCGGTGTTGGGTGAATGGAGCTGGATTGTGCTCCTTGCGGTGCTGGTGTCGGCAGCGTCCTCGACGCAGACCACGATCTTGCCGGCCGCTCGCGGCACCTTAGCGATGGGCGTCTACCGGGCGTTGCCGAAGTCGTTCGCCGCAGTCCACCCGCGTTATATGACCCCGACCACCTCCACGCTGACCATCGGCGGGCTGGGTATCGTCATCTTTGTGGCGCTCAGCGCACTCGGCGAGAACGTCTACGGCGACGTGCTTTTGGCCCTCGGCCTGCAGATCTCGTTCTACTACGGGCTGACCGCGCTGACCTGCGTCTACTACTTCCGCAAAGACATCGTCAAAGGCGGCAAGGATCTGTGGGTCAAGGGCGTGATGCCCCTTGTCGGCGGGCTGATGCTGGCCTTCGCCTTCGTCTGGAGCGCCATCGACATGTGGAAGCCGGACTACGGCTTCCTAGGCGGGTGGACCGTGCCGGGGCTCGGCGTCGAGATCGGCAGCGTGTTCATGCTCGGTATGGGGTCGATCCTGCTCGGTCTTCCGGTGATGTTCTTGGTGTCGAGGCTGGATGAGCAGAAGCCGTTCTTCCGGGGCGAGACCTTGCATGCCGACACTCCCGTGCTCGCACCGGAGGAATAGGCCGCTGCGCCGGAGCGAGGATCGGTCGGTGAGGCTAAGCTGCGGGCGGCGCGAGGTCCGTGGTCCGCCAGATCTCGAACATCGAATGGTCCTCGGCGCTTTTGTAGCGGTAGAAGCCGGTCTCAGGGGTCCGAGCTTCGATGGTGCTCGACTCATCCGGGTCCCACACCATCGCGACGTGGCCGATCTCGTCCGGGCCGAGATAGTCGTCCCAGAAGACCAGGTCACCGGGCTGCTCGTCGCCTTCTGCGATCAACACTCCGTTGCCGTCCGCCATCCAGTCACGCTGCGCACGGGCCGTTCGCGGCATACGGATGCCGACCTCGGAGTAGGCGTGACGGACGAAGCTCGAACAGTCCCACACCGTTGGGCCGTCGGCGCCCCATTCGTAAGGTTCGCCGCGTTCTTGACGGGCCACGCTGAGCAGCACGCCCAGGCGACGCCCTACGAGATCGCCTTCGCTCGAGCCCACCCCGGAATCATCAAGCAGGGCCGCTGCCACGGGATCGGGCTCAACTTCCTTCCACGCTTCGGTAGCGCATCCCGAAAGGCTGATCAGGACGACCACCGTCGTCGCGACCCATCGACTCGTACTAGGCATACACCATCCTTCGCGTAGGGCCGGGATGACCCGGTAGGACCCCATATTCTAAACTCTCTACCTGTCCTCGCGCTGAGCAGGCGAGGTCAGCCGCGGAGGACCGCCCGAACCAATTTCAGGCGTTTTGTCGGCTGTCCATGTAGGTGACGATGGCGATATGGGGAACGGTAAGCGCCGAGATCAAGACGAGGTACGGCCCGAGCTGGCCCTCCGCCGACCCGGTGGCGGTCGGAAGGAGGAAGTAAGCAAGAGCGAGCACCACAAGGGCGATCGCGGTGATGGGCGCAGCCTCGACGGCGAAGCGTCGCCCGGCCTGGGTCAGTTTGCCCTGGCTCAAGAAGGCCGCGCCCTTCGGGTCGAGCAACTCAAGGCGCACTATGTGGCGCAGCGCGTGCCATAGGCAGAAGTAGATCCCGATGGTCAGGACCGGGGGCCCCAGCGCGAAGAAGAGAACGAGTAAAGCAATCTCGATCTGGTCCTGGGCCCAGACGCCACGGTGACCGTGAGTGCGCGCCGCCCGCCACGTCGCCACAGCCATGAGCAGCACCACGATCCCGAACGCGAGCCCGATAGCCAGGCGAGCGTTGGGCCCAAGTACCCACGAGCTACCCGCAGTGGATGGCTTCGCGAACAAGTCGACGGTGCCCAGACGCACCTTTTCGTAGACATCTGGATGAAACAACAAGGGCAGAAGCAGAGGAATGCCACCACGGACGATGACGGTCCCGGCCTGCACGGCCGATCCACGTAACCGACCCGTGTGATTCGCAGCCAGATCGACCCACAGGTCGCCCTGACCCCAGTGGAACCACGTCAGCGCGATGAAGGCGCCAAACGCGACCAGCGGCGCGACGTTCCACACCACGAAAACACCGGTGCCGAGCACTACGTACAGACCGGCGACCATGCTGATCGAGGCGATGCCTGCGCGCCTGCCCGCCAAGCGCGCGGGGACTAGGTGGTCCAAGGCACCGTGAGGGAGGCCAAAAACCAGCACACTGACGGCTAGCGGAGTGAAGACGATCCAGGTTGGTACCACCGGTCCGACAGCAAAAAACACAACTAAGAGGAGAAACATGACGCTGATCGGGGTGAAGATCCGATGCCGCGTTAACGCCAGCACCACCGACGCGTTGACATCCAGCCCGCCCAGGCGCTCGGCAGGTAGCGACCTGGTCGAAGGGCCTCGCTCGGTCGCCGACATAGGCATTTAGCGCCCCCCGGGACAGCACGTAAGAGGGCCCCAGCAAGAAATGTGCCGGATACTAATCATGCTGAGGTGCACCTAAGGCTTTAAACACCGCGGACCCTGACCTTGCGGCGGCACAGATACCAACGAGCACCTTTCGCCCGCTATGCGGCCGTGGTGGCAGAGGTTCGTTCGAATGCGCGGGCGTTCTTTCCATCAATACCTCCGATAAAGGAAACTTAAGATGGGTGAATGAGCGAAAAGGGAGGCCAAACTGCGCGAGGCCGCTACGCCACATACTGTCGTGAACGAAGATCGCCTGACGGCTACATCTTCCTTGTCTTTCGCGAAACTTCGGCAAGCTTGAGGCGTTTATTCGCCGCGCAACGCTGCACAGATTAAAGGGTCTAGACCTGTGCAGCGTTGAGCGTGAATGTTATTCCTTAACCGTCAGTGCGCTACTGGCTGAGCGATCCCTACAGATGTGTCCAACTCTGCCCGCTCGACTTCGCTCTTCTTCTTGGCGATGAGGAAGATGATCAGACCGTAGCCAACCTTGGCTGTGAGGTCCGCCACCGCGTAACCAACGTTCTCCAGCGCCAATGCCGTCCCGGTGTTGCCTAAAAGGATGGGGAAGAGGTAGGCGATCGGGTAGAACAGCCAGCTCACCAGCAAGGCGATACGCACCATCTGAAAGAGGGGTTGCACCTCCTCGGGCTGGCTCGCGATCACCTTGCTGACCTCGGTGAACAGCACAAACAAGATGTACACGAACGGGATCATCGCCAGACCCCACCACAACCACTGACTCCCGGCGTCATTAGACAACTCACCGGGGTAGCCCAGAACAATCATCAGGAAGGAGGCCGGGACAAGCTTGAACAGGAGACTGCGTCGTTTGCCACCGAGTAGGCCCATGACCAGAATGAGTTCAACCACCAGAAGAGGAACAGTGATCAGCCAGTCCATGTATCGGTAGGCCTCGTTGAAGACTGTGCCTGTGACCGTTGCGAGCTCACCGTCACTTTCGTATGCCGAAGCGAAGGACTCGAACAAGCGGAAGTAGTGGTAAGCGGCGATAGCGACGACAACTGCACAAACAGTGACCGAGGCCCGGTAGGCCAAGGCGACGTCTCGTCGGCACGCTAAGAAGAAGATGGCGGCGCCCGCGAACGTAGCGAAGGCCAGGGAGAATGCCCCTTCGATCACGAGAAATGTTGTGGCGGAAAGATCTGGAAGATCACCCATGTGAAGCCCTTCTGGAGCAAGTAGATGAACGGATGAACCTACGGTAGCCACGCTCCTCATCATAAATTCTGGGACGCTTTGGCTACACGTAGAAGGGTGGCATGCCCTACCGCGACGCAAACGCCCGGGGCGCAGTTCAAGGGATCCCCTAGGGGGCGTACGATGAGAGGTTGAGGTGGTATCTGCCATATAAGCGCCTCCCCGTCTTCCCTCGCCTTTCCCAGGCTCGCTTAACTACTCGACTGAGTGTCGGGAGGTGATCACGACCGCCGTTGTGCGGTCCGCGATGTTGATGTCCACCCGATCCGAGCGACCAACCGTGGACACACCGGCGTGGGCACCGTCAAAGACGAGGTCACCGTGATCGGCATACTGGCCGATCGCTCACCCGGCGCAATGACCGCCAACCGGTTCTTCAGCGACTCCATCGAGCCTCTGTTTCGCCGGATCGCCCTCGTCGCCCAGGACCGGCCGGACGCATCGCCGACGAGGCTTCTCTCGACACCTTCGAGCGCGCGCTGAACGACGACCGGTGATAGGCAAAATGGTCGACCGCTCCGACGACTCGCCCGACAAAACCGGCCCTAGGGATAACGTGAACCCGAGGGCCGATTGTGGCGGGCGCGCCTGCGGGACAGACACGTCACTTGCGGACGGCTGGGGCGACATACGCGAGATGAAGGTCGACTAGTCCCGACGACATCCCACACCGTGGCGGCACAGCAAGACCCCTCAGACCAACAACGTTCTGCTGGTCTGAGGGGTTTTACGTGCGTGGGCGATACTGGGATCGAACCAGATTTTTGAACTCAGACGCTCGTCGCACTGACCAGCGGTGATAGGTTCTTGACCTGCGGTGATGCGGTCAAACTGAACGGACACGTGTGGCCACTCCAGGCCACAAATTGTCCTTCAATCTGGCACGTATATGGCACGAACTTGAACCCAAGGCGATACCGGAGGATGCCCAGTGACACAGGAGGTCCGCACGGCGCGAAGCAAGACCCGACGAACCCGGGCGGGTTTCGGCTCCCTCCGCAGGTTGCCCTCTGGACGGATCCAGGCCCGCTACACAGGCCCGGACGGACTCACCCACAAAGCGCCCACCACGTTCAGCACCAAGGGAGATGCGCAGGCATGGCTCTCGATACAGAGAGCCAACATCACCTTGGGCAAATGGAAACCAGCGAGCCGGGAATCACTGGCGACCTTCTCGACCTACGCAGAGACTTGGCTAGGTGCTAGGGACCTCAAGCCACGCACCCGAGCCCACTACCGACGCCTGCTCGACAGCCAACTACTCCCCCGCTTCGGCTCCCTGCGCCTTCCCTTGATCACTCCTGAAGCGGTCCGTGACTGGCACGCCCACATGGGCAACCGAACACCTACCCTGCGAGCGCACTGCTACTCACTGCTGCGGGCGATCCTCACGACCGCCGTTGAGGACGGCCTGGTGCCCGCCAACCCATGCCATATCCGCGGCGCCAGCAACGTCAAGGCAATCCACAAGATCCAGCCTGCCTCTTTACCTGAACTTGAGGCCCTCGTCGCAGCCATGCCCGACCGCTACAAGGTCATGACGTTACTTGCAGCGTGGTGTGGCCTGCGTTTCGGCGAACTCACCGAACTTCGCCGCAGGGACATCGACGTGAGTACCGGAGTCATCCGGGTGCGACGCGGCGTCAGTCGGGTCGACGGCGAGTACGTGATCGGCACCCCCAAGTCCGACGCGGGAATACGTGATGTCGCCGTGCCTCCGCACCTCTACCCGGTCCTCACTGTCCACCTTCGGACCAACACGCCAAGCGGCCGCGACGCACTCCTCTTCCCATTGGCGACCGACGCTTCACGCCACATGGCACCCGCATCCCTCTATAAGGTCTTCTACCGCGCCCGAATCGAAGCTGGCCGGCCGGACCTACGCTGGCACGACCTACGACACACCGGCGCTGTACTCGCAGCGCAGACCGGTGCGACTCTCGCCGAACTCATGGGGCGACTCGGTCACTCCACTCCACAAGCCGCCCTTCGCTACCAACATGTCGCCGGCGGTCGAGACTCCGAGATCGCAGCAGCCCTCAGCCGCATGGCCGAGGAAGAGCACGACCGGTGACGCGCAAAACGCTGCTCGAGGTGGCGGAGCTGGCGGAAAATCTTCGCTCAATGAATCTGACCTGCACTGACACTCATTCGTTAGCCGCCGTGTCAGTACTGTGCCAATTACGCGCGCACATCTACTCGCTCCTGGGAACTCCTGCCGCTGTCGTGCCGACATGAGTCCGCAACACGGTCCCCCCAACAATCATGTCGGGCGCCGAGCAGCGTCGGGCCCTCAGTTGCTGACGAATATCGTGCCGTGTCCGGAATCTGCTTGGCTGTTCTGACACTCCGGTAGCAAGCCCGGGGCTTAAGTAGATGTGAAGCATCCCCAGCCAACACAACTCAGTCCCCGGCGGCAGTTCGAGTCACTCTCACAGGCCGCCGAGCGGACCGGCCTCAGTACGCGGACGTTGCGTCGACGTATCGCGGCGGGGGATCTCACCGCGTACCGGTCTGGGCCAAGAATCATACGAGTCGACCCTGGGGACGTTGACGATCTCTTGGTGCCACTTCGCACAATGCGGAGGACGTACCCGATTTAAGCTCGCCAGAGCACGGGCGCGGACTTGCCTTGCGGCGATCTCACTGATGCACTGCGGGCGAGACGTCCCGGAGAAACGCTCATGCCTGTGATCCGCTCAGAGCCGTGACCCGAGCACCCACCTGCTGCCAAAGGCGCATATCTCCGCCCGCTCTTCACGTGCCCCATTTCGCCCAGATTGACGCGCGGATCTGCTTGATATGTGGGTGATCTTCTCGGTCGCCGACGCGGCATAGTTGCCAGCGTGGACCATCTCGAGGAAAAGACCTGATGACTGGTGTGTTGCCGTGGCTGCCCCTCTGCTGAGGCTGGACGGAGGATGCCTTGATCGGGACGCCTAGGTGGTCCGTTGCTCGATGCCTACCTCGACTTCGTGGTGGCGCGGTCGCGACCGAACACGGTACTGGCGGCCTGGTTTGACCTGAGGTCTTCTTCCAGGTGGTCGCCAAGCCGGTCGATGAGGTCCTGCCGGGTGACGTGCCCGGGTTCAGCACCGCGCAACGGAGAGGCTGGCCGACCCGCACCTGGTGCCGGTCCCGTACCGGATCGGGGGTCGGGGGTGTGGTTGAGCACGTAGCTGTCTTTCGCTAGTCGACCGCAGAGTTTCGCGGACACGCCCTACCCCTCTGCAGGTCGATTTGAGGTTGACTTCGTCACCCGTTCACGTCTGCACACAGGCGCGCAATCTCTCGTGCGTGAGAACTCGGCGACGCGCTGTACTGTCCACCGATGACCACTTTTCCACTGCAAGAACTCACGATCGACTGGGCTAGCGGCCCTACGTACAACACCGTGATGGCTCTCACTGCTGGCGTCGGATTGTTGCTCGTCGTCGACTTGGGACGACGACTACGGCGAGATGAAGAAATTGGGGTCGAGGGCTTTGCGGTGGCCTTCGCCATTATCGGGTCGCTGCTCACGGCGACGGGTCTGCACATGACCTTGACGTGGCCGCTCGCGCCGATCGGATTCGCCTTCGACAACATCATCTTCGGTGAGCCCGCCTTAGTCTTCGGCGTGGTCCTGTTGGGTGCCACTGCGATTCTGCTCAGAAACGTGCCGTTACTGAGTGTCGCCAGCCCAGAAAGGTATCCCGCCGTTGCACGACTGATGGGTCCGACGTCGGTGCTCAGCGTTTTCGTCGGCCTGGCCTGCTTCGCGATCGCGGCGGCCGGTGCGTGGTATCAGTTGTGGGTCGCTCCACCGCAAGAGCCGATCTCCGGCTACTTCTCCCAATGGCCCTGGCTTGAGATCACCTTCATCGCCGGCCTCTATTGTCTGACCGGGTTGGGCTGTGTCCTGCTTCCGATGGCGCTACGCAACCCCCGGGGAACTATTGCTCTCGTAGTAGGCGTGGCTTGGGCACTGGCCGGGTTGGCTTTCGCTGGCTTTGGGGCACTGAACTACTTCACACACATCGGGCTGATCATCAACACTTCGCCGTGACTTTCGGTTGCTGCGACCTGTTTGCTCACAGCGGGATTCGTTCGACTGAGGCACGATCGCAGAAGGCCGGGCGTAGCGCAGCGTCCCGGACTAGGCCGTGTCAAGTGAATCGTGAGAGCCGGGTCGCGGAGCTAGGTTCTGATGGTCGCGGCGTGGATGGTGCCCTGGTAAGCGAATTCGCGCTTGTCGTACCCCGTGAACACGGCTCGGGCGGTGCGGATCTTGTTGATCACGCGTTCCACGGTGTTTCGTTGCTTGTACATCTCGGGTCCAGCGATGTGGAACAGGGACGCATGTTTAGACGCCGCCCGGTCTCCCCCAGGCGGGTGTTACGCGAACAAGGCAGGGATGACCGAGACGAGCCCTGATGACCTGCTCGCCTCCTGCGAACGATTAGTCCACTTCCTTGACTGTGTCGATTTACGCTCTCTCTTCGGCCGAACATCTTCGCGTCGGCGCAGAATCTATCTTGACCCAACAAGAAGTTGGAGTCGACGGGCTTCGACCTCGGGTTGCTCAATGTATCTGTTCAGATTCGGAATCTGGGTCAGACGACTGAGCGACGTCATCGACGCCGCCGTGATCACCCAATCAATGAGACACCTACTGGAGCTAGGCGAGGTGATCACAAGCCGGCCTTGGCTTACGGCTGGGAAAGCGCCGGCGGAGTTCGGAGTCAGATGAAGTTCCAAGGGGACGCACCGTCTTGCCGCACCAAGTGCGTCTATCCGCCGCGAAGGCGGGCCCGTCACGCTGCCGCGAAGGAGATGGCTAATCGCAGCAGGAGGCCCGGTGGCCCGTCAGTAGGTTTCGTCCAGGGCCCGGTCTATCGCGGCCTCACTCAGCCCGAGGACAGCGGCACCACCGCTGGCGTAGCCCGCATGCCAGCGCCGAACAGGCCAGAGGCCGTCAACCGCGCAGGACGCGACCCTCCGGGACTTCGACAGACGAGCCAGCGGGAAGCATCCAGAACGGGTTGCCGAAGCCGAGCAGCAGGCCGTCGGCGTCGTGGACCTCGACTCGCAGGTAACTGCCCACGCCGCGGTCGAGCAGAACGCCTACCGGCCCCGCGGCGAAGTCGGACGCCGGGTACGCGGAGCGCTGCACCGACGGCGTCAAGCCCTGCAAATCGCAGACCCCGACCACGACGTCCACCACCGCTCCCTCCGGCAGGTCGGTCGCGGTCACCGCCACCCGGTGGCGCGCGGCCGGCGTCCGCAGCACCTTGCCCATCGCCCGACGGCCCTCGACCTCGAGATCGAGCGTGCCGGACGGCCAGCGCGCCAGGTCGTGACCCCACACCTGTCCAGAGGCCATCGCCGCCAGCAGGTCGTCCGCCGAGGTCGACGCCGCCCACACCGAGGTGAGGAAGAACTGCGCGAAGCCCAACCAGCTCCGACCGACGTGATCGTCCTGCTGGCTGGTTCCGGTCAGGAAGATCGCGTGCCGAGCGGCCACGTCGAACTGCTCCATCCGCTGGCGGAACACCTCGGGCTCCTTCCCGCTCTCTGCGAGCTCGACGAGGTCAGCGCCGAGGCCGCGGGTGGCGACCATCTCAGCGGGGTCGATCGGCGGGTGGTTGTACTGCACGACGGCCCCGCGGTCGTGGTACCAGCGCACCAGTTTCATGGCGGCCTCGACCGAGCCGTCCTTCCGGGGCGGCCCGTCCTGCGGGGCGTACTCGTAGAGCTCGAGGTCGGCCATGAAGGCGTTGAGGTGCCGGACCATCGACACCTCGGTGCCGAAGTGCTGCGCGACGCCGGGGTAGTCGGCGCCGAGGCGACGGGCCAGGTCCTGCTGCAGCCGGACCGGCTCGACCAGGACGTCGCGGGTGTCGCGCTCGAACCGGAGACGGTCGAAGACGCCCTGCCCTCGGGCGCCGTTGCGGGCGACGACGCCGAAGCGCAGCCGCGTGAGCGCCGAGTCCTCCGCGACGAGATCGGGCCAGAAGCTCCTGACGTCGTCCAGCAGCGGCAGCGTCAGGGTCTGCCAGCCGCCCGTCGACGCTACGGTGACAACCCCCAGCAACGGTTCGGCCAGGGATCGCGCCGCCGCGGTGCCCACGCGGTACTGGAGTCGGTACTCCCCGGCCGGACGCCCCGCGGTGGCGGGCCGGTAGGAGGTGCCGACCTCGACGACGACCTCCGCGTCGGTGCCGACGTCCTCGGCGAGCACGTCGATCGTGAGCACGGTGTCGCTGAGGTTGGTCGTGTAGAAGCTGTTGCCGCCCTTCCCCCACACGAGGCCAGCACCCCATTCCGTGGAGGGGCCAGTCGCGGCGACCCGCAACGCCCCGCCGTCCTCCTCAGGGCTGCGCGGCTCGGTGACGAACTCGTGCTGGACGTCGGTGACGTCCCCGGTCCGCTGCTGCCTCCAGGTGAGGTCCTGGCCCTCGCGGGTCCCGTCGAAGCCGATGCCCTCGTAGTACCCGTACGCCGACATCCGCCAGTCGTGGTCGGTCCACCACACGACGTCGACGTCGTTGCGGACCGCCTGGTCGAGCTGCGCCATCATGCTGCCGCCGCCCCCGCCGCCGGCGTAGCTGCCACCCTCGCTGAAGGAGGAGTGCAGATGCGTCACCATGCTCACCGCCCGGCAACGGTCGCGCGCCGACGCGCCGCCCTGCGTGAAGGCCTGGGGCGCGGCGGCGGCGGCTGCGCCGGGAAGGACGACGCCGACGCCGAGGCCGAGGCCCACCCCCAGCACTCGACGTCGGGTCAGGGGCTCGGACATGGGGGCTCCTCGGGGATAGTCGATCCGTGGCCGGGGCCGCGGTCGGGGCGGACGACGGACCGTTCGTCCAACGTCCGGCGAGTCCGTCGTCGCTGCCGTCGAGGCTATGGAACGCGAGCGAACAGAAGCCGTCGTGCGGGCGAACAGGAGCCGTCGTGCGGGCGACGTTCCGGCACACACCTTCCAAAGCGGACACGTCCGGTCGAAGGGATCGGCAGGCCGTGGAACTGAACGGCCTCGGGCCGGCAGTTTCAGCTCTGGTCTCCTTCACCCTCGTTCGGCAGCGACCGTACGGACTGAAAGCGCGTCTCAGCACGACGACGCGCTGGCTGCGGGCAGACCAGCCTAATGCCGAAGGCACCCGAAATCCGATTCGCTACGAGGACTCCCCGTTCGACCTGGGCGCCTGCCGCTGCGGCTGCGGAGCTGAGACGAAGTCGCTGTTCCTTCCGGGACACGACCAGCGCGCCATCCATGCCCGCATCGCCCAGGTCGGCTCCGTCGCCGCCTTCCTCAAATGGTTCGACGAAACCTGGTCGGGCGAGTGACCTCACGCCCGCGTCGCGTCCCGGCCGACCCGGACCTCGATCACGACCACGACCACGAGGTTTCGCTGGCCAAGACCCGGCGCCCGTTGTGACGCTGCTGTTCGAGGGATTGGCAGGTCTTGGAAAATCAATACGCGCCCGTGCGAGTGGGCGAAGACTTCGCAGCATCGGTTGAATTCGTTCAGCGTTCAGCGTTCGCCGCTTCGCCTCGTCGCTGCATAACCGGGTGCCACAAGCCTGAACGTGCGTCATTTCGCTGCGTACAGTCCTGCGGGACTGCCGAGAGTCGGTCGATGCTGGCTGGCCTACCTCGGACCTCTGGAGGTGCCCGTGTGCGGACAGAAATTGACGCGCTGGAGGTCAGAGTGGTCCGCGACGGTCTACTTTGGCCGCCGCGCGATGTGACGCAGCCACTCTCAGACGGCGCGCCCACCCCGTCCGGTCTGGGCGAGGATGAGGTCGACCGTCTGCGCGGGCTGGTCCCACATCGGGAAATGTCCACACCTCTCGAACCAATGGAGGTCGGCGTCGGGGAACAGCCGCACGGCCCGTTCGGCCTGTCGGGGCAGGGTGACCCGGTCCTGCCGGCCCCACCCGATCGTGACCCGTCCCGGTGTCGTCCCGGCCGGCGCCCCAGCCTGCAGAGGACCATCCACGAGGGCGTCGAGCGCGTCATAAAGAGAGGTGGCCCTGGCGAAGCTGCGCATCTCGTGCAGCGCGACATGCTTGGGCAGGCGCCACGGTGCGGCCGAGAACTGGCTCAGCAGCGCCGTGCGACCGACGGGGTTGCCCATTAGCAGCGGCATCGCGGGTTGCAGGTGAAGCACGAGCGGGAGCGAGGCCCGCAGCGAGGCCTCAAAGAAGCGCAACTCACCGGGGCCCCAGAAGCCACCGGGGTCCAGGGCGACGGTGTCACCGCCCACGCCCCGGCGCGCAAGCTCCAGCACCATCCGGGCGCCCATCGAACTGCCCACCGTGTCCACCCCGTCCAGGCCCTGCTCGGTGATGAAGTCGGCCACTGCGTCGGTCAGGGTCGCGATGGACACCTCCCCCGACAGCGGCGGGCTGTCGCCGAAACCCGGCAGGTCGACCACGATGACGTCGCGCTCCCGGGCCAGGTCCCCCAGGACCGGCGCCCAGGAGCGCCAACTGGCCCCCAGTCCGTGGACCAGGAGGAGGGGTGAGCCGCTGCCGCGGCGTTCGAAGTGAAGGGTGCTCATGTCGGCCTAGGGTGCCACACGACGGCGACGGGCGGCTGCGCCGGAACCGCGCGGACGGCGTCCCGGTTGCCCCTTGTGCGCCACGGAAGGTAGTACCGATGAGCACGCCGACGATCTACGCCCTGGCACGCGAACCGCGCAGTGGTCCCACCCTTCGCCCAGCGACTCCCGTCCGCGGACCGAGAACCGGAACATCTGGACAGTCGGTGACGTGACCGGGCGACCTCAGTTCACCCATGTCGCCGACGTCCAGGGGCCGCTTGCGACCAGCAACACGGTGCAGGGACTATTCACGGCGCGATGCTCTTGCATGCTGCTGATCTTGTTCGCCAGGATGTTCGCGGTCGTTCCGTTCGCCCTCCCGCGAGGCTTGGGATTGACCCCGTCGTGAGCCACCAGCCTGTCATCTTCACCGTCCTCGGCAACATCAAGACCTGGTTGCTGACTCGCGCACAACGTCGCTTTGACCTCGTCACCCGTCGTGGGTGCGACACCGATGATGGCCCGAGACGAGATAACCAAGGCCAACTACGACCTCGACTGCCATCGTGGGTAAGCAGATCCCACCTCCGACGGCGTGGAGGACGTCTCTCCCGACCATGCCGCGCCGAGTACGTCTTAGCGCCGCCTTTGGGCGGCAACATAAGCGTGTTGACGGCCGATGCGCGGCGGGAGTGAGAGCTGTCCTCGCGCCGGTCACGTCGGCGAATGGCCTCAGACTCGGTCGACGATGGCGAACACGCGCGCAGGGAAGCCAGAGCCTTCCTGCGGCTTGGGCCAGGTCGCCACGATGAGGGCACCGGTCGGCGGCACCAGGTCGAGGCCGGTGAGCATCTCGATCTGCCACTTGTCGGCGCCGAGGATGTAGGTCTCGGCCAGCAAGGAGCCTGCGCCCACGACGGCACCGGGGTCGGTGTCGGTCGTCTCGTGTCCGATAGCGCTCACTTCCCGCTCTTCCACCAGGAAGGTCAGCGCCTTCACGCCCCAGCCGGGGTAGTGGCTAAGGCCCTCCACATCCCGGTTGGCCATCGCGTCGCCGTCGGGCCAGCGGCCGGCCCACCCGGTGAGCAACGCGACGAACGCGTTGGCTGGGATCTTGCCGTGCTCGGCCTCGTGCGCTTCGATGTCCGAGACCGAGACGGTGTAGTCGGCGTCGGTCGCGACCTGTCGGCGTACGTCGATGACGACCAATGGCAAGATCATGTCGGTCACCGGCAGCTCGTCGAGGAAGCGGCCA
>JAABUN010000491.1_pt1 | contig 102374 bp, 91 predicted proteins | sample 5559311 | NCBI WGS metagenome assembly JAABUN01 (sample SAMN10711877, study PRJNA513370) | rock metagenome | isolation source: Antarctica rocks | place: Antarctica: Victoria Land, Siegfried Peak sud | reverse complement strand
ACAGACAAGACCAACACTGAAACCCCACTGGCCGCGCTCAGCGCGCAGGGTGTCTCGATCTGGCTGGATGACTTGAACCGGCCCATGATCGAGGACGGTGATCTCGCAGGACTGGTCCAGGAAAAGCACGTGGTGGGGGTGACGACCAATCCGACGATCTTCGCTGCGGCGTTAGCCGAAGGTGAGGCCTACAACGACCAGGTCCGTGAGTTGGCCGATCGGGGCGCCAGCGTCGGCGAAGCGGTTTTTGCTTTGACCACCCAAGACGTGCGCAATGCGTGCGATGTACTACGCCCGGTGTACGACCGCACCGACGGCGTCGATGGTCGGGTCTCGATCGAGGTCGACCCGGGGATGGCTTCGGCCACTGCGGACACCGAAGAGATGGCCGAACGGCTGTGGAAAGCAGTAGACCGGACCAATTTGTTCATCAAGATCCCAGCCACCGAAGAAGGGATCGCGGCGATCACAGCGACCATCGCCCGGGGTATGAGCGTCAACGTGACGCTGATCTTTTCCCTGGACCGCTACCGGCAGGTGATGGACGCCTTCCTCACCGGACTGGAGCAGGCCTACCAAGACAACGTGGATATCTCCGATGTGCAGTCCGTCGCCTCGTTCTTCGTGTCCAGGGTGGACGGCGAGGTCGACAAGCGGCTCGAAGATATCGGCAGCGAGCAGGCCCTGGCGCTGCGGGGCACGGTCGCGGTGGCCAACGCCCGCTTGGCCTACCAAGCTTTCGAAGAGACGTTCTCCACGAGGCGGTGGCAAACGTTGGCCGATGCCGGGGCCAATGTGCAGCGGCCGCTGTGGGCCTCGACCGGGGTCAAAAACGAGGACTACCAAGACACGATGTACGTCGTAGACCTTGTGGCTGCGCGCACGGTCAACACCATGCCCGCCAAGACGCTGGACGCGGTAGCCGACCACGGCCAGATCACCGGGGACACGGTGACCAACAATTACGAGCAAGCGCACTGGGTTCTGGATGAACTGGAACAGGTAGGGGTCTCCTACACCGAAGTGGTCCAGTCGCTCGAAGAAGAAGGTGTCCAGAAATTCGTGGACTCCTGGGACGAACTACTAGAAACGGTCCAAGACCAACTCGATCAACACTCCAACAGCAACACGTAGCCATTGCTGGCGCGTCGCAGACCGAATGGGCGCTCTACCCGGATCGTCGCGCGATCACGCAGCATGGCGAACCGCTTCGTCGCTACGGTTGTTGCGCACTCTTGGTAGGCCCCGCCGCGATCAGGGCGGTTGACTCTGCCGCGATATCAATCGGTGAACGCACCCGGCGCCAGCCCAGCATGACACTGCTCAAGCACCCGTAACTGGGTCCTGGCCCGATCTTGCAGATCCGCCAGGTCATTCGCATCCAGGCCGAGGGTGTCGGCGTGCGCACCCAGGCTCTGCCAAAGGCTGAGTTTTGCGGCCACCCCTGCGTGGATCGCTTCGATCTCGACCAGTGATGTTAACGGGGAACGGGACCACACTCGGCCGTTACGCTTCAACCGCCCCAACACCTCGCCGAATCGACCGGCGACCAGTTTAAGGCGTTGCGGCCGGACCCCGACTCGCTCGATGATGTTGAGTAGGACCCCTCGATCTTGCTCAACTTCCGAGGCCAGCGTGACCAGTTCAGCGTGCATGTCCAGGTCGGTGTGCTGAGAGGTCATCTGTGACAGTCGCTGGACTGCGCCGGTGGCACCGGCCAGGTGGTCGCTCAGGTAGATGGTCAGTAGTTGCTTTTGCACCGGAAACCCCAATCATCGTCGTGCAACCATCCTCCGCGAAAGCAGTGTTCTGACACCTCGAACGAGGCTCCAACGGTTGCAAACACGTCTCGTCCACATCCGCACAGCCAATTGCACGCTCGTCATCGTTCTACCTCACATCGAAGGCTGCATTACCACTGTTACTGGAGTCTCGTTGGACGCGGTGCGCAGAAGGGTTGGGGTGGGCCGCTCGAAGCCCTACCGGTGGTGGCAAGCCCGGTATGTGCTTCTGCGTGAGAACGGCATGTCGGTGCGTGCCGCCGGCCAGGGTCCGGGGTGTCGCGGCCTACGATGGTCCAGCGGCGGCAGCAGTACGACGCTGGCGTTGTCGCCGCCCCGGGCAACCTTCCGTCAAAACCACATCACAGCGATCGAGACCTTCATCGACGGATGGAACGCTGCAAATCCTTCACCTGGACCAACACCGCCGAACAAATCCTCAGTAAGGCCCGGCACCGTCAAACTACTTCAAGCACCCGACACCCGGTGGTCGTCGCTGCGACGGCCGAGGAAGAATCCGAACACGATGCCAAGCACGCCCAAGGTCAGATGTATGAGGTTGTCCAGGACGGTCTCGTACTCACTTGGCAGTAGCCCAAACATGTCCGGAACGAAAATCCCGAGCACGCCCACTAATAGGTAGACGATCCCCAGACCGCCCACCACCCAGCGGACGGCACGGTCCGAACCGCGAAAGCCCACCGCGGCCATCAAACCGCCCGTTACCAGGTGCACGATGTCTTCGGCGATGTCGATATTGAGGACGCCCCACAGCGACTGTTCACCCAGTATCAGACCGCCGACGCCGATGAGCACAATGACAACACCGACGACCTTGGCGTACGTGCGCACATCCATAACAACCCTCCCGCTCTCTGATTGCAGAGTAGTCCACACGACCGGTAAGTCAATCGCTCACATTGAACCATCTAAAGTTCGCGCGAAAGGTAGGTCACTGACTCATCTGGGATGCGCGCTTAGCGCGCCTGCTGGTCCTAGGCTCCTGGGGCCGTAGGCCCTGATCATGGGACTGACGAAGAATGCCAACGGGCAGTGATGACCAGGACGAACGCGACCCGGTATGCCCGGGTGCCCAAACCGGCAAGGGGCTGATCCTGGACGAGCTGGCTATGCACATGTAAACGAAACACGTTTGCGCACGAAGTTGAAACGCACCAGGCGAGCAGCTCGACGCCAGGCAAGCCTTGCGGGTGCTCCTCGATGGGGCCACAGACATCCTGTGCGCCCTCTCCGGCATCGGTATGTACCTCGTGCTCGCCGACTGCGGCTGGACTGTCCAGCAGCGGGAACGCTTCGTCGTCGACGCGCTCACGCACGCTCTCCTGAAATAGCAGGCCTAGCAGCCGTGGCCGAAGCCCTATCGGTAGATCCGGCGGATGCAGTACGGATTCATGGAGGCCGTCTTTAACGGGCGCGAGCCGGCGCTGCACACGACATGGGTCCCGGTCCCGTGCTACCCGCACATGCTGCGCCACTCGTTGGGGCTGCGGATGCTCGTCACCTGCTGCATTTCTTCGATTGACGCATGGACTTGACTTCGAAGGAGCGACGCGACGATCGGCCTGCTGTGCGGTGACCCCTGGACGCTGGTGCAAACCCGGCTGGGGCATACCAATCCGCAGGTTGCCGGACGCCACCAGGGGCATCGCGACTGCTACTGACAAGACCCGAAAACTACCGAATACCTCGGTGTGGTGAGGGATTCGCCCTCGCTTCCAAACTTCAGACTAGCCGAGTGGTACCGACAAACTCCGGGTGTTTCTGGACAATAAGTGGACACTTGATCAAGTCTCTACACGCTTTCAGGCTCGGAATCCGTAGATTCCGAGCCTGAATTTGGTAGCGGGGGCAGGATTTGAACCTGCGACCTCCGGGTTATGAGCCCGGCGAGCTACCGAACTGCTCCACCCCGCGTCGGAGAGACAACCATAAGCCAGGCTCTGCGGCACACCAAATCGTATGCCGCAGAGCCCGCTAACTACGGCTGCTCGGTGGTTTCCGAGACGTCGCCGGTCTCGCTGTTGAGCGAAACCGAGCCACCCTCGGGTTGCGCATCGACGGCCCGCTGGATGGCCTGTTGCAAGCGATCCTGCGCCTCGGCATACGCGGCTAGGTCGTTGTTGCTCAACGCATCCTGACCGTCCTTGTAGGCAGCCTCGATGTCGGCGATGATCGGGTCAAGATCGCCTGACGGAGCGGGGCCCGGGGTAGGCGTCGCTTCACCCGTTTGTTCTGCCCCGTCACCGGGGGCGGCGGTTGCCGTTGCCCCGTCCTCGGGGACCACTGGGCCGTCGATCGGTTCATCTGCACCACTGCCCGAATCGGCAGCCGTGGCACCGGAATCGCCTCCGAAGAGCTCGTCGAGCGCTCCGTCGAGCGTGTCAGACCAGGCGAGGTCGTCACCAAAGGACACGACGACCAAGCGCTGCAACGGATACGAGGAGCCGCCACTGGCTTGCACGTAGACCGGCTCGACGTAGAGCAGTCCGCCAGCCACCGGAAGCGTCAACAGGTTACCGATCGTGACCTGTGAACCCGCTTGAGCGTTCAGGTTCAAGAACTGCGACAAGGTCTGAGTGAACGCCTCAGACGTTTCGTTAGAGCTCGAGATCTCGTTCTGGAACTGCCCAGGGCCGTTGACCGTGGTGTCCCTAGGAAGCTCGAGCACCCTAAGCTTCCCGTAGCCCTCACGCAAGGTGCCGTCCTCATTACCCGCATCAGCATCCACCGCCATATAGCCAACCAGGTTTTGGCGGTCGGATCCGCGCGGGATGAAGTTCGTCGTCAACGAAAAGGTCGGCTTGTCCTGCCCGGGCATCTCGATACTGAGATAGTAGGGAGGCTGAACAACCTCACGGTTCTCCACGCTGGGGTCTTCCGACACACGCCAGAAGTCCTGACCACCGAAGAACGCATCCGCGGTCTGCACGTGATAACTGGACATGACGTCTCGCTGGACCTTGAACAGATCCTCGGGGTACCGCAGGTGCGACATCAACTCGCCATCAATGGCTGACAGCGGCTCGACGGTGTTGTCGAACGCCTGCGACCACGCCTTCAGCATGGGATCTTCCTCGTCCCAGGCGTACAACTTGATCTCACCGTCGTAGGCATCCACGGTCGCCTTGACCGAGTTGCGGATGTAGTTGACCTGCCCGCCCCCGATCGACTGGACATTGCCAGCCGTGGCGACCAACGAGTCTGTGGTCGCGGCATCGAGTGCCTTGAGCTGTGAGTAGGGGTAGCGCGACGAGGTGGTGTAGCCATCAACGATCCACTTGATCTTCCCGTCAACCACAGCCGGGTAGGGGTTGCCGTCCAACTTCAACCAGGGGGCGACGCGCTCGACGCGCTCACGTGGCTCCCGGTAGTCCAACATGCGCGACTCAGAGTTCACGTTGCCCGACAGCAAGATCTCAGCCTGGCGATACTTGATGGCATAGGCCGCCTGCTTGAAGAACGATCCGATCGCGACGCCGCCTTCACCTTGGTAGGTGTTTTGGATTTCACCGGTATCGCTGTCGCTGTCAGGTCGGTCCAGCTCAGCCGGCGGAGAGCCCTCGGGCGCACCGACGATCGAGTAGTTCGGCGAGTATTCGCCGAAGTAGATGCGCGGCTCGTATTCACCGAGGTCTCCCACCGGGGGGATGTTCTGCTCATAGAAAATCGGCTCGCCAGTTGGGGTGCGCTGGTTCCCGTAGGCCGCGACCACACCGAAGCCGTGCGTGTAGCGAGTGTGGTCATTGACCCAGTTGCGCTGCGCATCCTCGACCCCCTCGAGGCGAAGTTCACGCACAGCGATCACCGTGTCCACGAGCTCGCCGTCGACCTCATACCGATCAACGTCTAGCGCGTCCGGGAACTGGTAGTAACTACGCACGCCTTGCAACTGCCGGTAGGTCGGGGAGACCACCGACGGGTCTACGATGCGGATGCCAGGGATGGTGTCGGCGTCTTGGCGCAACTGCCCTTGCGAGACTTCAGTTTCTGCGTCGTACCCCGTGAACTCGGCGTCTTCAAGGTCGTAAGCCTCCAGCGTTGCGTCGATGTTCTTCTGAATGAACGGAGCCTCCAACCGAGCCTCGGAGGGCCTCACTCGCAGCGACTGGATCAGTGCCGGGTAGGCACCGCCCACCAGTAGGGCCACCACAACCAAGCCCACGATGCCGATGATCGGCAGCCGCCAAGTCTTGGTCCAGATGGTGCTGATGAAGAACACGGCCACAAGTGCCGCGGCAATGGCCAGCACCCCGCGCGTCGGCAGGACCGCGTTCACGTCGGTATACGTCAGACCGGTGATGCGCGGGGACTGAGAGGTGGTGAGGCTAAACCGCTCCAACCAGTAGGCCACCGCGCGCACAGCCAAGATCGCAGCGGCCAGCACCACGATGTGGATACGAGCAACTTTGGTGGTGCGATCCCCCGGAGACTGCAGTTGTATGCCGCCGTAGATGTAGTGCGTCAGCAGACCGGCCAGCAGAGATAGACCCAACACCAACGTGGCAAAACTGACGAGGATATTCAAGAAGGGCAGGGTGAAGATGTAGAAGCCAACGTCCATGTTGAACTGCTCGTCGGTGACGCCAAAGGGTTGCCGGTTCAGCCACAGCAACACGGTCTCCCATTGCGCCATCGCGGCTGCACCCGAGAAGAGGCCCAAAGCGACGGGCACGCCGATAAAGACCAGCCGTCGCACGGGGTCCAGAGCGGCACGGTAGCGGTCCAAGTTGGCCTGCTCGGGGCTACTCGGGGCGTAAATCGGACGACTGCGATAGGCCACCGTCAGCGAAATCCACACCGCAGCAGCGGTCACCAGACCAGCGGTAAGGCCCATACCTATCTGGGTCCCTAGCCGGGTGGTCAAAACTTGACGGTACCCAGCGGCGTCGTACCAGAGGAACTCGGTCCACAACTGCGCCAGCCACACCACGACGGTTATGACGGCGACGACGATCGCGACGGTGGGTCCTAGTCTGCCGCCACCTCCACTGCGGCGTGGACCGCGTCGTAGCCCCCTGGGTCCTCTCGGGCCTCCGGGCGGCGGCCCCCCAGCGCGAGGGTCGCCGGTGGGTCCCGGCATACCGGTGGGGCCTGATGCCCCCGGGCCCTGCTGCTGTGAAGAATCGTTGGTCGACTCGCTGTTGCCTGTGTTGCTCTCGGCGTCGGTCTCGTCTCGACCGTCGTCGTCGCTGGGCTCAGGCCCCTCCGTTTGACTCACTACTCACCGGCTCCTGTGCGATGGGGTGCCCTCGGTGTCGGCGTCTGCCGTGCTTGGGCGGGTGCGCACAACGTAACCGACGTTCCTGACAGAAGTGCCTGCGCATAGCAGTGAGAGGATGACCTGTGCCTGATTCAGCCATGACCGCCTCGCCCTTGACCGCTGCCGCTGTTGACACTGAGCGCCACGTCGCTGGTGCCGGGTGGGATCAAGCACCGCGGATGTTCGCTCTGGTTTCTAATGCGCAGTTGCGCGAGCACGAGCCTTCGATGCAGGAGCAGCTCAACGGCGCCGACCCCGAGGGGTTCACTGCTGTCGAGCAGGAGGGTCTCCCCCGTACCAGCGATATCGAATCTATGTTGGCCCGCGTTGCCTGGCCCGCCGAGGTCGAAGGTGTGGCCCTTGCGATTGAGCGCATCGTCGTGCCCCCCGAGGCTGAGCGGGACCTTCCTGAGGATCCCAGTGCTGCCACGGATGCGTTGGCCGCCCACCCTGATCGCAAAGATGTGCGCATCGTCGCTGCTGTGCTGCGCTCAGGAGCCGGCATCTGCCTGCTGCGTCAGCGCGAGCACGACAGCGACTCGTCGGTGGCGATCGGCCATGACATCGCGCCGGGACTAGTCCATGCCCTGGCCAGCACACTGCTTGACGACGCGCTTGTGGACGACACCGAAGAGCAAGCGCCGCATCCTCAGCACTGAGGCAAGGGCGCGTTCGGATCTTTCGCGATCGCTTCGAGCACGACGCGCGCATCGTCAAACGTGGCGACCTTGGCCACTTTCAAGTCGTCCGGGATGTGGCCCACCACTTCGTTGCAGTTGTCTGCGGGGGCGAGAAAGAAGTCGGCACCCTCATCGTGAGCACCTATGAGTTTTTGGGCGATCCCACCGATGGGTCCGACGTCACCTTCGGAGTTGATCGTCCCGGTGCCGGCGACGTCGCGGCCCCCGGTCAACTCTCCTTCGGTGATCGTGTCGTAGATGGCCAGGCTGAACATCAACCCCGCCGAGGGGCCACCGACGCTTCCGGCGTTGATGGTGATGTCGTAGGGCAGCTCGAAGTCAGAGACCGGAAAGATGCCGATGATCGTGCGGCTTTCTACGGCCGGGTCATCAGAGGTGTCCTTCGCATCGCCGGTCGGCACCTCGATCTCCCGAGTCTCACCAGCGCGCACAATCGTGAAACTCGCGTCATCGCCGGGAGTCACGGCCTGCAGCACATCCCGCAGATCATCCGGGTTCTTGATAGTGGTGCCGTTGACCGACACGATCTGATCGTTGACCTTCAGGACGCCGTCCGCTGGCGCTCCGACGAGCACCTGAGCCACTTTGACCTCTTCAGGAACCGTTGTCCCGATTGCCCTCAAGGCCACCACGGCGGCCTGCTGCTGAGAGTCGGTCATGAGCTCAAGGTTCTGCTCGCGGACCTCGGCCGGGGTGGCGTTCGGTGGGAAGACGTCCTTCTCGTTGGCGATCGCCGAAGAGGAATCAAAATGAGCGCCGATCCACTCCCAGGCGCTCACCGGAAAGCGCGGGCCACCACTGAGCGTGATGGTGGTGAAGTCCAACGTGCCGGACGTCGGATAGGTCGGTATCCCCTCGACCGAAATCACGTCGGTTCCGTCGACCTGTCCCAGCGCGTCGTAGGCCGGACCCGGGCGGTAGATCACCTTCGGGACGTTGACCAAATTGAGGATCGCCACGCTCGCCACTAGCAGCACCACCACGATCAGCGCGATGGCTGCGCGGGGCGAAATGCCTGTATGAGCTGGACGGGTTGAAGGCTCGGCCATAGTTTTAGAGGCCAACCCAGGTGTGCTCGCCGGTCGTGAAGTGCTGGCGCTTCCAGATCGGCACGCGGGCTTTGCATTCCTCAATCACCGTGCGCGCACCCTCAAAGGCCTGCGCGCGGTGCTCTGCAGAGACCACGCAGATGACAGCGCGGTCCCCAACTGCCAGTTCACCCTCGCGGTGGACGGCTACGACACCACATACCCCCGGTCGATCGGCAACAGTCTCGACAACGTTGCGAAGCGCCTTGGCCGCGTCCGGGTGAGCGCTGTAGTCCAGTTGCGTCACACCGTCTTGGCCACCGTCATGCTCACGAACGATGCCGATAAAGACCGCCACCGCCCCCGCCCTGGGGTCACTGACCACATCGAGCGCCGCGTCGAGCGAAAGTGGCTCGGATTGGACCGCGGAGTGGATCGATTCTCTTGGTGCTCTCACGGGGACATCATGGCCTGATAACCCTGAGACGAATCTGTGAGCGAACCCCCGTGGCTCCTACGTGCGCTTGCGCCGACGGCGCATCAATGCTGCCGTCGCAGCCACCGCAACGGCAGCACTGACGGCACCGGCTGCACCGATAGCTGCGTCTCGTCGCTCGACTCGGCGCGCCATCACTGCGTGATGGCCCCTGACCTCTTCGAGCAAAATGCTTAAGCAGGTGGAGTTGTCGTAAGCCGGGTACCACCCTTTGGCAGCCAACTGCTCGGCAGCCACCACCCACGGAAACGACACGTAGGCCAGGTCAGTCGGCGGTAGGGGGATGACGCCGACGCGGTGGAGCCGCTCTGCCGCGCCCCGGGCCGCGCTTGCTGACATCTCCACGCTGCGCATCCCGGAGATCTCCTCAACTTCTGCTTGCGTGAGGCTGCCCCACGAGCCGACGGCCACCTGTTGCCCCAACTCGCCCTGAGCAACAATCGAGACCGCAGTGGCCAAGTCCTCGACATGACAAAACTGCCACGCGGGGGTCCGGCCACGCAACGTCAGCAGGCGCGGCGCTTCGAAGTGCCGCGAGATCATCGTGTCCAACTTCGGGCCGACCAGGGACGCCGGTCGCACCGAGGTGATCCGCAGACCTGGATGCACCCCTCGGGCGACCTCAAGCAACTGCTCGACTTCGACGAGATCGGCGACGATGCCTTCGGTGTCCTCGGCTTGCGCCGTGCTGTCTTCGGGCAAGGGCAGCGGGTTGTCTTCGCGAGCTCCGTAGACCATGGCGCTGGTGATCACGATCAAGTGCTCGACCCCGGCTGCTGCTGCAGCGGTGGTCAGCGTCTGCGTTTCGCGAATCAGCCTAGATCGTCGTAGCGCCGACTGCTCGGTGAGGGAAGCCTGGAGATTGGCGTCGTGCGCAATATGCACCAGCACGTCAATATCGGCCAGCGCAGTGACCACGGACGGGGAGGTGATCTCGGCGATGCGCCACTCCACGTCACCTTGGGCCCCGGCGCGGGTGTCCAGACCCACGACGCGATCGCCTGCGGTGGCTAGCTCACGGACGAGCACATCACCGAGTGCACAGGTGGAGCGAGTGACGGCAATCCGTCGCGGGCCGAGACTACGCCGAGAGCGCATCGTGCTGGGCTGGGAACTCAACTGCCCCTCCTTGTGGTTGTCTGGATGTACGCCATCTTGTCAGCAGCGGCCGACAGGGCCGAAAACCACAGCGCCATCGAAGGAAGGACCCAGCGGTGAATCCTCACAACGACACCCCGAACGAACCGAGCGACGAAGATCCGCTCGCGGCCCTCTTCGGCGGCCAGGTGCCGGAGGAGATGCGCGAAATGTTGCAGTCCATGGGTCTAGACAAAATGGACCCAGCGATGATGCGCCAGATGCAAGCGCAGATCCAGACCATGATGAGCAGCACCGACGATGGCGCGGTCAACGCCGACTTGGCCCGAGACACCGCCCGCGGTGTGGTCTCGGCAGCAGGTGACACGTCTCTCAGTGCGCGCACCATCGCCGATGTAGGGCAAGTCGTCCAGGTCGCGACCTTGTGGATCAACGCCGTCACCGATTTCCCGCCGCCCGCAGGCACTGGAACCGCACTGAGCCGGGCTGAGTGGGTCGAGCAAACCCTTCCTGTATGGGGCTCGCTCATCGAGCCGGTAGCCGAGGGCGTCCGTTCAGCGATGACTGCGGCGATGAAGCAACAGATGGGCCAATTGGGCGAGGGTGCCTCTCTTGAGATTCCTGGCATGCCCGAGGGGATGGACCCCGCCGCGTTGATGGGCCAGATGGAGCCGATGATGCGCCGGATGAGCTCGGCAATGTTCGGCGCTCAAATCGGTCAGGCCGTGGGGACACTAGCCGGGGAGATCGTCAGCGGCACCGAAGTGGGGCTCCCTTTGCTGCCCAACGAGCAGGTGGTCCTGCTACCCGCCAACGTCGCCGCCTTCGCCGAGGGCCTCGAGGTGGATGCCGGCGAGGTGCACCTTTACCTCGCAGTCCGTGAAGCCGCCCGGGTCCGCTTGTTCGCGGCCGTGTCCTGGCTTGGCCCACAGTTGTTGACCGCAGTTCAGGACTACGCCCGAGACATCAGCATCGACACCGACGCCATCGAGTCGGCGGTGCGATCGGTCGACCCCAGCGATCCTGCGGCGATGCAGGAGGCGCTGTCCGGATCGCTCTTCGCCACCGAGCACAGCCCGGCTCAGCGCTCTGCGTTGGCCCGCCTTGAGACGTACTTGGCGCTGGTGGAGGGCTGGGTGGATGTTGTGTCCGAGCGGGCCTGCAGCGCCCACCTCCCCCAAGCGTCGGCCCTGTCTGAGGCTGTGCGACGACGCCGTGCCACCGGCGGCCCGGCCGAGAAAGTGTTCGCCTCCCTCGTGGGGCTGGAGTTGCGTCCCCGCCGACTGCGGGATGCCGCAAACTTGTGGGCTGCGCTGGAGTCCGCGCATGGTCCTGCGGCCCGCGACAACGCATGGGCTCACCCGGATGTTGCTCCAACAGCAGCCGACCTCGACGACGTCCTCGGCTACGTGCAACGCGCAGGCGGCGGCAGCGACGAACAAGATCGGGCCATGGATGCCGAGCTGGACAAGCTGCTCAGTGATGGGGATCTGAGCTAGGCCACTGCGCGGCCCAGGAGGCCCCGGACAAAAAACTCTGTGCCTCTTCGTACTTCGGGTAGCGCGCCACCAGGGCATGAAAATCAGGGCCGTGATCTGGTTGGCTCAGGTGCACCCATTCGTGGATCAGGACTGCGTCCAGCACCCACCCGGGGGCTGTGCGCAGCCGGTCGCTGACCCTGATCGTCCCTCTGCTCGAGGTGCACGACCCCCACCGCGTGTGCTGATTGGTGACCCAACGCACCGACGTGCATTCTGCGGTAGAGGCCGGTGAACCGGGCCCCAGGTAGCGCGTTGCGAGGTCGCGGGCACGGGGAAGCAGATCATCTTCGCGCAGCTCCCGTCGAGCCTTACGGCGCTCCAGACCGGCCAGAAGTTCCTCGACGTGGCACCGCTCTACGGCAGCACTAAGACCTTGAGGCATCAGGACGACAACTCGCTCGCCCTCGACCCGCGCAGACACGGTGCGGCGTCGGCGCGCGCTGCGCCGTATTTCGACGTGATCTGGGAGGTGTGCCGACACCGGCACAACGTAGCCGCCAGACCCGGCATACGACGACACACCGCTGAGCACGACCGCAGGTGCAGCCGAGCACGCAGCTTGAGGTCTAGGGTGGGGTTCAATCTGGCCGCAACACCGAAGCATGTGCTGTGCTTGCGCGCCCGTCCACGACTAGGAGACAACATGGCAGAAGGCACCGAGACGTACCAGGGCGAGTTCTACTGCGTGAAGTGCAAGGAGAAGCGCGAAGCCGAAGGACGCGTCGTTGAGACCAACGGTCGTCGTATGGCCAAGGGCACCTGCCCGGTGTGCGGAACCAACTTGAACCGCATCCTCGGCAAGGCTCCTACCGCTTAACTCGCTACACCTACGACACGCCTCAAGGCAGCTCCTAACGGGAGGTGCCTTGAGGCGTTTCTGGGGCCGAGGCCGGGTTGAGTCTTGGAGCCTGTGGACAACTATCGGGACCGACAGCCGGAGCCTGAGACGCTAACTCGTATGCCGCACGCACCCGGTGACATCATTGCTCAGCGAGTGAGGCTGCGCGATCACGCCCGACCCATTCGTCGCTCCGCCAGTGAGGTCCAGTTCGGCCTCAGCCCCCACCGAGGCATTGTCCTGTCCGGCCTCAGCGAGGCAGAGACCGGGTGGCTACTGAGCCTGGCGAGCGTCCCGCGCCGCCCCACTAGTCGCTCGCGATCCACCACAGCGCACCCTGGCGTCCTGCTTGGCACCGCCACCGGTTGGGGTCTGAGCGCATCACGGGCGCTGGAACTCCTAGCGGTGTTGCGCGCTCACGACCTACTTGCCGATGAGACCAGACTCCCAAGCGTCTCGGCTGGAGTGGAGCCAATCTCGGCTCATTCCTCGCGGCCGCAGGTCTGCGTGCTCGGGGCTGGGTCGGTGCCCGAATCCATCCGGAGCCACACGAGCGCGTGTGACGTGGCCACCGTCAGCGAGGCTTTCGACACCCGCAACCCACCCGTCCTCACCGTCATCGTGGTTCGCGATGCGGTCGGCGAGCGCGATCGTTCGTCGTGGGCCCGTTCCGGCCTCGATCACATGCCAGTGATCATCGGCCATCAGCGGGCGGTGCTGGGGCCGCTGGTGAAGGCGGACGGGTTGGGGCCCTGCTTGGTCTGCCTAGATCTGAGCCGCAAGGACCGGGACACCGCCTGGCCCTTCATCGCGGCCCAAATCAGTGCCGTCCCCTCGGATTGGGACTGCGACATCAGCGTCGATCCCCCGTTGGGCGCTACCATCGCCAGCCTGACCGCCATGCTCGTCAGGGCGCACCTGCACGACGTGCCTGTCCCCGATGGGGTGACCTGGGAGGTGGCGCTGCCCTGGCCTCACGTGACCACTCGCCTCTGGCACCGCCATCCCGCGTGCGTGGAGCACAACGACGAAGGAATCTAGGCCGCGTGGGCGTTCTTGCGAGGACGTCCACGGCCACGCTTGCGCTTCACCACGACGCCGTCGAGCACGCATTCGCCGCCCCAGACCCCCCACGGCTCAGCGCGTGCGAGGGCACCAGCGAGGCACGCCTCCCGCAACGGGCACGGGCCACACAGGAATTTGGCGGCCTCTACCCCGACCGGATCCTGGGCAAACCATAGATCCGGTGGGTGGATGTGGCACGGCAACACAACATCGCCGTCATCGCTTACGGGTAGAGCGATGCTCGGCGCTGGCGAGAGCACCGTGAAGGGCTCCATAGAGAGGTCAACAAGAGTGGGTGTCGCAGCAGACACGAGAGTTCCTTTCGCAACTGCGCCAAAGGCACAGAAAAAGCCGCGGAGTGGTGTCGGGGGTGACAGGCACTGCGCGGCCAGCGAAGGAATCTAGGACGTCAGCTTGTTTGTCCTAGGCAACCGTTGCTCGCCGCGCGGAGCCTCTGGGGAGAGTCGACATCGGGCTTGCGCTCAGTAGTGAAGATCTTCATCGCCTTTATCCCTCCTTCATCTCGGGCCCACCTGCCACGCGGCTGCGCTGGCAGAACGATCATGACGCTACGCCGACTGCTATGCGGCGCGCAACCTATTTAATGAACCACACTGCGCAGACCCCGAAGGCGTCAGGCCGAGGCCAAGATCGCGATGACGTCAGGGCCATACATTTCGAGTTTGCGTGACCCCACCCCGGAGATGGCCGAGAGCCCCGCCAGATCTTTGGGGGTGTTCTCCGCGATCGCAGTCAAGGTGGCGTCGGTGAAGACCACGAAGGCTGGCACGGAGGCCGCCTTAGCGGTCGTACTGCGCCACAGGCGCAACTCTTCGAACAGCACTTCGTCGTAGGTCGCGGGGCACGAGGTGCATCGGCCGATCTTGCGCTCGGCCGCACCACCCAGATCGGTCCCGCAGGTACGGCATACCTTGCGGGTGCGGGGCGATCGCGCGGAGGCAGGCTTGGGCTTTGGCGCATTGCGGGGCACTCCCAGAAGGTCGCCGGCGGGCACCAGGAAGCGGCTGAGCTTACGACTCGCGCGGCCTCCGGTGCTGCGGCTGGTCGCCCAACTCAGGTGCAGCCGCGAGCGCGCCCGGGTGATCGCGACGTAGAGCAGGCGCTGCTCCTCCGCGACCCTGGCGGGCCCTTCGGCCAGCGTGATCGGCATCAACCCTTCGCTGCACCCAATGACGAACACGTCATCCCACTCCAGGCCCTTGGCTGCGTGCAGCGAAGCCAAGGTGACGCCGTCGACGCTCGGCGCGTGCTGCTCACTGATTCGCCGGTCGAGCTCAGTGACCAACTCGGCCATGCTGGCATGCCGGTTTTCACCCGTCTGGGCGGTCGCGTCGAGATCGGTGGCCAAATTCACCAAGGCCTGCAATGACTCCCAGCGCTCACGGCTCGCTCCGCCGGTAGGAGTCACCGACGTGTGCCCCACCGAGGACAACACGTCGCTCACGCGATCGGCCAACGGGCGACTGGGGTCGTCGGTGCGCACCTGCCCGCGGAGCAGCACGATTGCCCCACGCACCTCAGCGCGCGAGAAGAACCGCTCGCCGCCGCGAATGAGGTAGGGCAGCTCGGCCGACGACAGGGCGCTCTCGACGAGCTGTGACTGCGCGTTCGTGCGAAACAGGATGGCCATCGAGCCGGGGGCGGCACCGGCTTTGACCCGATCCTTAATCACCGCAGCAACACCGTGAGCTTCGGCTTCGTCGTCGGGGTATGTCGTCAGGGCAGGCGCAGGACCAGGCTCCTGCTGCGAGCGCAGCAGCGACGATTGGGAGGGAAGAACCGTGTTGGCGACCTCAATGATCTGCGGGGTGCTGCGGTAGTTGCGCACCAAACGCGCGGTCGCTGCTTCCGGGAATCGAGTGGTGAAGTCGTTGAGGTATGCGGGCGTGGCACCGGTGAAGGAGTAGATCGTCTGGGCTGGGTCGCCAACGACGCAGACGTCGTTGCGCTCGCCGATCCACCGATCGAGGAGACGTTGTTGCAGGGGATTGACGTCCTGATACTCGTCGACCACGAAGTGCCGGTATTGCTGGCGGACCGTGTCGGCGATGCCGGGGTGGTCCTCCATGATGGCGACCATCAGGAGCAGCACGTCTTCGAAGTCGATGACGTTGCGCTCGCTGGTGACGTCGGCATACGTCGCCATCACCCGGGCCATTGCGGTGCCGTCGAGCCCGGCGACGCTACGCCCCTGCTCTCGCGCCACCCGGGGATACCCCTCGGCGGTCACCATGCCGACTTTGGCCCACTCGATCTCGGACGCGACGTCGCGCAGCTCGGTGCGCTCCAGGCGCAGCCCAACCCGCCCAGCGGCCTCAGCGACGGCGGAGGCCTTGTGCGGGAGCAGATTCGGCGCCGGGCCGCCGACGGCCTGAGGCCAGAAGAACTGTAACTGACGCAGCGCGGCGGCGTGGAAGGTTCGGGCTTGCACCGAGGCCACACCGAGGCCCCGCAGGCGGGTGCGCATCTCGCCCGCCGCTCGGGCGGTGAAGGTGAGCGCCAACACCCGCTGCGGGGTTAGCACGCCGGCGGCTACTCCGTAGGCAATCCGGTGGGTGATCGCCCGGGTCTTGCCCGTCCCTGCACCAGCCAGGACGACCATGGGCCCCAGCGGAGAGACTGCCACCTGCCGTTGCTCAGGGTCTAGCCCGAGCAACACGTCATCGGGGTCGATCGCCCCGCTCACGAGGGGTCGTGGCCGCGAAACGGGCCGTCCAGCTCGTGCTCTTGGTCGATCTCCTTGCCGTACCAGTGCTCGATCAAACGTCGGGCGATGGAGACGCGCGGTGGGAGGGCTACGGCCCCCGAGCGCACGGCGTACGCCAATTCGCCGCGGGCAAACCAACTGGCTTCCGCGATCTCGGCCGGGTCCAGCGTGAGGTCGGTCTCGAAGGCTCGGGCGGTGAAGCCGATCATCAGCGAGGCGGGGAACGGCCAGGGCTGGTTGCCACGGTAGATCACGCTGCGCACCTGGATGCCGACCTCTTCGCTGACCTCGCGGGCGACCGCAGACTCTAACGATTCTCCGGCCTCGACGAACCCCGCCAGCACCGACATCCGGCCCTGCGGCCAGTGCGGGCCGCGAGCAAGGAGGATGCGATCGTCGTCATCGGTCACGGCCACGATGACGGCCGTGTCTGTGCGCGGATGGTGCTGCGACCCGTCGTTGATGCACACGCGCACCCATCCGCCTTCACCGGGCGTGGTCTCGTGCCCACACCGGGGGCAGTGCGGGTGCCGCTCGTGCCAGTGAAATAACGCCACAGCGCTGGTGAACACACCCGCGTCGGTGTCGCCCAATCCCTCCCCGGCCTCGCGCAACGTCTGCCACCCTTTGGCACCCGGATCGGGACGATCGTGCTCGTCGATCGGCCGCAACACCGCGACGTGGTCGCGCTCATCGTCACGGCCAACAAAGATCGCCAGCCGCGCGGAATCGGCAACATCTGGAGGGCGAGGCACCAAGCGCAATTGCCCGTCGACCCGGCAGGTGCGCATCTTGGAGTCGACAAAGTCATAGACGCGCGTCGTTGAATTCGACAGGGCTGCACGCACCACGTCGTGGTCTCGGCGTGCGTTGCCTGCCCGATCCAACGTGCCTCGCGAGAGGGCAAGGTCCAGGAGGGTCTCGTCGGCAACATTCACCCGCTCACTGTAGGCGTCGGGTGTGACGTCTCGGATGCCCCACACAGTTGTCCACAACCGAGCCGTCCACTCGGCCTTGCCTGCATGGATTGGCGTGCACTACGACATACGGTGGTCGGCGTGAGACGTAGCGACCTGGCGTTGGCCGGAATTGCCTGTGCGGCCCTGCCTGGGATGAGGCCCGTGTCTGTGCAAGAGGTGAGCCGAGGAGCCAGCGACGAAAAGCCGTCGCACCAGAGCGCCATTGTCAAGGACAGCACGGGACGCACTTGGGTCGTCCGGGTGCCGCTGACTGCTGTCGCCGGGGCGGAGTTGGAGCGCAACGAGTCCTTAGTGACCCAGTTAGGTAAGCACTTGCCGTTCAAGGTGCCGGCCGCTTCTGGTTTTGCGCCGCTCGGCGCCGAGCGCGGTCGTGCAGCGGTCTACCCGTATGTCGAAGGCTCGGCGTTGAACTTGCACCACCTGCCCCCCGGGCCGGGCTTGGCCAGTGCCGTCGGGCGGGCCATCGCTGCGGTGCACAACATCAGCGTCGACATTTTCGAGGACTACGCGGTTCCGACCTTCGATGCGGCGAGCCATCGGCAGCGTTGTGTGGCCGAGTTGGACCGGGTGGCCGCGACCGGGCTGGTCCCCATGGGGCTGCTAGCCCGATGGGAGCAGGCTTTTGATGCCGACCAATTGTGGGATTTCGCCAGCACTCCGACGCACGGGGCGCTGAACGGTTGGGCGTTCTTGGCGGCCTTCACCGATGACGACGCTGCGACTGGTCGAGTGGTTGCCATGACCCATTGGGATCAGGCGAGTGTCACCGACCCCGCTCAAGATTTTGCGATCTTGACCGACGAGCTCACCCCCGCAGCCCTGGCCTCGGTGGTGGAAAGTTATTCCTTGGCTCGGTCGCAGCGCCCCGATCAGCATTTGATGGTGCGCGCGCGGCTGGCCGCCGAGATGCGACTGATTAGGGGCTTGGCCCAAGCGGTGGCTCAAGATGCCGACGACGTCGTTCAATTCCGCGTGGACGAGCTGCGCAAGCTTGATCGACTCACAGCTGTCGACGACCCGCTCGTGCCCGTAGGGCCGGTGGCGCGTGCGACATTGAGTGACACCGTCTCCGCCACCGAGTCCCCGACAGCACATGGGGACGCGACGCCAATGGGCACAGGCACAGAAATGGGCACCGACGCGGGTACGGATACGGACGTGGACAAGGCCACCGACACCCTGCCGATAGACATTCAAGATCCGACGGTGACCCTTCCACGTGTCGTGCTCGATGACGGCCTCGACGACGGCCTCGACGACGACCTCAACGACGACCTTGGACCGGACGTGTCGGTCGACCCGGTGCCGGACGCCGAGCCGGTGGCCGACCCAGGCGCAGACGATGAGGACAGCGACCGGGAGAAGCCTCTGACGTCGACCTGAGGTCACGAACCATTGACGCTGAGCCGGACAACCTCCTCTAGACGCTCTGGGCTGACGGCGGCCGGTCGCACCGTTTCCCCCGTGCTGGCGTAGAAGAAAGCAGTGTCGACATCGTCGACGTCGCGACCGACGAGCCTGGCGTAGGCCACCCGGTAGATGGCCAACTGCAGGGCTTTTCGATCCCGGTCGGCAGCGCTCGAGGGGGGTCGGCCCGTTTTCCAGTCCACAACGGTCAGACCGCCGTCGTCGCGCGCGAAGATGGCGTCGATCCGGCCGCGAACTGTGAGTCCCGCCAATGACGTCGTGACCGCGATTTCTACGGCAATCGGCTGACGAGTCGCCCACTCGCTCGCCAAGAAGCGGGCCCTCATCTCGTCACCACTGGCGTCGTCAGGTTCGACATCAAAACCATCGAAGTCGAGCTCATCGACGTCAATCAAAGTGGGCCGCGCATAGTGTTGTTCGACCCAGGCATGGAAGGTCGTGCCGGCGTCAGCATCCGGACTCGGCGGTGCCGGCATGGGGCGGCGTTGACGGCGCACGAAGCGATCCCGATCACTCATCACCTCGAGCAATGAGGATGCCGATAGACGCATTGGCACATCGTTCGGACCTTGCGCGTTATCGCCCCGGGCGTGATTGCGGCGCTCACGCAACAACATCTCGATGATGGTGGCCCGCTCGGTCTCGCCATCGCCACTCTGCAAATTTTCAGCGTCACCGTCGCCTAGTTCACGGCTGCCGACGTTACCGCCCTGAGCGTGATTCGCATGTGGGAATGGCGCCATGAGCACCGTCTCGATCAAATCGGTCATGGCTGCGCGACGAGGCCCCGGCTCCACCGGCCACTGAGCCCCATCTTCGACCGCGGCAAGGGGATTTTCCTCAGTCCTGTCGCTGGGCATCTGCGACCACCCACCGACTCTGATGTCAACATGATTATCTCTACTAGCAAGTGTCAATGCCTCGTTCAAGAAGGGCGAGGTCACCCTTGGAGTCTTCGTGGTGGACCAGATAGGGGCGCTGAGCAGCATCTGGTGTCGCGCCCTCGTGAAAGCGACGTAAGCCAGGCGCCGTTCCTCGGCGACCCGATGGGCAATTCCGTCGTGCCCGAACTCATGCTGCGCCAAGGCCAAGGCATGGGTGCTGTCCACCGCAACGATGTCGAGCATCGGCAATCCGTCGTGGTCGCCGCGCAAGGGATACGGCAGCTTGCCTAGGCCGCTCATCCACCCTTTGATGGTGTGCGGCTTGTATGTCCACTCGCCATCATCGAGCTCAGATCGTCCTGGCAGCACCGGGAATATGCCCTGCGCGAGACCAGGAACGGCCACGATGTCCCACTCCAGACCCTTTGCTGCGTGCACGGTCAGCACTTGTACCGAGCCCGCTTGCACCGAAACCTCGGCAAGCTCCGGAACCTCTACGTCTTCCAATGCGCGCTCGTGAGCACGGGCCGCTTCCAGCCAGGACAAGAATCCGCCCAGGGTGGGACGGCCCGCGCTTGCCATGAACGCCGCGGCCACGTCGATGAGCGCGTCCAGGTGAGCCCGCGACCACCCCTGCGGTGTATCCGGGTCAGCCGCCACCTCCACGTCTAGCCCGATACTCCGCTCGGCTTCGACGAGAAGGTCCGGCAGCGGCATACCGACGAGGGCACGCAGCCCCGTGATGACGCCGCCAAGGGAGGAGAGCCGCCTGCGGGCGGTCGGCGTGAGGGTTTTGCCATTGGAGGAGGCCCAGCGCGCTGGGGGCAACTGGTCGATCGCCTCCCCCAGGCTCGGGCTCTCGTCCGGATAGTCGCTGACGAGGTGGCGTGCCCACGTCCACAACGCGTCAAGATCGGCAGCTCCCAACCGGCAGACGGGGCCGGTCAGCAGCCGAATCACCTGATCCCCACGGCTCGGATCGTGCACCGCCCACAACAGGGCGACCAAGTCCACCAACTCGGGGGCATTCAGCAGCCCCCCCAGCCCTACGACCTCAACGGGTAGATGCTCTGAGCGCAACGCCGCGACCACGATGTCGAACTGCGCACGGTTGCGACACAGCACCGCAGCGCTGGCACCGGTCCACGTCCCGTCCGCATCGAACCAACGCGATGCGATCCAGGTCGCCACCTCGCGGGCTTCGTCTCGGTGGGTGAGTGACCGTAGGGCGTGGACGCTACCCACACCGGCCCCAGGGGCGGCCTCAACTTTTCTGACCGGCACCGGGCTGGCGTGGCGCAGCGGCCCCGCGATCTCGTTGGCCACCGCAAGCACGGTGGCACTGTTGCGCCACGACGTGCTCAGCGACCGCACCGGACTCGGCGCGCGGACACCACCGGCGCGCAGCACTCCGAAGCGTTGCGGAAACCGGTTGAGCGTCGTCGCGCTGGCCCCGCGCCATGCGTAAATCGACTGGTGTGGATCCCCCACCGCCATGACCGGCACCCCGCGTGAGCCCCTCGCATCTGGGGTCCGCGCATCTGGGGTCCGCGCATCTGGGGTCCGTGCATCTGAGTTCTGCGCGTCTGGGGCCCGCCCATCGGGACTTAGAGCAAAGAGTGACGACAGCAGCACCATTTGCGCCTCGGAGGTGTCCTGGAACTCGTCTAGCAGCACCGCCTTGTAGCGTGCTCGCTCGCTCGCGGCCACCGCTGGGGCATCGCGCGCCAGGGCGGCCGCGATCGCCATCTGGTCGCCGAAATCGACTTCGGATCGGGCTCGTTTAGCTTCGCGATAGGCCTTCACCAGCGGCACGATCATCGCCTGCCGCTCCAAGGTCCGGCCCACTTCGACGCCCGGTTTTGTAGGCCGTTTGCCGTCGCGCCCAGGCAGAGCGCTCGCGTATGCCGCATGCGCACCTAGCCATCGCGCGACGGTGTCCGGGTCCACCAGGTGCTCACTGAGCTCACCTGAGAGGTCCAGCACTGCCCTGACGATCGTGCTTTCGGCACTGTCGGCTATGCCGGTCATATCACCCGCGAAGTTATGGACGATGTCGTGGGCGATCTGCCAGCACGCTGCCTCCGAGAGCACCGTGGCCTGCGGCTCGACGCCCACCCTCAGCCCGTGCTCAGCCACAATCCGCCCGGCGTAGGCGTGGTAGGTGGAGACCGTGGGAGCGAGCATGATCGTCGCGTCCTTACTCTCGCCGGGCGACCAGAGTCCGCTACGTCCGAGTCCGCTGAGTTTGCTACTCAAGCGCGAGGCCAGCTCGATCGACGCCTTGCGCGTGAACGTCAGCCCCAGCACCTCATCAGGTTTGACGTGACCGTTGGCCACCAGCCACAACACCCGTGCCGCCATAGTTTCGGTCTTGCCCGACCCGGCTCCAGCCACCACCAACATCGACTCCAGCGGCGCTTCGATGATCTCGATTTGCTCGGGGGTCGGTGGCGGCGACTCGAGGGCGGTCGCGATCTGTGCGGCCCCGATCATCCGCGGTCTCCTTCGGGCTGCATCGGGCAACACGTCTTCACCACGCAGGTGCGACACCACGACCCAAGCGTGGCGGAAAACTGTGATCCCGCCATACCTTGGGCGGTACGTTCGACCAGATCATGAGCCCACTGCGGGTCGATGGACGTGTCCAGGCCAGGCTGGCGTTGCACCGAGACTGCTGTGTTGCCCGCCGAGCCCACATGCACCAGCGCCGCGCCATCGCTTCGAGGCCCGTCGCCGGTCAGCTCACCGAAGCCCCCTTCGGAGAGCGCCACTTGGTAGGTCGCCAACTGCGGGTGCGTGTCGATCTGATTGGCAGCCGGTTTAGATGTGCCGGTCTTGAGGTCGATCACCACGAAGGATCCATCGGCTGCTCGCTCGAGACGATCCACCCGCCCGACAATGCGGGCCCTACCCACCTCGACCGCGGTTGCCACCTCGACTCCGACCAGTTCACGCTCTTGCTCGGCCATCAATCTCCGATAGGTCACGAAACGACCCATCATGTCGTGCGCAAGATCTCGCGCCCGCGCCGAAACCCACGACTGGTCTTGGCGCAACTCGCCCCACCGCTCATCCAGCAGGCTGATCAAGCTCTCCAGTGAAGCCTGTGGGTGCTCGGCGACGATGTCGTGCACTAATGTGCCCACCGAGGCGGACAACGTCGAGGGAGCGTCGCCACCATGACTGGTCAGGAGCCAGCGCAGTTCGCAGTCGGTGAAGGACTGGACCTTCGAAGGCGAGACCGGCACCGAACCTTCCGGCACCCGATCCGCGTCCGTTGAGGGCTCGCGGCCGTCCAACCACGAGGAGGGATCGGCCCACGGGACCGACTCGCGCGCAAGGCGAGCCAACTGCTGGGCGCATACGTCCCTGGCCACGGTGTTCTTCTCGCGATGTGCCAGAACCAAGTCTTGCCGCAGTTGCGCGACGACTCCTCGCAGCGTCAGGCGCGCCGGGACACTCACCCACGACCGTTGCTCTACATCCGGGTCGATGAGGTCCAGGTACACCGACGGCTGGTCGTCCACACTGGCGACCGCCGTGACCAACACCCGGTCTCGGGACCGGGTAAGCGCCACGTAGAACTGGCGCAGTTCGTCGTTCCACACCTGGTTGTGCGCCGAACGTAAGCCTTCCGGGCCGTCGATGGACCGGCCACCGAGCACCTCCACCAGAGCTTCTGCACCCAGCAAACTACCGCGCAGGCGGAGGTTGGGCCATACCCCTTCTTGGACTCCGACCACCGCGACGAAGTCCCACTCCCGCCCAGCAGCGGCCTGAGGTGTCAGCACGCTGACCTCTTGGGCTCGGACCCCGCGATCCGCCAACGAGTCGGGTGCCACCTCTTGACCCCTCAGGTGAGCCGCGAAAACTCCCAGATCGGCCCGACCCAACCGATGCGTGTAGTCCTGCGCGGCGTCGAAGAGGGCGATCACAGCGTCCAGGTGGCGGTCCGCATGGGCACCGGCCACACCCCCAGCCAGGGCCGCCCGCTCCCATAAGCTGGCCAGCCCGGTCGCCTGCCACATCGACCACAGCACCGTATGTGCGGTCACCGGCTTCGAGGTCTCGAGCGCTGCCGTTCGCCCTGCCCACAACACGCCAGCCACACGTGCCAACGGCTCAAGGTCGGACTCCCCCGGGGAATCATCGACGAGCCAGGCCCGATCCAGAACCCACTGCCCCATCAATTCGTCCACGCTGCGCGCGGGGCCATCAACGTCATCCAGTGGTGCGGCCCGACGCACCGCCCGCCGCAGGCGGCGCATTGCGACGGGGTCCGCCCGGCCCATCGGCGAGGTCAGCAACTCCACGATCTCGTCGTCGCGCAGACTTGTTCGCTCTCCCTTGGCCCAGCCCACGACCATGTCGAAGGCGGCCAATATCGGGGCTGCCGCCGGGTCGAAAGCCAGCGGCACCCCCGAGAGCCCGGCGTGCACCGGCACCCCCGCCATGCTCAGGGCCCGTCGCACCGCATCGTGCTGGCTGCCCGAGCGAGCAATGACCGCCATCTGCGACCACCCCAGGCCATCGATGACGTGAGCACGGCGCAACCGATGAGCGACCAACTCTGCCTCTTGGCCGGGAGTGTGGGTGACCGCAATCTCGACCGAGCCGCGGCTGCTCGCGGATATGGACGTCGCTGAGGACGTAGACATAGACGTGGACTTGGAGGTGGGATGACGGTGACTCACCGCAGTGCTCACCCCGATCCGATCCGCTGCTCGTCCGCTGAGCTCGGCCAGCGCCTCCGGCAGCCGGTGGTTCGTCCCCAACACCAAGTGCTGCGGCCGGTGTCGTTGGGTGAGTGTCGCGCGAAGCATCGCCAGCTCATCGGCTACCTCCACAAAACGGTGGGGCAAGGCCCCACGGAACCCCTGCACCACAGCGTCGCCGTCGCCTAGCAACGCGATCCGCATACCGGCGTGTTGCACACTCGTCAGCAGCGTGGCAGCCGAAGCACTTAATTCTTGAGCATCGTCAACCACCAGCAGGCCAAGGTGCGCGGTGAGGGCCGCTCGCATCGCGGGGTCGTCTTCCAGCGCGGCCGAGGCAGCCACGCAGATGTATGCCGGGTCGAAAGCCCCCGGCGACGCCAGCGCTGTGACCTGCTCGTATTCACTGAGCACATCTGCGGCGGCGTGCCACTGCGGGCGGCGGTGCGTCTGCGCCAACTCCTTCAGGGTCGTGGCGTCAATACCCTGCTCGACGGCGCGCATCAACAGGTCGCGCAACTGGCCGCGAAACCCTCTGGTGCTCAGCGCTGCCGTCATGTCCTGCGGCCACGGCGGCATCGGGGCTTCTCCGTCGGCATGGCCCTGAAGCAGATCGCGAATAATCGCGTCTTGCTCGGCACCGGTCAGCAGCCGGGGCACGGGCTCACCCCGAGAGGCCGCCGCCTGCCGCAGGATCGAGAACGCTAGCGAGGATGCCGTGGACACCAGGGGTTCAATCCGGGTTTGCGTGACGTGGGCGTTCAGGCGCGCACTGACGGCAGCGGCGGCGACTCGAGTCGGAGCCAACAGCAGCACGGCGTCAGGCGAGCCGCCGCCGGCCACGAATGACGACACCAACGCCTGCGCCGTGTGGCTCTTTCCCGTCCCTGGTGCCCCGGCGACCACGACGACGCCGGGAGCGCCCCCCAAGACGGCAGCCACGACCGCCTCTTGCGACGGGTCGAGCTCCGTCGGTGCGTCGAGCCGAAGGCTCGCAGTAGGAGGGGAGGTCATGGGCACATCAGATCAGGTGCCACTGACGAACCTTCGTGATGGACCGCCCGGCACGGCCCTAGCGTGGCGCGAGTCTGTTGATGCCGCATACTGGCAAACTCGCCGGGAACTGCCCAGCGCCTATGCAGGAGGTCAGCTGTGGAAGTACGTGTCGGAATTCGCAACATCGCCCGTGAGCTCACGTTCGAGTCCAACGAATCCGCCGAGAAGGTCCAGGCAGCAGTCAGCGCTGGTCTGTCTGACGGGGGCTTCATTTCGCTCAAGGACGACCACGGCCGAGTGCTCATGGTCCCCGCCGACGCCCTGGGTTACGTCGAGGTCGGCGTACAGGAGAAGAGCAAAGTCGGATTCGGCTCGGCCTGAGCGCTACCACTCCACCGCACCGCATTCCTAGGGGTACTTCATGGTTTTGACCTTGATCTCGGCGCTCATCATTGGGGTCATCATCGGCCCCATCGCGAGACTCCTACTCCCCGGCAAGCAACGTATCTCGGCGGTGATGACGGTCCTGATCGGCGCAGCGGGTGCCCTTGTTGGTGCAACCGTCGTCGCGAGTGTTAGCGACCGCTCCGGGTTCAACGTCATCGCGATTGTGGTGGGGATCGCCGCTGCGGTGGTGCTCGTCGTCCTCTACGGGTTGATGACGGGCAAAAGCGGCGCGCCGCGGGGCTGATTCGCCTCGTCGGCTCGCAGCCGTACACTCGAAGAACCACGGTGCCCGGTCGGCACACACGAGAATGACTGCACGGGCAGTGCTAGACGATATTTCCGATCGGCCCTTCATTGCGTTGCGCAGGTTTGCGGGGCGCTGCCGATCAGAGAGATCCATGGAAGAAACACGCACATTTTCTGACTTCGATATCCACCCTGACGTAGTTGCTGCGCTCGCAGAGCACGGCATCACGCACCCCTTCCCCATTCAGGCGATGACCTTGCCGGTGGCTCTGGGTGGCCACGACATCATCGGTCAGGCGAAAACCGGAACGGGCAAGACCCTCGGCTTCGGGCTGCCGATCCTGGGTCGCGTCGTGGCTCCCGGCGATGCCGGCTTCAACGACTTGGAGCGCCCCGGTGCGCCTCAGGCACTGGCTGTGGCGCCCACGCGCGAACTGGCCAGCCAGGTCGCCCAAGACCTGATGCGCGCCGGTGCGCGGCGCGGCATCCGCATCCTTACGGTCTACGGCGGTCGGGCCTACGAGCCCCAGGTCGAGGCCCTCAAGAACGGCGTCGAGATCGTCGTCGGCACCCCTGGGCGTTTGATCGACCTGGCCGAGAAGGGCCACCTCACGCTGGCGCACACCCGCACCGTCGTCCTAGACGAGGCCGACGAGATGCTCGACCTGGGCTTCCTGCCCGACGTCGAGAAAATCTTGGCGATGACGCCGGCTGGTCGTCAGACCATGTTGTTCAGCGCCACGATGCCCGGGGCGGTCGTTGCGCTGGCGCGTAGTTATATGACGCAGCCGACCCACATTCGCGCCATCGACGAGGGTGACGACAAGCACACCATCGCCGCCGTCGAACACTTCGTATACCGTGCGCACGCGATGGACAAGGTCGAGATGGTGGCCCGCATCCTGCAGTCGCAGGGTCGCGGTCTGAGCATCATCTTCGCCCGCACCAAGCGCACCGCGGCCAAGGTCGCCGACGATCTCAGCGAGCGCGGGTTCGCGGCCGCAGCCATTCACGGTGACCTCGGTCAGGGGGCGCGCGAGCAGGCGCTGCGCGCGTTCCGGGCCGGCAAGGTCGACGTCCTGGTCGCTACCGACGTCGCCGCCCGTGGTATCGATGTCGAGGCCGTGACCCACGTCATCAACTTCCAGTGCCCAGAGGACGAAAAGACCTATCTGCACCGCACCGGTCGCACGGGTCGCGCCGGCGCCACCGGCGTCGCAGTGACCTTCGTGGACTGGGACGACCTGCACCGTTGGACGCTCATCAACAAGGCGTTGGATTTGGGCATCCCCGAGCCTCAAGAGACGTACTCCTCCTCGCCTCACCTCTTCGCCGACTTGGACATCCCCGAGGGCACCAAAGGCACGTTGCCTCGCTCGGCACGCACCCGTGCCGGGCTGGGTGCCGAGCGCGTCGAAGACATCGAAGGCCCGGCTGGACGCAACAAGAGCGGCGCTGGTCGAGGTGGCTCGCGGGGTGGCGGCTCACGCGGCGGTGGCCCCAAGCGCGGCGGAACAGACCGCGGCGGTCCAGATCGTCGCGGCTCTGACCGCGCCGGATCAGATCGTGGCAGCTCGGTCCCCCGAGACGGATCGTCGCAGGGGCAAGGTCAGGACACAGCGCAACGTTCGTCTCGCGCGGCGCGCACCAGCACCGTAGAGCGCACCGGCTCCTCGCAAGACGGGGGCGGGCAGCGTCGTCGCCGCCGTAGGTCCAAGGGCGATCAGTCGGCGGGCTCGGCCAGCTGAAAATTCTCTAACCCCACCCAGCCCGGGTGGGGTGGGCCGACTGCCAACCCGGGCGGGCAGTGCGCCTGGACGGAGCACCACTGACACAGCGCTGACGGTCTGGCCGGGAAGGCCTCCGACGCGGCACCCTGGGTGGCGAAGTCTGCCTCGGCCGCCCCGAGGTCTTTCCCGATCGACTCGGCCTCGGCCAGTTTTCGGGCCAACGACTCCTCAGTATGCCGATGCGCGTCGACCGTTCCCGTCGGCAAGTGATGCAACTCGACCTGGCGCACTGGCCGCCGAAACATCCGCGACAACGCGAGGGCATATAAGCCGAGCGCAAGGGACGTGCGTGCGCTGCCCGGCTCCACCGCTCGAGCACCCGTTTTGTAGTCGATCACCACGAGTTCACCGCTGCGATCCTCGACCCGGTCGACCCGTCCGGTGACCGCTAACGTGGCTGTCGGCATAGCAACGGTCCGCTCGACTGCGACGGGCTGGCCGGTCCGGTCGATCCTGCGCAAGTAGTCCAGCACCCATCCGCTGGCTCGCTCACGCCACTGGATCGACTGGGCCTCGTCGGCAAATCCTGCTCGCTGCCACAGCCGGATCATCAAGGCTCTGACTTCAGGCGGCGTGCGCTGCGACTCGGGCAGATCCCAGAACTGGCTCAGGGTGGCGTGCGTCGAGTTGCCGATCGAGATGATGGCTCGTTGTGGTGCCTTCACAGGCCGCGGCCGGTCGAGGTAGGTCAACCTGTAAGCGCGCGGGCAGTCGAGCCACTGCCCTAACTTCGATGGGCTGACGCCCAGAAGCCTCGTCGGTTGGGGTGGCTGGGTCATCTGTGAGCCTGTCATCTGCGAGCCCCCATCAGCGCATTGCCGGTGCCCATTTCCAGGATGCGGTCGAGTTGGGCGGGGTCGGTCGTGTGCTCGGCGAGCCGGTTAGATTTGCCCGCCCCGTGATAGTCGCTAGACCCGGTGGCAATCAATCCCCAGTCACGGCACAAGGCACCGGCCTGTTGCATAGCGTCCGCATCGTGATCGCGATGATGCACCTCAAGACCCGCCATACCTGCGTCCACCAGCCCCGCGATCACCGACACGCTGACGGTGCGGCCTCGGGCGTGGGCAAACGGGTGGGCCATGATCGGCACCCCACCAGCGGCCCTGATGACCTGCACGGCGTCGCTGGCATGCGGTGCCCAGTGCCGCACGTAGTACTGACTTCGCCCGTGCAGCACCTCGGCGAAGGCCGCGTTGCGGTCCTCGAAGGCGCCCGCCCGCACCAATGCGTCGGCGATGTGCGGTCGCCCCAGCGTCACTCCCTTCCCGACGAAACCCACGATGGCGTCGTAGTCCACCGGAAACCCGTCTGTAGCGAGGAGCTCGACGGTGCGCTGCATCCTGGTGTCTCGGTGGCTCCTGATGGTGGCCATCAGCGTCGTGAGCTCCTCATGGTCAGGATCAACGAGATAGGCCAGCATGTGGACCGAGACTCCCCCGGCCTGCGTCGACAACTCCAGCCCGGGCACCACGGTGAGGCCCAGCTGTAGACCAGCTGCTGCAGCGGGTGCCCAGCCCGCGATCACGTCGTGGTCAGTCAGCGCCATCACACTGACGCCGGCCGCAGCCGCGCTGGCCACCACTTCGCCGGGACTCTGCGTGCCGTCACTGCACGAGGAGTGCGTATGCAGATCGATCACGGGCACGTCAGAGGGCATGTGAGCACCGTAGGCCAGAGCGCACGCAGGCTCACAACACAGCAGCGACTCAACCGCCCCCCTACAGTGGTGGTTTCTCTCGTGACCCCTAGGAGCTTCGATGTTTGTTCCCGTGCGCACCAGCAGCCGCCTCACGATGGCTGTCGCGCTGGCCATCGCCGTGGTGCTGACGCTGGCCGGATGCAGCACTACCGAGACCAGCAGCACCTCGTCGAGCACGATCTCCGACGACGCAACGAGCAGCGGCACCGGTGGTTCTGGATCCACTGACGGGTCGACAGCCACGTCAACCAGCGACGAGTCCGCGCCGACGGCCGACACGTCGGGGAAGACCTCAGACTCAGACGAAGCGACGGCCACTGCGCAGGGCACACCCATAACGTTGGAGGCCGCTGACGAGGCCTTCACCGTGGATGCACCTGCCGGCTGGAAGGACGCCATCGGCACTGCCCCTGCTGCGACTGTGCTGGCCGCTCAGTCCACCACCCGCACGGGAGACTCATTCAACACGCTGGTGGTCACCAAGGGCGACTCGGTCGCTGACCTTGACGAGGTCGTGGCCGCGAGCATCGAGACCCTCGAAGACGACGACGCTGACGTCAGGGCCGCGAAGGACATCGAGATCGACGGGCAGAACGCCTACGGGTTTTCGACGACGGTGTCGTCGGGCGACGACACGATCACCAACCGACTTCGATACGTGAACTTCGACGGCTCGCTCTACACGCTGACCTTCTCGACCTCACAGGTCGATGGTGAAATCAGTGAACTGGCGGACCAGGAATTTGACGACATCCTCGACTCCTGGTCATGGTCCATCGAAGACTAATCCTGGTAGACGCCTAGAGACCGTCGGCGAGCGCGTACAGCCGGGCGATCCAGCCCGAAACGTCGGCGTGCGGCATACCCGCCAATGGACATCCCAGCGGCCAATCCGAGCCCGACCGCCAGCGCCGTGAGCATCTCCAGGGTGGCGAGGTTGAGGAATGTCGACGAGTCGAGCATCACCAAAAAGATCGCACGATAGACCGCGAATCCGGGGAGCAGCGCCACGATCGCGGCCGTGCTGATGGCGAGCTCGGGGACCCGGAGCCGGTGGTGGACGGTGTAGGCCAGCGCTCCGACCGCGACGGCCGCCACCGCCGAGGCTGGTGGCTGCGCCAGCCCCAACACGGTGGCACCTTGGAAGGCCAGCCACGCCAGCGCAGCCAACATCGCAGATACCACCGTTGCTCGCAGACCCGTGTAACGCGTCATACAGAACCCGATAGCCACGATGATCGCGCCTATGACACCCGGGAGCAGGGACGTGCGCTGGCCCACATCGGGCTGAATGATCAACGGCACCCCCGACGCGTTGGCGACCGACAAGACGGTGGCCACGCCGACGGCGATCCCCAGCGTCATCATGAGCACTTCCAGGCCGCGAGCACCCGCCGTGACGTAATAGCCATCGAGGGCGTCCTGGGCGGCACCCATCACGGACAGTCCGGCCAGCAACACGATGATGCCGGAGACCACCACCAACGAAGGGCTGTCGAGACCGGGGATATCGAGGCCCAAACCGGGCAAAGCACCAGAGCCGGTGCTGGGCGTTGAGATCCAATACAGTGCGACGGCAATCAACGAGGGGATGGCTGCGCTGATGGCTTGGCTGAAGAACGACGCCACACCCATCCGGTACAAGAACCGTTGGGCGCGATCCACGGCCGCCGCGCTGAATCCGGCCACCACCCACATCGTTGGTCCGGCACCGAAGATGATCACAACCCCGATGGCCGTGACAGCCATGCCGACCGTGACCACCCACCGGCGATAGGGGTGGGGGGCGGTCAAGATGTCGCTGAGTTTGGTGCGAGCGTCCTCGACCGACACCTGGTCCGCGGCGGTCCACTCTCCGTCTTGCCCCCGCGTCCAGGGGCGGTCCGGCGTCCCGCATAAGTCGTCCACGAGGTGTTGCAGGGCCTCGAGTCGGGTGAAGTCCTCTGAGCGGGCCTTGATCACCCGCATCACGGTCAGCGGGTTCTCGTTCACCCCTCGCTGCATCGACACCGAGATCGAGGTGTAGGTGATATCGACCGAGGTGGACCTGATCTCAAACGCCGCGGTCACCCGCATCACCGTGGCCACGACTTCTGCGGCCGACGCGCCCGTCGACAGTGACGCCTCGCCGATGCGCAAAGCCAAGTCCAACACGGATCGGGCTTGCTGTTGCGAGACGTCATCGTCGTGGCTCGCGACCGCGATGGGGATCGTAGGCGGACCGACCCCTCGCACGACCCACGTCGCCCGATCACGCCACATTTTGCCGACAGGAGCGCTCGGACGAAGCTGCGGGCCGGTGATCTCCCGACGTCGCGGGTCACCATGTCCACCGTGGTTCACGGGAACAGCGTAGGCACGCCAACTGTGAGGTCGCCAATTCGCGTGCCACGATGGACGAATGAGCCAGGAACAGCCCCAAGCCACCCACCGCAGTCGCCCTACCGGTGAAGCGTTTAACGCCTTCATGCGCCAAGGCTGGGCACCCAGCGACGAAGTGCTTCCGCAGGCGGCACCGGTCGCTGCGTACGCGTCGAAGCGTCGCGAACTGGTGAGCGCCGCCTTCGGCGGCGAACGTCTCGTGGTGCCAGCCGGCGGCTTGAAGGTCCGGAGCAACGACACGGACTACGTTTTTCGCCCGCATAGCACCTTTGCGCACCTCAGCGGTTTAGGAGCGGACCGGGAGCCCGACGCAGTGTTGGTTTTGGAGCCCACGGGCGACGAGGGGCACGAGGCCGTGCTCTATGTGCAGCCCCCCGCTGGCCGGACGAGCACCGAGTTCTTCTCCGACTCGCGGATGGGTGAGTTTTGGATCGGTTCGCGTCCCTCGTTAGCCGCTATAGCAGCCGAGCTCGACCTCTCCACGCGCCCACTGAGCGAACTGGACGATGCGGTGGCCAAGGACGTGCCGATGGTCGGTCTGCGGGTGGTGGCCGACGCGGATGCCGACGTGACCGCGCTGGTTGACCGGGTGCGTGCCCAGGCTGGCACTGAAAGCCACGACGAGGACGCAGAGCTGGCCCGAACGCTCTCGACACTGCGCCTGGTCAAAGACGAGTGGGAGATAGAGCAGATGGTCGACGCCGTCGATGCCACCGCTGAGGCGTTCGACGCTGTCGTTGCCGAGCTCCCGAAGGCCGCCCACAGCGGGCGTGGCGAGCGCTGGATCGAGGGAGTCTTCGGGCTGCACGCCCGGCACATTGGCAACGGCGTGGGCTACGACTCGATCTGTGCTGCCGGGGAGCACGCGACCACATTGCACTGGATCCGCAACACCGGCGAGGTCCACGACGGCGAGCTGCTCCTGCTGGACGCTGGGGTGGAGACCGACGCTCTATACACCGCAGACGTGACAAGAACGTTGCCCGTCAATGGCACCTTCTCGGCGGCCCAACGGCGGGTGTATGAGACGGTGCTGGAAGCCCAAGACGCGGGGCTGGCCGCCGCCCGACCTGGCAACACGTTCAAGGACGTGCATGCCGCTGCGATCCGCGTCATAGCAGAGCGGCTGCACGAGTGGGGGCTCCTGCCCGATGGGGTCAGTGTGGAGGACACGCTGGACCCAGAGCGCGGTCAGTTCCACCGGCGGTGGATGGTCCACGGCACCAGCCACCACCTCGGCATCGACGTCCACGATTGCGCGCTGGCGTTGCGCGAGGACTACATGGACGGCGAATTGCGCCCCGGAATGGTGATCACCGTCGAGCCCGGCCTGTACTTCAAGACCGACGACGAATTGGCACCGGAAGAACTACGCGGGATCGGCGTGCGCATCGAAGATGACGTTCTCATCACCGAACAGGGCAATCGCAACCTCTCGGCGATGCTGCCGCGCACCGCCGACGCCGTCGAGAAGTGGATTGCTGATCGGGGTGAACGAGGCTAAAGCGAGCGTCGCTAGTCGCGTTTGACCGGCAGACTCGCGAGCAGGTCGCGGGCTTGCTGGGCGAATTTGTGCTCGGTGAGCACTTCGTAGCGGGTCGCCACGACCTGGGACACAGAGGTGAAATCACGGCGGCCCTGGGCCATGGCGTAGCCGATCATCGCCCACACGACACCGAAGAACGCACCGAAGCCGATGCAGTAGAAAATCGTCATGAGCGCATCCCCGGAAGTGGAGAACAGCGCAAAGATCAACCCGATAAACAGCCCAAGCCACATACCCGAGAGCACCCCACCCACGGCGACTCGTCCCCCCGTCAGTCGACCCGTGACTCGCTCAACTTGTCGCAAGTCTGTGCCGACGATCATGCAGTTTTGAACCGGGAACTCCTCGTCAGAGAGGTAGTCCACGGCCCGTTGCGCCTCTTCATACTTCTCGAACACACCAAGCGACATGGGGTAATTGAGCGTGAGCCCCGCTCCCGGGCGCGGGGAGCGAGCTCCGCGTTGCGGCATCGAACTAGTCACGCACCCCATCTTGACACTTCTGCGAGTTGATCGCGAAGACCCTGCGGGTCCTGATGTTGCTCAACGACGGCGCAATCGCAGACGGCGCGGCTTGACCGGACGACGTGCAACGTCAGCGGGGGTGGTGTGCCGGAAGGCACGGTCGGCCGAAGCGATGTAGATCAGCGGCTGAGGACTTGCCATGGAGGTGGTACTACCTTTCAGGGAATGTTTTAACGAACACTCATTACTACGCCCCCGGCGGTGGCAATGTTCCACTGCACGTCGGTGATCTCGCTCACTCCTGCGCGTGCGGTGGGTATCGTGTGGCCGGTGAGCAATTCCCGCGTATTCGTCGCCCGCCTCAACGGGCTGAGCGTCTTCGATCCGCTCGGTGACGAGGTCGGTCGAGTGCGGGACGTGGTCGTGGCGTTCGGTCCTCGCCTCAATTCCCCCGGCCGCGGGGTGCGGGTGGAGGGTCTGGTCATTGAGGTGCCGGGTCGTCGCCGCGTTTTTCTGTCGATGACCCGCGTGACCAACATCGACGCCGGTCAGATCATCACCACGGGGTTGGTCACCATGCGCCGGTTCGAGCAGCGCCGAAGCGAGACCCTGGCGGTCGCCGAGCTCCTGGATCGCCGGGTGAGTGTGACGTCGGAGGACGAGACGTTCTCGGCGGTGGTGGAGGACCTCGCCCTCGACATGCAACGCAACCGTGAATGGCAAGTCACCAAGGTCTTTGTCCGCAAGGGAGCGCCTGACGAGCGCCGCCACCGCGGCCTGGCCCTGCGTCGCCGTCGCGGCGAAACGGTGTTGGTGGATGTGGATCGCGTCTCCGGTCTGGCGCTGAGCGGGCCAGTGCAGGCGGTGGATGCGCTGTTGGAGTCGTACGAAGGTCTCAAAACCGCCGACCTGGCCGAGGCAATTCACGATCTGCCCCCCAAACGACGTGGTGAGGTTGCCGACGCCCTCGAAGACGGCATACTCGCGGATGTCTTGGAGGAGTTGCCCGAGGACGACCGCGTCGAGATCCTGAGCAACCTCGGCCTCGAGCGGGCCGCTGACGTGCTGGAGGCGATGGAGCCGGACGACGCCACAGACCTGCTTTCCGAGCTTCCTGTCGAGAAGGCCGAGCAACTGCTGGCGGTGATGGAGCCAGACGAGGCCGCGCCTATTCGGCGATTGCTGGCCTACGACGAAGACACCGCCGGCGGCATGATGACCACGGAGCCGGTGATCCTAGGGCCCGACGCAAGCATCGCCGAGGCGTTGGCCATGGTGCGCCGCCAGGAGGTCTCACCGGCCCTCGCCTCGCTGGTCTTTGTGTCGCGACCCCCGCACGAGACCCCCACCGGCAAGTTTCTCGGTGTCGTGCACATTCAGCGACTCCTGCGCGAGCCGCCGCAAGAACCGGTGGGCGGGGTGCTGGATCAGGCCATTGACCCCATCGGCGCTGGAGCGTCACTCGGTGCGGTCACCCGCATGCTGGCAACGTACAACTTGGTCGCAATGCCGGTCACCGACAGTGAAGGACGCCTTTTGGGCGCGGTGAGTGTTGACGATGTGCTCGATCACTTGCTCCCACAGGATTGGCGCGAAAACGATGAATGGCAGGACGTGATCGCTCATGGCTGACAAGGCCCGCGCCTCCAGTCACCGAGGCCGCAGTGATCGGTCTCGATCTGGCAGCGTCCGTTCAAAATCGAGTGCGCGGCTTGACCAGCCCCTGACCAAGGAACGTCGCCGACTGTTCCGGCCGAGCATGGACCCAGACACCTTCGGACGCTTTGCCGAGGGCTTCGCACGTTTCATGGGCACGGCCCGCTTCTTGGCCTACATGTCATTGTTCGTCTTGGTCTGGTTACTGTGGAACACCATTGGTCCCTCCGGGGCCCGCTTCGACCCCTATGCCTTCATCTTTTTGACGCTGATGCTGAGCCTGCAGGCCTCGTATGCCGCGCCGTTGATTCTGCTCGCGCAGAACCGTCAGGCCGACCGCGACAAGGTCACCATCGAGCAGGATCGCTCCCGCGACGAACGGGCGTTGGCTGAGACCGAATTCTTGACCAGGGAAGTGGCTTCGATCCGCATTGCTATGCGCGACACCGCAACCCGCGACTTCGTGCGTTCGGAACTGCGCGGGCTGCTCGACGATATGGAAGAGCGCGGCATACATATCAGCGTGGAGCGTCCGGCGTCGACCGACGAGGATCCCAAACGCCGCGAAGGCGGGGTCAGCAAGGCATAGTCGGCCACCTACGATGGACCCCATGTCCGCTCCTTCTCTCGACGCCCTGCACGCTGCTCTGGCCAAGGTCAACGACCCAGAGATCCGCAAGCCGATCACCGAGTTGGGCATGGTCTCCGACGTGCGGGCCGGCGAAGACGGCGCAGTCCACGCGATCATCTTGCTGACGGTCCCGGGCTGCCCGATGAAAGAGACCATCACCCGTGAGGTCACTGCGGCCCTGAAGACCGTGGCCGACGTCGGCGACGTCACGGTCGAGTTGGGAGTGATGAGCGACGAGCAACGCTCGAGCCTCAAGACCAACCTTCGTGGCGGTGCCCCGGAGAAGGAAATCCCCTTCGCCCGACCCGACACCCTGACCCGGGTCTACGCCGTGGCCTCCGGAAAGGGCGGCGTCGGCAAATCCTCGATCACGGTCAACCTGGCGGCCGCGATGGCCGAGCAGGGTTTGCGGGTTGGTGTCGTGGACGCCGACATCTACGGCTTCTCGGTGCCTCGCATGTTAGGAGTCTCACGGCCCCCCACTCAGGTCGACGACATGATCTTGCCGCCGATCGCCCAAGAGGTGAAGGTCATCTCCATCGGCATGTTCGTGCCCGGCAACCAGCCCGTGGTGTGGCGTGGGCCGATGTTGCACCGCGCGATGCAGCAGTTCCTTGGCGACGTGTTCTGGGGCGACCTCGATGTGCTGTTGCTCGACCTGCCGCCCGGCACCGGCGACATCGCCATCACGGTGGCCCAGTTGTTGCCCAACTCTGAGCTAATCGTAGTGACCACGCCGCAACTGGCGGCTGCCGAAGTGGCCGAGCGAGCCGGGGCCATCGCCCTGCAGACGCACCAGCGTTTGGTCGGGGTCATCGAGAACATGTCCTGGTTGGAGCTTCCGGATGGGTCTCGTCAGGAGATTTTCGGTGCCGGCGGCGGGCAGACCGTCGCCGACTCGTTGTCGCGCTCCATTGGTGCGGACGTGCCGTTGATGGGCCAAATCCCGCTGGACGTCACGGTGCGCGAGGGCGGCGACGTGGGTATGCCGGTGGTCCTGGGTGCCCCCGACTCGCCCGCTGCGACAGCGTTGCGGGCTATCGCTCGCACGTTGGCCGCGCGTGGCCGAGGCTTGGCTGGGCGTAAGTTGGGCATCACCCCCACCTGAGCAGCCACTTAACTCAGTCGCGGGTTACGTGGCGTCTACATCGAAGGGCGTAGGCAACTCGGGGTTAAATCGTTCGCGCGGTCGGCGCACCGAGGCTGGTTTGAGGGCCCGTTTGGGCTTCTCGTCGGCTGGTGGCACATCGACGGGCACCATCCCAGCTTCCTCAGCGGTGGTCTTCGGCTTTTCCGTCGGTGCTGCAAGGGCCTCCCGCACGATGCGGCGAGGGTCGTACTGACGAGGGTCGAGTTGCTGCCAGTCGACGTCGTCGAACGCAGGGCCCATCTCCTCGCGGATCTGCGTCTTGGCGCCCTCGGCCATGTCCCGCATTTTGCGCACCGTGCGGGCCAGCGCCGCAGCATACTCGGGCATCTTGCTGGGGCCGAGAAGGAAAAAGGCGATGATCAGAATGATGATGAACTCTCCGCCCCCGAAGTTCGGTATCACCGCAGCACTGCCTTCACTCTGAGGCCCCGGCCAACGTCAGCGAGACGGTGCGCTCGGTGTCGTCCGTGCCCTGGATGAGCAGCTCGACGGTGTCCCCGATCTGCAGCGAGCGCAGCGTCACGATCAAGTCGCTACCGTCATCGATGCGCTGACCGTCTACCTCAAGGATGATCTCGCCAGGTTTGATACCCGCGTCATCCGCAGGCCCGTCGGCAACGATCGGGTCTTGCCCGTCTTCGCCTTCCTCTTGGACTCTAGCCCCTTCACCGGTGTAGGCCAGATCGACGAACACGCCGATGACGGGGTGGTCACTGGTGCCCGTGTCGATCAGCGACTTTGCCGTGCGTGAGACCTGATCGGAAGGGATGGCGAAGCCGAGGCCGATGCTTCCGCCGGGTGCCAACCTGCTCTGCCCCGGCAGTTGTGCAATCGCGGAGTTGACCCCGATCACCCGGCCGGATAGATCCAGCAGCGGCCCGCCGGAGTTGCCGGGGTTGATGGCCGCATCGGTTTGAATGGCGTTGATGAACGAGGCGGTCTCAAGGTCACCCGCGACGACCGGCCGATCCAGCGCCGACACGATGCCCGCCGTGACGGTGGCCTCCAGCCCCAGCGGTGCCCCAACCGCGACGACCGGGGCGCCGACCTGGACTTGGGAGGATTCGGCGAACTCCAGCGCGGGCAGCCCGTCCTGGTCCACCTTCAGCACGGCAATGTCGTATGCCGGGTCGCCGCCGACAATCTCGGCCTCGAGTCGGGGTCCGTTTTGGAACTCCACGGTGACCGAATCTCCTGCGGTCAGGGCCTGCTGAACGACGTGCAGATTGGTCACGATGTATCCGGCTTGGTCGATCACGAAGCCGGAGCCCACCCCACCTTCATCAGGGGTGCCGACCGTGATGAAGACGACACTGGGCAGCGCCCCCTGTGCGATCTGAGCAATCGAGCCTTGAGGCGTCGAGGACGCTGCACCGCTCGAAGCGGGAGTCAGGGGCAACGCTGAAATCACTGCCGGACGCTCGGGGTCAGCGTCGAAGGTCCCCATGACGAACGCCCCGATGGCACCGCCCAAGAGTCCCGCGACCAGCGCCAAGGCAACCACCGCTGGATCGGCCCGCCGAGACCTCGGCGTTGGTGCTGCCTGCAGCGACTCGGCGTGACCCTCTAGCGGAGTCATGGACGAAGGCATGCAGTGATTGTGCCTGATCGCCGAACGGAATCGTCAGCCGAGGACCGGGATAGCGCCGGTGGCGGCCCCCCGGGGCCTGCTCGAGACGGGCGATGTCGAGCGCGCTGGCGCACGGTGAGCCAGCGCCTGGCGCAACTGGGAGCGGCCACGGTGGATGCGAGAGCGCACTGTGCCCAGCTTGATACCGAGCGTTTGGGCCACTTCCTCGTAGGAATAACCCTCGATATCACAGAGCACGACGGCCGCGCGGAACGTCGGGGCCAACGCGTCAAGGGCTTGCTGGATGTCCCCATCGAGGTGCGCGATGTCGAAGTGCTCCTCGGGGCCGGTGAGGCGTGAGGGCAAACGGGCCGCGAACTCGTCAGTGAGGGCGTCAAAGCGGATGCGCTGCTTGCGGCGCGCTCGGTCCAAGAACAGGTTGGTGGTGATGCGGTGCAACCACCCCTCGAAGGTGCCTGGCCGGTAGCTGTCGAGGGAGCGGAAGACCCGGATGAACACGTCATGGGTGAGGTCTTCGGCGTCGTGCTGATTGCCGGTGAGGCGGTATGCCAGACGGTACACACGCGCAGAGTGAGTCCGCACGACCTCATCCCAGGTCGGCTGCTGCCACTCTTGCGTGCTGTCCATCATGTGCCTCTCAGAATGCGCACCCTGCGATGGCTGCGTCGGACTCCTGAGGGTTCCACTGCATCCTGAGCATTCGCTGAACCGTTTAAGGTGATCCCATGGCTGCACAGCGGATGACATCGTGGACGTACGCCGAGCATTTTATGCCCGGCTCAGAGCAGGTCGAGGGAGCGTCTGCACGCGCTCAGGAAGTGGGAGCGGAGCCGGTGGCGCCTGCATTGGGGGCGTCGCTGCGACTGCTCGCGGCCGCTCTGGCAGCCACGCACGTGATTGAGATCGGCAGCAATGCCGGGGTGTCCGGATTGTGGTTGCTCGAAGGGATGAGCCCCGACGGGGTGCTGACCTCGATCGATCCTGAGCCGGAGCGCCAGCGGGCTGCGCGCAGTGCCTTTGCCGCGGCTGGGATCGCACCGCAGCGCACCCGCGTGATCGGTGGTGAAGCATCGGCTGTACTCCCTCGGATGACCGACGGGGCCTACGACATGGTGTTTGTCAGCGCCGATCACCAGGGCGATGAGGCATACGTCGAGCAGGCCCTTCGACTCCTTCGCCCCGGTGGCGTGCTCGCGGTGGCCAACATCCTGGGCAACGACCGGGTGGCCGATCCGGCCGCCCGCGATGACGCCACAGTGGCAATCCGGGAGCTGGGCAAGACCTTGCGCGACGACTCTCGACTGCATTGCGCTCTGCTGCCCGTCGGTGACGGGCTACTGGCCGCCATCCGCCACTAGGTCTGCGTCCGCATACAAAAGACCCCGCCCCTCAATGAGGAGGCGGGGTCTTTTGAGTGGGTGTGCCTATTTGCCGAGGCACCCGGAGATTGCGTCACCGAGTGCACCCGCCTCCTCGGCGTTCATCTCGACGACCAGTCGGCCGCCCCCCTCGAGTGGCATGCGCAGCACGATGCCGCGGCCCTCCTTGGTTACTTCGAGGGGCCCGTCCCCGGTCCGGGGCTTCATTGCGGCCATAGTGAACCTTCCGTCTGATGCGACTAACCGGAAGCGCCCACCACAGTCTTGCGGCGAGCACGTATTCATCCATTATCCATGCCCGTCGGCTGGTCGGCCTAATCGCTACGGCACACTGTCGATATGTCCACGCAATCCTCCACCTCTGGCCGCCCTGTGCTGGTCCACCGCAGCGGCGCAGTCGCCACGGTGACCTTGAAGCGCCCAGAGGCTATGAACGCCTTGGACCTTGCCACGAAAGAAGCGTTGTTGTCGGCGTTACGCGAGGCTGCCACTGACGAATCCGTGCGTTGCGTGGTCCTGACCGGCAGCGGTCGGGCCTTCAGTGTTGGCCAAGACTTGCGCGAGCACGTCACCATGCTTGCGGAGCGTCCAGACGAGGTATGGCGCACGGTCCGCGAGCACTACAACCCGATCGTTGCGGTGTTGTCGGCGATGGACAAGCCCGTCATCGCCTCGCTCAACGGCATCGCCGCCGGGGCAGGAGCATCGCTGGCCTTTGCCGCAGACTTTCGGTACGTCGCCGAATCGGCCGGATTCACGTTGTCGTTCGCCGGGGTGGGGCTCTCGTGTGACTCGGGAGCCTCGTGGACGCTGCCGCAACTGGTCGGGGTGGCCAAGGCCAAGGAACTTATGATGCTGGGCGGGCGCATCGACTCGGCTGAGGCCCTGCGGCTGGGGCTGGCCACCGAGGTCGTACCCGATGCCGAGTTGGCCGAGCACGTCGCGGCGGTGGCTGGCCGCCTCGCGGGCGGACCGACGTTGGCCTTGGGGGCTATCCGGCGGGCCGTGGCGCACGCGGGCGGCTCCGACCTGGCCTCGGCGCTGGCGTTCGAGGCCGACCTGATGGACCGCACCGGCGCGAGCGCGGACCACGCCGGTGCGGTGCAAGCCTTCCTGGCCAAGGGAAGCCCCACCTTCACCGGGCACTAGAGCTCCGCACCCCCTACCCGCTGATGACCGATGCGCGCGCTCCTTGCGGTGTGCAGGCGGGGGAGAGCGCGCACAACGGTCATCTGGTTCGGTATGCCGAAGCCGCGAGCAGGCGAGGTCACGGCGGGTTGTCACGCGGGGGCACAAACATGAACAGTTCCCAGGTCCACCACACCTGCCAGCCCAGGAAGATCACGAGGATCACACCGGTGCGCACCCACAGCAACCGGGTCGGTTGTCTGCCGCGGGGGTCGCCCTTGGCCCAACCGGCACCGATCATGACGACGCTCAGCGGGAAGAGCAGCAAGAGGTAGCGGTAGATGCTGGTCCACGGATCCAGGGCCGCAAACAGGTACAGCGGGTATCCCAGACACCAGGTGCGCACCTCAGGGCCGAGGCGAGCAGCCCACGGACCGGAGACGGCCACCACAAGCAGCACCAGGACGGCGGCCAGCAGCCACGGCCCCCGCGTCTCGCCGAGCACCACCTTCACGACCTCGATGGTGGGCGCGAACGGAACCACCGGCTCCCCCCGGCGCCACGCAGACATGGTCGCCGGGTAGGCATCTCTGCGGCCCGTGCCTTGCCACGCGATGAACGGCCAGATCAACCCGGACAACCCGCAGGCGACCAACGACGTGGCCATGGCCGTCCATTCGCGGGCTGCGATGGGCTCGTCCCGACGCTTGCGTATGCGGTTGATCACCGCCACCAGCGCCACGAGGCCCAGCGGCAACGCAATGGGCCTGGCCAGTCCGGTCACGAGCGCCAAGGCCGCGGCAGCCCACCAGCGCTTGGTGATCAGCAACCACAGCACCGCCCCCAGCAGCAGCAAGGCCAGCGACTCGGTATAGGCCACCTGCAGCACCGGCGCCGCCGGGAAGGCCGCCAGCAGCGCCACCGCACCCAAGGCCGCGTGGGCCCCCACCTGCTGGCGCAACATACCGGCGATCACCAGGGCTGCGGCATACCCCAGCACAGTGGCCAGCACGGTGCCAGCGACCGCGAACGGCCACCCCGTCAGTCCCATCACGAAACGCGCGAGATAGGGAAACAGAGGGTAGAAGGCCCACTCGTTCTGGCGGACCGCACCGTCGTCGCCGATAGGCAGTTGGTCGGGGTATCCGCCGGTAGCGATCCGCTCGTACCACCGGCCGTCCCAGAGCGTGGCCACATCGAAATAGGGCGGATTCTCTCCCCTGAACACCACCGGATCTTGTTGGTCGTAGGTGATCCACAACAGCACGCCAGTGGTGAAGAGTCGCAGCAGCGTGTAGATCGCCAGCACGGCAAGGACGAACTGCGGACCGCTGCTCAGTCCGCGGGCAACACGGGTGTTCATGCCGCCGGCGACCCAGTCGCGCGGAAGCATCCCCTGATGTGGTCATCGACCACCCCGCAGGCTTGCATTGCGGCATACATCGTGGTGGGGCCGAGGAAGGCAAACCCGGCGATCTTGAGTCGCTTGGCCAGGGCCGTCGATTCGGCCGTGGAAGCAGCGACGGCGTCAAGCGACGCCGGACGCACGTGGGCGGTGGGCCGGCTGGCCCAGAAGGCCGTGTCGAGGCCGCCGTGCCGGCGCAGCGCAATGGTGGCGGCGGCGTTGGCGACGGTGGCCTCGATTTTGCGGCGGTTGCGCACGATGGCGGCATCCTGCATCAGGGCCTCGACCTCATCCGGGCCAAACGCCGCCACCGTTTCGGGGTGAAAATCGGCGAAGGCAGCGCGAAAACCCTCGCGCTTGCGCAGGATCGTGAGCCAGGACAAACCCGACTGAAACGCTTCCAGGCAGAGGCGCTCTAGCAGTGCCTGTTCGCCGTGCACCGGCACCGCCCATTCCCGGTCGTGGTAGGCCAAGTAGTCGCCGTGCTGCTTGCTCGCAGACCCCACCCAGCCGCACCTCAATAGCCCATCCGTCCCAGCAACCAGGCCATCCGACCCGTCAGTCACGCTCGACTGCTCGACGCGCCATCTTGTCCAAGGCTTGACCGAACATGACTTTGTTGAGCGGGTCGACAAGGGGCCCAATCGCTGCGCCGAGCGCGTGCGGACGGACCGTGATCTGCTCGCGCCAGACCACGCGGGTCTCCGCCCCCTCGCGCGAGAAGTGCACGTGGGCCCAGCCGTCCAACATGGGCCCCAACTTGTCGATACGAAACTCGTATGGCGGGTTCCAGACCGAGATTTCCATCCTGTCGATCAACGCCAAGGGACCAATTCCGGTGCGCCCGACGAAGCGCCAGTTCACCCCCAGCGGGCCGTCGTCACACGTCATCGTGGTCATCGGAATGAAGTCACCGTGCTGGCGAAAATCCGAAAAAACGTCAAACGTGGTGCTCATACTCGCCGGGACACAACGCGTCAGGTCAAAGGTCCCCATGGTGCTCCTGTCCCTGGCGCAGTCGGTTGATCTCGGTGTCGCGAAGCGAAAGCTCCTCGCCGAGGCGTGCCAGCACCGCGTCGACCTGGTCCATCCGGTATCCGCGGAAGGCTAGATCGAGGCGAACCTGGTCGAGGTCTGGGCGGAAGAGTGGCCCGGCAGGCAGCCCGGCAAAAGACGCCGTCGTAACCGGGTCTTCCACGCCAGGCACCGATGTTCGCGAAACGATCACCGCCAACACCACCCCTAAGGCCAGAACGCTCAGCACCAAGATGACGATGATCACGAGTCGATGGTACGCAGCCGCGCGGCTCGCACCATCATCCCCGCGCCCGACCGGCCGCGACCACCGCTGCCACTGCCTCGGCTGGGTCGTCCGTCAGTTGTAACCAGTCCAGGTCGCGCTCGGACACGGTGCCCTGCTCGATCAAGGTGTGGCGGATCCAGTCCAGCAGTGGCGTCCAGAAGTCGACGCCGAGCAGGACGATCGGGAAGTGGGTCACTTTGCCGGTCTGCACCAACGTGACGGCTTCGAAAAGCTCATCGAGCGTGCCGAAGCCGCCGGGCAGGACGATGAATCCCTGGGCGTACTTCACGAACATGGTCTTGCGGGCGAAGAAGTATCGAAAGTTGATGCCGAGGTTGACGTACTCGTTCAAGCCGGCCTCAAAAGGCAACTCGATACCCAGGCCGACCGAGGTGCCTCCCGCCGCAGTGGCCCCCTTGTTGGCCGCCTCCATGGTGCCGGGACCTCCCCCGGTGATCACCGCATACCCCGCCTCGACCAGGAGCTGCCCGACCTGCTCACCCAGTGCGTATGCCGGATGGCCGGGACCGGTGCGTGCGGAGCCGAAGACGCTGACTGCTGGGCCCAACTCGGCAAGCGCGCCGAACCCTTCGACAAACTCGGCTTGGATCCGCATCACCCGCCAAGGGTCGGCATGGACCCAATCAGCGGGCCCGGAGGTATCGAGCAGATTCTGGTCGGTGGTGCTGGCCGGGACGCGCTGATCGCGCAGGGTCAGCGGCCCCCGGTGGTATTCCTTGCGTGTCATCACCGGAGCAACGTAACCCGAACGCGTGGGCACAACCTGACAAGGGCACTGCACAGCGAGACTTAGACTGCCCGCCATGCCAACGCCAGCCCGCGCCTTCACCACCGTTGCCTTGGTCGCCGTGGCCGCTGCCGGGGGTTTGCTGGGGGCGCGCTGGCTCGGTTACACCTTGAGCGACCCGAGTTGTGAGTTCGTGGTGTCGGGAATGTCCGAGACGACGACGACCGAGCGAGCGGCGAATGCGTCGACTATTGCCTGGGAGTCGGTCGAGCGAGGTCTTGCACCGCGGGCGGCGACCATCGCCATCGCCACCGCAATCCAAGAGTCCAAACTGCAGAACATCAACTACGGGGACGCTGACTCGATCGGGTTGTTTCAACAGCGTCCCAGCCAGGGTTGGGGCACCGAGGAAGAAATTCTGGACCCCGTCTACTCCACCAACGCCTTCTACGACGCGCTGGTGGAGGTGGACGGCTGGCAGGACGGCGTCATCACCGAGGTGGCTCAGACGGTGCAGCGCAGCGCCTTCCCGACCGCTTATGCCGACCATGAGGCCGAAGGCCGCGTGATGGCCTCAGCCCTGACCGGCGAAACGGCCGCAGCGGTCACCTGCGACCTCGACGCGCCCACCGGAGCGGGGGACGCCTCCGCGCTGGCCGATGAACTCCAAGGGTTGGGTATGCAGGCAAGCAGCACCGGAGCCTCGCAGGTCACGGTGACCGGAGGCGACGTCAGCGAGGCGTGGGCGATCGCAGGCTGGGCCGTGACCCACGCTCAGGGACGCCAGATCACGTCAGTCAGCGTGGACGACCTCGTCTGGAACCGGGACGACAACCCTGATGTGTGGAGCCGCCCAGCCCCCGCGCAAGACGAAGCCACCGTCACGATGATGGTGGCTCCGTGACGATGGCTCCGCGCTTTGGCGTCCGCCGAAGGATTGAGCAGTCTTAGTGCTTTAGCGCTCGCTGACCGGGACGTAGTCGCGCTCGGGGTAGCCGGTGTAGACCTGACGGGGGCGACCGATCTTGGTGGCCGGGTCGTTGATCATTTCGTGCCACTGAGCGATCCACCCAGGCAAGCGGCCGATCGCGAACAGCACCGTGAACATGTTGGTCGGGAAGCCCATCGATTCGTAGATCAGGCCGGTGTAGAAGTCGACGTTCGGATACAGCTTGCGCTCCACGAAGTAGTCGTCCTCAAGCGCCTTCTGCTCCAACTCCATCGCCAAATCAAGGGTCTGGTTGGTGCCGAGCTTGGTCAAGATATCGTGGGCGGTGTCGCGGATGATCGCCGCGCGCGGGTCGTAGTTCTTGTAGACCCGGTGGCCGAAGCCCATAAGTTTAACGCCGTCTTCCTTGTCCTTGACCTTGCGGACAAACTCCGACACGTCGCCGCCGTCGGCCTTGATGCCGTCGAGCATGCTCAATACGGCCGAGTTGGCCCCACCGTGCAGCGGGCCGGAAAGCGCGTGGATGCCGGCGGAGATCGAGTTGAAGAGGTTGGCCTCGGACGACCCGACCAGTCGCACTGTCGACGTCGAGCAGTTCTGCTCGTGGTCGGCGTGCAGGATGAAGAGCAGGTCCAGGGCCTTGACCAGGTCCGGGTCCATCTCGTAGCGCTCGGTCGGCTGCCCGAAGGTCATCCACAGGAAGTTCTCGACCAGGTTGTAGTCGTTGTTCGGGTAGAGGAAGGGCTGGCCCTGGCTCTTACGGAATGCGTACGCCGCGATCGTCGGCAGCTTGGCCATCAACCGTATGGTCGAGATCTCGGCCTGCTCTGGGTCGAAGGGGTCTTGGCTGTCTTGATAGAAGGTGCCAAGCGCCGACACGGCCGAGGACAACACGGGCATCGGGTGGGCGTCGCGGGGGAAGCCGCCGAAGAAACTCTTCATGTCTTCGACCAGCAACGTGTGGTTGCGCAACTTGAGGTCGAACTCCGTCAATTGGATCTCGCTCGGGAGCTCGCCGTAGATCAGCAGATAGCTGGTCTCCAAGAAGCTCGAACCCTTCGCCAACTGCTCGATGGGGTAGCCGCGGTAACGCAGGATACCCGCTTCACCATCGATGTAGGTGATGTCCGATTTGCACGAGGCAGTGTTGACGAAGCCGACATCGAGCGTCACATCCCCCGTGGTTTTCATCAGCGCGCTGATGTCCAGACCCGAGTTGCCCTGCGTAGAGGGAACCACCTCTAGGTCTAGTTCGTGATCCTTATGGCGGAGTGTGGCTTTGTCGGTCATGCAGTCCTCCTGATCACGCCCGCTATGGGGCGGTGTGGGCGAATGCAGCGTCACTCACGGGAAGTGGCGCCGGGACTCCTCTACTCTTCGTGCTCCTGCGGGGGCAACGCGGTGACGATGGGGTGATCCTTGGCGATGACACCCAACTTAGCTGCACCTCCGGGGCTACCTAGGTCGTCGAAGAATTCGACGTTTGCTTTGTAATATTCGGCCCATTCTTCAGGCGTGTCGTCTTCGTAATAAATCGCCTCGACGGGGCACACCGGCTCGCAGGCACCACAGTCGACGCACTCATCGGGGTGAATGTAGAGCATGCGCTCACCCTCGTAGATGCAGTCCACCGGGCACTCTTCAATGCAGGCCTTGTCCTTGAGGTCGACACAGGGCAGAGCGATAACGTACGTCATGACAGACAGTATGAACGACAGCCGCGAGTGCTCGAAACGCACTCGCCGAGGTGGCAGCCATAGGTGCTCGTCGTCACTGGCACGTGACCCCGTTCGAAGGCTGGTAGGTCGTGGTGTATTCGTCGGTATGAACGACGTCGCCGGACTTCACAAGGTCTCGGGCCATGGTGATGGTGAAGCCGTCGACGGCGCCCTGATCCAGACAGTCGGGGCCGGTCTCGGTCTTGATTTCGGGGCTGGTGAAGTTGCGGCGCTCGCCTTCGCGGGTCTTCACGGTGTGTTGGCGGTCGCCGTAGAACTTCATGACGATCGAGTTGCCTTCAATATACGTACGAACGATGATCGGCGATGTGGTGTCGTTGGTCCACACGTTGTCGATAGAACCGACCGAGATCGTGGCTTCCCGCCCGGCGGGGTAGCGGGAGATATAGTACTGGTGGGGTTGGAAGGCGTCGAGCTGAACCCCAGAGAACCAGGCGGTGTTCAGCACCGCCGTCGACACTTGGGACAGTCCGCCGCCGATGCCTTTGACCAGCCGCCCTGACACGATGACGCCTGCGTCGACATACCCCCGGTCCCGACTGATCGGGGCCAACGTGTCCGCCAAACTGAACTGATCGCCCGGCATCACCACCGTGCCGTTGACGTAAGTCAGGCCGACCCTGATGTTCTCCGTGCGCCCCACATTGTCTGCGCCGGTAGGGAATTCAGTAGAGAAGTCAGCCATCACCTTGTCCACCTTCCACTTCTTGGCGTCCTTGTCCGTCACATCAGGCTGGACCTCAACGGTCTCGACAGTGATGGTGCGCCCATCGATGGTGACCGGCCCCTGGCCGTCGGGGGCTGCGGTCACGTCGCTCGCGTCGCTCCCGCTCGTCGACGCAGCGTCGTCACCACCGGAGTCAGTGCCCTCATCCGGGGCCACCGACAGGTCAGCTTGCACGATTTCTGCGAGGGCGAGCACCACGCCGGGCTCATTGACCTCCTTGCCGACCTTGGCCTTCACGATCTTTGGCTTGTTGTTGTCAGCGAGCCGCACCGTTGCATCCTTCGCCGGCTGCTCTACGTCGACCAGTGCACCCGCCACGATGTCAGCGGCCCCTTCGGGGTCCATGATCAGCGCGAGCCCTTCGCCGAAGGCACTCTCTTCGCCGTCACTCTCTTCGCCACCGGCACCCTGCACGCTCAGCAACCGCGACAACTGATTGGGACTAATGGTCACTGTGGTGTCTACGTCGATGACGATGGAGTCGGCAAGCGCAGGCTTGGCGACATCGGTCACAAAGGCCTCCACCTCCTCGGCGGTGAACGCCGCTGCCACCGTCGTGCTTTGCGCGGTGACACTGGTTTCTTGCGGCCATCCACTGGCGATGTCTTCCGCCGTTTTCGCGGCATCCACGAGCACCCCGTCTTCGGGCAGGGTGGTCTTAACCTGGCCCCGCGACAACACCACCGTGGCCTGCACCGGCTCACGCGATAGGGTCTCGTTGGTCGACTCAACGGCCGCTTCAAGGGCCTCGGTATCGATGCTCGTGGTCAGCTCGACCTGGCGCCCATCGCCGGTCAACCGGGCCCACATGTCGCGCGGATCGAACGAAACACTGGCCACACCAGCGACCGTGTCGTCGAGGTCGAAGGCCAATCCGGATTCGGCCGGCGTCAGCCTTGCCTGCTCGCCGTCCAACTCCACCTGGACCGGTGCCGAAGCAAGGTCGGTCAACTTGTCCGCCAACACGCTGCGAGCGCTCGCTTCGCTGAGCGTGCCGACGTCGACGCCTTCGACCGTGGTCCCGGCGGGGATCCGTTCACCGAGGTAGTACGCCAATCCGAGGTAACCGCCCGCGAGCACCACCAGGGCTACGCCGAGACGCAGGACGATGCCTCGCCATTCGCCGCGGGACCGCTCCTGCGGGAGAGACAGCGGATCGTTGAGCTCGTCTGGCACGGGAATCCTTCGCAGGTTTCGGGGTCGTTCTCAGGACAAAGAACCGAACGTTCCTCGGAAGTGTACGAGCGCAGCCTCCGCTCGGGGCGGTGTGTAGACGTTCGTTACCTCACCAATAAGGACGGTGTGGTCTCCGGCGGGGTATGCCGCGTGGGTGCGGCACTCCAGTGCGGCGATGGCCTCATCGATCAATGCCACACCGTTGGCTGCCCTGCTGTGCGGTATGCGGTCCAGCTGGCCGTGCATGGGTCGCCCCGGTGTGGACAGCCATTGGGCCACGGAGCGCGACGAGGCACCGAGAATGCTGAGATTCCATACGCCGCACTCGAGCACTGCATCGTGCCAGCGGGCTTCGTTGTTGACGCAGATCAGCACTAGCACGGGGTCTAACGACACGCTGGTCACTGCGGTGGCGGTCATCGCTTGGTCGTGGGCGCCCGATCGAGTGGTAGCGACTACGACGCCACTAGCCAGGCGTCCGATGGCCCGCCGGAAGTCCATGTCGTCAACAGGCTCAGACATACAGTTCCTCAGTCATCGCAGTACTTCAGTCATTAAGATTCCACTGTCGATAGCCTTCGCGTCCCCGCAGTCGGGCCGCAATGTTATTACTGAGCGCGAAGTAGCCGTCTGCGCTAGCTGGGGGATCTGCGTTGTCGCCGCTTGCTTCGACGTAGACGGTGACCTGAGTCAGGTGATGACGCAGCGCATCGACCTTCAAGCGTTGAGCCGCTTCGTCCACGATGTAGTGGGTGACTTGGTCGTCTGGCGCCACCGAGGGCGGGTAGGGCTCGTCGTCGCCCGGAACGCTTAGCCCCGTTTTGGTAGGCACGTTGTCGCGCAACCACTCGCGATCTTCGACGGCCCAGCTCAGGGGTGTGGCCACGGCATACATCGTGGGTCGGATCGCTCGGTCGAGCAGCCTCAGGGCGGCAACCGTGACCTGGTGCGTCTTGATGTGGTCGGGGTGGCCGTAGCCGCCTTGGGGGTCATAGGTCAGCACCACATCGGAGTCGATCTCGTGCAGCCGCTGCGCCAAAACCTGCGCCGCCTCGTCGAGGTCCGCAGCGGCGAAGGCCCGAGGATGCTTCGACGCGGGTGAACCGACCATGCCACTATCGCGCCACTGCGGAACTGCTACGCCGCCGCTCACCAGACCCGCGGCGACGCGCTGACCGAGGTATTCGTGGTGTACGCCGAGGGTCGCCATCGCCGACGCCAACTCCCCTTTTCGGTAGGGACCCAGATCTTCGCTGCCCTCCATGTGCGCCAACTCCGGCGGGATCACCTCGCCCTCTTCGCCGAGGGTCGCCGTAATGACGTGCACATTGCTGCCGGCCAGAGCGTGATGAGCGAGCGCCAGCCCCGTGGCCAGCGTTTCGTCATCCGGGTGTGCGTGCACCGCGACCACGGTGATGCCGGGGTCGTTGAGCGTGCGTTGGCTCCCTGCCGTCATGCGTTACTCCTGCTTATTGGTTAGCGCTTGGCGCGTGCTGCGGCTCGACCGCGCAGGGTCTGATCGAGGACGACCTTGCGGATGCGCACGGCCTCCGGGGTGACCTCGACGCACTCGTCCTCGCGGCAGAACTCCAGCGACTGCTCGAGGCTCATCAGACGCGGTGGGATCAACCGCTCCAACACCTCAGACGTCGCCGAGCGCACGTTGGTCAGTTTGCGCTCGCGGGTGATGTTGACGTCCATGTCGTCGGCGCGAGAGTTCTCGCCGACGATCATGCCCTCATACACCTCGGTCGTGGGCGCGAGGAACATCTGGCCGCGCTCCTGCAGGCTGAACATCGCATAAGTGGTGGCGACGCCCTTGCGGTCGCTGACCAAGGACCCGGACTGCCGGGTGCGGATGTCACCGAACCAGGGCGAGTAACCCTCGAACACGTGGTTCGCGATGCCGGTGCCGCGAGTGTCGGTCATGAACTCGGTGCGGAAGCCGATGAGTCCACGGGCCGGGACGAGGAACTCCATCCGGATCCAGCCGGTGCCATGGTTGGTCATCTGCTCCATCCGGCCCTTGCGGACCGCCATGAGCTGGGTGATGGTGCCGAGGTGCTCCTCGGGGGTATCGATGGTCATCCGCTCGACGGGCTCGTGCACCTTGCCGTCGATCTCCTTGGTGACCACCTGCGGCTTGCCGACCGTGAGCTCGAAGCCTTCACGCCGCATCTGCTCGACCAGAATGGCCAAGGCCAGCTCGCCACGACCCTGGACTTCCCAGGTGTCAGGGCGCTCGGTGTTGAGGATGCGTAGCGAAACGTTGCCGACGAGCTCGCGGTCGAGGCGGTCCTTGACCAGGCGGGCGGTGACTTTGCTGCCCTTGACTCGGCCAACCAACGGCGACGAGTTGGTGCCGATGGTCATCGAGATGGCGGGTTCGTCGACCGTGATCAGCGGCAGTGCTATCGGGTTTTCGGGGTCCGCGAGGGTCTCACCAATGGTGATCTCGGGGATGCCTGCGATGGCGATGATGTCACCGGGACCGGCCTTGTCAGCCGGGACGCGATCAAGGGCTTCGGTCAGCAGCAACTCGGTGATCTTGACGTTCTGGATCGACCCGTCACGTCGGCACCATGCGGTCTGCTGGCCCCGGTGGATCTCACCCGCGCGGATACGGCATAGCGCGATGCGGCCGAGGAAGGGGGAGGAGTCCAGGTTGGTGACGTGGGCCTGCAGGGATGCGCCCTCGGCGTACGTCGGAGCGGGGATGTGCTCCAACATCGTCGCGAACAGCGGCTCGAGGTCGGGGGTGTCCGGCATCTCGCCACGACCGGGCGCGGTCAGCGAGGCGCGGCCGGCCTTGGCCGAGGTGTAGACGATCGGGAAGTTCAGGGCCGCTTCGGTGACTCCTTCGTCCGCGCCATCTTCGAGCAGGTCCATGAACAACGCGTAGACATCGTCGACAACTTCGTCGATACGACTGTCGGGGCGGTCCACCTTGTTGATGCACAAGATGACCGGCATCTGGGCGGCGAGCGCCTTGCGCAACACGAAGCGGGTCTGTGGCAACGGACCCTCGGAGGCGTCCACGAGCAGTACGACGGCGTCAACCATAGACAGTCCACGCTCGACCTCGCCGCCGAAGTCAGCGTGGCCGGGGGTGTCGATGATGTTGATCGTTACGCCGTCGGGTGCACCGTTGTCTGCCGCCGCGGGTCCGGTGTAGCGAATGGCCGTGTTCTTCGCGAGGATGGTGATGCCCTTTTCGCGCTCCAGGTCGTTGGAGTCCATGACTCGCTCGACGTCTTCGCCGCGGCGGTCGTCGAACGCTCCCGACTGATACAACATGGCGTCCACGAGGGTGGTCTTGCCGTGGTCGACGTGGGCGACGATGGCAACGTTGCGCAGATCTGAGCGGGTGCGCAGGCCGGCGGCAGCGCTGTCTTCGGTAACAAATGAGGGCATGATCCGGATTGTCTCAGCCGAACGTCACGTATCCCGCATCGTGGCGCACAGTGTTGCCCGCGTCACATCTTCAGGTATGCCGCTAGGTGGGTGGTGATAGCGACATTACTAGGCAGCCACGCGAGGCCTTCGATGTCGTCTGCGGTGACGTAGCGCAGCGCGTCGTGGCATTCGATGGGTTGCGGCACTCCGGTGTCGACCTGCGCCCAGCACAGATGCATCGCCAGCTTTGGCACCAGCGGCCAGAGCCCACCGTCTGGGCCCTCAATCTGCGCACCTAGCCGCACGGTGATGCCGAGTTCTTCGGCAAGTTCGCGGTGAATGGCCTGATCGGGCGTCTCCTCCAGTTCAACTTTCCCGCCCGGCAGTTCCCACAGGCCGGCCTGCTGGGCGGGCCGGGTGCGCCGAGCCGCCAGCAACCTACGCGGCTTCGCCAGATCGTCAACGATCGCCGCCGCCGCCACGAGAATTCCTCCAGTCGTCACACCCGAACTTCATCACACCGCGCCGGGTGCTCTGTTTGCCAAAGGTTGCAGGTTGGTCAAGGTTGCGACGCATTGCGAGGCATCTATTCCCAGCGGGGCATCAGGTATGTATGTTTCCAAGGTCGAGGGAACGGGTCTGCCGCCTCTCGGCCAACAGCCAAGACGTGAAGCTACTTCTCAGGAGGCACGAATGATCAACCGCAAGGTGGCCGCATTATCCGGCTCAGCATGTCTAGCCCTGGCCCTGTCCTCATGCGCCTCGTCTGATCGCGAAGACAGCGACTCAGGTGGCGCTTCTGGCGGGTCCGGAGAACTCAGCGATGCCCAATTCGTCTTCGGCGCTGCCGGGGCTCCCACTACCTTCGATCCCTTCTACGCCAGTGATGGCGAGACCTTCCGGATCACCCGGCAGATCTTTCAGAACCTTATCGGAATCGAGGAGGGTGGATCTGAGCCTGTTCCCGAGCTTGCGACCTCCTGGGAGGGAAGTGAAGACGGTCTGACCTGGACCTTCGAGTTACAAGAAGGCGTGACCTTCCACGACGGCACGCCCTTCGACGCAGAAGCGGTGTGTGCCAACTTCGAGCGTTGGTACGACCAAAACGAAGTCGGACGAAATGCCGCAGTCACGGCCTACTGGACGAGTGACTTCGGCGGCTTCAAGGGCGGCGACGAGAGTCTGTACGAATCGTGCTCGGCCACCGGCGACCTGACCGCTGAGGTCACGGTCACCCGCTCCACCGGCAAGTTCCCCATCGTGCTGAGCCAGAGTTCGTACGCCATTCAGAGCCCATCGGCGATGGAGGAGTTCGACGCCAACGGCGTCGAGGCCGAGGGTGAGGGCTTTGTCTTCCCCGAATACGCCACCGACCACCCCACCGGCACCGGTCCGTTCACCTTCACGGAGTACGACACCGCCAACGGGTCGATCACGCTGGAGCGCTTTGACGACTTCTGGGGCGAGAAGGCAGGTGTGCAGAAGCTGATCTTCCGCGTTATTGCCGACGAGACGTCGCGCCGCCAAGAGTTGGATGCGGGCACGATCAATGGTTACGACCTCCCGAACCCGGTCGATTGGGCCGGGCTCGAAGAGAACGGCAACCAGGTCCTCATCCGCGATCCGTTCAACATCCTCTACCTCGGGCTGAACCCGGTGGCCGATGACGTTTTGGTTGACGATGACGTTCGGATGGCGCTGTACATGGCGATTAACCGTGAGCAGCTCATCTCGAGTCAGTTGCCTGACGGCGCAGTGCTAGCGACGCAGTTCGTACCGCCCACCATCGATGGGTCCAACGAGAGCATCGAGGCAGTGGCCTACGACCCTGAGGCTGCCGAGCAACTGCTTGCAGATGCCGGGCAGTCTGATTTGAGCATCGACCTCTGGTACCCGACGGAGGTCTCCCGGCCCTACATGCCAGACCCCCAGAGCATCTACAACGCAGTCAAGGCTGACTGGGAAGCAATCGGTGTAACCGTCAACCCCATTGCCAAGCCGTGGGCGGGTGGCTACCTCGATGGCGTTCAGCAAAGCAACGCGCCGGCCTACTTCTTGGGCTGGACCGGCGATTACAACGGAGCCGACAACTTCCTGGGCTCCTTCTTCGCTGGTGACGAAAACGAGTTCGGCACCAGCGAGTACCCGTGGGCGCAGGATCTCCAGGACGGACTCCGGGCCGCTGACGCGGAATCCGATCCCGCCAAGCGCACCGAGCTCTACCAAGAGCTGAACGCGAACATCATGGAGTGGCTGCCGGGTCTGCCGATCTCGCACTCGCCTCCGGCCATCGTTGTCGGCCCGAACGTCGAGGGGCTCGTCCCGAGCCCGCTGACGGCCGAGGACTTCTCCACCGTCACGCTGACGGAGTAGGCCAGCTGTTGACCTAGATCACTATCATCCAGGAGGGGAGCCGCCGGTGCATTCAGTCGCCCCGACGACTCCCCTCCTGGATGACAGCCACCCCTCGTATACGCCGAAGGAGTCGCGGTGCTGAGATTCATTGTTCGACGGCTGCTGCAAACCCTGCTATCTCTTTTCGCCCTCAGCATCCTGCTCTTTGCGTGGCTACGTTCGTTGCCTGGAGGTCCCGTCAGCGCCCTCTTGGGCGAGCGAGGCACACCAGCAACGCGGGCAGCACTGGAAAAACAGCTCGGTATCGATCAGCCCATTTACGTGCAGTATTGGTCCTTCTTGAAGCGGGCGCTACAGGGCGACTTTGGCGTGTCTAACGGTGTGCGCCCCGGCACCCCTGCCCTCGAGGTTTTTCTCACTCGTCTACCTGCCACGGTTGAGCTCAGTTTCATTGCCATGGTCCTAGCGGTCAGCCTGGCTATCCCCCTCGGATATGCCGCAGCTAAGCGCAAGGGCAGCACGTTTGACACCGGATCCATTATTGGGTCGCTGGTCGGGGTGGCGGTGCCGGTCTTCTTCTTGGCTTTCGTCTTGAAATACATCTTTGCCACCGAGTTGCAGTGGTTGCCCCCCAGCGGCCGACAAACAGTTGGCATCGACGCTACCCGCATCACGGGCTTCTTTGTGCTGGACGGGATCATGACTAGGGAGTTTGACGCCGCTTGGGACGCGTTCCGACATCTCATTCTGCCGTCCATCGCGTTGGCATCCATTCCGTTCGCGGTGATCTTCCGTATCACTCGAGCTTCGGTGCTGGACGTGCTGGATGAGGACTACGTGCGGACGGCCCGGGCCAAAGGCCTGAAGGCACCAGTTATCCGCGGTCGTCACATCATGCGCAATGCGCTCATCCCGGTGGTCACCATCATCGGTCTTCAGATCGGTGCGCTGCTCGCAGGTGCGGTGCTGACCGAGACGGTGTTCGCCTTCCAGGGCATCGGCCAGGCACTCGCCATCGGTTTCACGAAGAAGGACTACGCGGTGCTCCAAGTCCTGATCATGATGGCCGCCCTGATCTACATCATGGTCAACCTCTTAGTTGATATCGCATATGCCGTTATCGATCCCCGCGTCAGGACGAGGTGAACCTATGAGCGAGTCCGAAAAAACGTCTTACGGAGACCGTAAAAAGCAGAAGATCGACACGTTGGCGGAATCGGGCTCAGTGTCGGGCGACGACGGGGTCAGCCTGTGGAAGAGCGCTTGGATCAGGCTCCGCGTCAACCCGGTGTTCCTCGTCGGGGCCACCATCATCGTGCTGTTCGTTGTCTTAGCAATCATCGCGCCGTGGTTGGCGCCCAAGGACCCGAGCGCACGTTTGCTCATTAGTGAAGTGAGTAAACAAGGCAACCCAGTTCCCCCGCCGCAGCCCGGCTTCCCTTTGGGCGCCGACGATAGAGGCCGCGATCTTCTCTCTCGGCTCATCGAAGGCTCGAGGCAAACCCTGATCGTGGGGGTCATGGCCACCCTAGGGGGACTCGCCGGCGGACTGATCTTGGGCACGCTCGCCGGCGGACTTGGCGGATGGGTGGACGCCGCGGTTATGCGCATCGTTGACGTCATGCTGTCGATCCCCTCACTCCTGATGGCCTTCTCCATCGCTGCGTTGTTTGCTAATCCCTCGCAGTGGACCGTGATCCTGGCGATTGCGATTATCCAAATTCCGATCTTTGCGCGCCTGCTCCGTGGATCGATGCTCGCCCAACGGCACAGCGATCACGTTCTTGCCGCGCGCGCTCTGGGTGTCAAACCTGCGCCAATCGTTTTTCGCCACATGCTGCCCAACTCGCTCAGCCCCGTGATCGTCCAGTCCACCTTAGTGTTGGCGACCGCCATCATTGACGCCGCGGCCTTGTCTTTCCTTGGGTTGGGAAATCCCGACGACAGCGTCCCCGAGTGGGGTGCCATGTTGGGTAATTCGCAGACCTACTTCAACACCTACCCGCACCTCGCGTTCTATCCGGCAATTTGCATCATCATCGTTGCCCTCGGCTTTACCTTGATGGGCGAGTCCATGCGCGAGGCCCTCGATCCCAAGTCTCGGCGATAGGAGTAGGCCATGAGCGATGCAGCAACCATCACCACGTCAGGGCGAGGTGGTCCGCGCACTCCCGACGGGGATGCACTTCTAGAAGTAGAGAACTTATCGGTCACGTTTGGCAAGGGCGATAAGGCTTTCACCGCCGTTGACGGCGTCAGTTTTTCGGTGGCCCCAGGTCAAACCGTGGGCCTTGTTGGCGAGTCGGGGTGTGGCAAATCGGTCACGTCGCTGGCAATCATGCAGTTGCTGCCCGAACGCGGCAACACCGTGAGCGGCAGTGTGAAGTTCGAAGGCACTGAGTTGCTCTCACTGAAGCCTTCGCAGATGAGCGACAAACGCGGGTCTGAAATGGCGATGATCTTCCAGGACCCGTTGAGTTCGCTCAATCCTGTGGTCGCGCTCGGCGTCCAGGTTGCCGAAGTGCTCCAGCGGCACAAGGCTATGAACAAAAAGGACGCCACCGGGGCGGCTGAGGAGATGCTGGGCAAAGTCGGCATACCTGATCCCAACCGACGCCTCGACGAATACCCGCACCAGCTATCCGGGGGTATGCGGCAACGGGCGCTGATTGCGATGGCGTTGGCCTGCGAACCTCGTCTGCTGATTGCCGACGAGCCCACTACCGCGCTCGACGTGACGATTCAGGCGCAGATCCTGGCGCTGCTCAGAGAACTCGTGGAGGAGTCAAACACCGCGTTAGTCATGATTACCCATGATCTCGGTGTGGTGGCGGGTCTGTGCGACGAGGTCAACGTGCTTTACGGCGGGCGCATCGTGGAACGAGGCTTACGCCACCCCCTCTTCAAGACCCCGCGCCACCCATACACGGGCGGGTTGTTGGCCTCAATCCCCCGGCTACATGAGCCTCGAGGGAGTCGGCTCACCCCCGTGCCGGGTTCGGTGGCCGACAACATCCCCTGGGACCACGGGTGCGCCTTTGCACCACGGTGCTCCAGTGAGGTGGATGTCTGCCGCGAGTCCAGCCCGGACCTTGTGGAGGACTCCACGGTCGCCGACGATCGGCTGCTGCGCTGCCATAACCCGCTGAGCACTGACGCCGGCGCGGGCACAACCGAAGCAATGAGCGACTCGGAGGATGCACGATGAGCGAGTCTGACCTGCTGGTCGACGTGCGCGACCTCAAGATGCACTTCCCCATCAAGGCCGGGGTGATCTTTGACAAGACTGTGGGGTATGTCTACGCCGTTGACGGCATCAGCATGCAGATCGAGCGCGGCCAAACCTACGGTCTGGTGGGCGAGTCCGGTTGTGGGAAGTCGACGTTCGGTCGCGCGCTGCTGCAGCTTGAGGAGCCCACTGGCGGCGAGGTGTATTTCGACGGCGTCAACCTCGCCAGCCTCAAGGGTGAAAAGCTCCGCACTCAGCGTCGTCATATGCAGATGGTGTTTCAGGATCCGATGGGTTCCCTGGACCCGCGGCAAACCGTCGAGCAACTGTTGTTGGAGGGTATGAAGGCACATGGCTTGACCAAGACCCAGGACGCCCGCGAGCGCCTGGTCGGTCTGCTCAAAGCGGTCGGACTGCCGCAGAATTCGTTGAACAAGTATCCGCATGAGTTTTCTGGTGGTCAGCGACAACGCATTGGGATCGCGCGTGCCCTGGCCGTCGATCCACAGTTGATCGTGGCCGATGAGCCCGTTAGCGCACTGGATGTCTCTGTGCAGGCGCAAGTCATCAACCTGATGCAGGACTTGCAAAAGGAATTCGGGCTGACCTACCTGGTCATCGCCCACGACCTGGCCGTGGTGCGCCACATCAGCGACCGCATCGGGGTGATGTATCTCGGGGCTCTCGTCGAGGAGAGCAGCGCCGACGAGTTGTACGACACTCCCCTGCACCCCTACACGCGGGCTCTCATGTCGGCGGTGCCGGTGCCGGACCCGGTGGTGGAAGACTCACGCCAGCAGTTGCTCCTCGCCGGGGACCTACCGAGCCCGTCAAACCCGCCCACGGGATGCCGCTTCCACACCCGTTGCCCGTGGAAACAAAACACCAAGTGTGACGAGACCCGTCCTGAGCTGCGGGCCATTCAGGTCGAAGGCGCGAGCAAAGACCACCGCGTCGCGTGTCACTGGGCCGAGCAGATCGCCAGTGGTGAGCTACAGCCCCACACCGTCACCGCCGGGGCCGCCGACCCGTCGGCGACCGATCACGATCACGACGCCGACAGCCTCTTTGGTGCGCAATCGGTCACCGAGGCAGAGTAGGCGCATGCCTGTGCGCCTCCTCGTCATTCAGCACACCGGCACATGCCCTCCCGGCCTCCTTGGGAAATGGCTCGTCGAGCACGGGATCGAGATCGACCTGCGCTCAGGCGACTCGGGTGACGCCATCCCTGCTGACGTGTCACTGCACGATGGGCTGATGGTGCTGGGCGGTGGCATGGGCGCCAATGACGACGCCACCAGTCCGTGGCTGACACCGACGAAAGAGCTCATTGCGGTCGCCTTGACGGCCGAAAAGCCGCTGCTCGGCGTGTGCCTGGGACACCAACTCATCGCCACCGCGGTCGGTGGCACCAGTGCCCCTAACCCCCTTGGCAAGGCTCGTGGCCTGACGGCGTTTAATCCGAATGCCGACGGCCTCGAAGACCCGTTGCTCTCTAGCGCCGCCGCGGGGTCAATGGGGCTTCAGTGGAACGACGACGTGGTCGACAACTTGCCCGCCTCCATCGTGGTGCTGGCCACGGCCCCCGATGGATCGGTGCAAGCCGCCCGCTTCGGGCCTCGTGCGTGGGGCGTGCAGTTCCACCCCGAGGCCACACCCGAGATCTTTCGGGGGTGGGCCGAGCACCGCGCAACGGATGCAGCCTGGCCGCTGGAGGCTCTGCATACCGCGGCTGATGAGTTCAGCCGCCGCGAAGCCGACGTGGCTGCGGCGTGGGAGCCGCTCGCTGCTCGCTTCGCGCAGATTCTGAGCGAGCCGACGACGAGGACAAGCGCGCCCCTGCCAGCCTGACCTGGCCCGGTAAGACAGACTGGGCTCGCCGCATACCCAACAGGATCCCGGAGGTAGGCCGTGGAAACGGTGTCGATCTACCTTGCCGTGACGTTTGGGGCCGCCCTGCTGGCGGTGTTCATCAAGTTGCCGCCACTGGTCGGGTTCTTGGCCGCCGGTTTTGCACTCAACGCGATCGGTGTCGAGGAGTTCCCCGCGTTGCAGACCATTGCCGATCTGGGCGTGACGCTGTTGCTCTTCGGAATCGGGCTCAAACTCGACGTCCGAAGCTTGTTGCGAGCCGAGGTATGGGTCACCGCGACCGTGCACATGGTGATCAACGTGGTGATCGCCGCCGGCTTTTTGTGGACGCTCAGCGTCATCGGGGTGGGGCTGGCCGCCGAGGCCGACTGGACCATCATCATCTTGGTGGCGTTCGCGCTGTCGTTCTCCAGCACGGTGTTTGTCGTCAAGATTTTGTCGGATCGCAGTGAGTCGCAATCGCACTACGGTCGCGTCGCGATCGGCGTCCTGATCATCCAAGACATCGCCGCCGTGTTGTTTCTGACCAGCGCAAAGGGTGACCCGCCGAGCATTTGGGCGCTTACTTTGCTGCTGCTTGTGCCCGGCGCGTGGGTGCTGCGCAAACTGTGGGATCGGGTGCCGCACGGTGAGATGCAGGCGCTGTTCGGGATCGTCATGGCGCTCGTGCCGGGGTATGCCGCCTTCGAGTTGGTCGGGATCAAGGGCGACTTAGGTGCGCTCATTCTGGGGGCACTACTGGCTAGTCACCCGGCGGCCGGTGAGCTGTCGAAGAGCCTGTTCACGATCAAGGAATTGTTGCTGGTCGGGTTCTTCATCTCGATCGGCCTTGGCACGATGCCCACGTTGTCGACGCTCGCCTTGGCCGGGGCTTTTGTGCTCCTGTTACCGATAAAGGCTGGTTTGTTCTTCTTGCTGCTGTGGTGGCGTCGCCTTGGCCACCGGTCGTCGATTCTGGCGAGTTTGGCGTTGGGTAACTACTCGGAGTTTGCGCTGATTGTGGCTGCGGTGGGAGTCGGCACGGGGCTGCTGGACGAAGAGTGGCTTGTCGTGCTGTCGGTCGCGGTCGCCTTTAGCTTCGTGATCTCGGCGATCGTGAACCGCTCCGAGACGTCCCTGGTCGCCAGCCTGACCGCGCGTTTGCCTTCCCAAGATACGTACCGACTGCACCCTGAGGATCGGCCCATCGACCTGAGTCGAGCCACCGCTGTCGTGTTCGGTATGGGGCGGATCGGGCGGGCCGCATACGAACAGCTTGAGCGTGAATATGGCATGTCGGTAGTGGGGGTCGAGATTGACCTCTCCCGGGTCGAGCGGCTCACCAAGGCCGGGCTCGACGTCCAAGAAGCCGACGCAACCGATGCGGCTTTTTGGGAGCGCACTATCAGCACCGCCCACGTGGAACTGGTCGTGCTGGCGATGCCCTTCCACGGCTCCAACCTGGTGGCGCTGAAGCGGCTGCGGGAAGCTCAGTTCGACGGAACGGTGGCCGTCATGGCGCAGTATGACGACGAGGTCAAGGAAGTGAAATCGCTGGGAGCCGACATCGTCTTGCAGCTCTATAGCGGTGCCGGTAAGCAACTGGCCGACGAAGCTTTCGAGGCTGAGATCTCGGCTCCGTGACTCTCTGCCCTGTTCCGTTACTGCCCCGCGGGGCTCAGACCTCACCAAAGGGCAGCAGCAGCACCAAGCAGTCCAACCAGGATCAGACTCAGCGCCCACACCTTGTCCAGGTTAAACCAGGTCCGCGAGACCGCCTTCAGGTCGAAGACGCGGTAAACCAGCACGGCGAGGATTGCGCCTGCAGCCACCATCGCAAGCGTGTGTGCTCCGGCGACAAGCAGCGCCGGCGCAGCGTTGTCGGTCACGAGTTGGCCCATCCCTGCCATTCCCCCACCGTCCATATCGGCCATCCCGTCCATGTCACCGTTGGCCATGCCGCCGCCATCCATCTCACCGTGATTCATCGACAAGAAGATCGGCAGCAGCATGAACCCGGCACCATGAGCGGTTGCGGCCAGGAACGACCACCACACGAGGCGGTGCGGTGCCACCCGTGCCAGGTACTTAGGGTGATGTCGCTTCGAGATCAACAGGTAGGCACCAAAGGCCACCGCGACCCCCGAGGCGGCGAGTCGGATCGGCGTTTGCAACTCAAGCAGTGCGCTGAAGAGTGAGAACGGCAGCAACACCACAGCCATCGCCAGGAAATGGCCTAACGCCAACATCCCTAAGGCACTGGCCAACGCCGAGGGCCGACGCTCCATCAACGCCGCCGAGACGGCCAGCGGCCAGCCCATGCCGGGGTTCAACCCGTGATAGAGGCCCGAAAGCACCACACCCAGCCAGAGCGCCGAAAGCGACGCCTCCCCCATGCCCATGAAAGGCGTGGACGCTCAGGCAGAGGGATAGCAGAAGCTGTCGGTCGAGCAGTCTCCGCCCTCGAGGCGGATCTGGTGCGAGCGGTAGTGGTCGGGGAACTCCACCCAGAAGTCCTCGTCGAGGGTCAGCCCACCGTCGTCGCCAACATCGGCTTTGACCATGGCGGCAGGCGTCCCGTCGGGGTAGAACTGGTCATCCCACGACGAATACAGCGAGTTGGTCCAGTAGACCCGCTTGCCGTCCCGGCTGATCTCGACCATCTGCGGACCACCCTTGTAGTCCGCTCCGCTGGGGTGCGCGGTCTTGCGGGTGATCCCGCCGATGTGGACGGAGTCGACCAGCGTCGGGTTCATCGGATCGGTGACGTCGTACTCGCGCATCTCCCCTGTGCCCCAGCATGCGACATACAGAAATCGGTCGTCTAGGGACAGGTCTATGTCTGTGACCAGCGGTGGCACCGCTGCGAACCCCTTGAGCAAGGGTGGCAGATCATCCGGATCCGCGGGCTCAGCCGGAATGGTCGCCGTCTTCTTCGCGTGAAATACACCGTCCTCGCGCCACCACGTCCAGATCGACCCTTCGAGGTTGGTGGTGTCAATCACGACGCCGCAGAAGCCGTATTCGCGGGAGGGGTCGTGGGCCGGGCGCACTTCTAGGGCCATTTGGTGGTTTTCACCAAGATCGATGGTTTGCACGTTGCGCCGGCCGCGCAGGTCCCAAAAGTGGAGGCTGTGGCCGTACTTGTTGCTGAGAAGGTCTTCGGGGACGATGCCGTTCTCGAATTGCGGCGGCAGTCCCCACTCTGAAGAGATCATGTAGTCGCGCGGAAGGTTCCACCAAAAGTCGTAGTGCTTGTCCTGCACGCCTCGGTCGATCTCCCAGCGGCCGAGCACTTCGAAGGTCTGGCAGTCCATGATGAAGATTCCGGGAGGACCATCTGTGCCATCCTCCCCACCTCCGCCGAGTGTCGAGACATAAATACCCTCGGGCCCACAGTGAATCGTGTGCGGTCGTGAGTAGCCGGTCTTTTTGAGAATTTCCTCGGCCTCAATGACCTTGTGCAGCTTGGCTGCCTTTGGGCCACCTTTGATGTCGATAATGTAGATGCGCGAGGAACGAATGCCAGGAACGATCAGGTAGCGGCGCTCCAAGAAGGCGTGACCCGTCAGCGGGGATAGCGCCGAGGAACATGCGTTCCAGCCAAAGTGGTGGAACTCGTCGCCGAGATTCGGCATCAACACTTGGTGCACAATCGTGCCGAATGACGCCGAGTCGGGGTCAACGTCAACCACAGCGAGGCCATCAGGTTGGGTGCCGTCCGGGCTCAGCATCAGCGTGTAGGCAAGCGTCTCGACGGGCGCTTCCATCGCTAGACGTGGTGAAGCGTGAAAAGTGGCGTCGGGCCTGATTGACATGGGAGCTTCCTTCGTTTCGGGCGACGAATCCTGATGACAATCTAGGTCAGGACAGCACGCAGCACCAGGTGCTAGGCCCCTCTTCTGGCGCACCGGTGCCTTCGCCGGCTGGCGACCGCCATCTGGTTTTGTCTTCGTCGCCTCGCGCGTGCTGTCGGCCTCGTTCGTCATCTTCGACTTTGTGTTCCCGGAGCACCTCAATCAAGCTTACCTCGGCGCGGGAGGTCTTTGTCGGAACCGTGGGCCCGGCATACCCCCGTCGTTCCAAGGCACCCGGAGGGCAGTAAGTGTTCGCCGTCCGTCGGGATTGCGGCAAACTGATTGCGTGGACGACCTGTACGTGCCCCCCAGCCCCGGCGCGCCCCGCGGCCTCCGGGTGCCGGCGGGAGAGTTGGTCGAGCTGTTTTCCCGCGCCTCCGGACCTGGCGGCCAGGGCGTCAACACCACCGACTCGCGTGTGCAACTGGGTCTCGACTTGGGCACGACTACGGCGCTGAACGATGTCCAGCGCGAGCGCGCCCTCGGCCGACTCGCCGCGAGTATCTCGGGCACGACGCTCACCATCAGCGCCTCAGAGCACCGCTCCCAACGACGCAACCGGAAGGCAGCGAGGCAGCGACTCACCACACTGCTGCGAGAAGCCGTGGCTCCCCCTGTCATCCGGCGATCAACCCGGCCCACGCGCGGCTCACTGCATCGACGGCTCGAAGGCAAACGCAGACGCTCCCTGATCAAGGGCAACCGCACTCGCCCTGGGCCCGAATGACCTGCCTGCTGAAGCGAGTGACCAGAACCTCGGCGTAGTGGTCGGCAGCCTCGCGCTCGGCGCCGACCTACGCCGACCACCCCGAAGGCGGCGCACACCGGCGAGCAATTCGGCGAGCGTGGCAGCCGCAATAGCAACGTCGCCGGCGAGGGATTCGAGCCAGGCGACAACACGGCCATCGGGGTGCGGCCGGAGGAAGTTTTGTGATGACGTTCGTGTTGAGGACGATCGTCCGAAATCCACCGCCCGTGCGATGTCAGTGCGCCCGGGCACTGGGAACTTGTGGACTCAGTCGGCTTCCTGAGCGGCCTGCATAAGTGCTATGCCGATGTGGGGCCCGAGTGCGACCCTGGTGAGGACCTCTTGGACCTCCCCCTCCACGGACCGACCATGCTCTTTCGCCTGAGTGGCGAGCCGCTCCTTCAAGCCAGAACTCAGCTAAACATTGAACCTAAATTCCACCACGTCACCGTCGGCCATGACGTAGTCCTTGCCCTCAATGCGCACCTTGCCTGCGGCTTTAGCGTCGCTCATCGAGCCCTTGGCGTCGAGGTCGGCAAAGGAAACGACCTCGGCCTTAATAAAGCCCCGCTGAAAGTCGGTGTGAATGACGCCTGCGGCCTGAGGCGCGGTGAAGCCCTTGCGGATGGTCCACGCGCGCGATTCTTTGGGCCCGGCGGTGAGGTAAGTCTGAAGGCCAAGCGTGTCGAAGCCGATGCGGGCGAGTTGATCCAAGCCAGGCTCGTCAACCCCGACTGACTCGAGGAGTTCTGCGGCCTCTTCAGGCTCCAACTCCGCAAGGTCTGACTCCAGCTTGGCATTGAGGTAGATCGCCTCGGCCGGTGCCACCAAAGCGGCGAGCTTGTCGTGGAGTGCCTCATCGGTCAGGCCGTCTTCGTCAAGGTTGAAGACGTAGAGGAAGGGCTTGGTGGTGAGTAGCCCTAAGGTGCGTGCGTGCGTGAGGTCGACGCCTGCAGCCTGACCGCCTGCATACAACGTGGCGCCCTGCTCAAGAACTGTTTGTGCGGCGAGCGCGGTGTCGAGCACTGCACGGTCGGTCTTTTTGCCCTTGACCTCCTTCTGGAGGCGCGGGATCGCGGTCTCGAGCGTCTGCATATCGGCGAGGATCAACTCCGTGTTGATGGTCTCAATGTCATCGCTGGGCGAGACCTTGCCATCAACGTGCACGACGTCGTCGTCGTCAAACGCGCGCACCACCTGACAGATCGCGTCGGCCTCGCGGATGGTGGCCAGGAACTTGTTGCCGAGCCCCTCGCCCTCTGATGCCCCGCGCACAATGCCTGCGATGTCTACGAATGACACGGTCGCCGGCAAGATCTTGGCGCTGCCGTGGATCTCGGCGAGACGTGTGAGCCGCGTATCGGTAAGGGGCACCATCCCAATATTGGGCTCGATCGTGGCGAACGGGTAGTTCGCCGCGAGCACCGAATTCTTGGTGAGCGCGTTGAAAAGGGTTGACTTGCCCACGTTGGGGAGACCGACGATTCCGATGGAGAGTGCCACAGGGACAGGAGTCTAGCCGCGCACGGTATGACGTAGCACCTGCGGCGAGATTCGGCTCGGGGATTCCTGGCTTTTGTCCCTTAGTAGAACCGCCTGAACCCTTGCGCGCCAGCCACAAGACCCGTAGAATCGAACACATGTTCGAGATCGGCTCGGGCTTCGACATCCGGAGGTGACCAGCGTGGCGCAGATGATTCACGACTGGACTCCGTCGTTGACGTTCGACCGCGGCAAAAGCGATCGCCTAGGCGAATTCGCCGACGCTCTGCGCGCTTGTCTCGAAGACACCTCCGATGCGCACAGGTGGTCTGAGCCAGAGATCAAAGGCAGCCTGGCCACCCTTGGTGGCGCCGCCGAAGATATCCAGCGGTGCTTGCTGCGTTTGGCGGTCGAATCGCACCGACGAGGTCTCCACGCCGACGATGGGTTGTCATTGAAAGATTGGTTGGCTCGAAAGTGTCCGTTGCTGAGCAAGCGAGCTCTTGGTGACATCGTCACCGTAGCCAAAGCCTGGGACGCAGAAGGCCATCAAACATTGCGTGACCACCTGACGCCAGCCCCGTATATGCACGCCGACCTGCATACCCTGTCCGATGATGCCGAAGATCAGCCACCCACGATCGGAATGTCACGCGGAGCGCAGCTGGTTAGGGCCTTGGCGCGGGTCCGTCCTGCAACGACGCCCGAGGGTTACGCGGTGTATGTCGACATCCTCGTGCCGTATGCGGCGACGGCATCCGACAAGGACCTGAATGCAGCGACTGATCTTTTGATCTCGTTGGCACTCACGGACGCTCAGGTAGAAGGTGCCGCGCAGCGCGCTTTTGCTTCGCGTGGGATCCACGAGTCATCCATAAGCGGTGACGAACTACGGCGATTTATCATCACGACCGATCGGGAGAGCGCTGCAGTCATTCGGGCGATTCTGAACTCGCCATTGGCTGCTCCCGCGCCCGATGCCGAGGGCGCAGATATGCGCACCACCACGCAGCGCCGCCACGATGCCCTCTTGGCGGTTCTGCGTCGCGGGGTGTCCTCACCCGGGGAGGCACCGACGACCAGCAAAGCGAAGGTCTTCCTGACCATGCCTCTGGCTGCGCTGATGGCAGCAGCACAAGCGGGTACCACGACGTCTGCTCCCACGAACCCCGACGACCCCTTTGAGAACGCAACAGACCGACGCGCATCGGAGCCGCAGTTAAACCAGCTCGGACGGCCTGGCATATTCGCTCGCCCCGGCATGGGCCGGACCTTCACCGGCGAAGCGCTCACGCCCGGACAGGTGCGCAGGATGGCCTGCGAGGCCGATCTGATCCCGGTCGTCCTCGGCACCGACAGCGAAATCTTGGACGTTGGCCGGGAGTCCCGGCTGGCCACGCCCGGTCAGTTGAAGAAGTTGTGGCTGCGAGACCGAGAATGTACGTATCCGGGTTGCAGCATTCCGAATACCTGGTGCGACGCGCACCACGTGACGTGGTGGTCGCGGGACGGACACACCGACATCGACAACCTTGCGCTTCTGTGCGGACGGCATCACACGATCGTGCACGAGCGGAACCTCAACGCGACGTTCGATCCAGACGAACAGGGCACCCGAGGCCACACCAGTCCTCGCTGGCACCTTTAGCTGCCTCACGATCCCTTCACGTCCCGACTCCGACGGATCGGGCACTCACCGCTGCCCCAGCACCGCTCATCACTGCGCCCGGGCCACCGCCCCGTCCCCGCGCCATATGCCGTCGGCCAGATGCGATCGACGGTTCGGGCCGCATCTGCCGGGTACTGGGCTCAATGTCCGCAGGTTTGTCGGTGGGTGGTGACACGGTGCATGTATGGACATTCCCTTAGCCGTCATCGCGCTGGTCGCCCTGCTCGTCGGCGCGCTCGGAGGCGCTCTGATCGCTGTCGCTGCAGCATCGTCGGGCCGACAACACCTTGAGCGGGAGCTAGCCAGCCGCACCGCCGAGCGTGACGTATTGGCCTCGCAACTCGATGGCGAACGCGAGAGGTTCGCAGCCGAGCGTGCTGGCCACGCCGACGACCGAGCGGTCGCCGCCGAGCTAGCGCCCCTGCGCCACACGCTGGACCGAGTAGCTGAGCACGTCAACGTCCTCGAACGCGACCGCGTGGAGCAGTTCGGTGCCGTCGGCGCGGTGCTTCGAGAGGTCACCGAGCGCACACACGCCCTGGGCCAACAGACCGCGACCCTGTCGGGCGCGCTGAATTCCTCCGGTACTAGGGGCGTATGGGGCGAGGTGCAGTTGCGAAGAGTGCTGCAGCACGCCGGGATGCTGGAGAAGTGCGACTTCGATGAGCAGGTCACATCCGTGAGCAAGCACGACGCGACAGTCCGCCCCGACGTCGTGATTCACCTGCCCGGGGACAAGACACTGATCATTGACGCCAAGGCCCCGCTGGATTCGTTCCTCAAGGCGCAGGCCACTGAACTCGCACCGAGTGAGCGGGACGCTTATCTCAGGCAGCACGCCGCTGCCCTGCGCGGGCACGTCGAGACGCTGGTTTCTAAGTCCTATTGGAGTGCCTTCGACAACAGTCCTGAGTTGGTCATCTGCTTCGTTCCTAGCGATGCGGTGCTCGCGGTCGCCCTGCAAACGCAGCCCGAGCTTTACGATTACGCGCAGTCGCGCAGGATTGTGTTGGCCTCACCGGCGACGCTGCTGGCCGTGCTGAGAGCTACGGCCTTCGCCTGGCAGCAAGACGCACTTAATAACAATGCTGCGCAGGTGCTGCGCCTCGGCACCGAGTTGCACTCACGGCTGGCGACGATGGGCCAGCACATGACCACGATGGGCTCGTCGCTGCGCAAGTCGGTCGACTCCTATAACCAGATGGTCGGGACGATGGAATCCCGCGTCATGGTGACGAGCCGCAAAATGGTCGAGCTGGGGGTGGTCGAGTCAACTGGCGCAACGATCCCGACTGTCGATTCTGCGGTGAGGCCGTTAACCCACGCCGATTTGCTGAGCGCCGAACTATCCGAGGCCACTCCGTCGCGGACTACCGTTGATCTTTCTCCCGAAGGTCCCTTGGCGCGGGGAACTAAGCGCGCAGGCTAACTTCTCCGAGCCGTGCTGATCCCTCGGCAGGCTCCTTGGCGAAGGTTTTTAGTGGAGCGTCTTAGCGCAGGCTGCCTGGGTCGTGACGCAATTTGGCGGCCTCCTTGCCGTCGCGGGCTTTGAGGTCTCGGCGGATCTCCTGGGGAAGCGAGAACATCAACGATTCCTCAGCAGCCGTCACCAGGTCCACGTCGCCATACCCTCGGGCCGCAAGCCACTCGAGCACCTCGCGCACCAACAACTCCGGGACGCTTGCCCCGCTAGTCACACCGACGGTATTCACACCATCGAGCCATTCCTCTTGGAGTTCATCCGCGTAGTCAACGAGGTGCCCCTCTCGCGATCCGTGCTCCACGGCAACCTCGACGAGGCGCACCGAGTTCGACGAGTTCGTCGAGCCCACGACGATCATGAGGTCGCAGTCAGCGGCCATCTGCTTAACGGCGACCTGCCGGTTTTGCGTGGCGTAACAGATGTCGTCGCTGGGTGGATCCTGCAACTTCGGGAACTTCTCGCGCAGGCGGCGCACCGTCTCCATCGTTTCGTCAACGGACAGCGTGGTTTGCGACAACCAGACGACTCGTTCGGGGTCACGCACCTCAACGGCGTCAACCTCAGCCGGGCTCTGCACCAATGTGATGTGGTCTGGAGCCTCTCCCGCGGTGCCCTCCACCTCTTCGTGGCCTTCGTGGCCGATCAGCAGGATGTCGAAATCTTCGTCAGCAAACCTGGTGGCCTCGCGGTGCACCTTAGTCACCAACGGGCAGGTTGCGTCGATGGTCTTCAGCTGCAGAGCCTTGGCCTCTTGGTGCACGACCGGCGACACCCCGTGCGCGGAGAAAATCACGGTCTCGCCCTCGGGCACCTCGTCGGTCTCGTCAACGAAGATCGCGCCGCGCTTCTCCAGCGTCGCCACAACATGCTTGTTGTGCACGATCTGCTTACGCACATACACCGGGGCACCGTACAAATCCAGGGCCTTCTCCACCGTGATGACGGCGCGGTCCACGCCAGCGCAGTATCCGCGGGGGGCGGCCAGCAGCACTCGCTTGGCTGCTGTCGTGCCGTCTACATCCGCAGAGTCGGCGATGGTCGGGCTGACGGGCTGGGCTGGGGAAATCACACGTCCATCGTAGGCGGACCACCTCCGAAGCAACTGACCGCGGGCACTCACCGCGCACGGTTGTCACACCGCTGGTCCATGATGATCCACATGAGTGGGATCCCGGGCCGCCCGACGCTGGCTGCAACGGCCAAAGAGACCACGGCCGAGGCTGCGTGGCCGGTGCGGGTGCTGACCCTCAAGATCGCCGACTACGTCGACAAAATGTCGCCGCTGTGGGTCGAGGGCCAGATCGTCCAACTCAATCGTCGCCCGGGGATGAACACCGCGTTCCTCACACTGCGTGACACCGACGTCGATATGTCGCTCTCGGTCTCCATACCGGTCCAGGCCTTAGACGCGATGACCGCGCAGCCACAACCCGGATCGCGCGTGGTGGTCCACGCGAAGCCAAGCTTTTGGACGAAGCGAGGCACCTTGCAACTCGAGGCACGCCAGATGCGACACATTGGTGTCGGTGAGTTATTGGCACGCTTGGAGCACCTCAAGCAACTGCTTCGCTCGGAGGAACTCTTCGATGCCGATCGCAAGCGACCTCTGCCGTTCCTCCCCCGCCGCATCGGCCTGATCACGGGGCGCAAAACCGCCGCCGAACGCGATGTGCTCAGCAACTCCGCCCGCCGATGGCCTGCGGCCCAGTTCGAGATCCGCCAGGTGCCGGTGCAGGGCAGCGAAACGGTCACCGGGGTCAGCGCAGCGCTTGCCGAACTGGATGCCATGCCCGAAGTCGATGTGATTGTCATCGCTCGGGGCGGTGGGTCCTTCGAGGATCTGTTGCCCTTCAGCAACGAAGCGCTGATCAGGGCCATATCGCAATGCCGCACGCCTGTGGTCAGCGCGATCGGGCACGAAACGGACAACCCCCTCATCGATTACGTCGCCGACTTACGGGCTTCCACCCCCACTCACGCGGCCACCGCCATCGTCCCGGACCGGGAAGACGAAGTGGCCGGATTGCATACGATGACGGGCCGTGGGCGGCGTTCCTTGAACCAACGGCTAGCCCGCGAGCGCAGCGCCCTCGATGCGCTGATGAGCAGGCCGGTGATGAGCGCCCGCAGCGCCATCGTGGCTCGACACCGTGAAGTCATTAACGCGGCTCACCTTCGCGGCCGGCGGGCACTGCGTCGCAAAGTGGACACCGAGCACGAGCGGGTAGAGCAGCACCGCCGCCACCTACGCGCGGTGTCCCCACGCCATACCTTGGAGCGTGGGTATGCCGTCATTGCCCACACCAACGGGTCCATCGTGAGATCACGCGAAGAGGTGGACGTCGATGAGGTGTTGCGGGTCCGGGTAGCGCGCGGGGACTTCGCAGTCCGCCCGATCACTTGAGGCTCGCCGAGCACATCGCGCCAGTTAGGCTGGCGTGATGGCCAAGGACAAGACCGCGCCCAGCGTGAGCAGCGAGACCACGGGTGATTCTGGCGTCGGCGAACTCAGTTACGAACAGGCTCGTGAAGAACTCATCGACATCGTGGCCAAAATTGAGTCGGGTACGGTTCCCCTCGAAGAATCAATGATGCTGTGGGAGCGGGGCGAAGCGCTCGCGGCCCACTGCCAGTCCAAACTCGACGCCGCACAGGCCCAACTCGATTCGTCCACCCCCGCCGCCGACGATGACGCCTAGTCGCTTGACGCCACCACGAGGGATTCAATAAAGGTGGACATCTCTTGAGTGTCGGCCGTCCCGTTGACAACGGTGGTGGCCGGCTGTTCGGGAGTTGGCTCCAGCACCAAAGCCACTAAGTTCTCGTCGTTCTCACTCACGCCGGTCCAAATCCCCCACTCTGCTGGGCCGTCAGGGCCCGCGATCGACACAGTGCTCCCTTGATCGGTGACGTCTGTCAACGACAACGCGAGCCACTCAGCGTTGGGATCTACGGCTTGGCGTATCTGCACAGACTGAGTGCGCGGCGACACCATCAACAGACGCCACGTGGGCGTCTGGACTTTCTGCCCGTAACTCACCAGGGTGCCGCTCCACCCCTCATCCAGCCCCTCAGGTGTCCACACCGGCCAGGCGGCCTCGCTTGCTGCAAACGACGCCGTCTTGTCTATCTCGGGAGGTCGACGCTGATCTATTGACGGTTGGGGCGAAATGGCCCATGCGGCGAACACAATGATGAGCACGGCAGCCAGCGAATAGAACATGTTTTTAGCCGAGTAAGACAGCAGCCGGTCGATGCGACTAGCCATGGTTGTCCTGCCGCGAGTATGCAGTCGCTGTGCTCATCCGTTTATCGTCCCATTGACTCCCGGCTTGTCGGTCATCAGGGATAGGGTCGTGCCCACAGCAGCCCCCGCGAAGGACACAGGAGTCGACCATGGCCGATGACACTCGTACCCGCCGAGAAGCGGTGTTGCCTGACCGCAACCTCGCCCTGGAACTCGTCCGAGTGACCGAGGCGGCTGCCCTCGCCGCTGGTCGCTGGGTCGGCCTCGGCCAAAAGAACCTCGCCGACAACGCTGCCGTGGAATCGATGCGCAAAGTGATCTCCTCCGTCGCGATGGACGGGCTCGTCGTCATCGGAGAAGGCGAGAAAGACGAAGCGCCCATGCTCTACAACGGGGAACACGTCGGGGACGGGACAGGCCCTGCCGTGGACGTGGCGGTCGATCCTATTGATGGCACCACGCTGACCGCGAAGGGGATGGACAACGCGATTGCGGTGATGGCTGTGTCCGAGCGCGGGACAATGTACGACCCGAGCGCCGTGTTCTACATGGACAAGCTCGTGGTCGGTGCCGAGTGCGCCGACCGCGTCGACATCCGGCTGCCGATCGCGGAGAACGTGCGCCGCGTGGCCCGCGCCAAAAACCGCCACCCTGAAGACGTCACCGTCATCATGCTCGATAGGCCACGCCACGAAGCCATGGCCCAAGAGGTCCGCGACGCGGGTGCCAGGTTGCGGTTCATCTCCGATGGCGACGTCGCTGGCGGCATTGCCGCCTGCCAGGAGGGCAGCGGTGTCGACATGCTGCTCGGCATTGGCGGCACCCCCGAGGGCATCATCACCGCCTGCGCCGTCAAGGCCATGGGCGGCGTGATCCAAGGCAAACTGTGGCCCAAGGATGACGACGAACGTCAGCACGCCATCGATGCTGGCCACGATCTGAGCCGCATCCTGACCAATGACGACCTCGTGACCGGTGATAACTGCTTCTTTGTTGCCACCGGTATCACCAGCGGCGAGATGCTCAAAGGTGTGAGGTTCGGCTCCGGCACGGCATATACCCACTCGCTGGTGATGCGCAGCAAGTCCGGCACCATCAGACGTATCGAGTCCGAGCACCGCCTCTCCAAGGTGGCCGCCATCGCCGATGAGTTCGCTCCGCCGCATGCCTGAGCCCACCACCACGTCGAACGCCACCAACGCGCCCAGTGAGGCAACCATGGCCCAGCAGACCAACGCCACTGTCGTCTCGATCGGCGAAGCACTGATCGACATCGTCCAACCGCAGAACGGTGAGGTCACCGAGCATGTGGGCGGCAGCCCGGCTAACGTCGCGGTCGGTCTGGCCGCCCTCGGTCACCCCACGCTCTTGGCGACCAACCTGGGCGACGACGAGCGGGGTCAGCGGATCACCGACTATCTCGCCGAGCGTGACGTCGCCCTCACCCCCGGGAGCCGCAACGCCGCTCGCACCTCGACGGCCAAGGCCCAGCTCGATGCTGACGGTGGTGCTACGTACGACTTCGACCTTACGTGGGACATCCCGGTGCCAGATCTGAGCAACGTGGGCCACGTGCACACCGGTTCCATTGCCGCGACGTTGCAGCCCGGTGCCTCAGCCGTCTTTGAGGCCATGGCGGCGGCTCGCGCCTCGGGGACGGTATCGTACGACCCCAATGCACGCCCGACCATCATGGGCGAAGCGCATGAGGCTCGCTCCATGATCGAAGAGTGCATCGGTCGCAGCGACGTCGTTAAAGCCAGCGCCGAAGATATCGAGTGGCTCTACCAGGGGGCATCAGTCGAAGAGGTAGCTCGGCTCTGGGGCCGGTTGGGCCCCGCGCTGGTCGTGATCACCGACGGTGGCGACGGAGCGATGGTGCACCAGAGCAGCACCGACACTCAGGGCCGCGTTGCAGCACCAAAGGTCGAGGTCATCGACACGGTCGGGGCAGGCGATTCGTTCATGGCGGGTCTGATCTCCGGGCTCTTGGACGCTGGGCTGCTCGGCTCGGTCGAGGCTCGCCAGCGCCTCGAAGGGGCCAGTTCATGGGCGTTGAGCGCGGCCGTTGACCGTGCGCTATCGACGGCTGCGTACACCGTCGCCCGCGCGGGAGCAGCCTCCCCGACGCGCGCCGACATCGACATCTCCACGGTGAGCGAGTGAGCCGTGCCTGACTTCAGATACTCCGACTTGCTGCCCATCGGGGCCGACGAGACGCCTTACCGTCTGCTCACTACCGAAGGGGTGAACCTCGTCGAAGGCCCCGACGGGGTCGAGTTCCTTCAGGTTGACCCCGAAGCGCTACGCCTGCTGACCGAGACCGCCATGCACGACATCGCGCACTACCTGCGCCCGGGTCACCTGGCCCAGTTGGCGACGATCATGGACGACCCCGAGGCCAGCACCAATGACAAGTTCGTGGCTCTGGATCTCCTCAAGAACGCCAACATCGCCGCGGGTGGCGTGCTCCCCATGTGCCAAGACACGGGCACCGCCATCGCCATGGGCAAGCGGGGACAGCGCGTGCTCACCCCTGGTCCCGACGAGGAAGCCATCTCCCGTGGAGTCTTCGACGCCTACACCCGCCTCAACCTGCGCTACTCCCAGATGGCACCGATCACCACCTGGGAAGAGAAGAACACGGGCTCAAACCTTCCGGCGCAGGTCGAGATCTATGCCGACACTGAGCCTGGGCATGAGACGACCTACAAATTCCTGTTCATGGCCAAGGGGGGCGGCTCGGCCAACAAGTCCTTCCTATTCCAAGAAACCAAGGCGCTGCTCAAGCCTGAGCGCCTGATGCAGTGGCTGGACAAGAAGTTGCGCTCGCTGGGGACGTCCGCCTGCCCGCCTTACCACCTCGCGATCGTGCTCGGCGGAACGTCCGCAGAGTTCGCGCTGAAGACCGCGAAGTACGCCTCGGCCCGCTATCTGGACACCCTGCCCACGCAAGGGTCGATGTCTGGCCACGCCATTCGGGACCCTGAGCTCGAGGAGCAGGTCCACGAGTTGACCCGCAACTTCGGCATCGGAGCCCAGTTCGGCGGCAAGTACTTCTGCCACGACGTAAGGGTGATTCGGCTGCCCAGGCATGGGGCCTCGCTGCCCGTGGCCATCGCCGTGTCGTGCTCGGCAGACCGGCAGGCGCTGGCCAAGATCACCCCCGACGGCGTGTTCATCGAGCAACTCGAGACTGACCCCGCGCGCTTCATGCCCGAGCAGGTTGACAGCGAGTTGGACGAAGAAACTCAGGGAGTCTCCGGCACCGGCGCTCGCTCTGCCGTCCCGATCGACCTCAACCAGCCGATGGACGCGGTCCTGGCCGAGTTGTCCAAACACCCGGTCAAAACCAGGGTGTCGCTGCACGGGACGGTCGTGGTCGCTCGAGACCTCGCGCACGCGAAGATCAAAGAGCGCCTCGACGCAGGGGAAGACATGCCTGACTACTTGCGAGATCACCCCGTCTATTACGCCGGCCCGGCCAAAACTCCAGAGGGTATGGCGTCCGGATCGTTCGGCCCCACGACTGCCGGGCGGATGGACTCCTACGTCGCGCAGTTCCAGGCGGCTGGCGGCTCTTTGGTGATGCTGGCCAAAGGCAACCGGTCAGCGCAAGTCACAGCCTCGTGCAAGGAGCACGGCGGCTTCTACCTCGGCTCGATCGGCGGCCCTGCCGCCCGGCTGGCTCAGGACTGCATCACGTCGGTGGACGTTCTGGAGTACGAGGAGCTCGGCATGGAGGCCGTCTGGAAGATCGAAGTGCGAGACTTCCCGGCCTTTATCGTGGTTGACGACAAAGGCAACGACTTCTTCGCCGACGTCATGACCCCCATCGCAATGACCATCACCACTCGACCAGATATGGATTCCGACTCATGAACGACGACGGCCCACGCATGGGCATAAGTCCTAAGACGAACGCTGGCGCAGGGAACTTCGACGACCTGATCGCGGCTAACAAGGCGTACGCCGCAGAGTTCGACCACGCCGGATTCGACGGCATTGCGCACGCCGGTGTGGCCATCGTGACGTGCATGGACTCCCGTATCGATCCGCTGCGGATGGTCGGCCTTTCCCACGGAGACGCCAAGATCTTCCGCAATCCTGGTGGCCGCGTGACCGATGCCGCCTTGGAGGCCCTCGTGCTCGGGGCCCACGTGCTCGGGGTCAAGCGTGTCGTCATCGCACCCCATACGCGGTGCGCCATGGCCTCCGCCAGTGAGGCGGAGCTGCGAGAGCGAATCTCTGCCTCGTCGGGCCAAGACGCCATCTGGCAGCGGTTCCACGTCGTAGACGATCAACAACGTGCGCTGGCCGAGGACGTCGCCCGCGTGCGCTCGCACCCACTGATTCCTGACGACGTGCAAGTCGCCGGGTTCCTTTTTGACGTAGACACGGGCCTGCTCGACCGGATCGTCTGAGACTTCTCAGAGAATCCCGTGGGGCAGACCCGCGCTGTGGTGCTCACTCAATGAGGCTGGTGCCGCTGTGCGCCAGCGCGCCGCTCTGAGCGTGTGTTCTAGGCGAGAGTGCTCTCACGCACCCTTGCCGGTGACGCTGACTTCGATGTTGCCGCGCGTTGCCTTGCTGTAGGGGCACATCTGGTGTGCCTTGTCGGCCAACTCTTGGGCCTTGGCGTCGTCAACTCCGGGAAGGGTTGCGACGATGTCGACGGCCAGGCCGAAGCCGGTGTCGGTCTCGCCGAACTTCACGTCCGCGTTGACGGTGGCGTCACTGGCGTCCACATCTTCCATGCCCGCAACCTTGGCGAAAGCTCCGCCGAAGCACGCGGCATACCCAGCAGCAAACAGGGTCTCGGGGTTGGCCTTCCCACTTCCGGGCTTGCCGAGGGCAACGTCAACGGAGCCGTCTTCGCTCACGCTGCGTCCGCCGCGTCCGCCGGTAGCGGTGGCAGCGGCGTTGTAAGCAACCTTGTTCAGGGTTTCCATGTGGATCCTTTCGAGGGATGAATGATGCAGAACCCGCCTTGGCGAGGTCCTCTACCTGAACTTCGCGAGCCCTGCAGACATTCCGTAAGGCTGGTGCGAAGTCAAGCGTGGTCCACATGGTCTCGCGTCTACAGCGAGAGGCGGTCGCGCACTACGTCGGCGAGACGATCGGCATACTGCTGAGCCTCGTCTTGAGTCTGCGCCTCGACCATGACCCGCACCAGCGGCTCGGTGCCGGACTTGCGAAGGAGCACCCGACCGCCGTTGCCGAGGGATTCCGACACTTCAGCGACAGCACTCTGGAGCATTTCGTCAGTCTCGACGCGCTGCTTGTTCACACCCTTGACGTTGATCAGCACCTGCGGCAATCGCTTCATCACACCAGCAAGCACAGACAATGGCTTACCCGAATTGACCACGCCAGCCGCCAACGACAACGCGGTAAGCACACCGTCGCCGGTGGTGCCGTGATCCAGCATGATGACGTGGCCGGACTGCTCGCCGCCGAGGTTGAGCTCGCGGCGACGCATCTCTTCGAGCACGTACCGGTCCCCGACAGCGGTCTGCACCACGGTGATGCCGTGCTTGTCCATCGCCTGCAGCAGGCCGAGGTTGGACATCACGGTCGCAACCAAGGTGTCGTCTTTGAGCGTGCCGCGCTCGTGCTGGTCGACCGCAAGCACCGCCATGATCTGGTCCCCATCAACGATCCGACCATCAGCATCCACGGCCAAGCACCGGTCGGCGTCGCCGTCGAGGGCCACGCCAAAGTCGGCACCTCGCTCCACGACCGCTCGCTGCAACTGCTCGAGGTGGGTGGAGCCGTAACCGTCGTTGATGTTGAGCCCGTTGGGGTCGCCGCCGATGACATCGACGCGCGCACCGGCCCGACGGAAAGCTTCCGGACCGACGTACGCGGCGGCCCCATGGGCGGCATCGACGACGACGTGCAGACCGTCGAGCCGCACCGACACCGCGGACAGCAGGTGCTCCATATAGAACTCAGCCCCCTGCGGGAACGGTTGAATCCGCCCCACCTGGGCTCCGGTGGGGCGTTCCCACTCGACGCCCATCCGCTCGGTGATCCGGTCTTCAATTTCGTCGGCAAGTTTGTTACCACCGGTGGAGAAGTACTTGATGCCGTTGTCGGGCATCGCGTTGTGCGAGGCCGAGAGCATGGCCCCCATTTCGGCCGAGAGTCGCATCGTCAAGTGCGCGATAGCGGGGGTCGGCAACATCCCTGCGTCCAAAACGTCGACCCCTGCGGAGGCCAACCCGGCCATGACGGCCGATCCCAAAAACTCGCCAGACGCGCGTGAGTCACGGCCCACCACCGCGGTCGCCCGACGCCCACCGTAGGCCCCCCGGCCGCTCAACTCGTGCGCCACGGCCACCGAGAGATTCAACGCTAACTCCGCAGTGATGTCCTTATTCGCGAGGCCGCGCACCCCGTCAGTGCCAAATAGTCGTCCCATGCGTTGTGGTCCTCTCATCGCAGGCAGGTGCCGTCATCGGCCCACATGGCGCTGGATATCCGGCGCACGGGGCTCAGGGCAGTATGCCGCACCGCGCCCCCAGGCGCAGTTCCTCTACAAGGCGACTAGCCCCGCATACGCTTGCTGTCTGGGTCGAAGAGACACCGAGGCAACCGGTGCGCCGGCCGCTGCTCGCCGAGAATTTCGATTTCAAACCCGTCGATCTCGTCTGCGACAGCAGCAGGAATGTAGCCCAACGCAACCGAGACTCCGCTGTGGTGGGTAAATCCTCCGGAGGTCACCCAGCCGATGACCTTCCCTGCGTGCGAGATGGGCTCATCGCCGATCACGTCGGCGGCCTGGAGCCCGGAAGGAACGTCCACAGAGAAGGCACTCAAACTCCGTGCTGGGCCGGTTTCACGGATCGCTAGGGCCGCATCCCGACCGATGAACGCGCCTTTATCCGGCCTCATGAACACCCCCAATCCGGCTTCATACGGATCGTAGATCGGGCGGTATTCAGTAGCCCAGGAACCGTAGGACTTCTCCAAGCGCAATGAGTTGAGCGCGTGACCGCCGAACAGGGCGATCCCGTGCTCGGCGCCCACATCCATCAGCAGATCAAACAACGGGGCGAGGTATGCCGGCTCGACCCACATCTCGAACCCCAGGTCGCCGGTGAACGAGATCCGACCCACGAGCGCGGGCACGCTGCCGAGGTTCATCCCACGAATGTCGAGCAGCCTAAAAGCTTCGCCGGAGACGTCAGCATCAGCCAGCGCCGCCAAAACCTCGCGGGCTCGAGGACCCGCGATGGCCAGCCCGCACAGGCTCGCTCCGAGGCTGCGGTAGTGCACCGAACCGTCGGTCGGCAGGTTGGCGTCGAACCAGCGCTGGTGATACTGCTCTGCGGCACCGGAGCCGAAGACCAGCAGGCGCTCGGGCCCGTCCGAGGCGCTCGCTGCGGGCAGAGCGGCCACGGTGAAGTCCCCGATGACCTTGCCCTGCTCGTTGAGCATCGGCGACAGGGCGATCCGACCGACCCGCGGGATGACGCCCGCCATGATCGCGTCCAAAAAGGCGCGCGCGCCCGGGCCGGCAAACTCGTACTTCGCGAAGTTGGTCGTCTCGAGCAGCCCCACGCGCTCACGGACGGCGGCGCACTCGGCGGCCACCGAGTCCCAGGCGTTGGACCGGCGCAGGGTCGGTTCCTCGGTCGGCCAATCCCCCGCAGCACCGTCGTGGTCGGCGGCGAACCACAGTGCGTGTTCGAGCCCGAAAGAGACTCCCCACACCGCATTCGCGGCGTCCAGACGGTCGTAAATCGGTGAAGTGGCAACCTTGCGAGCGGCAGGCAACTGCTCGTTGGGGTAGGCGATTCGAAACCGACGGCCGTAGTTTTCGCGCACCTTGGCGTCGGTGTAGGCCGGCGTGGCCCATGGACCGAACCGCGCGACGTCCATCCCCCAGACGTCGAAGCCGGGGTCGCCGGTAGTGATCCAGTTGGCCAGCGCCAGCCCCACGCCGCCACCTTGGCTCAGCCCCGCCATGACGCCGCAAGCCACCCAGTGACCCGGTTGGCCGCGCACCGGGCCAATAAGCGGGTTGCCGTCCGGGGCGAAGGTGAACGGCCCATTGATGACGGACTTAATCCCCACCTTCCCGAAGATCGGGAAGTGGTCGATAGCGCGCTCGAGGTTGTCCGAAATGCGGTCCAGATCGGGGGTCAGCAGTTGGTGACCGAAGTCCCACGGGGTCTGCTTCGGAGACCACGGCACCCCGTGCGGCTCGTAGGTGCCGAGCAGCAACCCCTCGCCCTCTTTGCGCAGATAGACCTCGCCGCCGAAGTCCATGGCGTGGAACAACGGCGATCCCGCCAACTCCGGCACCGCCTCGGTGATCAGATAGTGGTGCTCCATCGCTAACACCGGCAACTCCAAGCCGCGCATACGCCCGACCTCGCGGGCCCACAGCCCTCCGGCGTTGACGAAGTGCTCGCAGGTGATGGTCCCGGCGTCGCCGCAGTCCAACTCCCACGACCCGTCGCGCAACTGGGTGATCGACTCCACACGCGTGTGCTGCACGACCTCGGCCCCGGCAATCTGCGCCGAGCGAGCGTACGCCCGGGTCACCCCGGTCGGGTCCACGTTGCCCTCGAAGGGGTCGAACATCGCGCCGACGAAGTACTGCTCGTCCATGATTGGCAAGAACTTCTTGGCCTCGGCGACGCTGATCATCTCGGTGTAGAGGCCAAGGTACTTGTTGCGGGCGTGGGCCATCCGCAGCCAGTCGAGGCGCTCTTGGGTGTCGGCGAGGATGAGCCCGCCGGTCAGGTGTGTCCCGCAGTCCACGCCTGAGATCCGCTCGATCTCGGCATACAACTCCACGGTGTACTTCTGCAGTGCAGCGACGTTCGGGTCGCCGTTGAGCGTGTGCATCCCGCCGGCGGCGTGCCAGGTGGAGCCAGAAGTGAGCTCGCTGCGCTCCAGGAGCACGGCGTCCGTCATCCCCACTTTGGTGAGGTGGTAGAGCACGCTGGCGCCGACCACTCCGCCGCCGATGACGACGACCTGGGCAGAACTTCTCATCACATACTCCTGGGGCTCAGTGGTTCATATGGGGCTGGTGCAGTGCTGGGCGCTGCTCAGAAGTCGGTGGGCACGCCGCCCTCAGCCACCCGGCGCGCCACGAAGTCGTCGAGCTCGGCGAGCACCGCGTCGTCCATCGGCGGTTGCTCGTAGGTGTCCAAGAACTCCTTGACCAGCCGGGTGGCGTGCTGCTCAGACGTCGGACTGCCCGCTTCCTCCCACGATTCGAAATTGCGCCAGTCCGAGATCATCGGTGAGTAGAAGGCGTCCCGGAAGCGGTCTTGGGTGTGCGGCACACCGAAGAAGTGACCACCAGGGCCGACCTCGGCGATGGTCTCCACAGCGAGGCTGGCGTCGTCGACCACGATCGGGTCGAGGAACACCGAGACCATCTGCAGGAGGTCGGCGTCCAAGACCATCTTTTCGTATGACGCTCGCAACCCACCTTCCATCCAGCCCGCTCCGTGCATGACCAGGTTGGCTCCGCCGAGGATCGCGCCCATGAGAGAGAACGAACTCTCGTACCCCGCCTGGGCATCGACGGCATTAGCCGCGCAGACGTTGGACGAGCGGTACGGCACGCCGACGCGGCGAGCCAACTGACCGCCGACCAGTGCGGCCTTCATGAACTCCGGTGTGCCAAAGGCCGGCGAGCCCGACTTCATGTCGACGTTGGAGGTGAACCCGCCGTAGACCACCGGCGATCCAGGGTTGACCAGTTGGGTGAAGGCGATGCCCGCGAGCGCTTCGGCGTTTTGCTGCACCAACGCTCCGGCGACCGTCACCGGCGCCATCGCCCCGGCCAACGTGAAGGGCGTGATGACCACGACCTGGTTGCGCGGCGAGAACTGCAGGATGCCCTCGAGCATCGGCTCGTCGTAGCGCAGGGGTGAGCTGGCATTAATGATCGTGTGCACCGACGCCTGCGTGTCGAGCGTCGCGGCGTCGATACCCCGCGCGATCCGGACCATCTCCAGGCAGTCGATATTGCGCATCGAGCCCAGACTGTAGGTGTGCGGGATCTTGTCGGTCAACATCAACATGGACCGGGTGGCGTGCAGGTGACGGACCGAGGCGTGAATGTCGGTCGGTTCCACCGGGTAGCCGCCCAAAAGGTGGACGCTGTTGAGGGACTGCGATAGGCGCAGCAGGTTGTCGAAGTCGGCCTTGTTGCCCTCGCGGCGCCCCCCGGCGGCATCGCCCACGTAGGGCGGGCTGGCGACCGCAGTGAAGGCCACCGAATCGCCTCCCATGTGCAGGTTGTGGGTTTCGTTGCGCGAGTGCATGGTGAATTCGCTCGGGGCTTTGGCGATCAGCGACTCGATCAGCTCGGCTTCGAAACGGACCCGATTGTCTTGCAGATCAGCGCCCGCTTCGACCCACATTTTCTGGGCCACCGGGTGCAGGAAGTCGATGCCGGTCTCGGCGAGCACCCGCAAAGACGCCGCGTAAATAGACTCCAGCTGATCCTCGGAGACGGCCTTGACCGGGCCGATGCCGCGGGTGGGTTGTCGGAACGGTGGCTGGGCCGGGGCTTGGGGGCCTTTCGGTCGTTGGCGGCGGCGGCCCCGCTCAGCCCGACCGCCGCTGGGCTCGCTCGGCATACCCGAATCGGCGGAAGAGTTGGGCTCGCCCTGTTCGTTCGAGGTTGCGGGTGCTTCGGTAGTGCTCATGGTGCCTCAACCTGCTTCTCGAGTGGACTCGGTCCGTGCTTGCCAGGACTGCGATAGTCGCTGGCCACAATCGATCAACACATCCTCGATGGTGGATTTCGTGTCGGTCGCCGGGAATCGGTAGGACGGCCCGTAGGCATACAGCGCTCCGACCGCTACTGCGTCGCGCCCTCGCACCGGGAACGTGGCGCTGGTCAGTCCTTCGACGTAATGGCCGTCGCTCCACCAGACTCCCGACTTGGGCGGGGTGGCGATGCGCTCCGCTAGGTCCGCCACCTCGGGGTGGCGCGTGATGAAGGCGTGCGCCTTCGCCTTGGGCCAGGTGGAGACCACCGCATAGCCCGCCGGCCCGTTAGCGAGCGGCCACCGGGTGCCTTCCCAGTTTTCAGCTTGGACAGGCCGAGGAACGTCGACCTGCGCCACGGTGACGTTCACTTCTCCCGAGACAACAGACAGGCACACCGCTTCGTTGAGCGCGACAGACATTTCGTCGAGATAGGGCTGGGCGACATCGCGCAGCCGAGGCTCTCCGCGTTCAGCAGCGGCCATCGCGCCCACGGTCGAACCCACGTGATAGCGACCGTCCTCGTCGCGCCGGACGGCGTCGAGATCCTCAAGAGTGGCCAGCAACCTGGCCGCTGTGGTTGTAGGCAGCGCACAGGCCTCGGAGAGCTCCACTAATCCACATGGACGCCGCGCCACTTCGCTCAACAGCGAGATTGCGCGCTCGACACTCTTTACACCAGTCATTTCTAGGCATACGTTACCGCTATACGGGAAATTGTCTACAGGTTCCCGCCTAGCGGAAATTACCACAACTCAGACCGCAGGTGAACACGAAAGGTAGCCAGTCATCGCCGATCGAGTCGAAACGCCTTCGGGCACCGACGCTGACGTCATCGTCATCGGCGCCGGGGTTATCGGTGCCGCCGTGGCCTACGAATTGGCGCAGCGGGGTCATCGCACGCTGAGCATCGACGCGCTGCCGAGCGCCGGGTATGGGTCCACGAGCTGCTCGAGTGCGATCGTGCGCTTCAGCTACTCGACCGAGCAAGGCGTGGCGATGTCCTGGGAGGCGCTGCATTACTGGCGCAACTGGTCGGCATACCTCGGCGAACACGACGACTCACCTCTGGTCGAATTGGTGACCTGCGGCATGGCTCTGCTCGACACCGGCGACGGGCTGGCGAGCAAAGTACAGCCGCACTTCGATGCCCTCGGGGTTCCTTACGAATATTGGGACGCCGCCAAGTTGGCGCGAAGCGTGCCATTGGTCGATGGCCGCCGGATGGGACCTCCCGCGTCGGTGGATGCCGATGAATTCTGGGCCGAGCCTGGCGAGTCGCTGCCGGGGGCGGTATGGATGCCCGATGCCGGCTACGTCAACGACCCCCAACTGACCGCCCGCAATCTGCAGCACGCGGCAATGCGCCACGGCGCACAGTTCCGGTTCGATACCCGCGTGGTGGCGATCAACCGCACCGATGGTCGGGTGAGTGGGGTGACTTTGGCGGAAGGTTCGTCATTGAGCGCCCCCGTCGTGGTCAACGTCGCGGGGCCAGACTCTGGGCGGGTCAACGACCTGGCGGGCCTCGCCGGCTCGATGAATATCGGCACCCGCCCGATGCGCCAAGAGGTGCACCATCTACCCTCGCCGCGCATCGATGGCGCGCCGATCGGGCACCTGCTCGTCGACGAAGACACCGGCATCTACATGAAGCCCGAGGCCGGCGGCATGCTGGCCATCGGCTCGTTGGAACCCGCCTGCGACGAACTCGAGTGGCTTGACCAACCAGACGAATATCGCAACACCGTGACCGCGGAGGGCTGGGAGCGACAGACGCTGCGCCTAGCCCGCCGCATACCCAATCTGCAGATCCCCAACAAACCGCTCGGCATCGTCGGCATCTATGACGTGGCCGACGACTGGATCCCGATCTACGACCGCACCGACCTCGACGGTTTCTACGTCGCCATCGGCACCTCGGGCAACCAATTCAAAAACGCCCCGCTGGCTGGGCACGCGATGGCCGAGTTGATCGAAGCCATCGAGGGCGGCCATGACCACGACGCCGATCCCGTGCATGTGACGGGTCGATACACCGGCACAGACATCAACCTCGGGTTCTTCTCCCGCAATCGGGAGATCAACCACAACAGTTCATTCTCGGTATGCGGATGAGCCACCTCACCACCCACGCCGACCTGGCAGGAGCCCACCATGGCTGACGACGATTTGGACCTCTCGACGCTGGAGACCGACGAACTGATCGAGCAGATGCACGACGACCTCTACGACGGCATGCACGCCGAGATCGCGGCTGGAACGCACATCCTGCTGAGGCGTCAATGGTCGCCGCAGCGCGTGCTCAACGAAGCGCTCGTCGAGGGTATGCGGATCGTCGGCGTGGACTTCCGCGACGGCATCTTGTTCGTGCCCGAGGTGCTGCTGGCCGCCAACGCGATGAAGGCCGGGATGGCGATTTTGCGCCCGCTGCTGGCCGAGACCGGTGCCGAATCGGTCGGCACCATCGTGATTGGCACCGTCAAGGGCGATATCCACGACATCGGCAAAAATCTGGTCGCGATGATGATGGAGGGCGCCGGCTTCGACGTGATCGACCTCGGCATCAATCAGGACGCGCAGGCCTATCTCGACGCGCTGGAGAAGCACAAACCGGACATTCTCGGCATGTCGGCGCTGCTGACGACGACCATGCCCTACATGAAGGTCGTCATCGATGCCATGGTCGAGCGCGGCGTGCGCGACGACTACATCGTGCTGGTCGGCGGCGCCCCGGTCAACGAAGAGTTCAGCGTGGCCGTCGGGGCCGACGCGTACTGCCGTGACGCTGCCGTGGCCGCGGAGATGGCCAAGGAGATGGTGACCGCCCGCAAAGCCGCCGCCGGGATCACCCCGATGGCCATCGCCGCCGGATGACTGCACCCCCATGACCCGGCGCAGGGAGACCGGACCGCAGTTGACTGTGATCTGGTGGCACGACATACCCGGTCAAGTCGTGGCTCGCGATGGCGAGCGCAGGCACACTCATGCGCTGCCGATGCGGTTTGAGAAGGCCATCCATCGGGCTGCCGTCGGTCGAGGCCAAGCCGGTACGACCGCCTTCGTGGCGGGGTGGCGGCGGGTGAGCAGCGCCTGCTCCCCCGACCTGGAGGCCGAAGTGGCTGCCGCTACCGCTGACCTCGACCGCCGATTCGACGATGCCGCCCTCGAAGCCTTGATCGCAGATACCCGCAAAGCCCACCGCCCACCAGAAAGTGTTCTCCAGTGAACGAAACCATTCTCAGCTCGGCCACCCGCGAGGTCGTGATCGGTTACAACCGGCCCTTCGCGATCATCGGCGAGCGGATCAATCCCACCGGGCGTAAGGCGCTGGCCGAAGAGATGAAGGCCGGCGACTACAGCCGTGTGGAGTCTGATGCGTTGGCCCAGGTCGCGGCGGGCGCGTCGATTTTGGACGTCAACGCGGGCATTCCGCTGACCGACGAGCCAGCGATCCTGGCCGAAGCGATCCGCCGGGTGCAGGCTGTCGTCGACGTGCCGCTCTCGATCGATTCGTCGATTGTTGCCGCGCTCGAGGCAGGTTTGGCGGTCTATCAGGGCAAAGCCCTGGTGAACTCGGTCACCGGCGAGGACGACCGGCTCGAGTCGGTGCTGCCCCTGGTGGCTAAGCACGGCGCGGCCGTCGTAGCCATCACCAACGACGAAACCGGCATCAACGAAGACCCCAACGTGCGCTTCGAGATTGCCCGGATGATCGTGAACCGGGCCGCCGATCACGGCATCCCGGCCTGCGACATCGTGGTCGACCCGTTGGTCATGCCCATTGGGGCTATCGGCACGGCGGGGCGACAGGTGTTGGCGTTGGTGCACCGGTTGCAGTCCGAATTGGGCGTCAACACCACCTGTGGGGCCTCCAACATCAGCTTCGGGTTACCCAACCGGGCCACCATCAACGCCGGGTTCTTGGCCATGGCCGCCGGTGCCGGACTGACGTCGGCGATCACCAACCCGCTGGAGCCCGAGGTCCGCTCGATGCTGCGGGCCGCGGACGTGCTGACCGGCAACGACCCCAACTGCAGCACCTGGATTTCGGTCAACCGGCCGCCGGATTCGGAGGTTGAGGGTGCACCGCGACGGCGCACCAACCGACGGGCTGCCCGCGCGCCTAGCGGCGTCTAAGGCATCTTCGCCATGTCGGATGCGACGTCAGATTCACCGTCGGCGTCGGAATCGCACTCAGATTCGGCCGAGGTCTACTTTATGCCGTCGGGCCGCCGCGGCGTGGTGCCCACGGGGACGACGGTGTTGGAGGCCGCGCGCAGCTTGGGCGTCGACCTCGACTCGATCTGTGGCGGGGTCGGCATCTGCGGTCGGTGTCAGGTCGAGGTCGGGGCGCGGCCGGGGCTCGACGCCGACCCGACGCGACTAGCCGAGTTCACCCTGACTGAGACCACGTATGCAGGGCCGCGCAGTCTGCATACCGGCCGGCGGTTGGGTTGTGCGGCAGCGATTGCCCGCGACGTCGTCATCGACGTTCCGGAGACGTCCCAGGTGCATCGGCAGGTGGTGCGCAAAGACGCTGGGGCTCTCGATGTGGCCATCGACCCGGTAGTGCTGCTGCACTATGTGACCTTCGACGGCGCGACGATGGCCGACGCCACAGGTGCGGTCCAGCGGCTCACGGCCGCCCTCGATGAGCAGTGGGATCTGCGCGGGGTGCTCGTTGATCGGGCCATCATGCGCGCCTTGCAGCCGCTGACGGGCGAGTCGCCGAGCGCGCTGACCGTGGCGGTGCGGGGTGGGCGTGAGGTGGTGGGCGTGTGGCCCGGTCTGCGCGACCGCATCTACGGGGTGGCCTTCGACGTCGGCTCCACGACGCTGGCCGGGCACCTGTGCGACCTGCATACCGGCGAGGTGTTGGCCTCGACGGGTCGGATGAACCCGCAGATCGCGTTCGGCGAAGACCTGATGAGCCGGGTGTCCTACGTGATGATGAACCCCGGCGGCGAAAGCCGACTGACGGCTGCTGTGCGCGAGGCGCTGAGCGAGATGGTCGTCGCGCTGTGCGAGCAGGCATCCCTTCAGCCCGTCGACGTGCTGGACGTCTGCATCGTCGGCAACCCGATCATGCACCACCTCGTGCTCGGACTGGACCCCACTCCACTGGGGTCGGCGCCCTTTGCGCTGGCCACGACCGAGTCGGTCACGGTCCTTGCGAGCGAGCTTGAACTGCCTGTCCACCCTGGCGCTCGGGTCTACTTCCCGCCCTGCATCGCCGGGCACGTGGGGGCCGATGCGGCGGCTATGGTCCTGGCCGAGGCACCCCATCGGGTCGAGCCGCTGACGCTGTTGGTCGACGTCGGCACCAACGCCGAGATCGTGCTTGGCTACCGTAAGCGCCTGCTTGCTGCCTCCTCCCCTACCGGGCCGGCGTTTGAGGGAGCGCAGATTTCGAGTGGCCAGCGAGCGGCACCGGGAGCGATCGAACGGGTGCGTGTCGACCGAGAGACTCTTGAGCCGCGCATCCGGGTGATTGGTGCGGCTCGTTGGTCCGACCAACCCGGTTTTGCTCGATCAGTGCAGCGCACTGGCATTACAGGGATCTGCGGCTCCGGGATCATCGAAGCCATCGCCGAGCTGTTCCTCGCCGGGGTCATCGCCGCCGACGGCACCATCACCGCGCCTGCCTCTCCCCACGACCGCATCGTGGCGAACGGCCGCACGTTCTCCTATCGCCTCTGCCATGACCCCGTGGTGGAGGTCACCCAGGCCGACGTCCGCGCCGTCCAACTCGCCAAGGCCGCGCTGTATGCAGGCTGCCGGCTCCTGATGGATGAACTCGGCGTGGATTCGGTCGACCAGGTCCGCCTCACTGGGGCTTTTGGATCCCACATCGACCCGGTTTACGCCATGGTGTTGGGCCTCATCCCCGACTGCGACACCACGAACGTTCACTCCGTGGGCAATGCGGCCGGTCGGGGCTCGCTCATGGCTCTGCTCTCTAGAGCAGCGCGCGAAGACGTGGAGACCGTCGTGGCGAGGGTCGAGAAGGTCGAGACCGCCATCGAGCCCCGATTCCAGGAGCACTTCATCGCTGCAATGGGCTTCCCCCACACCACCGCGGCCTACCCGAACCTCGAAAAGGTCATGCCCCTACCGGCGCGCACCGAGACGAGCACCATCGGTCGGCGCACGTCCCGGCGACGCATAGCAAAAGCCCCGACCCCCACATAGGGGATCGGGGCTAGGCAGCACTGTCTTGGATCAGCGAGACGTCTGGATCAACGCTTGGAGTACTGAGGAGCCTTACGGGCCTTCTTCAGGCCGGCCTTCTTGCGCTCGGGGACGCGAGCGTCACGAGTCAGCAAGCCAGCAGCCTTCAGCGGCGGACGGTTCAGGTCTTCGTCGATGCCGTTCAAGGAACGAGCGACACCGAGTCGGACCGCGCCGGCCTGACCGGAGGGGCCACCACCGTGGACGCGGACGAGCACGTCATACGCTCCCACCAGGTCCAGGACGGTCAGCGGCTCGTTGACGATCTGCTGGTGCACCTTGTTGGGGAAGTACTGGGGCAGCGTGCGCCCGTTGATCTTCCACTCGCCGGTGCCGGGGACGATGCGCACGCGGGCAATAGCCTGCTTGCGGCGACCGGTTGCGGCACCCGGAGCAGTGGCTGAGCGACGCTCAGCGGACGCCGAAGTGGTGCTGGACTCGGAAGTGTATTCGGTGAGCTCGACCTCGTCGGCTTCGAATTCTGTGTCGTTGACGGTCATCAAAGTTCCTTACTGCGCGACCTGGGAGATCTCGTATGGGGCGGGCTGCTGAGCTGCGTGCGGGTGGGTAGCACCGGCATACACCTTCAGTTTGGTGAGCTGCTGACGGCCCAGCGAGTTCTTCGGGACCATGCCGCGAATGGCCTTCTCGACCGCACGCGTGGGGTGCTTGGCCAGCATTTCTTCGTAGCCCATCTCACGCAGACCGCCAGGGTAACCGGAGTGGTGATAGGACTTCTTGTTGGCCAACTTCGAGCCGGTCAATGCGACCTTCTCGGCGTTGATGATGATCACGAAGTCGCCGCCATCCATGTGCGGCGCATACGTGGGCTTGTGCTTGCCACGGAGGAGGATCGCGGTCTGCGACGCCAAGCGTCCCAGCACGATGTCCGTGGCGTCGATGACGTGCCATGAGCGAGTGATCTCGCTGGCCTTGGGTGAATAGGTTTTCACAGTGCAAACCTTTGTGAGTCGAACGGGGGGAACAGCTCTCAACACTACGGCTCCAACCCGCCGCTACCCAAACTCGGCATCACCGCAGGTCAACGGCACAATCCGGGGGTATGCGGGCAGCCCGGTCCCGCATCTATGCACAACTATTGTGCATAAAGACGTCCTTCGCTTACTGTCGGAAGCATGCCAACGCCCGACCAAGCCCCAACTGGCGCGGCCATGCGGGTGCTCGCTCACCCGCTGCGCTCCCGGTTGTTGGCGCAACTGCGCGTGCACGGCCCCGCGAGCGCGAGCGATTTGGCTCACGATCTCGCCACCAACAGCGGCGCGACGAGTTATCACCTACGCCAACTAGCCGAGGTCGGCCTCATCCACGACAGCGATCTCAGCAAGGGCCGCCGCCGGGTCTGGCAGGCCGCGGACAATTCGTCTGCCGATCTGGGGATCGATAGCGAGCAGGAAGTAGACGAGGACGAAAAATCGGTCGCCCAGTGGCTATCGCTGGACTACCTTGACCACTTCTCGGACCGGGCGAAGTCGTGGGTGGCCCAGCGTGACGAGTGGCCTGCAGCCTGGCATGTGGCAGGTCTCGAAGATCACCTCGTCCAAGTTAGCGGCGAGCAACTCACCGCCTTGCGCGCCGAACTCGTCGAAGTCCTGCAGCGCTATCGCCGCGTCGGCCAAGGCAACCCGGAGGCTAAACGCGTCGTCATCTATACCTGTGCAATACCGCTCGACGCACCTCCACGTACGGGCTAGCCCTTGGGGTCATCGAGACCACGAGGCGGGCACCCACGACCGGTGATCGCACTGCTCGCGCACCGCGGCCGCTCCGGCGGCACCACGGGCGGTCTCCCCAGCGAGGCACGCTCGAAGACCGCGACGGTGTAGGCAGGCACGGACGCCGAGGAGTGCGATGCATCCCATCGGGCGTCCTTGACTACCTCGTCAGCACCCCTGGCCTGAATGCTCGACAACGTCCATCGGTGAAGTTGTTGGCCAGGCACGGCCTGAGTGACCTCCTCACCTGAGGCGTTGAAGACGACCAACAGCCCAGCACGATCGGGGTCCACCGCCGTCCCCTGCGTGTCATCGATATGCATCACTATCACATCGGGCCGTCCGGACCACGTCCCCGAGACGGGGAACGTCACCTTCGCGTTGATCTGATCTGCGTCCCCTAGTCGAAAGAGCGGCGAAGAGTAGCGCAACCGCAGCAGGTCCAAGGTCATGTCCGACGACTGTTCAATGTCGGCTGGGGCAGGCTCCAAGGCTGGGTCGGCCAACTTCGGCTCCATGAACGGCCACTTGTCTTCGTTATCAGCCGCGGGCGGCAGGCCCCGGCCGAAGCCGTTATCGGTTTTAGTGAAGTCCAGGGAGTTGAACCAGTCGCCGCTGTCGTAGGAGTTGCGGTCCAGGCTCTTGCTGCGCAGCAGGTCCGAGCCTGCATGCCAGAAGGAAACCCCTTGGCCCAGCGTCACCGTGGCCATGGACAGCGCGTTGAGTCGCACTCGATCAGACATCGCCATATCCTGCGGCACTTTGAGCGTCAACGAGTCGAACAGCGTCTCATTGTCGTGAGCATCGACGTAATTGATGACGTGCCAGGGCTGGTCGGCATACCCCGCGGGTGAGCCGTTGTAGTCGACGTCCGCTCCGGTGACCTTTTTGGACGTCTCTGCGCTCCTCATCGAATAGTCACGCAGGTTGCCGATCAGACCCAGTTGGACGAGGTCCGTATCGTGCGGCTTTTCACCCCCGCTGCCGAATCCGGTCGTGCCCGGATCCTCGTCGAACGGTCCGCCACCGCGGACCGCGTCGCGCATGCGGTCATTGAACGTCCCGATGGTGGTGCCGTCCAACTGGCCTTGGGTGGCTTGTTCGAAGAGCGCATTGTCGGCCACTTCGCCGAAGTTCCATCCCTCGCCGTACAGCGTGACGGCACTTCCGTTGACCCCGTCACGCCGAAAAGTGAGCTCATCCAGACCTGCCCGAACGGCTTCCATGTTGGCCCGGCTGTGGTGGCCCATCAGGTCGAACCGGAATCCGTCGACCTTGTAGTCACGCGCCCACATGACCACCGAGTCGACCATCAGCTTCTGGGCGAGGGCGTGCTCGGTGGCGATGTTTTCGCAGCAGGTCGAGGTTTCGACCTCGCCGACGTCGTTGAGACGGTGGTAGTAGCCGGGCACCACCTTGTCGAGCACCGACTTCTCGTCTTGCCCGGAGGCAGCAGTGTGGTTGAAGACCTCGTCGAGCACGACTCGCAACCCAATGTCGTGCAGCCCGCCGACCATGGTGCGAAATTCGCCCACCCGAGCGCCACCGTCCGCTGTTGCCGCGCTGGAGGCGTAGGAGCCCTCGGGGGCGGAAAAGTGCCACGGGTCGTAACCCCAGTTGAATGCATCCTGACCGGCGACCGCGCCGACGCACTTCTGCTGCTCCGGCGAGTCGGGTGCCAGCGAAGTGAGGTCACAGTCCGGCTGGGCCTGCTTGGCGGGGTCCTCTTCGATGGAGGCGATGTCGAACGTCGGTAGCAGGTGCACCGTGTTGAGCCCGGCGTCAGCCAGTTCTTTGAGGTGTCGGCGTCCGTAGCCGTCTTCGGCGAAGGCGAGGTAGGAGCCACGCATTTCTTCGGGCACGTCGGGATCATTCAAGGAGAAATCACGCACGTGCAGCTCGTAGATACTCTGGTCCACTTCCTGATCCAACGTCGGCGCAGTCGCATCCTGCCAGAGCTCCGGTTGGTATGCCGGGTCGTTCATATCCACGATGACGGATTTAGTCGAATTGAGAGTCAGTGCCGTCGAGTAGGGGTCAGTCACGTAGTTGGTCTCGACCTTCCCGGTGGACGGCACGAAAACGGTGATCGCGTAGACGTACCGTTTGTTCTTCCAATCTTTGCTGCCCTTGGCCCGCCACGAGCCGTCGCTGCGTCGCTTCATCGGCTCGACGCTGGCGTACTCCACCGGTGCCTTGTCACTGGCGTCGGCATCCCAGAGCACGAGCTTCACGTCTTTGGCCGTCGGCGCCCACACCTGCAGCCGAGGTTTCTTGCCTTTCCAGGTCACGCCGAGGGGGGCGCTGGCGGCCTTGTCGGCATACAGCGCGTCGAGCACCCCAGGGATTTGCACCCCGGTGGCATCGGTCAACTGCCCGAGGTCATCGAACGTGGCAACCGCTAGTTGCCTCTTGACCAGATTCTTCGCCTGGCGTGCGCCTCGCTCGTTCAGGCGCAGCGCAAGATAACCCTCGACCTGGGGGTATGCCGCGAGGATCTCCTCAGGGATCCCTTCCGGATCGCGGGTCAAACGCACCGCATCACCGCCGGTCAGCGCTTGACTGTCCACGCCCAAGCCACCATCACTCGCTGAATACAACCGCCACGAGGACAACTCGGGGCGCTCGACCGCAGGCACCGCAATAAGGTCGGGGGCCAGCCACAGGGCTTTGGCAGCTTTGAGGTCTGGAGCCACTCCGGGCGTTGCCGTGCTCGTGCCGATCTCGTGGGTCACTGGGTCATAACTAATGGTGACCACGATGCCATCTGCGGGGACAGACAACGGAACGTTGGCGTCGGTGCCGTCTACTCCATAACTCTCGTCGAAACTCAGCCCGTGGGCGACCTTGAACTCATAGTTACCGGCCGGGATCTGCGTGGACGACCACGTGTAGGTGCCGTCTCCGTCCGGGTCCTGGAGCCACGGCCGCATGCACTCCGGCATCCACTCCTTCTCGCACCCGAGTTCGTCCTGGTAGCTCCCGGGCGCGGTGTAGACGGGGGATATGGCGTCATTGGTCGCCCAGTGTGTGGCGTGGTCGTAGTAGTAGTTCACGGGTCCGCCGGGGGCGGCGTAGGCGATATTGCCACCGTCCAAGACCGCGCCCGCGCCGTAGTTTTCGTCCCATGACTTGTTGATCGCTGCCTTGAAGGCGTAGTTGCCGGCCGGGATGTCTTTGGTCCCCTTCCAGATCATGTCGCCATCGTCGAGGCTCAGCTGCGCCTCGTCGCAGTCGGGCTGCCAATCCCCTGGGCAGCCCATTTCGGAGTTGTGGTCGCCGGGCACCGACACCGAGTCCGGTTGCTCGACCGGACCCACGGGACCCGTCGTGCCACCCCCGCTCGCGGCGGGCTCCCCCACGATTGCGTATGCCGAGTCGGCAGCCAGGTTGCCGTTGAGGTCTTTAAGGACCGTGCGGTACTCGAGCAGCGTGCCCTTGGCGATGTCCTTCACGTCATGGAAGACGCGGAAGGGAGCGTTGTCGTCGGTGCCGAGCGGCGTCCAGTCCTGTGTCCCCACGGGGCGGAACATGAACGACACCTGGGCGAAGGCGTTCTCGGGCACAGAGGCCCGAATCTCGGCTCGCCCACCCACGGCGTCTCCGGGCGCGGGGGACGTGAGATAGACCGCTGGCGCTTCATCCCGGGCTTTGACCTTGCCTTTGGCCCGATAGACCTCGACCGATAGCGAGTCGATCGTGACGCTGAGGTCGGCGTTGCGATCGCTCTTGAGAGTTTCATCGTCACCGTAGATTCCGGCGTACTGTGCCCGAGCCCGATACGTCGGAATCGACACCGTCCTCGGTTCGGTCGAGTTGTTGGTCACCACCACGTATTCGCGCCGTGTAGCCGGATCGATCCGGCTGAAAGCGAAGACACCATCGGAAGAGGAGGCGTAGCGCTGGATCTGGGCTCCGTTGACTAGCGCCGGGTGCTTCGCGCGCAGCGCGGCCAGATCGGCAATCTGTCGGTAGAGCGGATGCTCTGGGTTGTAGCGCTCTACGGCACCCGAGGGCCCGACGAGGACCGGCTCATCGGCATACTGCTGTGTTTGGGTGGCGAACATGTCTTGGCGAGCGTCCTTGTCCCCGCCGGCGCCCACAAAGCCCTGCTCGTCGCCGTAATAGACCACCGGTTGCCCGCGGGTCAGGAACATCAGCTCGTTGGTCAACTCGACCCGGTCGAGCAGATCGTCGCCCTCGAAGCCTTGGCCGGCGAGCATCATTGCCGCCCGCCCCATGTCGTGATTGCCGGTGAAGGTCGGCAGTTGATAGGCGTTTGAATCGGTATCGGTGTAGTAGTCGTCTTGGGCGTAGAAATCCCTCAGCGAGGCGGTCGGGTCACCTTTAGCGAAGTCGATGCTGCGGGCTTGGAAACCGAAGTCGATGACCGCTTGAATCTTCGCTTCCGTGGTGAAAGTCGATAGGTACGTCGGGTCGGCGTCGTAGACCTCGCCGAACATAAAGAAGTCTTCGTTCTTCTCACGCGCTGCTTCCAGCACAGCAGGGCTGAACTTCTGCCAAAACTCCGTATTGACGTGCTTGACGGTGTCAATCCGGAATCCGTCGATACCAAACTGCGCCCACGTCGAATAGATGTCGATCATGCCGTCGGTGACGTCGGCGCGCTCGGTCCACAGATCGTCCAGACCGACGAAGTCGCCGTACTCACTGGACTCACCGGCAAACGTCGAGTCACCGCGGTTGTGATAAAGCCTTGGGTCGTTGAGCCACGCGGGCACCTTGACGTCCTCGTCGGCTTCCGTGTTGAAGAACGGGGTGTAGGGGAAGGACGTAGCCGGATCGACGTTGGGGAAGTCGTCGGTCCCGGCGTACTCCTTATCGTCGAAGACCTCTCCCGCAGTGTCGGTGTAGGGCGAGGTCTCCTTGTCGATGTAGGAGTACTCACCCTCTTCATAGTCGATGACGTCGGCCGTGTGGTTGGTGATGATGTCGAAATAGACCTTCATCCCACGGGAGTGCGCCTCCGCGATGACCGCTTCCATCTCGTCGTTGGTGCCCAAGTGGGGATCGATCTGGGTGAAGTCGGTGATCCAATAGCCGTGATAACCAGCGCTGACGTTCTCCCCGGTGCCCTGCACGGGTCGGTTCTTAAAGGACGGGGTCAGCCAAATGGCAGTGGTGCCCAAACCTTGGATGTAGTCCATCTTGTCCAACACCCCGGCCAAATCACCGCCGTGGTAGAAGCCCTTGTCTTCGGGGTCGAACCCGGTGCTCAGCCGGTCTCCGGTCAATCCGCCCAGATCGTTGCTCGGGTCGCCATTAGCAAAACGATCAGCCATCACGAAGTAGAACTGCTCCCCGGTCACCGGCGGGCGCAAACTGCTGCCCGCGTATGCCGCATCATCGGCTGACACGGGTCCAGACAGCTCGGTGGGTGCCACGGCTACCTGCTGCGTGCCGGCGTTGAACGTGAACTCCAACGTCGCCGGCCCCTCGAGCACTAGCGGGAGATTGGCCTCGGGGTAGGACTCATCCCACGAGCCGTTCAGCGCCACCTTGTACTCGTAGGTGCCCGCAGGGACGTCGAACGACGACGCATACAGATCCGGTTGCCCGTCGAGGGGAGCGAGCGCGGTGCGCGCACATGATGGGTCCCAATCTTCCGCGCATCCGAGTTCGTCCTGCAGACTGCCGACCAGGGCAACGGTCGTGGCCACCGGCTCGACTTCAGCGGCTGAACCCACAATGGGGGTCAGCGTGGACATGGCCAGGGCAGCAGCCCCGGCGAGTGCAGGAAAACGTCGATACGCCATGGATGCTCCCGGTGTCGTGCACAGCCATAGCGCCCCGTTGCGCTAGATATTTGGACTGTAAGCCACCTCCGGGTGTGCCACAACAGATAGGACTTACGTCGTCAACTGTGCTTCAGACAGCGAACCGACGCAGGCCTAGCGTCCAGCCTGCCTTCGCTTATCGGCTCACCGCATACATCGCAGACGCCGTACGTACCAGCATCGAGTTTGGCGATCGCTCGCTCTACCTGATTCAAGCCTTGCCCGAGGCTGTCGTGTGCCGTCACCGCGCTGAGGCGATCGACTGCCATGGCCGTCCCGTCACCGACGCGTTTGCCGAAGCTGATACTGCCCTGGTCGGGATGGGGCCGAGTGAGCACGGCGCGTTGCTCGATGAGTTCATCTCGCTTGGCTTCTAGCCGTGCCCGCGCTACCTGCTCGTCCATCGACCGAGCATCTCAGGTTGCGCACGGCCTCGCCAGGTAGGGCATGTCACAGGCGCCAACTAACATTAGACCGCGCGACTCGCATGTCCATCGGAAGGACCCTTAGCGTGCCCATCATCGAAGCTCACGGCTTGACGAAGACCTATCCGTCGAAGTCCGGGACGGTCCACGCCCTCTCCGGGCTGGACCTCAGCGTGCCCGAGGGCACCGTCAAGGGACTCCTCGGCCCCAACGGCGCAGGTAAGACCACCACAATCAAAGTGCTCAACACGCTCATCCACCCAGACTCGGGCACCGCTACCGTCGACGGTATCGACGTGCTGTCCAACCCACAGGGCGTGCGCCGCATCATTGGGGCCTCCGGGCAGTACGCAGCCGTCGACGAGAACCTCACCGGTCTAGAAAACTTGGAAATGGTGGGGCGTCTCTACCACCTCGGCATTCGGCGATCTCGGCTGCGCGCCAAAGAACTCATCGAGGCGTTTGGCCTCACTGAAGCCGGTTCACGACCGGTCAAGGGCTTCTCCGGAGGTATGCGGCGCAGGATCGACCTAGCCGGGGCGCTGGTCAACAACCCTCGCATCCTGTTTTTGGATGAGCCGACCACCGGGTTGGACCCTCGCAGCCGGATCGGCCTCTGGGAGACGATCAACGATCTGGTCAAGGGCGGCACGACGGTGCTGCTGACCACGCAGTACCTCGAAGAAGCCGACTACCTGGCCGATCACATCTCGGTCATCGACTCCGGCCGAGTGATCGCCTCCGGCACCTCAGACGAGTTGAAGGCGCAGATAGGCGGCCACCGAGTGGTGGTGTCCCTGGTTCGCGACACCGACAGCGATGCGGCCCGAGCGGTCCTAGCCCAATACGGCACCGCCGACCCGACCGTCAGCGACGACCGTAGGCAGTTGGATGTGACGGTTGATGAGGGCCCCGTCGCCTTGCAGCGTGTGCTGGCCGATCTGGACAGCCACGGAATTGCTCTGCACGACGCGGGTATGCGGCGTCCCACCCTCGATGACGTGTTCCTGACCTTGACGGGCCACCGCGCCGAGGCCGAAAAAGACGATGAAGACAGCACAAGCTCGCACGATCAGGAGATTTCCGCATGAGCACCGTGATTTCACCACCCGCTAAGTCCTCGCACGAGCCCTACGCGCCTGAAGTCACCGGAGCGCTCGCGACCTGGTTCGCCGACGGCTGGACCGTGACGTGGCGCAACCTGAGCAAGATCAAGCGCAGCCCCGACATGTTGATCTTTGCCGTGCTGCAACCCGTGATGTTCGTCATTCTCTTTAGCCAGGTCTACGGCGGTGCCATCAGCATCCCAGGGACGGACTATACGAACTTCTTGATGGCAGGGATCTTCGCTCAGACCGTGGTCTTCGGTTCCACCTTCTCCGGTGCGGCAATGGCTCAAGACCTCAAAGAAGGTCTGATTGACCGCTTCCGCACCCTGCCGATGAATCCGTCAGCCGTGCTCATCGGGCGCACCAACTCCGACCTGTGCCTCAACGCCATCTCGATGGTCATCATGATCCTCACCGGCTTCGTCGTCGGATGGCGCTTCACTAACGGCGTCCCGTCATTCCTGGCCGGAGTGGCGCTGCTGCTGCTCTTCTCCTACGCCTTCAGTTGGGTGATGGCCTACCTTGGCATGGTCGTGAGGACCCCCGAGACGATCAACAACGCGTCGTTCATGATTCTCTTCCCCGTCACCTTCATCTCCAACGCGTTTGTGCCTGCCGAGAGCCTGCCGCGTCCGTTGGAGATCTTCGCGAACTTGAACCCGGTGTCCGCGCTAGTGCAGGCGGCCCGCGACCTTTTCGGAAACAGTCAAGACACCCTGATTCGCGACACCTTCGCCATCCAGCATCCGGTCATTACCGTGTTTATCGGTGTGGCCGCCCTGCTGGCGATTTTCGTGCCGTTGTGCATCCGACAGTTCGCCCGCACCAGCTCGCGCTAAGGCTCGGCTTCGTCAGGTTCCCACCGCGTCGAAGAACTCGTCGCGGCGGGCGCGGGCTTCTTCGGCGCGGGCGGCGACCTGATTGTCGTCGGGATAGACGATCTCTTCGAGGCATAATCCCAGAGCCGGCATGACGGTCACTCCGGAATGGCGCTGACGCCCGCGCAAGACCTCGACAGGCCAATCCATGCGCTCGCGCCCCGTTCCCACTGGAATGATCGCTCCGACCAGCGCGCGGACCATGCTGTGGCAGAAGGCATCAGCGATCAACGTGCCCACAATCGTTCCGTCGGGCTCGCGGACCCACGTGAACTGCTGCAGGGTCCGCACCGTGGTCGCGCCTTCGCGCCGACGGCAAAACGACGCAAAGTCATGGAAGCCCAGCACGGTGGCCGATGCTTCGTTCATAACGTCCACATCGAGCGTCTGCTTCAGCACTACGGTGTCGAAGCGGCGTAGCGGGTCGGCGGTGCTTGGACGGTCGCAGATGCGGTAGCTGTACCGGCGGTGCAGCGCGGAGAACCGAGCGTCGAAACCCGGTGGGGCCACACTCACCTTGCGGATCACGATGTCGTCGGGGAGCACTCCCGAGAGCCGAGCCCACGCCGACTCTTCAGGGCGCCGCGGCCGGTGCGCGGGCAGCGCCTCCCACCGGTCGCGGGCGACATCCAGGTGGGCCACTGAGCCCCGGGCGTGCACCCCGGCGTCGGTGCGCCCACCGACGGTCAGCGACGGTGGCTTGTCCCGAAGAATGACCCCCCAGGCGTGCTCAATCGTGGCTTGGACGGTCCGAAACCCAGGTTGAGTAGCCCACCCAAAGAACCTGGTGCCGTCATACGCAAGGTCCATCCGCACGCGGAGAGACGGTTCGACAGCAGGCACAACCCACTACCTTAAACGACCGCGGATAGGGCGGTGTGCACCAATCCTGCCCCTTCCCCTCAGCGAACGGTTGCGACAGGCTGAGGCAATGAAAGCAAAACTCGCCATGTTCACACTCGACTGCGACGACCCAGCCGCGCTCGCCAGCTTCTACTCCGACTTCCTCGGCATGGAGGTGGCTTACTCCAGTGACGACTACGCCATGCTCGTGGGCGACGGGCCAGCCTTAGGTTTTGGCCGCGTCGACGATTACCAACCACCAGCCTGGCCCAACGAACATGGCTCCAAGCAGTTCCACCTCGACCTTGCTGTCGAAGACCTTGACAAAGCCCAAAACGCCGCGGTCGAGCTTGGGGCAACGGTGGCCGACCCCCAACCGAGCGACACCTGGCGGGTGCTGATCGACCCGGCCGGCCACCCGTTCTGCCTGACGGACGCCGCCAACTGGGGCTGACAACCGCGGCCGGCAAGTGCGGCTGACAACTGAACGAGCCGCCTCACCCAGTGGGTGAGGCGGCTCGTTCAGTTCAGAATCGTGCAGCGCAGCGCGGAGCGGCTCAGACGTCTTCGGTCTGCTGCGCTTCGACTCCGCCAGCAGGCTCGAAGCCGGCTGCTGCGGCCGCCTCAACACTGCGGAACCAGACCTCAGCCTCGGTCTGGTCAAACCACTGCGAGCCCGCGACGTGATACTTCATCGAGTTCTCGTTGCCCTTGACGCTGAATCCCTCAGGAGCTGAACCATCGGCGCTGGGGGCAGCCGAATCGGCCCCGTGGGGGTTCGCCTCTGCAGCACTCTCCGCAGAGTTATCAGCATCGTCCGTCTTGGTGTTCGCGGCTTCGGTGGTGTCTTCAGTCACGACCTCGTTGATCTCGACGACCTCGGCGGGTGCGGCAACCTCGACACCAGCCTCTTCGGCGGCGTCAGCCTGCTCGATTTCGACCTCAGTGGCGTCGGCTTCGGCTGGCGAGGTTGCCACTGCCTCGCTCATGGCCGCGTCGCGGTCACGGGCTGAGCGCTTGGTAGCGCCCTCGGCCTGCTCGACAACCTTCTTTTTGGCCAACGGCTCGCGGACGAGCTCAATCACAGCCATCGGAGCGTTGTCGCCCTTGCGAGGCGCAATCTTCGTGATCCGGGTGTAACCGCCAGCGCGCTCAGCCATGTCGGGCGCGATTTCGGTGAACAAACGGTGCACGACGGTCTTGTTGCCGATGGTGGTCATGACGCGACGACGTGCGTGAAGGTCACCACGCTTGGCGAACGTGACGAGACGCTCAGCCATCGGACGCATCCGACGGGCCTTCGCCTCGGTGGTGGTGATGCGATCGTGCTCAAACAGGGCAGTCGCCAGGTTGGCCAGGATCAGACGCTCGTGCGCCGGACCGCCACCAAGACGCGGACCCTTCTTTGGGGTAGGCATGCTAAATCTCCTTCAGCAAAACTGTTCAGTACTGCTCGTCTTCAGCGAAACTCGCGTCGGCGTCGTCTTCCAACGAGTCGTCCTCTGAGTAGTCCGCTGTACTGGGGTCAAATCCGGGGGGGCTGTCCTTGAGCGCGAGGCTCAT
>JAABUN010000489.1_pt1 | contig 102523 bp, 85 predicted proteins | sample 5559311 | NCBI WGS metagenome assembly JAABUN01 (sample SAMN10711877, study PRJNA513370) | rock metagenome | isolation source: Antarctica rocks | place: Antarctica: Victoria Land, Siegfried Peak sud | reverse complement strand
TTAATAATTTATTATAGATTAAAGGTAAGATTCTCCTAATTATAATTATTATTCTAGTTATCTAATATTCTTAAAGGATTACTACTAGAATTTATATTAAAGTAGTAGTAAAGTATTATAATATATAGCTTACTACGCGTACTATTATTTATACTAATAATAATAGTAAGGACTTAGTATAAGAAGATATTAATAATAAAGAGGCTAAGTTAGGTAATTTATATATAGCTAACTCCCTCTTTAAATAATATATTAATTATATAGATCTAATTTTCTAAGCTACGCGTAAGCGGGACGCGCTTTATAATTAGAAGAGATATAATTTTACTTAGTATTAACCTATAAATTAATAGATCTTATAAAAGTCTAGCTAATTATAATAGGAATATATAATAAACTTTAAAATAAGTTTATTTATTTATACTTAGCTAATCTAGCGTAAGTTAATATATAGCTTATTATATAAGTTAGATTACCTAGATTAATATTTAAACTTAGGATATTACTCTAACTATTATATTAGTAGCTTATATCTACTATTTATTAAGGTATATTAGTTTTATAATTCTAGTTATTATTCTACTTATCTCTATATATATTACTAACCTAGGTAGAATAGTTAGATTTATAATAAGCCCCTCCCTCTATTATATATATACTTTAGTTATAAAGAAAAGGCCGTTTAATATAATATAGCTAGCTATCTTTAAGACTAGTATTTTAGTATTATAAATAATACGCGCTTAGTTAATCTCCCTAGACCTACTTTATAATAGCCTAATAATTATAATTTAGTAGCTAATAGTTTTAAGCTTAATATAGATATAGCTAATATTATATAAGTATATCTTCTAATTATTTAGAGTTTAAAATAGGTACCTTAGGAGCTTAGCTACCTTACGCCTTCTATTAATAGATTATACCTCCTATTATAAGATATAGCCTATTTCCCTATATAAATAGCTATAATTTATAGATATAATAAATTAAAGATTCTCCTTATATTATACTTTTAATTAATAGTTTATTACTATAATTTAGTAATAGGATTTATTTTTAACCTTTTCTAAGTTAGTCTTTATACTAATAATAGACCTCTAAGTACTAAATCTAGTTATACTCTTATATCCCTTTATTTTTTTTCCTATAATATATTCTTTAAGATCTATCTTCTTCTCTTTAATATATTCTTTAAGGTCCTTATAATTAGTCTTCTTATTATTATTATCAATAATTATAGATAAGTTTTATACTTATAGTTTTTAGATTTATAGTTATTATTCTAATTATTAGTAGTACTTAAAATAATAAAAGGTAATTATAATATAATATAGGTACTATTTAAGGAACTTATACTTTATACTATCTAAAGACTTATATTATTTTATAGCTTTCTAAATAAGTCTATATCCTTTACTTATATAGTAACTCTCTTTATATAGAATATATATAATTAGGCTATTAATAATTTATTAATATCTATTATATTAAGAGTTTATAATATAATATAAAATACTATTAAGATTATTAATAACCTTAGCCTTTATAACTTTTTAAAGTATACTTAAAGTAGAGGCTTATATTTATATTAAATATATAGCCTTCTATAAAAGGTTTATAATAACTTCTCTTACTAGATAATTAAATAATAAACGCGGTATTACTAGGTCTATTATTTTTTATAGATATTAAATTTCTATTAATACCTATATTATAATATTATATTAGTTATAATTAACCCTATTTATATTCCTAATATATATCTAGGTTTCTATTATTATATTATAATTAGCTATCTCCTTTACTTCCCCCTTACCCTTCTTTTAATAGCTTTCTTACTACCTACTATCTTTTAAGTTTACTAATATTTTAATAGGGTTCGCCTATTTAATAGTAGATTAGGTAAATTATTTAGTAGATATTTAGTATTAGAGATTATACTATTAAGTTTTATAAATATATTACTAGTAAATACTTAATTAAAAATAATAGTATAACTATTAATAGAAAATATAGGGAATATATTATATACTAAATATAAAGGAGAGAAAGAGTATAAGGGATTTTAAGAGATTAATATTAGCTATAAAATATACTAAAAACTTAGTCTACCTATTAATCTAGGAGCGGGGACTATAGTATTTAACTAGCTAGGGTAATAACTAGAATTATAACTAGAAAGGTTAAAGCGTAGCTAATTATACTACTTTTAAGCCTCTAATTAAATTATACTTTACTATTACTAAGACTAGTAGTAAAATAGTAGATATAAATACTACGGCGTAATAAGAGCTTTTAAATCTTAACCTAAATTCTTAAACCTAATAGTATACTAAAAATATTAGCTTTACTATATTATCCTTCTCTCTAAATAGTAATACTCTACCCTCTCTTATAATTAAGACTTTTATAAATACTTTAACTACTAATCTAATAGCTAAGGGTAAAAATAAACCCTACTATATCTTTTAATATAAGTAGAAGGATAAGTAGCTAGATTAATAGGTAAAGATAGTATAAGCTATTAAGAATAAATTAAAATCTAGTTATAATTACTATAATATCTATTAGGGTTTAATAAAGAAGTTTAAGAGATAGGAATATTTTTATAAATATACCCTTATCTTTAATAGAGCTTTATAGCTTTTATACTACTATTATTATAAGATTATTATTTACCCCTTTATAGGCTATAGTATTAATTATATAAGTATCTACCTATTATTTAAAGGATATATTAAGAAATTAGGTCTTAGTACTTTATAATAAATATTAATTATTAATAGTTACTAAGATAAGGTATATTAATATTATATTTTCTTAGGCTTTAATAAGTACAATAATAACTAGAACTAATATACTACTATCTACCCTAGAGGAATAAGGGTAAGGATATAAGATTAGTATTAGGTAGGCGGAAACTTATATATAAAGACTTCCCTAAGTAATTTTAATATTAAATTATAGTTATAGGTATACTATTTAGTATTATTAATAACCCTAAGATATTATAACTCTTCTACTACCTTAATCCTACTCTTTAAATAAACTTAATATTTATAATTAAGAACTACCTAATAATAAAGGTTAAAGAGATTAAATAGGGTCTTTTATTAAACTTACCTATTAATAGTACTAAAGTCTCCCTATTACTTAATTATTAGTTAGCCTCTAATTATTAATTATATATAATAATTATAACTTTCTTTATTAATAAGGATTAGATATAATATAAGAAACTTATAAGCTTTAAGTATCTTAAAGGTTAATATAATAGCCTATAACTTATAATAGTTATAAATCTAATTATTAGGTAGTATAAGATTAAAGATTAACTTCTTACCCTTACTACTAATAATACGAGTAATAATACTTTATTATATAATAGACTTATTAACTCCCTTCCTAGAAGCCCTTTTAATAATTTTATTGATTAAGGAGAAGATAATCCTAAGTATTCTCTAATATATATTCTATATATAATATATATTATCTAATTAATATTAAAAGAGCTACTTAGAAAAGTTTATATTAATCTAATTAATAAAGAATTTTAAAGGAATTAGGTTAATAATAATAAGTAGTAAGAAGTTTAAATAGTAAAGAAGAGTCTATTAATAACCCTATCTAAGGTAAGATCTTTTTAGTTATTATTCTAGTTATCTTCTAACTAATTAATTAAAGGTATAAAAGACCGTAGTCTTTATTAATATAAATAGTTAATAAAAGGAGCTCTTTTTTAATATATAAAAAGAGTAGCTATAAAAGGATAGTATAATAATAGTCCTAGATAATAGTATACCTACTATTAAAGAGAGGTATAAGTAGAGACACCCTCTTAAGCTTTTTTAGGATATTAAAACGCGCTAGGACTTAACTTTTTATATATTAAAATAAGTATATCTACTTTATAAAGATTTAAAATACTACTTTAATAAGAAATTAAGAGGCTTCCTTAAGCTTATTAATAATAAGTAGTTATAAGTTAAATACCTAATATAACTTACTAGGCCTTTTTACATATTTATATTATTAATAAGTAGAGGGAAGGAGGTTATAATATATAATATTTTTACTATTTATAATAAGCTTTTTAATTATATAGAAATAGAATTAAAGCGCCTAAGGTATAAGTAGGTTTTATAAAAAGTTAAGCTTCTTAGGGCCCTTAAAGTGGCTTATTAGAAGCTTTCTATATATTATAATTAGATATAATTAGGTTTAAGATTTCTTTATAATTAAGTAGCCCTTCTTTATCTAAGTTATAAAGATATAATATTTAAGAGTAGGAATTAGGTTATTAAAACTAATTGATAGTTATAAGTAGAAGTCTATTAATAAGTACTTAGAAGAACCTTTTAGAACTACTAAAATTATAAAGTAAATAGCTAAGATTAGAGGGTTATACTAGTAAGGGGTTATACTAGTTTTAGCCTTAATAATCCCTTAAAAGCTCTATTAAAGGATTTAAATAATATTATAAAGGATTAGCTATAATAGTATAAGGCTTATAATAAGGTTTCTAATTATTATTATTATTATTATTACTAATTTTTTAATATTCTTATAACTCCTTTTACTTATCTAAAATAAAGGTCTATTCTTAAGTAGTAGAAGGCTTTAAAGCCTTAATATCTATTAATTACCTATATAACGCGTAATATCCTTACTATTATAATAGGGGCTATTATATATAAGTAATACTTCTCTATAATAAAGAGGTATTATATAAGCGATATATATTATATACCTCCTACTTTCTATACCTTAATAATAGTCCTTTATACTAAAAATTAGTAGAATCTATTTAAATAGGTAGGACTTAATCTAGAAGCCGACTTTAATATATCTAATTAGGTAAAAAGGGCTAATAGTATTCTACGTAATATATAGGTAGAAGAAGGTTATCTTAATAGTAGTTATATTAGTAATAGAGATAAGGATAATAAGGGTAATCTAGTAAGTAGGTTATAAGCCCTTTTTATATATCTTAGAAAATAGTATTAATACTTACTCTTATAACTAAGAGGGCGAGTTTATAATTAGCGAGAGTCTACTAGTAATAATATAAGGATATTAAAAAGGCGGAGGTAGGACTAATAATTACTATCTACTAAGGTTTAAGTAATACTATCTAGTAGAACTAGCCTATTATTACTCTCTATAATTACTATAAAGTAGAATAGGAGGGATAAGTAATAATAGTAAGGGATAGTAAGGTCTAAGAATAGACTAAGTTTATTTAATTAATAATAGAAGTTCTTATTAACTAGAATTATATATTAACTTTAGAAAAAGTTTATAATTATTATTCTAGTTATTATATTTACTTAACGTAACCTTTTATACTCCTCTTTATAGATACTAAGCTCCTCTTAGTAATTATAGGATATCCTATAAATATCCTATCTTATAAAGAGGTCTTATAAATAACCTATCCTACTAAAAATCCTATCCTATCCCTATCTTATATCGTTATAAAGATATGGGATTAAGACCTAATTTACCTATCCTATCCTACGGTCCTATACTATCCCACGTAGGATATCCCGTAGGATATCCTATATCTTTCCGGCCCGTAGATATTAGAGGTAATTTACTAGTACTAGAGTAGAGGTCTATACTAGGGGTAAGAGAAGGTCTAGTAGTAATATTAAGGGGATATAATAGGGGCTAGGGCCTTCTTACCTTACTAGTATAATAATAATATACTTTATAACTTAAGTAGCCTACTCCCTAGCCTAAGTTATCTACCCTTATACTAGTATTACCCTTAGTTAAGGTAACTACTAGGCTTATAATAGTAGGACGTAGACTATCCCCTATATTATAAGTAAGGAACTAAGTAGGATACGAGGGTATATATAATATTAACGCGTAGTAGCTAGATATAAGAGAAAGTGTATATATTTAATAAGGGGCTTAATAATAGTATCTCTATTTAAGATTATACCTAGGGGATATTACTATTACTAGATATTAATTAATTAGATTATATATTAGTATAAGGGTACTACGTAATAATATAGCTATTAAGTACTATAAACGGTGCGTGTACGTATATATATAGAACTCTCTATTCTTATTAATAGTAAGACTAATCGCTACCCTTCCCTTTAGGGGAAATTCCCTCCTATATATATTATAGGTAAAGGGGTAGCGTAGTACTATTATATACTATAAATACTACATTAATAATAGTACTATATTCCTAACTAATCCTTATAATTATCTCCCTATTTAGGCTCTTAGGCTTTAAGAGTATAAAAGGTTATAATTTATAAAAGATACTCCCTTAGTAATAGAATATACCTCTAATAAGAGCGTAATAATATAATTAATTATAAGGCCCTCTAAGCTAAGCCTTAAGGAATCTATAGTTTTATTAAATTATAATAATTATAAATACTACTCTTATATATAATCTTTATATTATAACATATTCCTATTATACTTCCTATTATCCTTTATTAATTTATTATAAAAGTAGCTAGAAGTCTTAGTATTTTAAAGTAAATAAGAAGTTATTATTATTAAGGGTTTACTAAGTACTTAAGGCGTACCTTCTTTATATAACTTTAATATTATTCTTTTAATTATAATATCTTTATTTTTTATTAATTATACTAAGTCCTTTTTAAGTCTTATTTATATTATTACCCCCTTTATACCTTATTATACCTCCTTATACTTCTAGTAGTTATTTTATAAGTAATCCTTAGTAATAAACTTACCCTTATTACTAATTAAAAGAAGACTACTACTACCCCTTCTATTTATAATAGTATATAACCTCTCCTACTAAGCTACTCCTAGCCTATTCTTATATTATCTTATATAATATACCTTTATTATATTATATTCTAATCTAAAGAGTTATAAGTCTAATATTTTTTAGTTAAGGCTTTACTTATCCCTTTAATAGTATAACTTATATACGCGCCTCCCCTAGCTCTACTAAATATAATTATTATAAAGATCTTAATATTAAATATTAATAGGAGATTTTTACTTATACTTACTACGCTTATACGCGCCTTCTTTAATTTTTAGATATTATAACTACTTTAAATACCGGCTCTAACCTCCCTTAACTTACTAGATTTTAGTAAACCTTTAATAGGCTTATTTAATAGTATTATTATTACCTTTATTATACCTCCTTTACCCCCGCTACTATTATAACTCCTATTAGGGTTAATCTAGCTATTATTATCTATATTATAAATACCTTAAAGGATATTCTTAATATCCTTTATTAGTATATATATATTACTCTATCTCCCCTTTTAAAGTACTTTTAAAGCCTTACTAATATATTATAAGAGCGCCTCCCTCCTATTATAAAGGATAAAGAAGAAGATAATAAGGAGGATACTCCTATTACTAGTAGTAGTAATAATAATAGGCCTAATACTACTACTAGTATAATATAACAGCCCTCTCTTATAACGCCCTTAGTAGTCTAGTTATATTAGGTATCTTTTCTTTTTTATTTATAATAATAGAAATTATTTCCCCTCCTATATAATATAAACTTTATACCTTAGGGTAATCCTACTTAAATCTTTCTAATATATCTAGCGTATTAACTAAGTCCTATTTATATAACTATTAATTATAATTATAAGACTAACCCTTCTACTTTATTATATACTAAGGTTTATTATAAGAGATTTTATAATTAAGAATAGCTTTAACTTCCTATTTATCTTTATTATTTATAAGCTCTACTTATATAATTTTTATAATACTCTTACTATTACCCTAATATAGCTTTATAAGTAAGACGTAAAAGATATTATATATATAAAAGGTATTAGGTAGTTATAACTTATATACCTAACTACTAATATAATTAAGGACCTTAAAAGGCCCTAGATAATATTATAATAATTTCTTAGTTACTTATACTAATTTAATATACTTTATATTTAATAAGATATAATTACCTATATTATATTATCTTTACTTTTATTATTTATTTATATATTCTACTTATATAGCTTATATTTAATATAAGTACTACTCTAAACCTTCCTTTTATTTCTAAAGTAATTTAACCCTTTCTTATACTAATAAGACTTCTCTTAATAGTAGCTCTAAAAGCTTTATATCTAGCTTAGGTAAGTAGTTATAAAGCGCTTTATATAAAGGTAACCTAGTACTAGTATACTTTATATAATTATATATAAACTCTACTAGATAAAGTAACTCTACCTAGTTATTTTATCTCTAAGTAGAATAGTAGTATAAATACTACTTAAGCGTACTATTCTATCTCTCTATTTAACTATCTATTTAAGGGTAGAAAGTAGTATTAAGCTTTCTTTTTATATTAGTATAATAATATATAACTACCTAGAAGCTACTTATAAATACTATCCCTTAATTACTAATAATACCTTCTAGCTAATTAAACCTTAAAAAGATTTTATAATATAATAGGTTAGTAATATTAATAGTATTAACTATCTTTATAATAGGTAAATACCTAGCTACCTTAATATAATAGTTTATAACTATTAAGATTATATTATAAATACCGCCCTTCTATTTACTTAAAGGAAGATTTATAATAAAATCTATTATAATTTCCTTAAAAGGTCTTATAAGTATTAGTAATAGTAATAGTATACTATAAATAGTATATCTATATAGCTTTATTAATTAGTAGGTTAAGTATTCTTATATATAATTATAAATATCTTATCCTATTAATTTCTAATAGAACTTCTACTTAATAAGCTCCTACATATACTTTTATAAGTAGTAGCTAGTATAAGGGTTATTATAATAAAGCTTTAAGATTTCTTATCTAATTACTTTATTATTAAGTATAAAAACTACGCCACCCTTATAAAGGACCCCTATCTTATCTATTAATAAAGATATATTAACGGCCTTTTTATAGCCCTAAAACTCTAATAATTATTTCTTATTATAAATATCCTTATCTCCCTCTTAAAGATATTAGAGTATCTTTAATATTAAGTTATTATATTTATTTTATACGCGTTCTATTATTAACGCGATTATAATATACCTTCTAAGTACTATTTAATTAATATTAAACTATCTTATAATAGGGTTTAAGCTATTACTTATACTACTTTATACCTTTAAGAGCGCGTTACTCTCCTCTATTTTTAGGATATAAGGCTTTTTAAGCCCTATCTCTAACCTTTTATATTATTTATAATTATAAGCCTTATTATCTTATAAACCTTTATAAATATTATATATATAATACTTATTAAAAGGAATATACCTAATATTCTTTAACTTATTTTATAATATTAATAGATAAGTATCTTCTTTATCTATTATTAATATATAGTCTAGTTACCTTAATAGGGTATTAGCTAGGTTCTTAGTACTTATATAATAGTATATCTTAAAGTTATATATTATAAGCTTTATTACTTAATATACTTATCTCTTTATTAATAATAATATTATCTAGAAATACCTTAAGTTATTATAATTAGTAATTATTATAATTAAATATAAGCTACCTTCTAAGAAGTACCTTTATATCTAGAACGCCTTAATTATTATAAGTAGTTCCTAGTTATAAGTCTTATATCTAGTTTCTACTAAATATAACTTATAAGAGTAGAAGGTAATAGGATACTATTCTACTTCCGCCCCTTTAATATTAATTAAGAACTTTTATAATAAAATAGTTATAATAGCTAAAATTAAAGTATTAATCTCTAGTTAGATTTCTCTTATAAGGTTAAAATATATAAGTAATAGCGCCTCTTAAAAGAGTTACTTTAACTACTTAAACGCCGCTCTTATAATATTACTTAATATTAACTTTCTATTTTTAATATATAGATAATTATTTTTTAAATAGTCTATTAACGCCGCGGTTATAAAGGAATAGTACTTAATAAAATAATAGTAGAAATTAGTAAACCTTAAAAAGATTTAAATATCCTTAATACTTCTAGGTTCTAGCTATTCTATTATAATATCTACTTTATATAAATCTATATATATACTATTATAACTAATAATAAAGCTAAGGAATTCTACTTCTATTATTATAAATTTATATTTCTTTAAGCTAATATAAAGTTTAAATTTATAAAGATATTATAATACTACCTTTATAACTCTAATATAAGACTTTTTATCCTAGGAGTAGATAAGAATATTATCTAGATAAATAATATATATAATATTAAGTAGTCCTACTAGGGCTTTATTAATATATACTTAAAATAAGGTAGGTATATTAATAAGTTTAAAAGGTATAATTATATATTTAAAATAGCTATACCTTATATAGAATATAATCTTTTATTTATTACCCTTTCTTATTTATAAGTAATAATATATATTCTTAAGATCTAACTTAGTTAAGTACTTAATACTAACTAATCTTATTAATATTTTATTAATTAATAGAAGTAGATAGTAATTTTAATTATAATCTTATTAAGCGCCTTATAATTAATATATAAGTATAATATTCTATCCTTTTTTAGTATAAAAAGAATTAATATACTTATTAAACTTATAAAATAATAAATCTATCCCTTTTTTAAAGCCTACTTAAAATACTCCCTTAATATATATAACTCTTTCTCTAATAAGTTATAAAGTAGGTTAAAGGGAGATTCTTTATTCTCCTTTATATTAATCGTGTAATTATAATATATATAGTTTAATAGTACCCTAATATTCTTAGTTAAGAAGATATCTTAGAATTCCTAAAATTTTAAAGGGAGCTTAACTTTAAGTAGTAGGCTTTTATTACCTACTCCTAAGTATATTATAATAAATATAATACTATTAAGCTACTCCTTTAAAGCTTTAATAATATTAAAGTACTCCTTAATATTACTTTTCTTAATAGGGAATTACTAGTTCTACGTAGGTTAATCTACTTAGGGATTTTATTCTTTTAACTATAAATACTTAAGGTAGAAGTTATAGTTAAGGTTTACTATTATATAAAAGGCGCCCTTATAATATTATATAATATTATTAAAATTAATAAGTTTAATTTCTCTTATATAAGAACCTAGTAATAATAATAGGTTCCTAACTTTATTATATAAGGTATTATTAGAGCTTAAGTTTATTTCTTAATCCTACTCCTTTATTAAGTATATATTAATATAATTAATATCTACTCTAGAGTTAATTAATATAATAAATTCTCTTTATAAGCTCTTAAGCTCTATTTATATTATAATAATAAGTTATTATATCTACTTCTTCCCTTATATTATAATAGTAGATATAATTATAATACTTAGGGGTTTTTTAAATTTAAGCCTCTCTTAGCTAGCTTATTACTAGATATCTTATTAATTATAAGCTTATTAGTTATAATACTTATAACTATTAATTTTATACTCTAGTAATCCTTAATTATATATCCCTTCTTTTAATAATTATAATACTTAATAATAGAGAGGTTAGGCTTAGGCCTTTAAGGAAGGTATAATAATATCCTAATACTACCCCGCCCTTCTTACTTTATATATAAGCTATTATCTCTTTACCCTTAGAAATTTCCCCTTCCTCTTTAAGGATATTAACCCCTAGTAGGAGTATTATCCCTTTAGTCTTTATATATAAATAGTATTATATAAGGCTCTAGTTAGGTTACTAACGCGATAAGAGTATCCCTTATCTTTAAGATATTAAATTATATTATAAGTTAATTATAAAGATCTTTATATAACTTATTTAAAAGGTTATTATAAAGTATATACTCTATTAATAGCTTAAATTATCTTTCTAACTTAATAAGGTAATTTATAAAGTTTATAATATTTTAATATTCCTTTTACTTAGCTTCTAAGTAGCGCTTATTAATTATTAGATATTAATTTTAAAGATCTTCTATTTAATCTATTAAAAAATTATTAAAGTATTCCTAGGACTATTTATCCTTTAATATATCCTTTATATACTTATATTATATAGCCTTAGGGTCTAGGGCTATATATTATAACGCGTATTAGATTTTTATAAAGTTATTAGAAAAATAGGCTATATTCATTTTAATTATATTAACTATATTATTAAACTATTCTTAATATTCTTATATTAACTTCCTATTATATATATATAAGTCTTATAATCTAAGAATATAAGTTTTATATTAAGGACGCTTTAATTCTAATTCTTCTATTAATAATAGGTAATATTAATAACCCGCTTAAGCGGTATTATTAGTATATATTTCCTACTCTAACTCTTATAAATATTATTATAAATCTTATATCTACTACCTCTTAAAGACTTCTTCTTTAAGTTCTTATATCCTTTATAATAGTACTTCTTAGGTTTTAGGTAGTAGGGACTAGGTTTATACGCCTAGTAGCTACCCCTAGATAGTTAATTATAATTATAATATATCTATTATTAATTTATTAATTAATTCTTAAGACTTACTTTCTTTATAAGCTTAATCCCTTATATTTAGGCGGGTTATCTACGCTAGTTAATTAACCTTTTTACCTTATACTTATAATAACCCTTCTCTACTTATCTTATTAATAGTCGGGCTACTACCCTTAAATAGGGTAGAGTAATTAAAATATAAGGGTACTATATAATAACGTGGCTATTAAGTACTATAAATAGTACGTATATATATATATATATAGAACTCTCTATTCTTATTAATAGTAAGACTAATTACTACCCTTCCCTTTAGGGGGAATTCCCTCCTCTATATACTATAGGTAAAGGGGTAGCGTAGTACTACTACGTATTATAGACGCCACGTCGATAGTAGTACCGTATTCCTAACTAGTCCTTACAATTAGCTAGAAAAGAATTAATTATAAAGATTATAATAATAGGCTATTTTAAGTCTATTAGATTTTATAAATAATTAATCCGGTCTAAAGAAAATTATATTAGAGATATTACTAAAGTTTTAGTAGTAGGATCTCCGCTTTACGTTATTATAGTAATATAGAGCTAACCTAATACAGGGGGTTATAATTATAAGTAGTTAGGGGGTATAATTATAGGTAAAGGGGGTGTAACCGTAATACCTCCCAAGATCTATCACTAAGTTAGATAGGGGGCAACCCGATCTAAATACCTACTCAAGTCGGGATAAAAACCCCTGTACACTAGCGACTTGGTATAGAGCGCCCATAAATTCTATGGAATTATCTACAATTTCATCTTAACAACTTGATAGTTAGCTGATGCCATGTAGAACAGCCTGGAGCATACTCTCATAGGAACGTGAATAGTAGGTGACGACATACTAGTAGCTAACGAAGTAGTGGTGAATTGTTGATAATTTTGGTGGGGAGTCTCTGCCAAGTCGCTAGTATACAGTGGTTTTTGTCCCCGACTTGCTACTGTATTAGTATTCTAGCGGCAGAATCACCTTAAAAGCTTGGCGTTGGCGGGTACCGGTCCCATAGACTAAGGTACCTTAGTACTGTACCTAAGAGCATGAAACCGCTAGTAATCAACCATTACTTTCACCTAGTCAACGCCATATCCAACCAACTTCAGACATACCTTATCCCATCTCGCGGGTGGCACAAGAATCCGTCCTCTCAGCCTTCGGTGATAGATCCTCTGGGAGCTAGCCTTGAGAAGTGGGCAGCGGATCCGTATACGCTCCCTACTCCTGCGCGTACAGCCCCGGCTATACTACCTCCACTTATTATCTATATACTAAGCCCTACCGTCGTATCCTACACAGTATCACCTGAAGGTACTGTAGTATACTTTCGTCACCCCTCGCTAAAGATACGCCTACGACCGAAATCAGATCTTAATCAAGCGTATCAAAAGAGCGAGAGTCCCTTCGGAAAAAACGAGGATCCTGTTTAGAAGCGACGGGCTCTGTAGGCAGCAAGATCCCTATCAGCCATTGTTGGCGGGGTGGGCGCCTGAGAGCTTAGCGGTGTAAACGCAGGATTGTGGAGGATCCGGTTGCCTAGAGGTGAGCGTTAAGATCAGGACAGTATACTTCTTCGGAAACAGTAAGTGGCTTCCAACAGGCCCGAAGGAGCTCGACGGCCTCAGCCCTGGAAGCAGAATCTTTCCATACGAGTAAGAGGAATTGTTACTTCATATCTAGTACTAGCACGGCATCTAAGGAAGTCATATTCATCTACCTATGAAGTAACGCCAGGACGAAGATGAGACAGCAATCACAGTATTGATTTGAATCGGACGCGCATGGCCGGCCAATGCCAAGCTTTGAGATGATTTTGCAGATGCGAAATAGATCAACAGCCAGCAAACATCAAGAATCTTTTCTTGGACGTCAGTGCCCTCTCCTTACAGATCATCGCAACTGCGTACTATTTGGTGTGCTGCGGAGTGGCATGGAGAAAGGTAAAGCCAGATAATCCCTACCCTAGATGCTAATCCTTTATCCGTTGATCGATGGATCGTGTCGTTGTATTGCTGGACTCGAAACGTCTAGAGCAGAGGCGGAGTGATATTCTGACTGAGATGGGACTTTCCATGGTATGGCAGACTTGAATGCTGTAACATCTTTGTCGAAGGATTCAACTGACCATGAGCCATCCTCCGCGACGCTGCGAAAATGACCTTCACGTAGTTTCACCTCTATTGGATACCACGGCGTTTGAATAACTGGTTCGGCTCAGCCCCCTATGAATGCTCATGACAGATTCGGATTGGAAGTGGCAAGAACTTTGCGAGCCTGGAATGCAACGTTCGCCTTCCAACAAGCAGTCCTATGCCACACGATCGTCGAGGAAGCAACATCGATAACCGGAGCTAGGAAAGAGACCTGAAACAAATCCTGTAGTCGCAGCAATCCTCGTCTTAACCACGTTGTTTTCGATACTGCATAGCCTGCCCGCCCTTTGCCCTCTGGCCGACGGATTAGTGATTTCTCCGAAATTTATAGGCAGATTAATATAAAAGGGCGTCTGCTACCGCAAGATATTCAAATTAACAAGAATCTAACAGACTACTAAGCATCTTCAGGTCAGAGTATCTTACGACATATCGGACTCTTTACGCTATCTCTACCAGCTATTATCTTTTACATTCAAGAATAAAGATCATCTTTTTCACCACGATTAGTAACATCTTACTACAATGTTTTACTATAACCAGATCATCTTTCTATTACTCACCACGCACCTGTCATCACATTCGTCAGCGAGCGCCGTTCCTCAGGAACCAGGAGTCAGTTTCACCCCTGGTGCAGGGCTCCCCAGTACATCGACATCGAACGTCCCGAACTAGATCTTCGTAATGAAGGCTTCACCGACTTGCTCAACTCTCAGCTTCATGATCCCAGCTCTGGTGTCTCTCAAAAGTCCGAACGGGGTCTAGACACCAGACTTGCGATCGACCCAGCTTTCGATGACCCCCAAGCTGCTGACGGCTTGGGACTGTCTTCACGGGATGTTGAAACCAATACCGCCCCCAATGCAGTACGCGATGTGGAGCGAAGAGTGGATAGGCCAACTCCAAAGAATGTGTATGACCAGATTGCCCAAAATTTGAAAAGCATGACCGCGGACGATGACAAGTGCTGGAAGAGAGCTACATCTCCAGGTCAGAAACTTAGGTTCAGGTCACTTGGCATTGAAAAGCGCCTGGACAAACCCTCCGATGTCCTATGGAAAGCAGGCCTCGCAGTGGTTGTGGACCGAGGCGAGTCCCTCTTTCACGACTTGGCTTTGAGTCCGCCCGCCCTTGGGACGAAAGGCCTCTGCGGCTGCACGGCCGTGGCTATCGTCAGCCAGGTGGGATGCATTGTCGCCCACATTTCCCCAAACGTGAATACTATAGACGCACAGCTGGCCGCACTGCTGCGCCTTTACAACAATCGCATCAAACCTCAAGCTTATGCTTATGCTTATTACTTTCCTCCAACCTATACTAATGGTGAAATCAAGGTGCCAGTCTTTCAAAAATATATCACAGATTTCATGCTGAAGTCGATGCAACTGGGAGCGAGCCTCAAGCCTTATGTCGCGGACCCAGATGGCAATGATGCCCACGAGGGATCGGTCGTTGTGAAAAAGGTAGCTGGAGCTATCGCTTTGTATTTGAACGAGAAAATTGTCAACTAAGGCTACAGCGAGCAGGCGTTGCGACGGCATCGGGTAGGGGTATTAGGACGGTTGGCAGACCATATGGGCATGAGACTACTAGATTGGCAAAGAAGGGTTACTGATAACGTCGAATGTTTTGTGATTTCAAGAAGAAAAGTGAGATGTCGGCGTCTGTACGATTAAGCGCCACAACAGGAACCCAAGCGCTGTTGGTACCAGCAAGGGCAAGAATTGATTTGAACGCATGGCAGCAGTCAGAGATTGAGTGATCCATGTAATAATGCAAAGTTCATACGTGAGGACATAGCCTTGATTTCCAACTAAGTCGTGGGTGTCATAAATGAAAGTCTCGTTAGTACCTGAAGGCGAAGTTACTGGACCGAAGGAATACTCTAAGTTGTGGTCAGTCTCACGTGTCTACGGAGGGATAAGGAAGAGGATTTCTTTTTCAGGCGGTACAAGCCTAGTAGTCGCCAGATTTGTCGTGCCTCAAAGAGACTCCAACGGCCTCTAGATCTGACGTGGCACCGAATGTGAGAATGTATACCTATCAGTGGGTCTTAAAAATTGTTGTTGACCTTTGCGTACTCTCTAGCATGTATCGGAGAGCAAGTTGTGACCTACAAGTCTTCCGATATTAGCATCGTAAGTGACTGATAAGAAAGTCGTTAAAGGACCCTTCAGCCATAAAGCCCCCAGGAATTTCGGACCGATCTCTTCGTGAAGCACACTATCTCTCTAGGAGAATACGTACCTTCCGTAACCGCACTCGATCAGACTTGGGAGCGTTGACACCAAGCCCACCGTACGAATCAACTTCCCCAGTGTCCATCCCAAACGCAGCGGTGCCACCGTACCGGCAAAGATCATCTCCGAAAGGACATGTCGCGTTCGAGTTCGCTTTCCATGGCAGGCTTTGTTACATATATTGACTACATTATAACGGGCTCTTCGAGCGGTCGTAGCACGCTCGTGAGTAGGTGGTCGCCGCCAGAGTCTCGATAAGGTTTATAGCGTTGAAGGTGACCTCTTTGGGATCCTTGGGGTTAAAAGCCACGTTAGTACAGTTCAGAAACCCAACGAGCCTTTCATTGCTGCTAAATTGGATGACTTCCAATGAGAAGATGCTGGCAAGGCTGGAAAGACCAAGGTTGGTGAGAGCCAAAGCCACAACGGGCAGAGTCCGTATCGAGGGCCTCACGGCATTTTTCCTCCAGTACCAGACCAACTGAGACAGCTCCCACAAAGCTTGGCCAGGGGATGGCTTGCTCTTGGTGGTGAAGACCAGCTTGATATTCTTTCCTAACGCGGTATTGGTGCATGATGTAGCCTGTGATCTTCCAGCAAGCGGCCCCAGCAACAACCACGAAAACGGCGAGGAACGCAATCAGAAGAGTTGCGTCACGGGCAGAGAGAGTGATAGTCGAACCCAAGATCAGACCATAAGACCAATTGATCCATGGACCGGTGAAGATCGAGAAATGTTCCGCCTCCGACGTTACGGCGGAAGATGAACACTATTAAATACTGTGCCTTGTTTCGCTCACCCCGCATGCTGACGAGTTTCGGAGACGTATTTTGTTTCAGAACTATGACGAGATGACTCATGCTCCAATTTTTAATCGTGAGAGCATAACCACAGAGCCTGCGACTTCTTCACTTGTTTTCGTGCTTTCCAACAAATTCACAATGCTTGTCAGCGATACTTTAACGCGATTTCATGGATGTCATTGCCCCGGACACGTTGAGAGATATGCATCCTGGCCTTGGACGGATGCAGAGCTTGGCATTGCTACCTGCATGAGGTGGTGTCCTTATTGTGGTCACCGATTCGCTTCTGCTGGAAAACTGCGTGAACACCTTCGGGGATAGCGATACAAGCATCGCAATTTGGACGTCAAGATTGAAACACAAGGGCGGTGTGGTGTATAGTACGTTCCTATTGACAACGTGTGCGGAATCTCACTAATCCGGTTGTTGGCATCCTTCATGGACGCAGAAGAACGTAGACAATAATACATCTTCCACGTTCATTCACGATGCAGATCAAGATAAAAATGAGTCCAGGCTTTTGCCGTCCACGAACGTGAGAATTCAGGTATACTTCTCAGCACTTCCAGTGAAGAATATCATTGAACTGATAATACAGGGATCGACTTTCACAGACGACATATCAGCATCGGCAGCGAAGTTAAGAAAATATGTACAGGCCATGTTGGAACCAGGTGATGAGCATTGCAAGAGCCTAGACAATGCTGCCCTTTCAACTCTAGGAGATCTTCCGCTGGAGACTTACAGCCTGTGGATTCGCTCTACAGTCTCACCTCCGGTACTCACCAGAGCTGATAGATGTTGGAGCTCGCGCAGGCCGCACTACGAGGACGTCTTTACGGCAGTGATGCGATGCCTGAAGGATACAAAGAGTCCGCAAGTCTTCTCTCGAGGTGAAGCTACCGATAGACCTGAGGACTGGGCTAAAGCCGTGCTGCAATTATCATGGCCTGACGCGAAAAATCCGATATGCATCATTGGCCTTACTCCAGACCTGGCCAAAGAGAACAATTTCATGATCCCGCAAGAGCTGAGCTCTACCGTTACTGCATATCACGAATGCAATGTAGCATACAATTTAACGCCGAAATATTCAGTCGTTGACATTCACATAGGTCGCAAGCAACGCCCTTTACAATAAGGATACCTGACCAGAATCTGCTGACGCCTTTTAGATCACGGCAATGATGGCCTTTCGGCTCCTCTTCATGAATGTGTGAAGATATGGGTGCTCTATCCACCGTCCGAGCAGAATTTGCGGCTAATGCAAACGGTTGAAGGTCAGAAAGCAAAGCTGGTCTCATTAGCGGCCTCTTTGGAAGGAGGTCTGATCGTTCTAACAACGTCTGTTCACGCTATCTACATACCTGCTGGCTGCATTCCATAGAACATTCACATTGATCGGTGGCTTTCTTGTGACGAAAGATTTCACGTCTATGGGATCGATGATGGCATTCTCCTGGTATCCAGCATTGAATTTGCATTCTTGCCTAGGTAAACAGGGCAAAACAATGTATTTCCGGTGGTACTTGGACTGCTTAGATGTTGCGTTCAACAATGGAAAAGCAGCCCAGGTATTGGAGGCATGGATCCGGGCAGAGGTCCAGATCCAGGCATTTTTTGTCGAGAAGCCCTCATTTGCGAAAGCTTTCAGACAAGCTGGGGAGAAGTACTTTTTCGCAGGCAACATCTGGCACACGAGTTGCCCATGCGGTTGGAAAGGAGAGAAAGAGAGATTTGGAATGCACGTGGAACATCACCATTTGTCTTTTCTTCAATGACAATATCCGGCAGATAGAGTACGTGAATATCTGAAGACTTTTGACGCACAAAGAGCACACATGAATTAAGACACTTTGATGGCTGTGATTTAATGGTCCCTTTTTACCGTGTCATAGTCCTACTTTCCGAGGCTGGAAGGGTGACGGGTTATTCCTTATTTGGCGAGCCTCTAGCGCTGCCAAGAGATATCTTATCTCCGCTAGTCGGGCACTCGGGGTATCCCATGTCGCCATCAGCCATCACCAGCCTTCTGCATTCTTACCAAGCATCTGATATATAGCACTGACGACTTCGATTCTTTCTCTAGGACGTACAATCTCATTTGTTTTAATTGTTGATTTGCTGCAGGAGGTTCCCTTATCATCTGAATCCCAGGTGCTCCTCTCCTCCTTGGTGACTGCTGTTTGTAAGGTCTCGTGCCTGCCGCAAGCGGCTACAATCCACTGCGACATCTGACTACACCTCACTTCTATACGCTGGGACTCGAGAAACAGTTTTCAGAGTTGCGACATCAACTGCTATTCCCAAGAGAATACGCAAGGCAGGAATTCAACAATGCAAGATCTCCGATACCTATCGGGTTCCGAAGATGAGCGTACTGACTCGATGCATCCAACAATATCAGAAGAGGTCCAAGACTTGATCATGTCTTCCGATGGAGAACCCCCGGGAATGTTTGATCCGCCACCCCATATAGCAGCACGAATTTACCGGAATACTACCAATCGTCGAAAATCTTCCGCCGCCTCATCCCGCCGAAACTCAATGTCTTCACATCAGTCCGGTCGTTCTGCGCGCTCAGCACATGGTGGGCCTCAAAGTGCTCACATTGCTCAGCATCTGCGACGGGCCTCTTTCATTCAAAGCCGAAAGGACAAGGCAGCAGATAGGAATGCGCACGCTGAAAAGGTCAGGTTACGGGCAGCAATGGTAAAGGCGGCTCCACGAGCGACGGGGAATAGTGAAGAGCGCGCCCTTGCTGCTCAACAAGCAAGGCAAAGATACCTGGCCCAGGTCAAGGCTAATTGCGCGGAGGAAGTCAAGCGGTCAAAGAAAGTCGCAGAGGAACAGCGAGAGAAGCGAGCTGCCGAGCGTCTTAAACTGAGGGAGGACCTGCAGGAAAGGCATGCAGAGGCCGAGAGAAGGAAAGCACTGTTGGACCAAAAGCAACGACGCGCCAGAAACGTTAGTCTCCACACGGCCGAAGAGAAGAAGTCAACTGCATATGTATGGAAGCCAAGGAGCGCGGTGGAAGCGGCAAGCATAATACAACGAGCATGGCAAAATCGGCAATGGAGACTCGCGATACAGGAGTTTGTGCGAGTTGGTCTGACGGTAGTAGCTGTGGAAAAGACGAGCTTTGAACAAGTGGGAGCATTTTTAGCTCAGGATAATGTCAATCTGTGCACGGCAAAGATTCTTAAACTTTGCGGTTTGAAGGATATCGGAGATGATGATGTCGCGGAGAAAGCTGCTGTTCGGACGTTCTTGAGCACTTTTCTCATTCTTGGCCATCCGGATCAAGTGCTGAGTGGGGACGGCGAGCAAGAGCAGGACCTTGAGGACAAGGCTAAAGAGCTTTTGCTTCATTTCAATCGGATCATAGAAGCAGATCGCCCAACGCAATCTTCTTTTGCGGCACAATTGGCTGAGCTCTCCGAAGCATACACTTCATTCCAGAGAGCATTTGCGGCCTGGAAGGCGCATGACTCTTCATACCTTATCTCGAATATGGTCGCTCAATTCGTTGAACTCGACGCCATATGGCAGACTGTCAAGGACGACAAGGATGGCGCAGTCGCTGAAGATTACAGGGAAGGCATCCAACGGAACCAGACACTGGTGCTCGTCAGACTCAAAAGACTTGCTGGCCCGCAAAAGGCGTTGAAGATGATCAAAGACGCCATTCGAATAAGCCGCAAAGGACGATCAAAGAAGAAGCCTATCACGGACGTCAAACCTCGGGCGACACCAGTCCATCAGAAGCAGACTTCAATCTCACCGGAGCTACCATTCGTTGAGATAGCGTCCAGGTCGACAGATCCATTGACAGCAACTTCTAGCGAAAGCATGCCCGCAAAACAGAAGCTCGAATCTTTCACCTTGTTGCCTGACAATCGAACGCTGATGCATGAACTCGCCATCAACAAAGAATACAAGATTGATCTCCAGCCTCATATTGATACGCGTGACAGCGTCGTCAACGCAGTGAAAAACAGCTTGCAACAAGGGCTGGATCTCGCCGAGAGTAATGATATAATACCTGCCTTGGCGGAGCTGATACACGACAAGCTGCAACAGTTGTTGACACCAGGAAATTCACTCTATGTCCTGATATCAGATGCACTTGACCCGAAGATGGTAGCAAGCCAGGTCAGAAATGGAGCGTTTTCTTTTGACGGATTTTTCTCGTTCATGAACACGATACTACCGAAGCTATGTGCACCCGTTCGAGACTCAGAGGTCAAAGATCTTGCGGCGACCCCGAGCGTAGATCCGGTCGAACAAATGGCACGAATTTACTGGGTCATCGACCTACTTCTACTGGACCACCTGAACTTCATTTTGATGAGCTCCGCACCCAAGCTTCTGGAAGGCTCGGTCGCTTGGGAACAACGAGAGTTCACCAAACGGCTCGATCAAAAATTCCCCGAGAAGACTCAGAAATGGTGGAGAGCTGCGGTAGCCAAAGCCAAAGAGGAACCTGCAAGACGAATCCCTGCTGGCGCAGCAGGAAGGACAACACCCCATAGAATATACATGCACGGATTAGTCAATCTTGCCATCGCAACTAGCGAGATCCAAGCTGCTGATATCCCCGAGACGCTGGAACTCGACCGCCAACGCCTCAACCGTATCCGCTCCGACACCTTACGAACGATCACCACAGCCTCCATCCTCCTCACCGCCAAAAATCTCCTCAGACGCGACGTCCGCTCCTTATGGAAGAACGAAAGCCAGCGCATGTGGGACCTCCCCTCGACCTCACCACCCGCAGCCTACGTCGCCATCGTCGAGTCCCGATACGCATTACCCCCCACCACCAAAACCCAGCTCACAGGCACCATCACGCGTCTGCTCGCGGACTCCCGAGAGCGCCAAGCCACGCATCCGGTCATGAAGGTGCTGTTGAAGAAGATCCAAACGCATATCCTGTCGCGCCTCGCGGCTTCGAGCTCCGAGGAACGGATACGGACGAGTACGACTGCGAGCGAGGTTTTGGGGTCGAGCGGGATGCCGGAGTTTGTGGGGAGGATTGGGGAGGTGGTGCTGGAGCTTGGGAGGGTGGCGGATGTGGACCGCGAGGCGCATGGGAAGTGGTATGATGAGGTTGCTGGGAAGATTGCTGAGGAGGCTGGGGAGGGTGCGTGAGGTAGCGCCTGTTGTTTGTTTGTTGATGAATGATGTGAGGTGCGATATTTTCGGGTTTCGGTAGCTGATGCGGGTGGGTGGTGTTTACGAGCTTAGGATGACTGACTACCTACCATTGCATGCTTGGCGTCTGGGTGGGGCAGGATGTCGGTGCTGAGGTTGTGAGGGGTGGGGATTTCTATACATTATTGATGATGATGATGTAGCATATATACACAAATGAAATGAAATGGAATGGAATTATCCGGTAACGACAGCTAGTTGTGGAACGGATAGCACTGTTTATAGCGGTATTATTCGATGGGGGTTCAAGGTATTGTGTGGCAATGGCATGTAGGAAGTGAAAAGATGGGAGATATCGCTGATGAGATAGGGTCCTTGATGACAAGAACACTGGCGCTCCGGAGAATATATTTAGGATCTCTATGCCATCCACCATCCACAATCCACGCTATCTACACATTTCTCCATATAACATACCACCCTCCACCCTCCTCTTTACCCCATCATCATCACATACAAGTGTCTCCTACCACAAACATTCTACCACAATCATCCTCCCACTGCCATCCCACCTCCCACCTCTTAACACGACACAACACAATCCTCCCCTCCCCTAATCCCTTACAAAGTTCTCTCGTACCCTTCCCAGTACCAGTGACATTCACGATGTAAGGTACGTACGACTTATAGTGCAAAGAAGAGACTGTGGAGGCTATTGAGTCGTTCTTCTGTTGAGGAAAGGTTTGGTGTGGATGTGCTTATTTAAAGAAAGGTTCTCCTTCTTCTTCTTCTTCTTCTTGACTGGAGGGGAGAGGAGGTGGATGACTGGAGTCACGTAGTCCTGGCATTATAGATGCTCCGGTGGTGGCGACAGCACCTTCTTGGCTGTCGATAGTAATCGTCTATAGCGCGTGAGGCAGTGTATACGTTAGTCAGTATCGGCGTCGAGCTTGGTGCTGCACCGACCGTGGCAATAATTAGTTGCACGCTTAACGAAATCATTTTTTCGGCTTCTGCGTCCTTTTGTTGTTCTGATTACGCAGGTCTTGCATGGTGGGACCACGAAATCGCTGTTTTGCTGACGGAAGTGTACGCCTGTTCCGCGCAATCGGGTCCGCTGACGGCATCGAAGAGAGGTAGATATACTTAGAGTCGAAAGTTTTCAGAAAAGATGATATAAGCAAGCTTATAATCGAACAAAGTGCGCTAGAGATCCAGTACAGAGTCATGGCGCTGGGAAACTGGAGTGTAGCTGGCCCTGCTGCAAGGGCCAGAAGTTTTCGCAACCTGCTCAATCGTAGACCGTACGCTTTCCTTCTTATAGGCAAGGACAATACCACTTCCCGAGGGCGAGTTGAGGCCGGGCTAGAGACACGCTGAGAGAAGAGATTCGCCGAGGTTACCAGGGTGGCAGACAGCATGAAAGGCAGCAGAAGAGATGGATCCGGGAGCAGAAGGTTTGGGAACCACAGCATCCCCTCCGCCACGAATGAACTTTCGATAGGTATCGCAGCAGCATCAGACGTGCCTAGGTCCGGACTGCGGCCTCCTGTGATTGACCTCCAAACCAGGCCCAGCATTCCATGCTCCGTCCCGGCCATACGTCCCAAGGTCTCCATCACCACGAACCATATGGGAAATTGGATAATCGACAAGTGCCTCTTCCATCGTTGTATACCGTGTTCTTTCCGGAACTTTTGTCGGACCACTCTGGCCAAGGTTGCAAGCGTGATATCTTCTTTATCGCGCGCTGTCTTGCTTAGAGTGGCTTGCGCAGCGCTTACCGCCTCTTCCATTGACGGCTGTAGACGTAGCTGACGCATATTTATTGTATAACTGTAACGTTGGATAGGTAATATGACGAGAGCTCTGGTAAGGAGAGCGGTCAAGGGTATACTGGCCGCCCACGGCAATCCTGTGAGATTGTGAAGGCCATTGATGAGTGTATGGGTCTGCACGAGACATTCTTCGACGAAGCAACAACGTGAAGTAGCATGAAAACTACGGACATTATATATTGAGATCTGGTAAATCCCAAGTCCTCTGGGATGTATAGGTCTTGCGAGCTTAGACGTAAGACTGAAATGTCTGGTTGCCATGGTGGGAGTGAGTGGGTAAGATATGCTCAAGCTCTGCAGAAGTGAGGGTTTTGATTCAAATCTGTAGAGCACGATGTCGCTAAACGAGAGCGGATGCAAGGGGAGTCCCTAGCTTTGTTCAGGTAGACCTCGAGTCACATTGGTGAATATGATGTATCGATACGTCTTTCCAATTCAGGTGATACTGGAAGGGTCCATAACGCTTGAGTGCAGTGAGTATCATACTCGATGGCAGAGATAATTGAACTCTGCAACGTAGTAGTGTCGCCCAGCCCAATGCGTGCAACTTTCAAATGCCTGCTCCAGCAAAAGAACTAGCCAAAGCGCCCTAGACCAAACATGCGTGTGGTTCTAGAGCCGCGGAAAACATGTAGTGCGACTTACTTTGAACGTATGTCATGACTATATACGTTGATGGAAATCGACTGTCTGATGCGTCGGCGAGATCACTGATCACTGATCAGGTCGCGCGGCTCCGGGCCGTTCCTGGCTCAATATCGCTAGCGCTATTCACTTTATCCCTTTCTCGCCCAATTCCGGGTAAAAGTCGGCAAAGACTTTTGACACCGACCCTCGGAAGCATTGTGCATAAGGAAAGAAGATTTCAACGACCCGTGTCATGTTCAGGCATGTTCACTTCTACCTATGCTCACTACTTGGACATCTTGACTGTTAATTCATCCGCAGCGATGGGGGCTACCGGACGAAGATCCTAACGATCTTTGGGCCATTATGGACTTCGTGTACTCTTTTCCGTTGTACATCGCCTGTGTGGCCCTTGCATGGCCTGTCTTTGGTTACCTCGCAGCCCTTTTCGGATCCATAATCTTTCTCATACCTGGGGTTATTCGGCTCGCTGGTAGAGCTGCTGGGTTGCGCCTCAGCCGGAATACGAAGGCCCGAAAGGACATTATCCTGATCAACGCCAAACGCGAGGAAGATGATTACCACGAAAAGGAGCATGTCGCACCAAAGGTTGAAGACACGGATTGGGTGGAAGTAGAGAATCACCCTGTTGGGTGGGCTCCAAACGGTGGGACCGCACAGAACGACTGGAAAGGAATCGTGGGGTTTCTTCATCCATTCTGTAATGCTGGAGGAGGTGGAGAACGAGTGCTCTGGGCAGCCATCAAAGCTACGCAGAAGCGTTGGCCCAAGGCTGTCTGTGTCGTTTATACTGGGGATCTTGATGCCACTAAGTCTACCATCCTAGAACGGGTCAAGCACCGTTTCAACATCCAACTTCATTCTCCAAGTGTTCTCTTCATGTACATCGAGACTCGTGACTGGGTTCTTAGCACTACGTGGCCACATTTCACTCTCTTGGGACAAAGCCTGGGGTCGCTGATCATGGCCTATGACGCGTTCTCTCACGTTGTTCCCGACATCTTCATTGACACAATGGGCTATTCATTCGCCCTAGCATTAAGCAGCTCTCTTTTTCCAAAGGTACCTACTGGAGCCTATGTACATTATCCAACAATATCGACAGATATGCTCAGCTCACTTGACGCTGAGATGGGGAAAGGGGTTAATGCAGGTACAGGGAAGGGTCTCAAAGGCTTAGCCAAAAAGGTGTACTGGAAAGGATACGCCTTTTTGTATGGCCAATCTGGCAGTAACGTTGACATAGTCATGACCAATTCTTCCTGGACCCAAGCACATATTCAGTCATTGTGGGGTCTGAAACGCACGAAACGACGGAAACCCCACGCAGTTAAAGTCGTCTATCCGCCTGTTGCTGTGGAGGAAGTCCAAGAAAAAGTTCCTCTGGAAGGACCGAAGACCGTACAGCGACAAAAGGCCTTGCTGTATGTTGCCCAGTTCCGACCTGAGAAGAACCACGACTTGATATTGCGCTCCTTTGCAAAGATGGCCCATTCCCCTCAGAGACTGACGGAAGCAAGCGATGCCAGGCTTGTGCTCATTGGCTCTGTCCGTGATAGTAGAGATGAGAAAATGGTTTATCAGCTTCGGTTGCTTGCTCATGAGCTGAAAGTTGAGGACAATGTTCAATTCATCTGCGATGCTTCTTGGGACGAGGTCCTCGACTGGCTGGGAAAAAGCTGGGTAGGCGTCAATGGAATGTGGAATGAGCACTTTGGCATTGGTGTCGTAGAATACCAAGCAGCGGGTTTGATTTGCGTCGTCAACGACAGTGGAGGGCCGAAAGCCGACATTGTCATTGACATCGATGGGGAAGCTACCGGTATGTTATCCCAACTGCACGAGGAATGATTACGAAATCCTCGTCCTGAGGTCTCTGCACTTTGACCTTGCCCTCCCCAAGCTTGGCTAATATTGGAGCTTAGGTTACCACGCCAGCACGGAAGCCGACTACGCATCAGCCTTTGAATCAGCCCTCTCAATGTCGGAGGAAGCTACATTAGCCATGCGAAAGCGGGCTCGAGCCTCCAGCAAGCGCTTCACAGAAGAGGCGTTCGCCATCAAATGGGTCGAGCAGTTGGGCAAACTTATAGACTTACAGCGCGAAACATCAGCATAGCTACTCCGTATACATGATACCCTTAAATCCCTACGCAACAACTTCTCAATCTTTCGCTCATTGAACGCCATGCTTGACACCATAAACTATTGACCCAACAACATATACACGCTCTTACCCTCGCACCATCTGTCATCCCCTATATCGACATGACCATCCACTCACTCCCCACGCCCTCATCGACAATCATCCACTCCGCTCCCCCCCTCTAATCCCATATCTCCAACTCACATACCCCAACACCCCCGCCACCCCCCCAAGCCCCGCACCCCCAACCACAGCTCTAAACCCCCTAACCAGCCCATACCGCCTCCCCACCCCGACCGTCGCAGCCGCACCCCCCACCATCCCCACTCCACTCCACGTGTCCACCTCCACCTGCCCCTCATTCTCCAGCAACCTCCACGCGCGATCCTTCCACTCTATATCCTCTCTCCCCCACATGCGCCCCACCAACGCGAGAGCGAGGATGCCGGTGCCGACGAAGGCGCTGCTGGAGGTCGTGTGCAGCAAGGTTGGGAGGAAGGGTGGGGGCGAGGGGGCGCGGCGGAGGATGCGATAGCTTATCGGGGCCGCGATGGGGCCGACGGCGGCGCCGAGTTGGAAACCGCGGAGGAGGACGTGGGTGGTTAGGATTGCGGTGGTGTGGGGTTGGTCTTCGGCGTAGGGGGGGTGGGGCCAGAGGATGGACATTTCTGTGTGCTGGGGGGAGTTGGGGGTGGGTTGTGATGAGGGATGGGGGAGATTCGGTGTTGTTGCTCGTTGGGGTTTAGGAAAGGGAAGTCTTCAAGATCCCATTCTCTGGGAGATCGGAGATTGGTTCGATCGGTTGTTTGAGTACTTTGCTCGACTTGTATATGTAGAACAGAGCGCAGGGGTATTCTGCCCGTCTTTGCTGCGCTGATATTTTTGATACCGTCAGGCTCGGGGGTTCATGGTATGGCTGTTTGATCTGCTATGGATTATATAACGGCAGGCCCACCAACCAATACTCTATCGTTGTGTGTGGATAAAGATTGGTAACTTGTTGATCGTCATACTATTCTGTATCTCGTGCCAGATGGCTGAGTATACAATTGATAAATGGTGAAAGTTCACGGAGAAATGCAGAAACGACGGAACGAAGAAACGAAGAATGAGAAAGAATACCTCTAGCATAGTTAGACTTTCTTGCACGGAACAAAAGGGTAAAGAGATACGACAGCTTATGGCTCGTGATCTTTTCCACTTCACTGCCTGAAGCGCCTCGATGGCTCCACATCTCGCATGCCATTGTTCTATATGCCCGTTGGTCCCAAAATGTCAACTAATTCCTCGCTGCTCACACAGAACGCTTCAACCTCACGACCGCGGATCATCAATAAATCCCACCTACCCTGTCATTTCACATGCAATAAGATTCGTATCATAGATAGTGAGCGTTCCACAGAAAGCGTTTCTCTTCTACAATACTCCTTCTGTATGATTGCTGCTTGCTTTGACATTGTGTCATGAAAAATTCTAAGATCATCTGTCTCTTCTCATCAAACGCTACTTGTTATATAACTCTGTCATACCGGTTATTCCATTTCGATATCGTGAAACCACTTGCTGAGTTGCTCGGTCACCGCTTGGGGTGGGGGGGGTATAGAGGGGCCGGTAGCTGGGTGGATGAAACGGGGCCGTAGACGACATTTGGAGGGAGAGGGGAAGAGCGCAGGTATTCATGCGTTCGAGAGGGGTGGGCCGGGCGCCAAATCCGGGCAGGCAATTACCAACAAATTATTTTCTGTTATATAGCCTCACCGGAGCTGACGACCATTATAAAGATATCGCGTCAAGGTGAAGGTATCTGTTTCCCTTATCTTCTCTTTCCAATCCTATTCAACTCTAGTGAAGGATCCTTGTTAGGTCTCTCCCGACGTGTCCTTCCGTTTAGCATATCAGGTAACCAAGGTGTGCAGCCAGATTTTCCGTTGAAGCAGGCCTAAGCTGACAGAGAATGCGCAGATGTGTTGGAAGCGGATGTTTTATTACGTCGCATGCCGGCATACGGTTTTCTACGAACTTACACAATGCCAACAAGCTGTTGCCCGCGGTTCATGGTGTACATCACCAACCGGCCACCAGCGCGATTTTGACCAATTGGTTGATGTTCGGGACCATAATCCTGGGAGATGCCCTGCTTGCCTGGGACATACGCCCCACAGTTCTCAGGGACCACAATGGTAAAGGGAGAGATTTATTGTAGATATCGCTTTTTCTTGGAGGGCAGATTATGTTCAGCTGACTCCAAATACGCTCGAAAGAAACACCATATCGATAATAAGCTAGAGTGCAGTGATCTTCTTTACTATTGAGGGAGTGAAATTACCTAGCGGCGAGAGAAGATACCTTTCCGAGTAATGGAGTTATAACTTATGTCATGGTGCTTGTCCAACATTCTGCATCCCCCACCAGTATCCATTCGAAAACGACTTTGCTCCACTCAACCATTTACCTTGTAGTCGCTCAAAAGTTCTAGGTAGACGTTAGCGCGTAAGATTACAGTACTGGTTAGCTCAGTACTCACGGGTCAATCCTATTCTGCTTGAAATGCACCCTATATATCTCATGTGGTATTTCTTGGATCTTGACGTCTGGAGGTGCCGCGGCATGGTTGATATCGAGAATAATGTGGTAGATACTTTGATCTCCAAAGTCCCCTCCATGAACGTAATGCGGAGTGTCGAATCTTTTGAGCAAAGGCAAGCCGGCGTAGGTGCAAAACTTATTAGAAACCTGGATTTTATCGAGGTCACTACCTTGAGACCGTAAACGGAGACAGACGCGCTTGAAAGCAATTGCTGAGTCGGCGGGAATGATGGAAATTGAGTCGTGGAATAGTTCTGAGGGAGGGTGTACTTTATCGGCCATCGCGTGTATTGACGCTTGAAGCTAAGGGTTAGGAAAGACCACAAAAATCAAGCTGATACGAAGGTGAGTAATGAATTTAGATAGGTAAAAGACGACGTTAGAACGGGCGGGACATTCCCCAGTAACTTTCTACGTATGTTATCTATATTTCTTGATTAGAAACCTATCCATTAGCTATTACTAATTAGGATATACTAGCTACTCGCTTATTAATATACTTAATAGATATATAATCGAGAAATATAGATAATATATAGAGAAAGTTAGTGGGGGCTCTCTACTAAGTCCTCGCCTTAGTGTGCAATGGTTTTTATCACCCACGTGCTTAGTAACTAAGAGAGAATGCGGCAGCACGTTAGTGTTGAAGGATCAGATAAGCAAGTAATACGGCGAACTATATATGGAGTGGCCATGCGTATGGAAATGTAAGAGATTCAATTCCATTACTTTATGCCAGCAGGATGGACAAAGAACATATCAATACAGATAGTACACGAGGGTCGGTTGCAAAAGTCCCTACCGACTTTGTCCCGCGCCCCCACCAAAAAAGTCGGCAGGGACTTTTGCAACCGACCCTCGACAGCCTCTGAACTGAACATATACCCGCTGATTATGCGCCGGGCCGTTGACGCCGTTTAAATGGTCAATGCAACCGCACGCGAGCCTCGCATTAACGGCTTCACCAAATCTGCACATCGTACAGCATATTATATTCAGCTTTCTTTGATGGCGTCGTAAGTACTCAGGTATGACAAAGTGTAGCGGGTATTGACGATATGTACAGCAATATACTATTCTTGCCATTTCGGAGGACCCACCCAGTATCCCTCTCCGCTGCGATACGGCAGTATATCTCGACCAAGTATGACCAACACCCAGACATGTTCATTCGGGATATGGAATCCATAGATAGGCTGCGATCGGATGCTATCAACTCCCTGGAACCTCATATCAGCGGTATCAAAAAGCTGACGGCGTATGCGGCTCAACTTGTCTGGATTGGGGGGAAATTCCCAATAGATATCGGCGTCGACTTTACCTGGTACCCTGCCCTTGGGTTCAATACGCAAAAACCGGTCTCGGAGAATAATCTCCGATTTGAGCTTGCGAACGTGCTGTACAACCTAGCTGCCCTCTATTCCCAACTTGCTGTGTCCTTAAACCGCAGTACAAGCGAAGGACTCAAGTCTGCATGCAATTATTTCTGTCAGGCTGCGGGAGTCATTTCACACATAAAGTTGGAGATCATTCCAGACATGCGATCTCTACCACCGGAAGATATGGATACCATGACTCTAGAGAGTGTACAACAGCTGTTACTCGCCCAAGCACAGGAATGCTTCTGGTCTAAGGCTGTCAAAGATGGACTAAAGGACGGTCTGATTGCGAAATTGGCGGCAAAGGTGTCTGACTTCTACGACCAAGCTGCGGAGTACGGGACAAAGTCAGATACCATCAGCACAGAGTGGATTCACCACATGACAGCAAAACACCATCACTTTGCAGCAGCGGCCCAATACAGAGCGTCTCGAGATTGTTTGGACAAGCAACACTACGGGGAGGAAGTTGCGCGGCTTAGGGATAGTCTGGTATGCGTGAATGAAGCCTTGAAAGAATCAAGATGGGTTAACAAGATTGTGCTTGGTGATCTGAACGGCCTAAAATCTAGGGTCTCGGAAGACCTGAAGAGGGCAGAAAAGGACAACGATCTCATTTATCTGATGTCTGTGCCTCCAAAGTCCGAGCTGAAGACGCTTAATCGCGCAGGCATGGCTACTCCAAGGGTACCACAGGAAGTTTCTGATCCGGCCTCGACCCTTGGTGAAGGTGGTCAATTTGGTCAGCCATTGTTTGCAAAATTAGTACCTTATGCTGTCCACATTGCCGCAAGCATCTATGAGGAGCGGAAGAATAGACTGGTTAATGTCAACATTGTTGACGAGATTGAAGCTCTAACCATTAAATTGAGAGAGTGAGTCAGAACCGTAGCTTCATCCAGTGATCGCTGACCTCTTCTAGTCTTCTACAATCACTAAATTTACCTGGCTCGCTCCAGGCGCTCGAAAAGCCTTTGGGCCTGCCACCATCTCTAACGTCCCATGCTGAGGAAATCCGGCAGCAGGAAGGTCTTCATCGAGTCCGTCGTTCAATGCACGAAATCAGCAAGCTTAAAGCTAATGACACAGCTGTATACCAGGAAGGTGTCGAGTTGCTGAAGTCCGAAGCAGCCGAGGACGAGCGTGCCAAGATGAAACATGGGACCGATCGCTGGAGCCGGCAACCCTCACAGCAGGCGGCTGAGAAGCTGTATGCGCAGGTTGCTGAGATTGATGGGTATCTGAAATCTGCTTCGAGCAGTGATGACTTAGTCAAAGGAAAACTCAAGGAGTGTGAAAATGTTCTCACCGTACTCTCTGGCAGCGACCGAGACCTTGAGGATTATGTGCCCAGTAGTCGAAGAGCAGCCATGCCACCAAACCTCGAGCGTGCAGCCCATAATCTGAGAAACGAATTGAACGAAGTCAGCAGACTGGAGAGTAGACGCAGGAGACAGATTGAAAAGGTCCGCGAAAAGGCAAAAAAAGACGACATAAGTAAGAACTATATTTGTCCCTATGCTTTCCGTGTACTAATTGAGAATACAGATCATGTAATACTGGTAGAGACCGCCCGCCTCGAGCGCGACTTTCCTATGCAAAAGATCGAGCCAGCACAATTCGAAAACCTCTTCGAAGAACGCCTAAAAAGATACAACGAAGACAAGAAAATGATCTCCACCGAGAGCGACGAGCAATCCCAGCTCACTTCCCAACTTAAAGAAGCAAACGCAGCCTTCACAGCCGCAAGACGCGGCGACTCTTCAACCAGAGAGCGCGAACAAGCCCTCCAACGCCTCGAAAACGCCTACGTCAAATACAAAGAGATCGTCAACAACCTCAACACCGGCCGCAAATTCTACAACGACCTCGCCAAGATCGTCGGCAGATTCCGCGACGAATGCAGGAACTTTGCCTACCAACGCCGAGCCGAAGCCGGGCAATTGGAGAGCGATCTCGCCAACGCGATGTCCGCGCTCAACATCTCGCACACGACGTCGCTGCAGGATCAGAAACAGCGCGAGGGCTTGAGGTCGCATTATAGCGCTAGAGCGCCAGATGCTGAGCCCCTGCCTGCTCCTGTACCGGCGAGAGCTCCTGTACAGCCGCCGCTGCCGCCGGCGCCGTTGGCGAGTATGTGGAAACCGGAGCTGGGGATTAAATTTGGGGGCGTGCCGGCTCCGCAGCAGCAGCAGCAGCAGGCTGCGAATGGAGTTGTGCATAATCCTGCGTATCCTAATACGAGGACGAGAGGGGGCCAGTGGGATGTAAATCAGGGCGTCAGGTTTGGATGAAGGAGCGTGTGTACGATGTCCATGATTTTGGAATATAGCATAGTGAATGGGAAAGTTCTATTTTCATCAATTTGTCGATCCTCGATGAAGCCTGCGACATCATCACATGCTCTACGACCAGGTTTCAGTCTCACAAAGCTACCTTTCTAGCAACACCAAGCAACCATCTAGCATCACTCCACACGCCCGCCTGCTCACCCTCAGGCGGCATATCCACTCCACCCGTCCCCCCCTCCATATCCTCATCCCTCTTCTTCCTCCCAAGCCGCTTCTGCAACTCCATCGGATCCAACTCTCCACAAACCCCTTCCTCATCCCCATCATCATCGTCCCCGAAATCCTCACCCCTCATATCCATCCACCCTACCGCCCAATCAACCCACCCGCCAACCCGTCCCATAACAACCTTCCTCATCTCCCCCTCATCTACATCCTCCCCTTCCCCCCCCTCCTCATCCACATCCACAAAATCCGGTCCCATCATCTCCCCCTCACCTTCACCTTCACCTTCATCAGCACCAACCGCCCCTCTCCCCGCACTACTCCTCCTGCTCCTCGCATCACCCTGCTGTAACCGATTCCGAGCTCCCGCATGATTATACCTCCCACCCCGCTCCCCATCCACCAAGTGATGAACAGCATCATCCCCATCCTCCTCTTCCTCATCCCCACCCGTCAAACTCGTACTCGAATGCCTAGCCGCCAGCCAACTCTGCCCCTTCTCCTCCAACCGTGTAAGTGTGAGTGTCGAAGCTGTGCGCGTGATCCAATCGTCGTTGTCATCTCTGCTGTGTGCTCTCACGCCGCCGCTCTTTCTTCGTTTCGCGCCATCGGGTTGTTTGTGGAGGGCGGAGGCCGATTTTGAGGGCGGGATGGCGCGTGGGGTGGAGGTTGTCGGGCGCAGGCGGGTGCGTGAGGTGGGACGGCTGAGGAGGGAGGGGGTGCTGGGGATGGAGGTGCTGGGGTAGATGTAGGAGGTTGAGGGGGAGGTGGGGAGGGTGGTTAGAGGGGAGAGGGTGGGGTGGGAGCGGTTGCGATGCTGGGATTGGGTGTCAGATGGGTAGAGGGGTAGAGAGGAGGGGAGACTTACGTCCATTGATAGTTGATTGGGTGAAAGGGAGAATCAGTGGGGGTTGGTAGGACGAAAATCGGAATGATAGAAATGTAGATGTGTATGGGAGAGATTAGATTGAGTTTGGAGCTAACGAGTTCATATGTTATGAAACAGGTCCCGGATCGGTAAAATAACTTCAATGAAGGCATCGTCTTGGGTATATTGCAGCTATCCAATACGCATGACTCGACATCAGTTCCAACTGACGACCAACGTCTCCAAAAGCACCTAGCTTGGGGTGGGATATTCTCTCATCTCTATGTAATATCTCTAAGATTATATTTTACCCTTGTTGACAACAAAAGCCTCCAGAACGGCAATTGCAGCCCACAGTCTGTTCTCAGCCTCTTTAAATGCAAGAGATCGCGGAGAGTAGAATACGTCGTCTGAAACTTCCTCTTGATGCCGGGGCATGCAATGTGTAAACTTCCAACCTGGCTTTGCACCTCCCCTTTCTGCCAATGCGGTTGTAACCTGGAACCCAGAGAAAGCCTTGAGCTTCTTCTCTTTTTCACCTTCTTGGCCCATGGAGATCCATGTGTCAGTGACCAAGATATCGGCATCCTTTACGGCTTCTTCAGCCACGTTTGTTTCGGTGAGCTTCCCTTGAATTTTAGCGTCTGTTCCTGATTGTTGAATAATTTCCCGCATCTGACTTGGTATTTCGTAGCCCTTGGGTGTCGCAACTGCTAGATCAACACCCAACTTGCCAGCTCCTATGGCTATATCGTAAAGTACGTTATTGGCATCACCAATCCACGCGACTTTCAGTCCTTCAAGCCCGAGGCTGGGAGTCATGGATCGCTCCGCTGTTCGTGATGAGTGCATGGCTTCAAACATCGTTAGAAAACTCGCTATACTTTGCAACGGGTGGTAAGCATCGGAGAGAGCGTTAATGATTGGCACGGTACTACTTTTTGCAAGATCTGCAACGTCGGAATGAGGTCCGACTCTTGCAAACCAAGCAGAAACCATAGAGCTGATGACGACTGCAGTATCATAGAGCGATTCGTTGACACCTAATTGTATGTCCTCTTTACCCAGGAACATCTAGGGCGGGTCAGTTCCGAATGCGAATTCATCCTCAAGGCCGGTTTTTATGCACAGCGTTCAGGTGTAAGCAAACTAAGAAGACCTACAGGATGACCCCCCAAAGCAACAACGGCACCTTCTGTGCTTACTCGCGTTCGTGTAGATCTTTTATTGAAGGTTAGAGCCACAGTCTTGCCCGTCAATGTCCCTAATAATGATTTTGGTACCGAGCCAGATTTCATCGCTTGCTTGTGCGAATGGGCATTTCGGATTAGGGTGGTGAATTCAGTGCTTGAAAGGTCAGCAATGCTGAGCAGATGTCTGGGGCCGAAGGGCGACGTGGCTGGGGAGGAGTGAGAGCTGTAGCGTTGTACTTTTTCGACTGCTCGAAGACATCGGATAGATGGTCGTAAAGGGTGCATCCTTGCAAGGTCTATGTGTACCTGCTACAGCTACAAAAAAAGGGGCAAGGCAATTATGAATCTCTAAGCAGCTTCAACACGACCAGGATATCTCTGTTCAAGGTCTTCGTCAAATAATTGAAGTCGAGAATGGGGAGCTTTAAGTGCAAAATGAGTAGCGGCGGAAGAGGCTGTCAGTCAGTCAAACAAGCTTTGGCCCGTGGTGATAGAATCTGCGGCCAAGACGCTAGAACAGTTCCGTTAAAACCTTGTTGACATGCGGCTTGAATAGGATTCAGCAAGTATCACGAATCGTCAATGGCACAAAAATCAAGATATCTGATCGGCCTCGTAGGAAATCAACAAAGAGAGATGCATATGAATCTGAGTGAAATTCTCCATTTGACATGGTGTCCGAATTTTGACATCAATGACTGACCCTCGATGCCTAAGGTTACTAGAATAGTGCGGTCCTCAAGAATCAGCACAAAGTTCTGGTAAGATGTGGCTGTGCACCTAATATCATGAATTTTCTAGAAATCATTGAGCTGTTTATGTGATGGCTATATACAGTATATCCTCGGAAGATACACAAAGTGAGAGGTTCACAGCCGCTCATCCCTTGTTCAAATTGGATGTCCGCTGGTGCTGACATAGCTGCTCCAGACTCTTCACCATCACTAGTACCAGCGACCGCTAGAAAGACATCGGAAGATGAAACACTGCTCGTTCGCTCGTACAGCGAGTTCAACATGAATGCTGCCGCGCAGCCCCGGCCCGGTCGTTGAGGCTGCTAATCACTGGTATAGACCCAGCTAACACCAGACCCTTCATACCAAAACTTCGCGATCGGCGAATCCCTCCTTGATATTCGTTAAAGATGAGCTTCCGGCCTTGAGGTGATAGGGGAGATTCTTGAGGCAACAAATTTGTCAGGGGAAAGCATCAGAATCTGCCTCTTCGACCCTGAAGATCAGGCGGCTTTTGCCAAGATGAAACCATCTGGGATTTCCTTCCGAAATTGGGAAGGGGCTGAATGTATCTTCGAGGGTGTTGATGTTGGCAGTATATCGTCAAGGAGAGGATCGTCATTTGTTGAAGGTGAGAATGAACAGATGGTGTTCACCTGAGAGCCACCCTAATGTGAAGCACGCTCATCATGACAAAAGGGAAGTGGATGATCGGAAATCTTGATCGTTCAGCCCAGTCGTTCTACCATCCAGATCTGACATACTCAGTAAGGGAACAGGCACTCTGCACTACATGAATGAACTTTGCAAGAACGTGCTTTGGGCTTCATAGCAAAAACTAGTATCTCTTAACGAGAGCAATGGACAACACGGACCTAAAAGTGGTCCCGCGTCGAACCCGACATAATCTGGTGTCTTTTGCTATGGAAAACATTTTCTTAGGAAACATCAAGCATAGCTCCAGGTACTGCCGGTGGTCCTGGCTATAGCCCGGCGGTAAGTTTTGCAAAAGGTTTTAACGTGTCGCAGGAGTCATGTATCGCCTCTCCAGTTGACGCATCTGCGTTCTGCATAATCTGTATCTGTAATCAAGAACGTAGAAATCCATTTAGTCATTGGAAGAGGGACATCTCTTTGAAGGATGATGGATCACCCTTTGATACCAACCCATCGGGAACGGCATCCGCAGGTAAAGTTTTCGTCATTCTCAACTATCGACAATATCATCTCCATCGCATGTTCAGACACCGCCATGTGAACTATCTCGCACATATTGTATTTGCCACAGTCATCTCTGCCATCCGACCCGCTTTTCATATATGAAGGGTGGTTGAGCCAATAGGATGTCTGACTTACTTTCTCCACGAAGCCGAGTCAGGATGCCCTCCCCTCCAACGGCTTTCGAAGAGTCTTCTCCCGAGCTCAGCACTCACCAGGGGTCCTTGCACTCCAATTCTCCGCTTCTGTCCTCGGCAAGTGACATACTACGCCATAGTTCACCAGCTCTCATGTCGCACAAACGGATTGTTTCTCTGGAGGACGAACTCAAAGGCTCAAAGCAGGATGTTGCTCAACTCGAGGAAGATGTCACACGTCTTACCAAGGAATTACGGTTTCAACGCCGTCAGATCATTGTTCTTGAGCGAGGCGAAAAGGTTTCAGGCGAAGTCATCACTGACTTGATAGCTGAGAACGAAGAGCTTCACTTGAAAGGCTCGGCGTCCGCTCATGTACATGATCTGGAGACTCGAATCGGTGCGTTCGCAGCAGATCGGAAAAGGGCCGAAGTAGGCATCATTGAGAATGTCACCGCTGACATGGACACGATGATCGAGGCCGTTCATGACCTGAAAGATTGCATATGCAAGGCAGTGAGGGCACAATTTGCAGCTGGTGCTGGGCAAACCGCGGAGGATGTCGAGTGCGACGCCCGAGGACACCTCGAGCGAAGCATCAGGCCAGCTGATAAGTCTAGTCACTCGAGAATCATATCCCGCCCTGGCTCAGAGGCGGGAGTCAAGGGACCGCTCTCACCGTTCCCAGACATGCAATCGAAATTTGGCACCTGTCACAAACCACCAGGAGTGGTCCCAAAGGACAGGCCTCAGCGAGAAGACACGCCAGACTACGCGGCCTTTTGGAAAAGTCTTACTAATCCTTTTAGTAAGACTTACAAAGACAAGCTATATGGATCACTTGACTCGAGCTTATCTATTGACCATGAGCTTTCAAGGGTGGAGCCACCATGTGGCATGGTAATTGGGAACTTGAGCGACTCAGACTTCTCTATCACAACTGCTCTGGCATTACAGGTGGATAAGAGCCTGACCGAAAGGCCTAGTAGTGCGGAGAATACTAAGCCTCTGAGCTTAAACTCATCCATGTCCGATGATAATGTCATCCCAATGCTATCTCCAGGCAGGATGGACGGTTTGCTACGCAAGTCCGCCACACCAGAATCACCAATTTCCTTCTCTCCACGAAAACGTGGAATGGATAACAATGGGATGCCATCAAATAGTCCAAGAGCTAGCAACAGAAGTAAAAGACTCAGAGGGTACGATGGTAAGAAGTGTAATTTTCTACTGAGAAAGCGGACGAAGACAGATATGTGAAGCACAACACTAACATCCGCATCAACTTACAGCATAAAGAAGAAGCCTAGCTCGCTCAACCCCGAGATCTTCACATATCTAAGACTGGAAGGGAAACGTCAAACATCATCTTGCTTCGCTTTATGAAAATCAAAGCTGTTCATGAACAGGAAAATAACGAACGAGCTGTGATAGGAAGGTGAACCTTCGGTGCGCGCACGTTGGTTGCTTAGGCACTTTTGCACATAATATCAAATGCCAAGGCTTCTGCAGATCAGGCAAGAGTACTTAAAAGTAAGATACTTTAGCTAGGAATGTCAGAATGACTTGCAGTCTTGGCTTTATCATCCTGCTGCGCGGAAGATATCGCGAACTCAGACATAGAAAATTCCAAGAGCTACATTTTGCACCCAAGGACCTTGATCTCGTTGCGAATACCGAGTTCGACACCAAAAGTCTTGAGCAGGCGCTAACGGGAGTGGCATTGCCCCGGAAACCGCACCCCTGGTACTTAGACCTCCAAGGATTGGGCCTAAACTCTGGGGCGCCCCGGTCCCTGTAGATTTGGCGCATGCTCAAGACTTGTGGTGTCAACCTCCGTAGTTGAGGAGATACTGGCCCTGAACCATTAGCGTAGACTGCTACTTGTTTTGATAGGTGGCTAGCATGAAATGCACTAAGTCGTCATCAAGGCTGCCCTTGATTGCATGCGATAGCAGCTCCAAGCGCCTAACCTATCGATCTCCCAAACGTTGATCACGTATCTTACTCTGTTAGACTGGTATCTACCTGCAATGTGCAATGCCTGAACATCAGTCTACGTTTCTTTGACTTCGTCACAATGCCCGACGAATCAAGATCACCCCTCCTTGGGGCGCAGGCAGACGCCGAACACTCGAGATCTGAAAGACCTCGATCACAGAAGTCCGGAACTTCATCAAGATCGAAGCATTCAAATCCATCCAAGCACTCCGAAGAATCGACCCCTCTGCTATCACCAAAGACCAATCATCGTGACTATGGTGATGCACCTACACACAATGGAGTTGGCTCTCCTGCGGCGTCCTCGTTGAGATCCCTACAGAATGGAGGATCGAGCAAAGGGAACAAGTCGCGACGATGGCCAACAATTGTTGCTTTGACAATACTTGGCCTTGTGATAGTTGTCATACTATGTTTGGGCTTTGCGGCACCAGCAGTCGTGGAAGAATATGCGAAGCAAGCCATGGTGTTCGAGCCGACAGCTCTCTCAGTGGATTCTTTTACATCCACCGGAGTAAGAGCAAGGATACAAGGCGATTTCATGCTCGATGGTTCAAGGGTTGAGAGGAAGGCAGTCAGGGATTTGGGTCGAGCGGGGACATGGATAGCAAGAGCGGTGGAGAGTAAGCGGTCGAAGGTTCAGGTGTATCTTCCGGAATATGACGATCTTCTCCTTGGCACCGCCGACGTACCACCTGTCGTGGTAGATGTTCGAGACGGTCATACTACGCATATAGATTTCCTAAGCGATCTCGCAGCTGGAGACCTAGATGGCATACGGAGAATGGCGAACGATTGGATTGAGGGGATAATCTCGCATTTGAGCGTAAGGGGTGTTGCAGATGTGCCTTTGAAGTCCGGGATATTCAGTCTAGGCACACAAAGTCTCGCTCAGACCATTGTGTTTAGTGGTTCGTGCACTCCAACCTCATGCGCTCCTGCACGACTAAAATCGTTATGCGTACTGACTGAATTGACCGTAGGAAGCGAAATACCGCTGATGCCCCAATACAACATCACCAAGCTCAATTTTCACGAAGTAGATTTACCGAGATCTGAAAGAGGCATGGAAGCAGATGTGTCGCTAGTTCTGGCGAACGAGTATCCATTCACTTTCACAGTACCACCCCTTGGCTTCGATGTTCTGGTACGGGGATGCTCTCCTGAGGAGCCATACATCAGGTTGGCAGACGCAACAACAGAGCAAATTTCTGTCGAGCCAAAGGAAGATATCAAGATTCAGGTCGGAGGTTTCATCCAGCAGATACCCGAGACTTTATTAGCAATCTGCCCGCAAACAGAAAAGTCGCCGCTGGATGCTTTACTAGGAGACTACATTCGAGGAGATGAAACAACCATATTCGTGCGCGGCTCCAATGCTCCCTCTGGAGATACGCCGAATTGGGTGACAGATTTGATCAAGAGTGTTACTCTTCCATTGCCATTTCCCGGCAAAACCTTTGAGGGGATGATCCGCAACTTCTCCCTGGCGGATGTGCACTTTAGCTTACCAGATCCATTCGCTTCCCCCAATGAGCCTGGAGCATCACCAAGAATATCTGCCATTGTCAAAGCAATCGTTGGTTTGCCCAAAGAGATGAATTTTCCGATCGAAGTTCCCCGCGTCCGGGCAGACGCAGACGTCTTCTACCACAAGAAGAAGCTTGGCCGTCTTGACCTGAACAGATGGCAGAAGGCGAACTCGACACGCATTGAGGCAGACGGCGACGTGGAGGCGGGCCTTGCAGTTAATTCGGTCGTGAAGAACGCCCCGTTGAAGATCACCGACGATGATGTCTTCTCGGAGTTAGTCTCAGACATGGTGTTTGGTGGCAAGAAGGTAATCCTCGGCGTCAAAGCCAACGTCGATGTTGAAACGGAAACGGCGCTTGGGAAATTTGTGGTCAGGGACATTCCAGCGGAGGGCAAGGTACCTGTCAAGCGTTAGTCTTCCATTTTCACGACTTATGAATGTACGATAGCATAATGGCATTTCCAAAGCTGATGACAAGCTGTAACCAGCTATATCGGGCGGTGATCTCGATGGCTTTTCGCCCCAAGTGGGCTCTCTACGCATCTTGGCCACAACAAAGTCCTCCCTTTCTCTCGAAGCCATGATCAATATCACGAATCCTACTGACTATTCTGCTATGGTACCATACGTGAACATCAAATTATCGAGCAACGGCACTGAAATCGGCCACGCCACCGCTCGCAACGTCTCCATTGTCCCCGGACCGAACCACAACATCCTCACCGAAGCCCTCTGGGACCCCCTCACAGCCAGCGGCGAAAAGGGAGTGGCCCAAGGAAAAGAGCTTCTCTCCCAATACATATCCGGTACGTCCCTCCCCCATTCCATTCCCCAGCAGCATCGCTAACAACCACCCCCCATCCAGGCTACAACACAACCATCACCCTCTCCACCCACGCCGGCACCATCCCCCACAACCCCCACCTCGGCCTCGCCCTCTCAACCTACAACATAACCCTCCCCACCCCCCTCCTCCACCCCCCCACCAACCCCTCCCACCCCCCGGACCCCTCCCGCGACCCCTCCGCCCCCCAATTCATCGACTCTGCCACCTTCCACCTCCTCACCTCCAGCGCCGCATTCAACCTTCTCTCCCCGTTCCCCCACAGCGTCATCACCATCACCTATCTGAATGCGACCGCGTACTACAACCACACGGAGCCTGTGGGGACTATCTTGTATGAGCTGCCGTGGGAGGTGCCGCCGGGTGTTAGCGAGAGTCCGAGGCTGCCGGTGGAGTGGGATTTGGGGAGTGTGGGGTATGAGGCTGTGAGGGAGGCGGTGGGGGGAAGGCTGAAGGTGGATGCTGGGGCGGAGGTTGGGGTGGGGGTTGGGGAGTGGGGGGAGAGGGTGTGGTTTGAGGGGAGGGGGGTGGGGGCTAGGGTGAGGTTGTGAAGGGGTGTGGGATGGAGGTTGCGTCGTGAGGGGGTGGGGGAAAAGGGAAATCGTGTGGATGGGATGGGAGGGATGGGGAGTTTGTGCGTATGCCGTACTGGTGATGTGGCACGCTGGGGATTTCGATTTTAGCATTGGGTTTTGGACTTGTTATATAGCTTGTGCAACGTTACAAAGGCTGCTTGTTTTGAGCATGGATGATGGTTTTATGATGGCTTTTAGGGAGTTGTATATCTGTCGATATGAAATGCATCATATATCATACCGTTTGACAGCTCAATTGCCAAAAAGGGGTCCTCGATGATGGCAAGATCATGTCACTTGACTACTAATTGATCTATTTCCAAGCTCGTAGTTTTAGGTCCTGGATAAGTTGGTCTAGATGACCTTTTTCGAAGATGCAACCCTTTGCAAAACCGGGTGCCCACTTCTCCCCAATCTGAACGCCAACGCTAGAACGTGACAGTATTTGGCATCGGTCTGCTGATAATCATCCCGGAGGCAGAGAGCTCGCATCTACGACGTCGTCGGCATCTTTCATCATTTCGTCTACGGGGTCTTGGAGTGGTGATCGTGGTAGAGCCATTAAACCTGTCCGTGCTGACTCCAGAACACCGAAGGGTGAAATGAGCTTCATGAAAGCATCGATCCGGGGTGGTTTGGCCGAGCTGAGTATCCGTCAACATGGTGATTGGGGGTAATGTATTAGAAGAGACTTACACCTCGACGATGCAATTGTTAGTACTAATGTCCAATACTTTCCCACCAAACTGATGCGTGATATGACTGATATGCGTCAAATGCTCATGTTTGTGTCTCAAAGCCTGACTCGCTACTAATCGACTGGGATGATAATTTTCCTCTTCGGATTGTAGCTCCCTCTGGTGCTTTTCCACCTCTGCGCGCGCTTCTTCAAGCTTGGAAGCATCGGCTGCCGACATCTCTCGATGATGAGCCATCAAGTCCTCAAAGTATTCCGGGCCAAGGATTGAGATTTTGGCCAGGAGAAGCTCGCGCTGCACAAGAGGGGCTGCTGTGTAGTCGAGCACGGCCCATACAGGTACCAAATCCTCCAGCTGCCGCCTTGCTTGCTCGACCACTCCATCTTGCCCTGAAAGCACGATTGTCATGCGAGAAAGGTCATCCACCTCGGTATTGCAGACAACCAGACTGTCGATATTGAAGCCCCTTGCTGCGAGGATTCCCGAAACACGGGAAAGCACACCTGGCTCATTCTGAACGAGGCAGTTGAGTATGTGTCTTTTTGGAGGGAGCTGTGAGGGTAAAGGTGTCTCGTAGAGTATAGAAGAGACGGCGGCTGGGGCGGACCATGACGGCGGGGTTTCTTGGGCCGGAAGAGGATTGATTCGCCGATGAAGGGCTTTGTAAGCTAGTGCAGACGTCGAAGATGTCGTGTGCTGCGTCCTTCGGGGAAAGTGATGTTTGGGCGAAATTTGTTGGGTGAGCTGGGGGTTGAAGCGGGAGGGTATGGACGAGAGGGTTCGACGAACGGCCATTGTGGCCTTCCCCGATGTTGCTATACAGAGCAGGCGGTCAATGTTTCAATTGTTGTTACCAAAGCGAGATCGGTGCAGGTATTGTGCGATTGCAAAGCTCAGAAGATGGGTTATCCAGCCGGCACAGAAAACCCAATGGCCGAAACCGGGGTACCCTTGCGCTATTGTGGCTAGTTCAATCTAGGGTGCAGCCCTGTGAAGCGACTAAGGTAACTACATCACTCGATCACCACGTCGAATTCAGTTTCCCAAACCATCAGAACAACTAATCGCCGAGGTATGTGGAAACCGTATGGCGAGGTGACAACTATTTGACTGCCCAGATGCTCTCACGAACCGTACTCCGAGCCGCAAAGGCACCTTCGATGATCGCCACCCGTGGCTTTCGAACTTCTGCTGCACGCCTTGGAAGTCCTTACCACTATCCCACAGGTCCACGAAGCGGCTTACCATTCAATCCCTTGACGAAATACTTCGCCTACAGATATTGGGGCACGATGGGTGAGCTCCATAGTTAAGGGGGCGTAGATATGGCTCTGCTAATGTGGAGACAGCCTTCTTCTTTGGATTGCCATTCGGTATTGCAGGTATGGTTGAAGGCTTTCGTTTGGTTGGCTACTGTATTGATACGATACACAGTCTGGCAGACGAAGAAGAACAAATAGGGGAAGGGCTGATGCTGGCGAAATTGGACGGTATAGGAGGTAGTACAGGCGGGAAATACTTATACGTCAAGAATGTGACACTGGACTATTACAGCGAATTACGGCGTGGTCTGCGTGTACTATGACTCCCGAATGACACATTCAGGCGATGGCTTATGACTATCATCACTGTTGGCGTCCCTCATGAGTCGTCTAAAAGGCTGTCTTTGAGGTACAGTATTCAACAAACATGGCGATCCGCGCCACTCATGAACACATTTGTCAATGAAATATCACAGCCTTGATGCAGCCATGCTCTTGGTCTTCTAAGGAAGGCTCAGCACATTTCAACCGAGACACTTTAAATCTGGTAGTAGCAAGCCAAGAATGCACATTAGAAAGACGTCCACAGCGTCAAAAAGACGACGATTATAGCGACAACGAACACACTTTCAGCTGTGGCTGCTTCCCAAATACGAGCATATCATTCCCATCTCGATCGCACTTGCGTAATGATATTAGTATTTTGTAGCTTGTTTTTATCAGCATGTCAATTGGACTCGGCAGCAATGGTGACTTGAAGCTTTTCTTAGCTCTCAAACTGAAAATTGAGTGAAACGTCGACTCATTGGTCATCTGATGAAGGGTATGAAAACGTTAACTGGAGTGTAGAGCTCAAGGCGCGCCTTATGTATCCTACGAAGAGATAGAATCCTAGATAACATTCTAGGCTAAGGCACTGCTCAGCCATCCACCAATCGCAAACCTCAATAGACGGATGACCAATGCCATCATCGCTTCTTGACCCATCAAGGATTCAACAAATCTGGTCTGCAATCTTTGCCTGACTGATCGAGCAACTCAGTCCACCTCTGTCTCTTCTGCGGTCTGCAGGTCCTGCGAATCTCAATGCATACGAGATGTATCTAAGAGCTTGCCAAACTTGGGCAAGACCTCTTATTTCCATCCTCATTCGGGGCGAGTGATAGTGGAGTTGAGCCTGGCAGAGATGTTGGGTCTATTCTATCTTCTATCCGTGACAAATAGCATGCACGTCAAATTAGGAATATCTGATATTTCACTAATCAATTTCTCTGTCAGGTACTTTACGAGGTAATATAAAGTAACGTGGAACATTGACGCAGTAACGCGCTTCACGCGGCGGCTGGTTTTGCTGGATCTCGCTAGACTTCATCAGGCATAGACATGTCTATCTAGCTAGGCTCCTTTAGGAAACCCAAGTTAATCTTTTCGGCTTGCTCACTGTTGACATATGCGGAGGGATATTCTGGTGTATCAATCATGACAGAAGAAACAAAAAATTGGATTGGTGATGCGGAACCTCAGAATTATCCATCGGTCGCTGGTCAGCAGTCCTCCAGGATTGGCTTTGACGGCATCTGCTTGGGATGTTGCATCAGATAGCGTGATATGCACTTTTGGTCCAAAGAAAGGGAATTCTCTGCTTGAGCTCAAACGCTGGAAGTCGCATGACAGATCATTTCAGTCCATAGCTTCTTGGGAAGCTCCGTGTCCGCTGCCAGACCTTGATTGTGATGAGATTCTAAACCTGCATTATTCTTCTGACTCTCTAACATCATGTGTTGTGTTTGCTGGCGGAGACATTGTTGTCGTTCGAGAAGACCTCAAGGCTGGCGAGGAAAAGATAGAGATCGTTGGTTCCGTTGACGCTGGAATTGCTGCTGCTGCATGGTCACCTGATGAAGAATTACTTGCTATTACTACAAGAGCATCAACTTTGCTGTACATGACGAGAGACTTCGATAATGTCACAGACATCGCACTCACAATTGATGATCTCAAGGCTTCCAATCATGTTTCGGTCGCCTGGGGCAAGAAAGAGACGCAGTTCAAGGGCAAGAAAGCTAAAGCGCTTCGCGACCCTACAATGCCTGAGACAGTGGATGAGGGCGTCTTGAGCGGTCATGATGCAAGGGAAACTACAATGACTTGGCGTGGTGACGGTGCATATCTAGCAGTGAACAGCCTTGAGCCTGACTCACGGAGGGTTATACGAGTTTATTCACGAGAGGGCGTCTTAGACAGCGTCAGTGAGCCTGTCGATAATTTGTTGGGTGCTTTGAGCTGGAGACCGGTGGGAAATCTCCTCGCTGGAATACAATTTCAAGATGACCTGGCTAGAGTGATCTTCTTTGAGAGAAATGGCTTACGCCACGGCCAGTTCAATTTACGACTCAGCGGAGAGGAGCTCCAAGATTGGGGCTCGAAAATACGTTTGCAATGGAATGTAGATTCATCTGTGTTAGCTGTCTGCTTTAGAGATAGAGTTCAGCTGTGGACGATGGGAAACTATCATTACTATCTTAAACAGGAAATATTCTCGTTGTCAGAGGTGTCATCAAGGGGACCTATGTCTATTTCCTGGCATTCAGAGAAGCCTTTGCATTTCATCTTGAGCTCTCAGAGTAAGCAATTCTCGTGCTATCACAGCCATGTGCGTGATCGTTGACTGAGGGCATTCTTCTCAGCTGGCGTGCAAAGGCTTGCATGTACTTCGACGATATCCGGAGGCTCCACATCTGGACCTGAAGACTATGGCGTGGTAATGGTAGTTGATGGAAGTAGGTCCCGAAGAAATCAGGTATGTATCGCGCTGACACGGTATAGAATGCCTCAAGATAACGCCGTTACGGCTTACCAACATACCACCACCAATGGCGTTGTATGAAATCCTACTAGAGAGTAACATAATATCAGTCGCTGTTACTGTCAATCTTGAAGGCACAAAGTCAAATATGATCGCTGTGCTACACCACGACGGCTGCTCGCTATTTGACTGGCCTTTAGTGTCGATGTTAGAGAAGCCGCCCACTCCCAGATGGACCATGTCCCCACAAACAAACAGCAAAATTCCCGGACTAATGTATCTGCAAGTCGCATTTACCGGTAAGCTGACCCGGGAAAGGCCCATCCTCATGCTTTCAAACGACGTAGAAGCATCCATGCTTTATGCTATAGGCATGGATGGCATACAGCTTGGTGAAATATTTTCGCGTGGCACAGCTATTGAAGGCATCGTCACGAACGAGCATTGCCCTCTTTCCCAGACATACCTCTTGACAGAGGATGATGCGAACAGTGGTCGAGAAGAACTGGACAAGGACATCACTAAGTTCAATCAGTGTAGCAATATGGAGCTGGCGATCGCTAGATTCCCAATAGCAAGAACAGATTCGGTACACTGCGGTGGTACCATGCATGAAAGCTCTGATGGACTGTCCTTAGCCAGAGGTACTATATTCAGCCTTTCTGAGAACGGCTCTTTATTCGCAAATGAGACTCGCATGGTCCGGAATTGCACATCTTTCTTGACAACGCCGACTCATCTGATATTCACCACGTCCCAAAATCTCCTGAAATTGGTACATATGATGGGTTCACCCCAAGGTACGTCTCTGGTTTCAATCTAAAATGCAGTACTTGCAAATTGTCTGAACAGCTCATGCAGAACTGGAGATACCTCCAGACACGCCTGAAACAGACGAGCGGTGCCGTAGTATCGAAAGGGGTGCGAAGCTCGTAACAGTCATGCCTTCGACATTTGCGTTGGTATTGCAAATGCCGAGGGGTAATCTTGAGACAATCTATCCTCGAGCGCTGGTACTTGCAGGGATACGGGACAGTATCAACAAGAAGAAGTATAAAAAAGCATTCTTAGCTTGTAGGAAACAGCGGGTTGATATGAACATCTTACATGACCACGCCCCTCAGCAATTCGTTTCATGCGTCGGGCTCTTTCTCGATCAGATACAGAAAGTGGAGCATATCGACTTGTTCTTGTCACAGCTCAGGTGGGCTTATTTCTATTCTACTAAGAACTATACTAATAGAGAGTAGAGAAGAAGACGTTTCGACAACGATGTACAAAGAGACCATCGCGAAAAATCCCTCTCAAGACGACTCAGATCCTCAGCGACAGCGAGCGGACGATGCACGTGTGTCAAAGGTCAATAGAATATGTGATGCTTTCTTAGGCGCTTTGAAGTACCGCACATCAACTCACTTTCAGAATGTCGTTACGGCTCATGTATGTAAGACACCTCCAGATCTCGATGCTGGCTTGAGCCAGATCGCTGGACTCCGTAGTGAGTTGATCTCTGTCCAGACGATGACTTATTGCGTTTTGACGTAGTGTAGGCAAGCATGCAGATTTGGTGGAAGGGGCTATTGAGCACATTTGCTTCCTTGCAGATGTCAATCGGTTGTACGACAACGCTCTAGGGCTCTACGATCTAGAGCTTGCTTTGCTCGTCGCTCAGCAATCTCAAAAAGACCCGAAAGAATACTTGCCGTTCCTACAAAATCTGCAGAGGGAGCCATTGCTTCGAAGAAAGTATTTGATCGACAACCACCTTGGTCGATACAGCAAGGCTCTGAAGCATCTATGCGAATTAGGAGCATTCGACGAAGTCAAGACGTATACTATAAGGCACGTCTTATATCCGGAGGCTTTGGACTTCTACCGCTATCAGGAGGACCAGCTCAAGGAAATTATACGCCTCTATGCCGATCAGCTTCAGCAGGATGGGAAATTCAAAGAAGCTGGGATAGGTATGGACGTCCTGCAATGTTGACTCAGCCTCTAACTAACCGTCCGCAGCCTTCGAATATCTTGACGACAACGCCTCCGCAAGCGAAGCATACCGTCAAGTTCACCTCTGGAAAGAATCCCTCGCTTGTGCCACCCTCATCCCCCTTTCCGAACCCCAACTCCACGCACTCTGCCTAGCAGTAGCAGACACGCTCTCCGAAACCAAAGACTTCTCCTCAGCAGCAACCATCCATCTCGACTACCTCTCCGACGTCCCCACCGCAGCCCGCCTCTTCTGCAAAGGCTACTTCTTCGCCGACGCCCTCCGCATAATCGGTCTGCACCACCGTCTCGATCTCCTCGAAACCGTCATCGACACCGGTCTCGTCGAAGGCATGGCATCGATGACCGAGCTCCTCGCCGACTGCAAATCCCAACTCAACGCTCAGATCCCACGTATTCGCGAACTGCGGACCAAGAAGGCTGAAGATCCTCTGGCGTTTTTGGACGGAGATGTCAACGATGGCGCTGATATCCCTGATAATGTCTCGCTTGCGCCTACGGATGCGTCGACGGCGGGCGGTGGTAGTTTGTTCACGCGGTATACCAATCGGACGGGGACGGTGGGGACGAATGCTACGAGGAGGACGTCTAAGAATCGGCGGAGGGAGGAGAGGAAGAAGGCTAGGGGGAAGAAAGGGAGTATCTATGAAGAGGAGTATCTGGTCAATAGTGTTGGGAGGCTTGTTGATAGGGTGAATTCTGTCAATGAAGAGGTTGACAGGTTGGTTGTTGGGCTTATGAGGAGAGGTATGAGGGAGAGAGCGGGCGCTGTACAGAATGCTATGCTTGAGGTGGTGGATCTTTGCCAAGGCTGTCTTGAAGAGGTTTTCGGTCCTGCAATTAAAGAGCCAGTCGTCGAGCTAAAGGACGAGGATGAACCTGGTAGACCGAAGGGAGGGGATGGTATAATGTGGGATACGTTGGAAGGAGAAAAGCGCAGGGAGGTACCTGTGGTGAAAGGTTTCGCTAGACTCACTTTGCTCAGTCGATAAATAGATAGCATATCGCGGTCTTTCGTCAAAAGTTTATTTGTGGGTATCAAGAATAATCATCATATCCATATCAAGCATCCACGGGCTTTCCCTGCTCGTCAATCAAATGTTCCTGAACGCTAATCGGTCCCTCTCCCACACTCGTCAGGATGATCCGCGATACATTCGTCCTCAACGCTTCCTCCACCTGCGCATACTCTTCTCCAAGCCCCCTACCCTCCGTCGCCGTCCCAATATCTCGCCACCCCTCTTTCCCGTGCAAGCAGTTCGCCAGCTTCGCACCTACAAAATCCCAATCCTTCTCCAAATAATAAACCACAGCATTCGGCCCCGCATCGAAGGTATACGCCGCCACCACCATGCCAGCCAACAGATTGATAGCCTCCACAGCGCGTATAGCAGCACGACTCACATCATTGAGATAGAAGATCGGCGGATCGGTATCCAAGCACGTAGCATGAAAAGAATTACTCTCCCTCATCGTCACGCGCGCAAACGTTTCGAAATCCCTCTTCCCAATCGCCGCTTCCATCTCCGCCATCCGCGTTGGCACCACCATCTCTGCTCGCGTTCGGAACAGGCTACTCGTTTTTACGGTCTCCTGCATGCCTGTCGTGCTACTCACGCCCTTTTTCTCGGCACTAACCACCATAATCAGCGCCCGCATCTCAGGCCAATGGCTCTTCGGCGCCACCAGACGCGCGCAGCTATCTGTACCGTCGGGACGGGTGCCATGATCCCACGCCACATAGCCGCCTAGTAGGCTGCGACATGCGGAACCGCTACCCTGTCGCGCGATGAGCGAGAGCTCGGTCGGTGTTTGCGGGAGGGCGTAGAGATCTGCGATAGCGCGCACGAGGGCGGCGAAGCCTGCGGCCGAGGACGCGAGACCGGCGGCTGTGGGGAAGTTGTTGGTGCTGGCTAAGCGGAGCGGGTAGGATGATAGTTTTGGGAGGGCGGGGGAGGAGGCTTCGAGGGAGGAGCGGAGGGCGCGGAGGGCGCGGAGGCAGGCGGTGGAGCGGGGGGTCGTGAGGGGTTCGGTTTGGCCGTTTAGGAGGAGGGCGTCGGGGGGGGTGTAGGTGGGGGAGCAGGAGGCTGTGGTGTGGGTGCGGAGGTCGGATTGGGAGAGGGTGACGGAGAGGGAGGAGTTGGTGGGGAGGTTTAGGGTTGGGTCGCGCTTTCCCCAGTATTTAATCACGGCGATGTTGACTGGGGCTGTTGTGCTGGCGCGGTAGATTTTTTGGTCGGTCATGGTGTGATGTTCTGATTCTTGGGAAGGGGATGGGAATCCGTCACTTATAGGTGGAGTTCCGCATGGGATTGTGGAGATCTTCCCGCACAAGCTCGGCTCGGACCGCTGGAGAGCCTCGATTTGGTCTCCACGCTCATCAATCGTTAATGACACTCCCAACCAGATTTCATTGCAAACATCATGGGAAACACCTCTTCAAGCAGCAGCAAGCCACCACCTCAAAACGATACCCCATCATCCGCCTGCCCAGTCGACTCATCAGCCCGAGCAGCATGGCTCGAAGCCGGCAAACCCACCCCCCATCCACCCCCCTCCCCATCCTCACCCTCCTCCTCCTCCTCCAAAACCACCACCCACCCCCCCCCACCCCCAAAAATAATAAAACATCGCCCCCTAGCCTCCGACCGCGTCACCAGCTCCATCCCCCGCACCTCATCCTCCCCCGAAACAACGACCCCAACCCCGACCTCCTCCCCCACCGCCTCCATCACGCGCGAACTCCAAAACTGGATCTACCCCTCCGAGAAGATGTTCTACGACGCCATGAGGCGCAAAAACCACGCCCCCAACGCCTCCGACATGGCGACCGTGGTGCCGATCCACAACGCCGTCAACGAGCGCGCCTGGGCCGAGATCAAAACGTGGGAGACGCGCTTCGCGGCGGAGCAGAATGCGGCGTGTGACGGACCGCGGTTGAGGAGTTTTAGCGGGGATAGTAAGAAGTGGAGTCCGAGGGCGCGGTGGAATAGTTTGTGCGGGTATGAGGCGCCGTTTGATCGGCATGATTGGGTGGTGGAGAGGTGCGAGGGGCCGGTGGTGGAGTATGTGATTGATTTTTATAAGGGGAGGGGGGGTGGGTTGAGCTTCTATTTGGATGTCAGGCCGAAGTTGAATAGTTGGGAGGGGTGGAGGATGAGGGCTTTGAAGGCTTGGGGGTTCAAGGGGCCGTGAGGTTAAGGAAGGATGGGCTACCTGTGGCGAATTGGAATAACGCTGTTATACAATGTAAAAGGTGCTCATGAGCTGTACAAGATACCCAGGATGCCAAGTGCTTTGTGCACAAAAGATGCCAATGATGCTAAACGCCTGCGCTACCTCTTTATCCCAGGACGACAGCCAAAATGATGATAACAAGCACAATCGCAAGAATGACCAACAAACAGCAAGCCTTCCCCCTCGCATTCTTCTGATATCGGCTGGCGCTCCTCAACTCTACATCCGCATGTTGCGTATCCGTAGCCACATTTTGCACGTTCCCACTTATCGTATCGAGCTGTCCTCCCTGTTCGTGCACGATATGCGCCACATCTCTAAACAGCTCATTGAGCTCTCCAACGCTCTGCTCGATATTCCGTATCTCAGATTCCCGCTCCACAATCAAGGACTCCTGGAAGTCAACTTCATCTTGCGACGCCAATCGCAACTGATTCTGTTCTTGCAGTTGCGATTGTTGTTGTTGCGAGGGATCGTCCGAATATGGGCGATGGGAGGAGTCTTCGGATTCGAGAGCGGTCCGAGTGGCGGTTGCGGACGCTCGTTGCTTCTCAAGTGCTTGGCGTTGGATAGCTTGAAATTCGGTGCCTGATGCCTGGAACTCGCGTGAGAGCTTCTGCTGGGTGTATTTCTGTGACGGCTATATCTCATGGCTATCAGCTTAGCCCTTTACAACTCTCCGATGGGGGGCCCTACGCTCAAGTCTTCCCAAGCTGTTAAGCGCTTGATATCCTCGCCAGCTTCCTTGAAGCCATCTCTTGCCTCCTCCAACAGATCATGTACCCTTTCCCTCACTCGCTCGGTGTCGCGCTTTGTGCCCAGAAGGCTCAGCTGTTGGGAGAGGCGGCCGATTTGCGATGTGATGGAGAAGAGCTGTTCCGAGAGCTTTTCGCTGAAGCGACTGAACTCTGGGTCATCTCGATACTCTGGGTCGTCACTTCGCCGGTAAGTAGTGGGCTGAGGTGTTGATTAGTGGCGGTAGGAACTGGTATTTGGGGCGACAAACCTGACTTTCCAGTAAAGGGGAGCGGTCGAATGACATGGTAGATGTAAAGATGGAAACGATAGTGAAAGCGCGACTCGGCTGTGGTGATTGACAACTTGATGAGCGTTGCCTTGACGTAGGCGCTAGCTATTTTTAGCACCAGTATAAACAAGCAGCGGGCTCGGCAAAGGCGTTTATCTACATAAAACATCATCATAGAACCGTCACCAAACTCAATCCACCAAAGTCTCTCACTATACCGTCGGAAATCCAATGAACTGCGGATGAAGGGCCTTAGCTTCTACAGCTGGGAACAGACGTCTTTATCATGGCGCATGATTATATGAAGTAGTTACCTTTGCGTGACGTACAGTGGGCAACGTTCATATGGCGAAAATGTAGGATGAAAAGCAGAGGTTGTTGACATGGAATGTATCATAAGTACGTTAGTATATAGTCAAGTAGTAGCATTCCCGAGTCTCATTTGATTCTTATCCTAACAGTAAATATTGCGGAACCTCTACGCAGCTCTCTATTCTTCATTGACACCAATGATCTTCCATTCCTATCCAACAAATCCTACTCATACCCACCAAGTCTTGAGCCAATCAGTAACATCAAATGCCCTCCCGCAACATCGATGCAAGCTCCCGATTGTTCGCCAGGAACTCCTCACAGTACGCCACCAGCCGCGGTGCCCTCGCACTCTCGGCACGCTCCATTACCGCGTACACCGTGTCTACTCTTATGTAGTCCTGGCAGTACGCTTCACAAAGTAGGAAATCTTGCGTCATATCGTGCAGCCGATTAAGTAACCACATGTTGGTCGCGTCCAGCATATCCAATAGCTCCGTCAAGCGATCCTGAACCTCTTCGTTGTCACTCGAATCTTTGAGCTCAGGCCATTCGACATCGCCTGTATATGCGAAATCCACCATCTGTGACAACGAGTGGAAGGTGATATCGGGAAGCGGGATCGTGGCTTTCTCCTCCAGTAAACGTCCCCACGGCCCTGCGAATTGGGCTTTGCAAAAGTCTGATACGGCTGCCAAGACGACCTTGTGTGCGGGTTTCCTCTGGCCGCGTGCTTCGAAGGTGACGTCTACGAGCAGACCCTGATCACGAAAGGTACGCATCTGTGCCATTGCGGAGGTCAAAGACAGCTCTCTGCTGTCCAATGAGGGTAGAGACACCACTGGGGTTGGATGTACAACTGTCTGGCACCCCAAAGCCACGAGGAGCTGTTCATAGGGCACGAGGAAGTTCAAGGCTTTCTTAAAGGGATACGGATCACAGCGAGTGTTCCAGCATAGCTTTTCTGCGGGTGTCAGGCTGGACACGATATTGTCTTTAAGGACTCGGTCGACTTGTGTCGTATCGAGGTTCAGCCAGATCGAGGCTTGGGAAATGCCTTCTATAGCCTTCGTAGCATCCAGATTGTGTTGCAAGAACTCGTAGCATGCCTGTACATCTCGCAAGTATTCGGGTATGTCTTGTTGGCCGATATCCGCAGTCTCAGTCGTCAAGAAAGTCAGGTGCTTGAATACTTGGGCAACAGTAGGGTTACCACCACGTGGAAGGCTTCTGTAGAGGAATTCACAGGGAGGATCCTTCAAGAAGCAGGTCTGGCTCCACATGATACGCACATGTTCAATCCTACTAGTATCGCCAATAGCGCGATGTACACTTTCTCCAACAACTTGACTCATTCGGTCTTGACGGTAAGCACTCTCATCGGCAGGCACATCTCGCACTCGAAACATAGGGATTGCCGCTATTCGCATCCAAGTCGTTTTAGGCCAATGTTGAAACGTCATACCTGGGGGACCATTGCGTCCCAGGTATGCCGAAACTATCTCCGAATCGTCATGGAGGGTAGAAGTCGTCGAGACCTGATCCCATCTTCCATTGATAGCATTAGCACACTCGAGGAAATGTTCATGGGTCATGACTCCAGCACCAGACCTCACACGTAGACCGAGCGAACGCCAGAGAGAGCGCAATTCTGGTCCTTGCATATCAACATGTAGGAAGCAATTCTTCATCTGCTCTCGGAATGCCGCCGAGAAAATATTATCCTCGTGATCGTAGAGAGTTTTAGTCTCGCACATCATGGAATTGCCATTGGGAGCAATTCTGCCAGCGATCTTTACCTGCCAATGTTCAACATGTTGCGAATGCGCAGTATATTGGAGGAACCTGAGATATTGCTGTCTGGAGTCTTTTGTGTTGACGTACTTGGGAATATCCCCTTTGATGCGATGCCACATCTGTTCACGTGTGACGATTGAACAGCCCAGCTTGGAGAGGTTATCTCCATCAGATTGGATTACGTGAGGCTCCACAAAGGCGCACAAGTTGCTGATCCACGGCATCAGCATTTCTTCGTGGCCGAAGAAAATGGCATCTTCGGCAGCAACATGCTCATGGGGTTTGGAATCCGATCGGGCCAGCCGACACCAGATTGGAAGACGTCGAAGGATTGCATCAAGAGGACATTGAGCGTAATCAGGCGAACTCAGGTATTTCAATGCCAATTTCCTCATAGTATCCTTGGACTCTCGAGTAAGATAGTCACCAACGATTGTCTTCGCTGAGACGTTCTTTGCCTTTTCCAACTTCTTGAGAGCCTGCAAGAAGCGCTTGAACGAGGCAAATTCCCGAAGACTGACCTCGTCATCCTTTAGTCGGAACGGTATACAATCGCGATCGACTGCAATTAGCCCAGGAATTTGATCACAGATCTTTCGATGCTCCTCAAGCGATGGGCTAACAACACATGGCTCACTGTCAAACTGTCTGCTTGTTATGTAATGCCATTTTGTGTCAGAAAACGTCCTGTATACTTTTTGGTCCTGAAGATTCGCTTTGGTCAAAAACTCGGCAACGGTCATCCCGGAAGTGGTGCCCCCAAACCCTCTGCCCTGGAACATGGTCAGAGACTTATTATTGAGATACTCCCAAAATTTGAGTAGCCATGGGGCTAGGTCATCATCATGGAAGGCTGGATTTGTTGGCGATTTTGGCGATGACAACAGAATTCCCACGTCTGCGATTTCGCATCCTCGAATGTTGAAGTTGGCGTTCTGCAGAACCTCGATCGGATTGCACACAATCTTGTCGTCACGTGCCGGGGTTTTGTTAGCTTTCCAAGGTAGTGCATCGTTGACCATAGTATCAGTTGCGAAGGCAAATAGCTCCAACTCCTTCGAATTCGGCAAGAGATTCCAGCTTGTGTCCGGCTGGGGATCCAAGGTGAGAGTTCCTAAAGGGCAATCGAACCGTGGTCTAGGTATGATTCTGCACCCATCAAGAGAACTCAGCGCAGTCGTATTCCCGACCGCTGTCTCTGGAACCATGGTTTCAAGAAGCAATGCCATAATAGTACCTTTTCCTTTCTCGTCCTTGCTTTTGGCCAGGATAGCCTCCAGATGCTTGCAACTATCTTCCACCTTGAACAACGTGCTGAGACATTTCGTATCAACTTCTCTAACCTGATGACCAGAAATTGATCTGAAGTCTCGCCAAAGTCCCCAAGGAGGGCGTACTAGGTCAGGGATCAACTGAACTAGGAGATTTCGAAGACCATGTGAACTCTGCTCCACCAAAAAGTCGAATGTGGCCCCTGTCAGGCTCGTGGTCTTTTGGCATGCCTGGAAGACTGCGGCACCATCCTTCCGACTTGGAGCAGTCTCTTGGGCCACGAGAGGAAGCAATTCCCCAAGGTCATAGCTTTGATTCTCAAGCTTATCCCAGAAAGCCTTTTCAAGAACGCCAGACAGCGTACCTGGGGATGAAAGTGTCCCTCCCATTGGCCAGAAGTCGTAAGCCCTTTTACCAAGCCTGGGCGCCAGATAACGTAGCGCTTCCACATACAATGCAGAGACGCATTCTTTCAAGAGCCACTGGTTCCAAGAAGCGTTCTCAGCGCTCTTTTCTAACGCTATGGTCCGTCGGTCTCCAGTCACAGCAAAGCTGGCGTGGAATGAGATCGGCAGTAATGATTCTTGACTTGTAGGTAGTCGGCAAAAAACGGTTTGTTGGACGATAGGCTGTTTAGGCAGCGTGATAACAGCGTTCCTTGGCCTCACAGGTAAGGGAACCCGCTCACCATGCTCAACGTCGGCCACTTTGTTTTGAAATACTAATGCAGCGACACCGCAATCGGGTAACTTATGGGAAGATCTTCCGCATCTCGTGATGTTTGCTGGAATATCTTGTATGTCCTTGAGCCCAACACACCATGTATCGACTTGCCGCTGGAAGCCTGTTTGACCACTTGTAATTTCGATTCTTTGGAAGCTGTTGTTATCTTCGCAACGCCAACGTTTTGCGAAGACGGCCCATTGCGGGGTTTGCTGCCCTCGGATGTAGAATTCGATCGACTCGACATTTCTCAGGAAGAGTAGTGCCGTACGAGCAATAGCGAAATAATTCTCAAGTAGTGACTTTACTTTTGCCAGGTCAACAGGCTCCTGGGTGTCTTTGAGTTCGGTTTTGGTGCCGTGTGCTCGAAGAGGCAAGCGGAAAATAGTACCCTCATAGTTTTCCGTACTATGATCAAATCCATGTAGACCAATGAAAGGGCTCAACTGGTCGAATGCCAGGCTCCTGACCGTGGGAAATGACAATTTTGTCCCCACCTTCCGTTTGCGATACTTATCGATAGGAAGGACATTTTGTTGGGGGTCAATCACCAAGAAGAAACGTGCGGAAACGAGCATAGGCACATCGGTGAAGTGATACATACTCTGTGAGCCCCTGCCGAACATTCCAGTCGATTTTTTATCGCCGTGTTTACCACCCTGACCAATATCTTTAAATCCGCCAAAATCTTGTTTTGAGAAGACTGCACGAGTCATTAATTCTGGCTAGTGCAACCTTTGGGGAATTGACAAGCAAAATCGCTTACCTCCATTATTATAAGCGAACAGTGCAGCTCCCTGAAGTGGCTTCAGATCTGTGGTCAGGAGTGCAGTAGAGGCGTGAGCCCCATCGTTGCACTCATCGAGCGTCCAGACTATTTTGGTCGCTTTTGCATCATCAGCGTTCGCAAGGAACTCGTTGAACGTCGAGGCGATTGAATAACGCCCAAGCGTGTCTGATATCACAGTTGTCAGTTTCTCTCCGGGTACATAATCTTCTTCGTTATCGCTGTCGAGGGCGATTTGCAGTCTAATGGCTCGTGCTAACGTGTCCTCTAGACCGAGTCGGTTAGCCAGTTCAGGAGAAATTCCAGGGTGCGTGAAAATAAGGTCTTCTTTCATGCCTGCATCGGGCGAATCGCTATGCACAATGTCGATCAATTTCTGAAGCTTCGACGTAGTATCCGGAATTAGGAATCCTGTGAGATCGTATTTGAGCAAGTCAGCTATCTCTAACGTGGATATGGCGATACGAAGGTCAGGTGGGCTCAGCTGCCCTTCGGAAGCGCTTGCCAGAGCTCGCTGGACATCCTGAAGGTCTTCAATGGATGGCTCAGACCGTACATGGAGTGCTGCCAACAGTGCACCGTGCTGTCGCGCAAAATTATTGTCAACCTCATCCAGATATGGAGCTAGTGGCCGTCTTGCTAGGGAACTGCCGGAGAGGAAGACCTTCTTGGGAGTAAAATGTGCTCCCGAGCGGCCAAGGATACAGCATCTCGACAAGAGATCAGAGGAATTGGCCAGATCAATCTCCAAAAGAACTTGGTGAGCCTTTTCGTAGACTTGCTTTGACAGGCAGCCGTCCAGCTGCTGAAGAAGAAGTCCTGTCGGAATGCCTTCATCCCAGCCCAGGACCCTTTTCCAGCTCGGTTCCATAGAGAGAGTAGTTATCCCCCATACCAAGTCGATCAAATGACGGTCGTCCGCCCCACGACATTCAAATGGAGCATGAAGTATAGACTCTCCCAAGACCGAGGTGCAGGGAATCCATTTCAACCTCCTAATCTCTGCGATAGAATCTTTCGAGCTACTAAGCTTTGATAGCACCCGAAGCTTGAGTAAAGTCTCGACCTTTGTATTTATGTCAACTTCGTCTCCATGGTGAGCAAAGTATCTAGCTCGCTCGAGAGGTGTATCCCATTGCATTTTCGAAGTCAAGCCGTAGGCAATTAGAACATTCTTATGCTTCGTGTAGAAATGCGGACATGGGAAGACATTCTCTCCGGCGTCGTAGAGCGGTGCTAGGCTTGAACTAGGATCTACCATACCTGCTATGCAGCGGTATCGTCTTTGCCCACCTTCGACGGGAAGAGGTATGATGGCATGGCTGAAGACATCTACTTGCCACTCTGCAGAGCAAGGATGAGTGGGGGCCATCTTCATGATCCAATGGACGAGTTCCTCTTTCGCAAGGCTCAGAGCGGCATCATCCGAGGTGACCGTTCCCATCCACGGCAAGAAATGTTGCGTCAAGAGGTCTTTGTCGCTTACTCTTGGAAGCGCTTTGAGCCGCTCGATAAATAATCGTTCGACTTCACTTTGGGCCTCGAAGAATGAGACCTTGCTCAAATTCGGTAACGGTGGCAGACCTGGAGGAGTCTTGTACATTTGCCCACGAGCATCGAGACTGCACTTTGCATAGCCAATTGTCTTGAAGGGTGGGCTACACGACCTCTTGCTGTAAAGTGGCAGATGGCGCAATGGTGTCCTGAGTTTGGGAGGAAGGCCTTCTTGAAGTGCTAGGTATCTGGTGCTTGACTCGAGGTGATTTAGTAGGGCCTCTTTATCTCCATCGGAAGTCGCTGAGAGCATGTCCCTCCCAGCGACAAGCCAGGCCACAAAGTCATTGGTGTCACTAACGCAAGTACATCGAGTAGTCATACGAAGTGGTTCGTTGCTGCGAAACAGCTCCACGGCTTCCGTTGGCAGTATTGAAGAGCAGAGGACCGGTGGTGCTTGCTTAGGAGTTCTGGTAGTCGCACGCATAATAACATCATATAGCGGGTCTTTCTTCTGTTCGATAATGAGCACAGGAAGACTCTCGAAACTCGGTGTACATGATCGTATACGGCCGTCATTCGTAGGAATAAGCCACAACACTTGTGAAGAGGCAGGACTTAGTCGTTGTCCTTCTTGGAATCGCTCTACAATCCAAGCCCATAGGTTCCAGATTAGTGCATCTGAGCCCGAAGGTCTTTGTATCGACCCCATCGACGACCTCGACAGCCCTTGAGGTATCTCATATATCACGGGCCAATCTATGATCAGGTCGTCAAGGCTACGAAACCTCATGACCTTACCGATGTTTTCGACGTCTCTTAGCAACAGATGCCGAACTGGATTGCTAAGCTTCGAGATTTCCAGTGTGTTAGCGGCTCTCGATTTGGCAAAGAGCTGCATCTCCACCTCATTCCGCGGCAAGAGAAGGTCTTTGTTCTTCGATATGGAGAATGCACCACCAACGGTGGGCCATAAGGCGATGTCTTGAAGTTCCTCGTACACCGTACTGTTGATTTTCTCATTCGTCACACTTTTGATGGCATCAAGTAAACAAAATTCGAGTATCACTGATGCCTGGACTTCTGGTATATTGGGTATAGTTCTCGATCGGAGGAAGCAACGAACAGTACTTGGTTCCAAGAGCTTGTACCCTTTCCCAAGAAGCTTCGCGCGTTGTTGTAACTTTCTGAACAGGGGGTCCTCCAGGTACACCGCTGGTACATCCACTTGAGCCAGTGCCGGGCCGAATTCCGTGTAGTCACCACCTTTGACACCAAAGAAACCCTGATCGAGACTTACGCAGCGCCCATTTGAGGCATTCCAGACCTTGTGATTGGACTTGATGGCTAAGTCAATGACATTGTCGTCCAACTGGTCCCATAGCTGGACCGTTTCAACAGGGACGAAATTTGGTCGAGGCCAGAATGCGAACATCTCCTTGTTCCACGACACACTGCTTCGATGCGCTAGCAACTTGATCCATGCCAAAGCAATACAGCTCGAAAACATAAACCTATTCCACTTGGTGTGAGGGTCATCTGGCCCGCGAGTAGGTTCCAAACGTCCACGATCGGGAGCCATGCAGAAAAGACCATGTATGTGGACTGGTAGATTTGTAGGCATCGGCAGCCTCAGTATGGTGAACAGCCGCCCATGAACCGCTTTGGCATCATGTTGGTCCTAGAGACGCTCAGACAGGCCAAGTGAAGTAGACGCGGGGGTCCGAGCATGTTTGAAAGAATTTTAGAAGACTTACCTCCACTAGCGCTGCAACTGCTGCCCAAGGGAAAAGCTTCTCACTGCGTGCCCATACATCCAAGTCTGAGTCTCCAGAGGAGCTCAACATGACATGCTGGATAACGTAGCGGCGGATAGTAGACGTTCCCTGCCCTGTGTACTTCATAGCGAGCTCGAAGACTGGGCGAATATCTTGGCTAGTGTTTGACTTGGTTACATACAGACGTTTGAAGTTTGCCGGAAGCTGCTCCCTCGCCCTGGATACCGTCAGAGTTAACGCGTCAGCTCAGAATGACTGCCAGTACTCACTGTTTATTCTTCTTGTTCGTGCCATAGGTCTCAGCCGCAAGTAATACTTCGTCATCAATCCGGACGACTACCTTGCGCACATGCTTGAGGAACAGCATGCCGCCTTCTCTCAGCTCCAGACCGAATTCTTCGAGAGCCTGCCGAATGGAGCTGGCATCGACTCTGAGTGAGAAGATGGTGCTTTTTACGGCTTGAGCCTCGCTTCGCAGGGGAATACGGATGACCGTCTCATTTAGCGGCTCCCGCGGATCGAGACCGAGCTTGCTGAACGTTTTCATATGGTTCTGAACTTCAACGCAATCACGATTCTGGACTACGTCCCACCTAGGACCTCCAGGTTGGCCGGTACGTTGTGACCACCACTCATGAGGGTCAAGAATCAGAAGCCAGTTACGGGACCAAACCCATGGACCATCAGTCCAGTGATAGACCTAGTTGGGAACAGTCAGCTTGAACGCTTTGGTAGAAAGTGTACATCTGACGCCTGCACCAGTCGACCCTCCCCACTCTGCAAAATTACTACAATGGAAATCGGCTCGTTACTCACCGCATTGAAACCCTGACCGAACTTCCCGGTCGCTGCTGGGTCCTTCCTCTTGACGGAGTCACTGATAGAAGACAAGCTCTTGAAATCTTCATCCCTAAAGACACTATTATTACGAACCAACAGAGCCGGGCCTTGGAAGTCTTCCAGCCCATCGGACAGCAACGGCTCGCCACCATAGCTCGTCGTATCCAGGACGTATTCGACTTCTGTCGCACCAGCATCATCGGCATTCTGTAAAAGCTCTCGGAGACAAGTGTTGGGAGGATAGTAGAGGCATATCTGGTGAATGGCAGTCGTGATCGATTGCTTCTGGGCGAAGTTATCAGCAGCAGGGGGCGGAGCCATGTATGCAATGTGCCTGGATCTCTATGAGGCTGTGTCCATCAGCTATGTTTGTCAAGGGTGAGATTAGCGAGAGGAAGTGAAGTGTTGTTGAGATCTGAGAAAAAAGTGAAATGAAGTGAACATCGCGACAAACTCCAGGATATATTAGTAGGATGGCGCGTAAGTTTTACTTCACTCAAACTTGCTACTGCAGGAGGCTCGGTTGGACCGAACCGGTGTATCCAATGACGCGAAACCGTGCCATATTCCTGCTTTGCTGCCTAGCTGCAAGAAGCCTCGCTTTGTCTACTGATGCCTGTTTGCGCAACGCCGTACGCAATGCGCCCTACCAACACCGCCTTATATCATCATCATATGGCTCGTAGACGAAATCTGACGCTCCTCAGAGGATCTCGTTACATCGACTAACCGGGCGTCTCATCCATAACATTCGTGTTAGCAAGCTTGGTCCCCTTCTTCTCGTTCTTGAAAGCTTGGATCTTCTCATAAAGGTCCGTATCTATCGTTCGCTTTAGTGACTGAAGGTTTGGTAGAGGCCAAGAGCTACATACCAGCAACAACCTCTTCGATCTTCAACGGCGCCCGATTGAATGGATCGTTGGGATCGCTGAGGAGATGCGAACGGATAGTCGATCGATCGATCGTCGTTCTGGATGTAGGTAGGATGACAGGATCTTCCATGAGTGTATACATCAGCGGATCTTGGAAGTGTTAGCAAGTATTGGAACATAGCCATGAGGTAGGAAAAGAAGGGAGTGTGCCTACCCAAGAACTCATCGGGGATTTCACCCATATCCTCTTCAGCCTGATCATCCAGCTCCTTAGCCTTCTTGAACTTCTGGCTCAGCGAGGCCCAAGCAGCTAGTTCTTCCGAGGACTTCAAGGCCCACTTCTTCAGCACCCTAGTCGCCTGCTCGAGATTGGCAGGTTTGTAGGATCGTCCATCCCTTGCAACGGCAAAGACGAAATTCTCTTTATCCTTGAGATTCAGGTAGACATCTACGATTTCAGCCAGCAGTTGCTTGGGATTGAAACCATACTCCGCTGGGTTCTCCACGACTAGATCCTTGCTCTTCGTCCCAACCATGGCGTCCAAATTGTAGTCCAGCATGTCCGCCAGTCGCTGCACTATCTCGGGCTTGGTGAAAGAGTCTGCCAAAGCTTCCGTGAAGAGCTTCAGCATAGCAACAGTCTCGTTGGTGAGCTGCATGTAGGATTTGGCTCTTCCCTGAGCGGCGGAGAGGGCTTCCTCCTTTTCGGTCTTGACATTCTGTTCCATGGTAGGACCTGCATTCTTAAGCTCCTGTTGCAGGTTGTGTATTTGGACAAAAGCTGTCAACGACTCGTCCAGAACAAATGTCACGTCGTTTAGAAGCAAATTGACGAAGTGGACGAAGAAGTCGAGGTTTATTTTGGCTTCGGTGGAGAGATGCTCTCTGTAGATGGAATTTGACCAAATGCACTTGATGATCTGGAAGATCTCGTAGCGGATGTTGAATTTGTCAAAGAACTGGGTGTGAGTGCCTGTATTCTCGACCTCGATATAGAACTTCATCAAAGCGTGAAGGAGATGTTCGGTGGCGAAAGGTAATGAATTGAGGAGATCTCCCAATATCCCTTTGGTACGGTTGTAGGTAGGCCAGATGCCATGGAACATGATGGTGACGAGACCCGACTTCAGATAGGGGTTTTTAATGTATTCGGAAGATCGAAGGAATGTAATACACAGAATTACCAGCTCATCGCTCTGCGTGGAGGTAATGATCTGAGGCATATTCCGCATAATAAATTTGAAGTTGCTCACGATGTCTTCTAGAAAGTATTCGGGTAAACACTTAAAGACTTCTGGCTGCTCGTCTGGTAACGGTAGCTTTATGGACCGCTTGGGAAAGTCTTGACCTCGAGATACCAACCGCAACAGCCATACTATGACATACCGCATGAATTGCATTGAGCGCGCTTGTGTCAGATCGTCAAGCAGCACACCTTCCACGGAGTACTTATATGACATGCCGATATCTACTTTGTCCTTGTACTTCTTGACAGCTTGCTCAAACACCGCGAGTCTGGTAGGGTCGCTAACGAACTTGTGGCGGTCAAGTTCGATCTCTTCGATGTGCTTCTTCATACGCTTAAGATCCTTCTCGAGCTGGCTCAGCATCGAATTGGCAGATTCAGTTCCATAATGGTGAGCAGCCAAAGTCAGAAAGAAGATTTCAGAAATAAAATTTGTTGTTCCTTGCGCAGGATCGCCATAGAAAGCATCTGAAGTTTTCTGATCCGCGTTGAGCTTCGTCTCCTCCTTGATGTCAACCCTGGGGGATCGACGCAGATATTCGACATCTATCCGGTCAACCTTGGAAAATGTGGCATCCATGAAGGGCTCGCACAGCTGGTCCAGACATACAGTGACATTGATCATGAAGCCATCGGAAGAAACAGTCTTCTTGTCTACCTGTAATGCCCGGCGCTTGTGGTTGATATTGACGCACAGTGCAAACCAGTCAAGCATTTTATCTCGAGAGTCCTTGCCAGCCTTTATGATGTGGTTGACAATGTCTAGGAGGTCAGTCTGATGGGTTTGAAGTGTTAGGCGCAAAGCCCGTTGGGAGTTGAGGATATAGCTCTTGTCCCGAGTGCTCGGGCTGGAAAAGTAATTGTTGCTAACCTCATCATTAAGAGGAGAGATTGCAAAAAATGGGCCAAGTAATGTGGTGGCCTCTACAAGACTAGCTGGAACAGAAGGTGGTAAAAATAGAGGCGATTGGACGATAGCGTTGATCATTTGAGGGTACTGGACTAGATTCCGTAATGCCTTGAGATATATCAGCATACTTGAGCTTGCTCCCATACGACACGTTGAGATCATACCATTATGTAGGGCTTGTAATCGTTATTCATGTTCATGCGTGCCAGCTCCCGACTGAGATCTTCAACTGCGCCAACTAGAGCACATTGAACAGTGTCGTCTTCTGGGAATTGGGAGATAGCCTCTGTCAAGAAGTCGTGATCTATGCTCCTCTCGTCTTCCGGGTCTTCTATCAGAAGGTGAGGCGTAAGGGGGTTGCGTCCTGTAGGCTCCAGGCTATCTCGAATTTAGCACCCGGCTTACCTACTTGCCAGAAGAGGCTCACTTACCCAAACATATCAGGCATGGTGGCAGCAAATATGCAATAACTCATGCATAGCCTCCGCGCCTCCTTGATCACGACGAATTTTGGATCCTGCTCGCCAGCTCTTTTCAGGGTCTTGAACTGTCTGTTGATCCTCTTCCAACACCCGAGCAAATAGTCTAATGGTGCAGTACCCTGTCGCAGATTTGACGCTGCCTCGAGTATTGTCTGGTCTAGCAGACTTGTGTTTAGTCGTTGTGGCTGACTTGTCTCTTCAAGCTCCTGCCGAGTACTCTTTAGATAATGTAGGGGGTTCTCATGACTGTCTAATCGATGGTCTGGGTCCAAGGTAAATCTGAAAACCGTGCCTAATATCCTGTCCTCCCATTGTTCTGAAGTTTCCCCATTCCTCGAGCTTGGTCTTCCAATCGATGAAGACGGACGATCGCGCTTCTGAGGCGTCAGTGGCCTTCCTGTAGATGGTGTGATATTGATTCTTGGTGTATCTCCGTTCGCCTCCTTCATCCCTAGCTGCGTGAAGGGATTCTGTGGCGTCGATGAGCCCGATGGAGTTGAGATGTTGATCTTAGGTTTGACCTGCTCTACCTCTTTTGGAGCTGCTATTGATGGGGCGTTCGAATTCGGCGAGGACTGTGACGTCCCTCCACTCTTGCTAACACCATCTCCATTTTCGCTTGATTGTGTCGGAGGTTGGGTCCCAAGCTTAGCCAGACGTTTGTTCCGGATCTGTTCCTAATCAGCTATGCTTGCCACATGCGTACAGTCCTATCATACCTTGTCTGCATCTGAAACGGAGTCTGCCATGCTATGGGTAAGGACGATAGACGTGTTAATTTCGAGAAGTTGGAGCTTTCTTGCATTAGTTGCGAGGACCAATGTTGGGAGAAAGCAATCGAAGTGATTGGGGCTGAGATGATTAGTGAGCGCTTTAGTGCACCCGTTCCAGGGAGTGTTCAAGCCTGGAGTGAATCGATAAGCGCCCGAAGCCCGGTTTCGGATGGTGACCCAACACCCTGGAAACGCCCGAGAGACGCCTAGATGCCGCTAACCTTCTTGACCGCCGGCTTCACTTGCAGATGATTCACAAGTATGGAATTCACTATCAATGTTTTGATAGTGAGGGAGGCTCTATTAGAGGTGACACTATACAACCATAGACCTGCCCGTACCGAACGGCAATTTATGCCATCATCATATCCTGAACGCCATGCCATAGTGAATTCAAGTATTCCCTTACATATACCAAATGCTCAATAGCCACTCCTCGCAAAACCAAACGCGTCCAGCTGCTGGCAACTCCTCATCTCGTAATTCCTCGCCTCCCTCATTCGATCCACGTCCTGGAAGAACCACCCTTGTGCCTCTTCTACCATACGGTTCCGTGTCCGCGTTTCTATCTGGCAATCGTACTGTAATTGCGTGACATACTGCGTCTCTGCCTTTTTATCCAGCTCGCTGAGTTTCCGAGGGGTGTAGTCAATGAGGTCGTCCGGATTGAGGTAGTAATTGACCTTTAACCGGTGTGACGTCTTGTGCATTGTATTGGGAGGACCGGGCTGGAAATGTATCGAAGGGCCCGAGGGCATTGCTGAAGAAAAAAGGGATGACAAGAGCGGAAGGACAAAGAGTATCAGAAGAGGTAGAAGGTTCGATAAAGCACCCATCGTACTTTGCGGTCTTTCTTCAGCAGCATTGCCGTTTGCTGCTCTGGGTCTCCGTCTCGGTTGACCGCCGCCAAACTGATGTACTCGGAATCCTGGCCCGCCGCCTAGATTGAAAACGAACTGAGGACCAGTATCGAACATGCCTCCTCCGCCTCCTGTTTCCTGTAAGCCCACTGCCATATTCTCCCGTCCAAACCGAGGACCTACCAAAAGCGCCACCCATCCCACCACCACCGCCGAAGAACCTATTAAACAGCTCCTCCGGTGATATCTCAGCATCGAACATAGGCCCTCTCCCCCCAGGCGAACCCGAAAATCCACTAAAAGGCGACGAAGCCGCAGCCCCACTCGGTCCAAACCGATTATCGGGATCGCCGCCAAATCTGTCATACTTCTCCTTCTTCTCTGAATCGGATAACACCTGAAAAGCTCTCGAAACCACTAGAACCCATCACACCCATCAGCCCAACAAGTCTCCACCACCCTTTCACCACCTCTCATAGAAAACTCACTCTTAAAAGCCTCATCCGCCCCCTCATACCCATTCTTATCCGGATGCGTCAACAGGCTGAGCTTCCTATACGCCTTCTTGATCTCCGCATCCGTAACCCCCTTCTCACACCCCAATATCTCATAAAAGGCCGTGGCGGCGCATTTCCGTACCCTTACCACCGCCGTCTTCTGCTCAACCGTGTACGTGCGATTTTGGTTTCCCTGATTGTGATCTCTGCTCTTGGCCGCATTGCCGTTCGGTGTCGCATCGGTACCGGAAGCTGTTGCGGCGGGCATTGCCTTTCCGCGAGGGTGGATTGCCTCTGGTAGGGTCGATCGTCTTTACTTCTATCGCTGATGCTGTATGAACTGTAGTCTGTGCACACAAGGATAAGTAGCAGAGCGAAGTAGCAGGTGCGAAGTGGTATAGATTTCGTTCGTCGACGTTTCCGACATCTCCAAATGGAATCGTGGTAAGAAGACCCGCAACTTCACGCTAGCGCCAAAATATCTTGAGCAACATTGAACCACCACACGCGCAACTCCACCCACAACCACCCCCAACCTTTCCGCTCCTCCACACGCCACCAATCTCAACGAGCCTGCGCTCCAATGGCCGACTCACCCTCCTCGTCCCAAATCGAGTCCCAAGCCAAAACATCCCTCCTCGCCACCGCCAAAACCTGGGGCCGTACCTCTCCCCCCTCCCCTTTCCTCCCCCTCTCAAATATCTGAAAAACACCACCCAACTAACACCCCCCTCCGCACCCAGTCTCACCCGTCCCCCCCACTGCCCTCGCCGCCCTCATAACAGCCCAAGCCCTACGGCCCCCCCAAGCCCTCCCCCTCCTCTTCCCCCCCGCCCTCCTCTTCAGCACCTACCTCAACATCTACGACTACAAAACCGACACCGCAGGCGTCACAGCGGCCTGGTCCGGTTTATACCTGCTACTGGCCCGGAGGCGGAAGCAGCCGCTGGCGAGGAAATTCGGGACGAGGGGGATCATACGGGGTACGACGATGGGGATGTGTGGGGTTAATTTGGTGGCTGGGGGGTTGGTGTATGCGGTTGGAAAGAGGGAGGGGGAGGGGGATGATGCTGCGTGAGGTGGTTGCGTGGATAAGCGGGAGAGGTGGGGGGATGTGTATATAAAGGAAGCATTGGAGGGCGTTGGGTTGGGTTAGCGTGGACGTGTTGGTATTGTGATGCCGAGCGTATGTCGCAGAAGACTTCTTAAGGAGGATCGATTCGCATATGCATATCCAATTGCCAGTGCTCGTTCTCGCTGTGTTAGAAGATATCCACTTTAGACGGTGCCCGATATTGTATCTGGCTACTAGGTGTACTCGGGTTGTAAAAAGTCGTGGCTGGTCCGCAAAGCAACAACAATCTCATTAAGGGACGTTTTTGCAGCCGACACAGCCGCAGAAGGAACTCGAGTATTGCGGAGCAGTCGCGTGATCATAGCAGGTGTGAAGACGTCATAAGACGATACTGTGAAAAGTTTCTGCTGGCTCTTAACATGCTTGAACGTACGAAACGATTACCAACAGCAGGACTCGGACAAGTGTGGTATTGATTAATGTTGTAAGTAACATGCTAAATTTGCACCGCGTATAAAGCACTTTGAAGGCCACCATGAGTCGTTCGGAAGGGTTGAATCGTGATATGCCGCAAACAGACCATTCGTGTGAGAGATAGGCGCAAGATCCAGATCATTGGTTGGAAGAGTAGCATACTCGAAAAGAGCCGAGGAAGACGACCTGGGCCATCCCTTATGGTCGGATGTGGCCCCAGTCGTAGTCTAAAATAAGAAACAGTTTGTTGTATCACTCCTCCGTTTCGTTCCCCCCCTATACCTTGCCCACCCTTCAATATCCATACTACCTCACAGCTCCCTCAGCTTACAAGATCTTGCATTTTGACTTCTTGCCATCCCCGTGATGCTTGCCCTTCTTGGACAACAGTGCCGAGCGGGTCGCGTGCTCAAAAACCTCCCTTACTCCTTCGTTAGTCTTCGCTGAGCACTCAAGGTAGTGTCTTGCGCCAATCTTCTTCTTCACTTCCTCGCCCTATAAAGAAGATTCTTAGCTCCCATGTCTTCAGAATGTTCATTCTTCAATGCCATGGCGGGGACTTCGTAGGATATAGTTTCTATTCCTGGTGTTTCAGGCTCTTACCTGCTCTGGGGTCACAGGCTTCTGTGAAGTCTTATGTAGCTCCTCAATCGTCTTTTGGTCATATCGAAGATCTTTCTTACATCCAACAAGGATGATTGGGAGGCCTTGGCAGAAATGGAGGACTTCGGAGATCCACTACAGAAAAGGATAAATTGTCAGCAAGCCTGTCTCACGGGAATTCACGTGAGATATGGTAGATAACAATAGCGAAAGTTGGGTACCTTCTCTTGCACATTGTCCAGTGAATCGGGTGAGTCAACAGCGAAGCAGATGAGGATGACATGGGAGTCAGGGTATGAAAGCGGACGGAGACGATCGTAATCTTCTTGACCAGCCGTATCCCATAAAGCTAGTTCGACATGCTTGCCATCCACCTCAACGTCGGCAACATAGTTCTCGAAGACGGTGGGGACGTAAACCTGTAGCAATAGACATGTCAGCACCACAGCCTGTACAATTCCTTTGAAGCGGCCATGTGTCATATAGCTCTACCCATCTCTTCGAGTCGGCATGTTTGTGCTGCTGGAGGTATATATGTGGAAGTCAGTAGGATTGCTGACCTCTGGGAAGGTACCCTTGGAGAAAACACTGTTTGCCAAGAACGAGTCAGTGGCCGAATCCCATCTTCGATAAGAGGAATGAGGATCTTGAGAAGCAAGGGATAGAAGCTTACATCAATAGACAAGTCTTTCCGCAGGCACCGTCACCAACGATGACGAGTTTGCGCCTGATCTCAGCCATCCTGTAATGGCAGGAAGGGCACAGGTCAGCAAAGCTGGCCTACAAGTATATGTAGAGCTGCTTGAGCGGTAAGAGCAATACCGGAGTAGATGTTGCAGTGCGCTAAAGAGTGGTGTATTGGTAGATGGTGGTTGGAAATAGATTGTTGAGCGATGGGGAGTGGGATCGACCTACTTCTAGAACACAGGCGTGATGCTTGCAGAGGGTTGGGGGGTACTCCGCTCTACCAGTTGCAAGTCGAGAGCACAGAGAGATAGGAAGTAGTCAGAAAGGGGAAGGAGCTGCTCGTGTGAGATGTGAGAATTGGAGATGAGTGTGGTCGACGAGTCGATGTCTAGTCTGGAGGCGGTTATCGGGCTGCGTGATGGATTCCTGCTCTGATTTGTTGGTTGCGTTCAGGCAACGGCCGCGACTTTTCACACGGCTATGGCGCCGAAACAGTTCAAAAATACTTTACCCTGGGTGGCCACGAAAGGAGTTGGTCATTCAAGTCACCACTATTGATACAGCCTACTACTGCTATGGATCCCTGGCTTTGTTGTGTCTGAAGTGAGCTGTAGGGAACCTTGTCCAGCTGACAAGGCCTTCCCAACGCGCTATCAAATCCGGATTTGTACCCGGTCTTGGCCCTCGGCTGATGGAAAGTGCCCCTTTACTGTTGACTTAAGGCAATCACCACTTACGCTGCTATATGCCATTAGAATTGAAGGCTGAATGAGTCAAACCATGCCATGTAAATTGAAGCGTATCCTTTTGAACTATAGATCAAGAGTGATAAGGAGATAAAGAATCTAGACACCAAATGCCGGTATCGACATAGAATCATGGCAGCGCTCGAAGGTGTGAAGAGAAGATGCATCAAATTGCCGCCTGGCTACATTCCTTTGCCCCGAAAGCCGTCTCATGGATTTAATCCCTCCAACAGAGATGGTATAATCCGCGATCCGCCCCCAAACCCCAGCGAAGAGACCAATGCAAGTCATTAAGAACGAGTATCATCACGTTTTCAACATCCCTCTCCTTCACCTCCCCTCATAATCGCTTGCCCAGTCCCTCCTGTCCAGACCGCCTTGATCCCAACTGTTGCCGTTGGCGTAGGCTGTTCCAGGACCACTCACATACCCACTCTCGTCAGCTTCATCGAAGTAGTCCCCACCACTGCTAGCATCGAAGCTGCTCCTCCCGCTGATCTCGCCTTCGTCGCCACCTTGCATCTGCTCCCACGGTATCTGCTGCAAAGCTGGGTACTGTGCAAGAATTGCAGCTGGGAAGTAGTTCTGGACATGGCCGTTCATAGGCGGCTGAGGCGCCATGCCACCAGCTTGCATGTTCTGGTTCATCATCTGCTCGTCGAAGATGCGTTGGCGCTCCATTGCTTCCTCGTCAAGAAGCGGTTTGATGCAAACTCGCCCAGCTTCGCTGCGGAAATGCCTTCCGAGAGCATCTGCACGGGCGAACCTCCGCCCACAGCCCCAGCTACCTCCTGTGCCTAAATCACCACGGCAGACGAACTTCTTCTCTCCACTGTGCAGTCCTTCGTGCCTCTTGCGATCATGCTGACGAGCGAAGGCTTTCCCACAAACAGTACAGACGAAAGGACGCTCATCTGTGTGCGTGCGCAGATGAGATCGAAGGTTATAGGCACGAGTGAATTTCTTCGGGCAGAGGGTGCATTGGAAGGTTGCCGGGTGTTTTTGGGCCCTCTTTTCTTGCCCAGAGGCCGCCGGACGAGTCGGGTCAGCAAGCTCGAGGATGTAATCGCGGTTCGGAATTGAAGACGTAGATGAGCGACGAGAAGGCGACGTCCTTGGACCAGGTGAAGACTCCCGAGACATATTCGGAGAGAAGGTGGGTTCGTATGGGGAGAGTGAACGTCGGCGCTGGTCGACATCGGACTCGGCGGAGCCGAGTGTAGAGGCTGTGGAACTAGGCGTGGTTGGCCGCGATATGTATGTGTCCGACTTTGCACGTCCTCTTCGGCCTGCTATTCTCATCAGTAACGGAGGAGACACAGCGTGAGACTGCAACGTACCTCTTACAGGTGGGCTTAATGCATCGAATTCGTTTTCATAACCGGGTGGATCGAAGTTCAATTGACGAGTCGTAGGCGCAAATTCAACGTTGATCTCAGGTGGTGCCATCTGTGCGGCTTGACCCATGTCATTGGAACCCAATCGTTCTTCTGGAGGAAATTGAGGGAATTGCTCGGTCGCATTAGTGTAGATCTCTGACCCCGGACCTCCATTGAAACTATTGTTCGGTAAAGGCATGAATTTGGCATCTTGCGCCATACCAAGCCCTGGCTGTGGAGACATTCGGGGTGACACGAACGGACTGTGCCGCGGACTATGCCTCTGATTATGAGGCTCGGACAGACTGAAACTCTCGATGCCGAGGCCCCCATTTTCGAACAGCTGTGGATCTTGCTGAGCACTAAGCATTGGTGATGGGTTGTGATCGAATTGATCAAAGCTGTCCTGTTGTTGCAAGAAAGGCGAGGGGGCAACCGACGAAGAGACATCCGAGTGTTCTGACGGCGCTCTACGGTGGGTATGAAACTGCACCCCAGCCCATTCTGAAGGTTGCTGCCCATTGGTGAATGCGGCGGAAGGATCTAACGATGTATGACGCGAATGATGTGGAGACCACTGCGACCCTTGGTTGGAGATGGGAGAGTTTGGCCCTGACGAGTGCGCTTCAGGCGGCATCAGTTGGTTTGGTGGGGTGGGTATCATATTCTGAGGAGACGACATGTTGCTCATTATGTCTGCAGGATTGATATGACCCTGAGGCTGGATATTCGTGTCGAGTGAAGGATCTAGCATGAACTCATTCCCAAAGGATTCACCCTGCTTTCCAATGAAATCTTGCTCTGAAGAGAATGTTTCAAAATGTGGATTTATGCCCAAGGCATCGGACTGGAATTGTTGGTTCCCTTGATGGGTATTAAGATGCGACGGCTCCTGCGGGAAATCCGACTCTAGACCACTGTGGTGATATGACTGTCCATATTGCTGGTGGGTGAAGTCGTTGCTGGGCAGCACGTGCTGTTGAAATTGCGGCTGCTGCGCAGATCCGTTAAGGTATGGGACTGCTGGCAGGTTATACTGTCCTGTGGGGGGAGAGGGGTTCGAGTTGAAGGATTGAGAGTGAAAGGTAGAAGTGGTAGGTATCCCCGTAGGAGAGGTTTGGCTGTGAAAGTTGTGTGGCGATGGCGGATGTCTTATACCTTGATTGGACTGCTGGCCAGCTGACCAGGACCGCCCACGGTGTTGTTGCCCTTCCATCATACTCGAGGCAATACTGCCGCTGTTTTTCTTAGATCGGAAAGGCGCTCGCTTGGAGCTTCTTCTCGAGTGTCTGAACAGGCTATGGAGTGTAGCCGAAACCAACGTGGGGCTCCTTAGAAATCTGCTCCAATATTTTGATAGCGATCCTGATGTCGAGTAGGGGCTGTGCAGAAGTAGTGGGAGAGGAGAGTCGTGAGCAGGAAGAGTAGTTGACAGCAATGCCCCTTTGGTTCGGTTAATCTATGCACACGAGTGAGATCGGCGTTTGTTTCAAGTCGCTGTGACAGTGTTTCAAGCGGGCTCAGCCGTTGCGGCAAGGTTGTGAGAAAGTACTCTTGATATTTTATGGTTCTAGTACGCCTATCGAGTGGGATGCACTTCGATCTCAGTTGAAGAGGCGGTTGGGTAGGCCGAGTGTCAACCTCTCAGCGCAGCCTCGTCAGATCTTGTAACGTGATGGGCGTTTATGAAACGCTCGGTCGTTCCCAATGGGCGTAACGCTTTGCGTAGACCGCGAGATTTCGCGCCGAGGGTAATGATGTACAGTAGGGAAACGGAGGGTTGGACGGGCGGTATCGGTTACGGCTCGCTTCACTTTGGATGCTTGCTGTGGACTCCTGAGCATTGACACCAATCAATTAGCATCGGATCCTGAAGTTGCTTATGCCTTGAGGCTGCGCAGGCTTATGTGCCATACCTATGGCTCCGTCGCAGGCACAGTTCAGGTTGGGGTGAGGTTCATTAGTGAATAATCGCGGGGGTTCAGCGCTTGCTTCGAGGATACAATCAACCGCTCGAGTCGCATAAGATTCGAGATATCAGAGTTCCACGGTGATATGATATATGGAGTGCGATCAGCCCAAAGATAGAACATTGGCGGATCAATATGCAAAGGATTGTGTACGGCTGTCGTTCAGCGGCTACACGACTTGATGAGCTAGAGAGTTCTAGTCCTAGTGAGAAGCCGGTAAGGCGAAGGATCGAAAACCCTGTAGGCAAGAAAATTAGCGGTATGGAGGCGGAGGGAAAGGCTTAAGACTCGAGACCTGAAAGAGATACCTACCCTATTGTAGTCATCGCAAGCTAGGTCAGCCAACACTGTCGATACGATGCGGCAGAAGCTCGGGAGAAGCTTACTCAACAATCGACGTCAGGGCTGACTACTCCGTACATTGAGCGTCTCTACGTAGGTCCTCCGTTCGGACTCAGCCTCAATCTCAGAGCTTGAGTTGTGTTTCACCCTCGCCCGACCAGGCTGCGCACCCGCTACCTTGACACAGCCCCATTCCATTTGCGATGTGAGGCAGATTTCCCCTTCCCTCATCTGGGGTTCGCATATTTGCATTCTCGTGAGATTCGAAAGGGAACAATATTGTCTCGATATTCACATTTGGGACCGTTCGAAATAGCATGGCATACATCTTCGCACGCTGACCTTACCCCCTAATTTCCATCCATCCATGTCCGTCCCTATGTAATAAACATTGAACCCAAGTATGCACTGTTGTGAGAGATCCCTCGCTGAGATCAATGCCCTATCCATGCTCCTTGCCTTTCCCCTTCTCCGTTGCTTCACCCCCATCGCCAGCCTCCTTGACTTCAGCGCTCATCATGCTATCTCCATCCCCATCTGGTCCCCGATTGACCACCCGGAGCTTCTCTTTAGGTACCGTAAACATCACTTGTACCACCCTCCTTTCCACCGCGGATTCGACATCCCACTCTTCGTCATTATCGTCCTCAGCATTTGCGCCCGTCCTCTCTGCTTCTCGCTCTGCCCCATCAGGATCCCAATCTCGGGCGCCTTTCCGCTTCTGCCATAACATGGCGCCAGTACTAGCTGCTCGTCTTGGTATCCCTCCTTCCGTGTAATTGAGCTTTGTCGCTGAAGAGGATGTGCCGCGATTATTCTCCGGTAACATTGAAGCACCTCGCTCTGTTCCTGTAAAGGCACGACGTACGCTGCCCATCCATCCTCGCGCTCGGCTTTGACTCCGAGTTGGCGAAGGCTCAGCGGAACCGGGATAATTCCCAAGCAATGCTTCACCTTCGGCTTGAAGTTGGGTAAACGAGGTAGTAGCGGTAGGAGAATCAAAAGTACCCGTCCGCTGTGGATTATGGTGTAGGGTCAAAGATTGAGCTCGGCGATGTTCTGGACTATAACGTTTTGAAGCACTTCGTTGAACATTGATGGGTGTAGCGTCATTCGTTGAACGAAATGGGGTAGCGCTAAATAGAGCTGCAGAGCGCTGTGATATGCTCCTGCTGATGGAGCCCACGGATTGTGGAATGGAATAAGATGACAATCCAGATCGCGCAGACTGATCACTGAGAGTGGACGACGTTCGATCTGTCTTCTCGGGCGAGAGCCTACCTACTTGAGAATGCATCATCGCATCAGCCGCCGTCCAGTCACTGACCCAATTGCGAATTTCAAGCTCTCGCTCATGAGGTGATTGTGGTGAAGTTGTCCTGGAACTCCCTATAAGATCTTGAAAGGGGTCGAGGACGGGGACGTTGCTAAGTATGTTATAATCTTCCCGCTGGAGCATTTCATTCTGCCCCGAAGCACGTCCATCTATGCGTACTTCGTCATACTCGTCACGCTCATCGATCGGATGGATTGTACTGAAACCTGCAGCACGCCGCCCTTCCTCGTAGCGTGACGTCGGCTGGTAGATTCCTCGAGAATGAAGCGACCTGCGCAGGCCTCGGGTGGGGCTGGGGATTTCGAACAGTAACCCTGTCCTCTCTGCTTCAGGCTCACCACGGTTATGAGCATGTAATCCTTCATCTCTACTCGACGCATGGGTGGTTCCCGCCCAGTCAACGGCCGACATCTCACTTGGCCCCCTACCACCTCGTCTAGATCCTGATAGATCGAGCCGGTTGGCACTGTTTGCTAGTTGGCGCAAATCATCTTCGTGGGCGTCTCTCTGACATTTCAGTCGGCGACGATACCAAAAGTAAAACGCAGCAATGGCTATGAAAGCCAGTAATCCGAAGACCAAGCCAACTCCTAGTCCTATTTTGTTGTTTGCTGCAGTCTCACCTGCTGTAGAGCCGTCTGACTTTGCAAGACCCTTTTTGACCTTTGGGTGCGTATAGCTTGTAATCCAAGACATTGACGTTGCATTCAAATAATAAATGCTAGAGCTCAAAGAGAGATTCGCTCTTTTCCCATTGGAACTGCCTGAAGTAGGAATTTGATAACCGCCAACTACCATCATGACATCGCCGGTAAGCATGGTCACGCCATGTCCGTATATACCTGTACCAGCAGTGAGACCTGGTCCAGTTTGACTTGGAATACTCCATTGCCAGTCTCCACTGCCGCCATAGCCTTCGCCAAGCTCCAGTACTGCCAACTGTGGATCAGCCGAAGTGGTAGTATCTCCCACCCACCCACCAAACACGACCACTCTTTTGCCGTCCGAAGTCAGCAATGCAGTGTGGCCGGACCGTGAGTCTACCGCGGCATGCTTCCTTGCGGCTAGCTCAGTATTGGGCTCCTGCGAAGACAAGCCGATAGGCAAAAAAGTCCAGCTTTGTTCGGGCAAAGAAAACAATGCGACTTGCGACATGTTGATAAATGCCTGTTGCGTATGCCCTCCAAGAAGAACAAAGTTTTGGTTTCGCGATTGGGCATCAGTGCTCTTCCCCGAACCGAAGAAAGTGGGCTGGAGTGGTGTAATGCTGAAGCCTGCTTCTGCTATGGGTGGTCCCCTACCTGAAGAGATACTCAGCTCGTAAGAGGATGTAGGGAAATCCGAGGATTTGGCTGATTCGATGACGAGCATGGTGTTGGAGTAGTTTGCCGTTTGGATCCAGTTGTCTGCGGTAGAAGCAGTTGAGCCCGGGCACATGCCCCCAAACACGTACATCTCTGATGACGAATTGGCTGTAGTGGAAAACACAATCGCTGACGCTAGGTAGTTAGCACCAGCCAGGCCACTGTTGTCGTTGAGCCTTTTCAGGGATAGATCGTGTTCCTTCCACGTTCCGTTGTTATCCAATCCATTGTTGTTTGGGGAGAATTGCCAGAGTGTTGATGCAGATGCCCCATCTCCACATGCTCCAGTGTAGACCAGAATATTTCCTCCATCGTCCATCGCCGCTGTGAACGCGTTACCTCGAGCCCCATCGAGGAAAGGAAGCGTTGAAGAGATCGTAGAGTATGGAAGGTTCGTATTGTCAAGGGTTACGCTACTATTGAGCGACAATAGTTGATATGTGGAAGATCCAGGCTGGAATGTGTATAGTATGTCATTTGATGCGGGCGAAGACAGAACCTTTGCTGGACTATAGGGAAATGTTGCCATCTTCGTAGGCTCTCCAGTGCGGTAGCACTAGGTGCCAATGTCTTAGGTCACCTATTCATGCTTTCCCATATAACGAATATCGACGTTGGAAGCCGTGGGAGTGAGTGCGGCTGGTAACAAATAACTCGAGGTGGGGGCGCGCATGAAGAGAAGATGCAGGCCGCGAACAGGTGGAGGGTAAACACAGACCCGGTGGCGTGCATGCGTCTGAGACGGTTCGGAAGCAAATGCATGTCAATGTTCTAGCCTTGATCACGATGTGGGAGATGATTCGTCAGGACGGTGGACGTGGGGATTGTTTTGATCAACATCCGTTCGTTGCACGGGCAACTAGTGTCAACCATCCGGATCGGATCGAAGCAGCCCGCATCCGCTGCCGCTTACACTGCTAATAGATCGATAACGCTCTGCGACGTACGGGCGGGATTTTGAATTGATTAGACATTATAAAAGCATCAAGAACCATGATTCTTCGAGCCAGTTACACAGGGACATACCTACTCGATGATGGGCGGTCCTTGCAATCACATCACACCAACCATGACGCCGATATAGTAGATACCACAGATGAAGGATGCTGCAAGTCGTCATTAACTTCACCATTCGCTCGAGCTCCTGACGTGGGTACGGAATACTCTACAGATGTTGCTATCCACATTACCAACGTTGCATCAGTTTTGTCAAGTTCTACTATAATGCACTGCCTTGGCATAGTAAATACTCGTAAACAATGAGGACACTGCAGGGAAACAATGACTGCAGGCCTGTCTACGCTCCATATCTCCTAGTCGGCCCCAAGACCCTCTCCCTCGCTTTCTCCTCGTGGAATTCAACGCTTTTCTTGAAATCCAACGTACTCGCTCTGAGCTCGCTAGAGCCTGGGTCTGAGCCCGAGCCTGATCCCACGTTCCGCGTCCTCACATTACTTGATCTGATAACTTCGCTCGCATGCCTGACCACTGCAACATCGCTAGACGATGCTTCAGACTTACCAGGATGCACTACACAGTCTGCATAGAGTTCTGACCATTCTTTGGCAGCTTCCTCTGGCAAATCCGGTTTCGTATCTGGACTAATATCACTTGTAGGAGCCTTACGTTGACTGGCTTTTCTCAATATCTCCACCATGTTAATCGTGGCGTCAATGTCAGGCGACTCCATTGGCGGACTGCTAGTGCCCAGCATCTCTAGCTCCGGATACTCTAGCATACCTCCCTCGGAAACACTTGACCGATGACCGCGTGCTTCGTTAGCCAGTCTCCGCTGGAGCTCTTGGCTCTGTGTGCGATAGAGTTGCTTGATAGACGAGAAAATATTTTGGCTGAGACTCAGATTCCCTTTGGTCTTTCCCGAGTTCTGGTATTTGGGGATTGGCTCAGGTATCAGGTTGGCAAAGTCACGAACGTACACCTGGTCTGGCTTGCCGGCAGGAGACATTGACCGTTCGGATAGCGTGTGAGATGGGTAGCGTGTCCATGACGTTATCGACGGAACGGAAGCGGAGGGTATGATAGTCTTAAGCGGACGCTTTCCTTCAAGTCTGTGTGCAGGAGCAGGCATTTTATAAGCAGCCAAGCGTGCTTGTAGGCGAGATCCGTGCCAGTCATCGACGAACAGGTTTTTCTGCGTGCCCGCCAAGTCTTGACGGTACGATGGCTTCCTCCCGCTTGTAGACCTCCGGATAGTGTCACGATCCAAAGGTCCAGGTGAATTGCTTCCGAGCCTAGTATGTGCGAGAGCAGCATCTTCTTGCGAATGCTCGCGAAGTGCCTTCTCCCACATGGATGTTGCTTGGTTGTCGTTAATAGCATGGCTAGCTCGGTTCCATTCACCGTTGCCATCCATGTTGGACATCGTTCGCCGAAATGGATTCGTGAGGGCTATTTCGGCCGATACTTGCTCAAGATCCTCTCTGAAACGACTCTTCGTGGGAAGGGTATTGGCCCGTGGTATTGGAATACTTCGCGTATCAGCAGCAGCAAGCGCTCGTTGCATGAAACTGTCATCGCTGGAGTCATAATTCGTGTCTTTGCCTTCCTCCTCAAGCTTGTCAAAGTCGATTGACTTGCCCCGCGAAGCTGATACACTGATGATCTCTTCACTTGGAGTAGAACTCTTTATATAAGATAATCTTTCCTGCAGGGCGGTGATACGATGTAGAGAATTGTGTTGGCTTGATAAAAGGCTCCCTGGTTGTGAGAGCTGAGAGCTGTAGACAGAAGATGTAGCTTGCCGATGGAAATTATCGCATACAATAGGAAAGCCAAGGTTTGGCAGTCCAGAGCTCGAAGCTTCAAAGCTAGAGCTTGCACTATCGGAGCTTGATGTCTGCTGTGGTGGCTGAGCATTGAATGCTCCAGACCCTCCACTGGAAAAGCTTCGCTTACGTCTGGATTCTAGCAATTGGGGATACGAGATGGATGTTTGGAAAGGCTTGGAGGCTAGCCGTGAGGGAACGTGCACATTGTATATATGGTCAGAACCTGTGGGCTTATCCCCTTCCGAGTAGATCCTTGTTCTTTCAGGGCGACAGATCGCGACCGGAGGGCTGTCGAGTTTCCCATCAACACCACCAAAGCACGACTCTTCAGTGTCAGGGATGCAAGCATGGCTGTGATTTCTGCTGTTCTCTAGCTGATTTCCCAAGCGACTTTTGGTGTGCGCAGATGAGCCTACCAGGCCTGACGCGCCATGAAGCCAGGACTCACTAGCTGGGCGTATTCGAGCGTCATAGACCCCTGATAACGTTGCACTGACTTCCGTTGGTCCTGTGTAAGTTTCAGAATCAGTACCGCATGTTTGGCGTGCTGCCTGAGCAGCAGGACATGTTAATGAAAACTCTGTGACTAGGAAACGCCTTACTCCGGATACATGACTCGATGGGAAGACCGACACAGAAACAATGGCTGTGGAACGTACGTACCGCTTGAACGGTTCAAGGTGGCTGGTAAGGAAGTCTTGCCTTCATCAGAGGAAGGAAAATTCCATTGATCATCGTCCACGGAGTCACTGATTCTCGGGGCTTGCACAGGAAGCATCTCTGGTGAAGGCAGTGTCCCGAGTGTATGTAGAAATGGAGGATTCATCAAGCGTGGATCATTCTGTCCGATAGTACATGGCGATCGCAAAACGGTACTTGAACGGCCGAGTGGTGACGGTGACCGGGTCCTCGAAACCGCCTTTGGAGTATCCTCTTCAAAGGTATAGTTTTTCCTCGTATGTGACTTCTTCGGTGTCTCGACCACGATACTGGAAATTTGATCTTGAGATTTTCTGACTGTTTGGCTTGCTCTTGCGGTCAACATCCTCGAAAGAGCAACGGCCGGGTCATTTGTAGCATTAGCTTTCGAGAGCTCACGCTGATGATTTCCTCTATGCAGCGAGCGTGACGGGGAATCTGACCTCCTAATGACTTCACTAAGGTATCTGGGGCTGACTTGAATTGTCCCTTCATGCCGACCCCAAGTGGTCCTGGGAGTTTTGATTGGGGTAGCGTCCTCGTCGTAATTATCGTCATCAGCGGTGCTATCATCTTCTAGACTGTCCTGTGTGGGTGTTAGGAGTCAGCACCACCAGAGCCAAAGACTTGCAGTAAGTCGATACGTAATATGAGAGGTTACGTGGGGAGCGTATGCTGTCGAGACATGAGTTGCTCCTCGAATCTTGCCACCAATCAAACAGAAAATGTCATCAAGACGTACCTTCACCCGTCGATGTAGAGCACGTCTTAATTCTGCCCGACGATCCATGTTGTCGAGACTTAGACTGTTTCTCGGCAGTCGCATCGAACTTCGTCTGGAAATTTCAGAATCGCGTGACATTCTCTTTCGGATCTTGCCAGCAACACCGTGCAGCGTGCGGCTGCTGTGCCGGCGGTAGACACCAACTTCAGCGCTTTGTATGTTGAGAACATCGACATCGCTCGAGCCCTTTGGCACAATTCGTTCCGCAATCCCAGGATCGCAGGGCATCCCCTCATGGACTTTGCCAGCAAGGCTCTGAAGCTTACGGCTGCTGCGGCTGCGTTTGACAGCATCTTCCGCTCCGTGTAATGGGCGTAGGTCATGCCCAGAAGCAACGGAGGATATCTGGGGACCATTGTCTTCGAATGCAGCTTGAGAAGTCTTGTGGATTGCTCTGGAGCGCTGCGGATCTTTGACTGGTGTGAGGGAGTGGCTGGATAAAGCAAATCTTGCTTTGGGTTGGACACTGTCAATCAATCTAATGGGCTGGGGATCTGGAGAAATGGTCCTCCCGAAGCCGCAACATTCCAGGAGAGGCATAGTATGTTAGTATAATTTTGGAATGCTGCGAGGTGAGCAAGCTATGGCATCGATGCAATCAATATAGTGCTGCTGAGCCACTTCGAGGTACTCGAAGCTAGATCATGGATGTGGAGAAGTCACAGTACAGAGGGACAGAGATCTCGGTCTGGATGGGTCTCCTTTCGTACCTTCTGTACAGGGACGTATACATCTAGGAAGGAACGACTGACCATTCGCGATGAAAAGGAAGCGGCTGGAAACACATGTGCTGCCGAATGGTCCGAGTACTACCAGCTGAGCATCTGGGCACTTACAATGCGTTGCAATGATTTAGTCAAGTCTCGCTTAAGATTGGGCTCTGGAAAAGATCGGAGGCATCTGTATGTATCTACCTACACCCATGTTCAGTGGGAAAACCCGGTTGAAGTAGGTATCGAGCTCCTGAATCCGCTATGCCAAGATTGATAGGTACAATTCTGTATTACTTTTGGGTGCGAAACGCACCAAAGACACCCGGTTGAAGTGGGTATCAGTCCTGTATGTCCAGTATGCAATGTTGAAAACTGTTTCAACATCGCTAAACACCGAACGCCATACTTGAGATCGTTGAGATCTAAATGGTCCATAAAATCATCGAGCCTATTGTTGAACGTCTCGTCGTAACGCGTCAATTATCAAAGTCTAGGAGGACTTCGCGTACTTTTGTCGGTAGAATTTGGCGGCGTTGACCATGTTGGTCAAGGCAGCCTTTGTTTCTTTCCATTGACGGGTCTTGAGGCCGCAGTCAGGATCAATCCAGAGTTGATCTGGGCTGAGGTATTGGAGCATCTCTTGGATTCTCTCCTTGATTTCATCCTCGCTTGGAATACGGGGAGAGTGGATGTCGTAAACACCTGGACCAATATGCCTTGGGTAAGCTTCATCAACGAAGACTTTCAACAGTTTGGCATCACTCTTGCTATTCTCAATACTGAGAACGTCAGCGTCCAGTGCCGCGATGGCATGGAAGAAGTCTTGAAACTCCGAATAACAAAAGTGAGAGTGGATTTGAGTCGAGTCTTGAACGCCAGCAACTGAGAGGCGGAAAGACTTGACTGCCCAGGACAGATAATTCTCACGCTCAAGACCCTGGCGCAGGGGTAGACCCTCACGCAATGCCGGCTCGTCGACTTGGATGACATAGACGCCAGCAGACTCGAGATCGACGACTTCATCACGGAGCGCAAGGGCTAATTGCTGGGCCTGCACTTCTTGATGGATATCGTCACGAGGATACGACCATCGAAGACAAGTGATTGGTCCAGTGAGCATGCCCTTCATTGGCTTCTTCGAGATGGATGCAGCATACTTTGACTCTTTAACAGTCATGGGTGCGGGTCGAGAAATATCGCCGACGATGATGGGAGGTCGTACACAGCGGGAGCCGTAGCTCTGAACCCAAGCATGAGTGGTGAAAACATAACCAGTGAGACGTTCACCAAAGTACTGGACCATATCGTTGCGCTCTGGCTCGCCGTGCACGTAGACGTCAAGTTCAAGCTCATCTTGGATCTTGACAACATCTTGGATCTCCTTCTCGATGAATTGCTCGTATTCCTTGTCCGAGATTTCACCCTTGGTAAGCTTATTTCTTTGAACACGGATTTCCTTGGTCTGGGGGAAAGATCCAATGGTAGTGGTGGGGAACAACGGGAGCTTGAGCTTCTCTTGCTGCTGGGCAATTCGGGTCGGAAATGGTGATTTTCGATTGAACATTTCTTCAGTGATGTTCCTCTGGCGTTCCTTGACCTTTGAGTCATTCGTACGCTTGGAGCTTGCCCGTGCCTCCATGGATCTGGCATTGGCTTCTAATGCTGGGCGTACGCTGGCAGGGCCTTCTGTCACAGCTTTCGCAATGATCGCAAGCTCTGAGGCTTTCTCGACTGCAAAGCTGAACCAATCGCGAACGTCATCGTCCAACTTCTTCTCGCTCTCTAAGGTGTGAGGTGTATGAAGCAGGGAACTCGAGGAAGCGACGATAACCCGGTCCTTGCCAAGCTTCTGGATGGCAGACTCAACCTTCTCGATTGCTTTTTTGAAGTTGGTCTTCCAGATGTTTCGACCATCAACAACACCGATTGATAGGACCTGCTTGTCACCAAGGCAGTTGATGACCGCTTCCAGCTGTTCTGGGTTCCTGACAAGGTCGATGTGGAGACCGTGAAGTTTTGAGAGTGGGGACAGGACCTCGAGGTTGTGTACGATGTCGCCAAAATAAGTAGCGGCGACAATCTTGGGAATCTTGTCACCAAGACTAGAGAGTTTCTCGTATGCAGGCTTGAAGGCATTCTTCACCTTGGGAGACAGGTCGTAGACAAGGCAGGGCTCATCAATTTGAACGGTCTCGGCACCAGCCTCCTTAAGCTTTACCAAAAGCTCCTCGTACACAGGTAGGAGCTTAGACAGCAAACTGATAGGCACGACGTTTTGGCCTCTGTCTGCCTTGCCAAGAGCAAGAAAACTCACAGGACCAACAAGGACTGGGCGGGTGATGATGCCAGCTTCTTTTGCTTCAAGGAACTCGAGGACAGGCTTTGGGTTGGATGCAAGCTTGAAATTCTGGCCATCCTCGAAAGTTGGCTTGACGTAGTGATAATTCGAGTCAAACCATTTCACCATTTCCTGATGAGATGTAAGCAAATGATGAAGTGATACGCGGAATTGTCACGTACTAAGGCGGGAACATCGACTGCTGCAGCATCTGGTGTTTGAGGCACCTGACGCCCTCTGCCCATGGCAAAGAACTCATCAATGGGATCAAGTTTGTATTTCGAGTATTTCTCGGGGACAACCTGCATATAGGTTAGCACCGACGGACCCTTCACTTGAATTTGGAAGACTTACGCTAAAAAGCTGGATGTGGTCGAGGACATGATCATAGTAAGAGAAGTCATTGCTAGGGATAATGTCTACGCCAGCATTCTTCTGTATCCTCCAATGTGCGTTCCGGAGTCGCTTGCCCTCGTCGAGGAGTTCTTTCTGTGATAGCTTCCCGGCCCAGTAGGCTTCTGTGGCTTTCTTGAGGTCTCGATTAACTCCCTGACGAGGAAATCCGAGGATTGAGCTGTATATACTGTGAGCGATTGCAAGAGTTGGAATTCATAGACATCGGAGGGTTTTCCTTTGCTTACGATTGGACCATTTTGGCGGTAAGCCTTCGATACAGCGTAGATGGAAAGCGTCAATGGAATGATGGGTACGAGAGATTGATATCGGGCTGAGTATATGAAGGACAGATTTCGTTTGGTTAATGAGATGTGTAGAATGTACGAGGTGAGAAATGAAATGTTAGAAAATGATGGAGCTAGATAAAGTGCTCGAAGGTGGGGCGAAATCCACCCTCGAACCGAGTCGGGCTCGGCTAGACTTGCCATGTTCAGATATCATCTCTCCGTGATGCGGAGCAGAGGGGTCACAATTCGTACTATTGATCCAAGAGCACTATATCTCACAGCACGACATGGCCCTCATCGAGAGCTGGTGTCCACCTTCGCGCCAGCATTGGGAGCTCATCACCTTTTGCTGGCAGTTCTTTCCAGTCGTAGGTCTTCGGGCCATTCATTTCTTAGTTCTGCACTGATCATGCTCAAAGCTTACACTCTACCAATGGCTGTTTTCATACTACCCGATGGGCAAGACGTCGTCCGAGTCTCTCTATAATATACCGGGGAAGATCGGTTGGGCAACGATGGAGGCACCTGGCTTCATCATGCTGCTATATCTGATGTATTCACTGCCAATCCAAGAGGGCATTGAGAAGCTACCTACACCCAACTATATCATGGCGGCAATGTTTGTATGCCTTGCTTCCGCAAAACATACATTTTATACTTCTCCATTGTGCTGACATTTGCCAATATTTTGTATAGACCCTCCATTACCTCTATCGTGCCCTCCTCGCACCCCTGTACCTGAGTCCATCAATGTCACCTATTCACATCAGTGTATGGGCATCTGCGCTGAGCTTCCAGTTGATAAACGCCACATGTATCGGTGGCTGGCTTGCAGGGTTCGGTCCTGCGACAGAGGGGGAATGGTTGGGTAGAAGTATCGGACCAAGGATAGAAGTGGGCATAATGATCTTTGCGGTAGGATTGCTTGCTAATATCTACCACGACGATGAGCTGCGCGAGATTAGGAGAGCCGCGGCACGGAGTCAGAAAAAGAAACAAGAACAACAAGGCGAGAAAGGCGATGTGAAGAGCGTGGATAAAGTATACTTGGTTCCGGAGAACGGGTTGTTCAGGGTAGTCCTATTTCCACACTATCTATGCGAATGGATCGAATGGTGTGGTTTTTATATGGTCGGAGGTTTGGCATGCGTTCCGGCAAGGATCTTTGTGATCAATGAAGTTGCCACTATGTTGCCAAGAGCTCTTCAGGGCAAGCACTGGTACATTGAGAGGTTTGGGAGGGAGAAGATTGGTAGCAGAAAGGCAGTGATACCAGGCATAATATGACAAATGGGAAATCAAGCGCTTCAATACTTGGCAATGATCGAACATCAGCAACACGAGCCAATTCCCTTCGACTTGTAGACCCGTATGAGCGGTAGACAATGATCAGCTGAGACTGGTGTCGATGGAGTTACCAAATCTAGGTGAAGAACATTAGCATGCGATCTTGTCTTGAGTGCAAGTTCGTAACATTGTAAGAAGCGGGCATGCCATCATACATCTACCGAATGTGTTGGATATCTCAACTCATCAAGCCCCACATATGTGACTACTTTTGAAAGCCTTTATCGGAAAGGTCGGAAAAGTCCCCATGTCGGCGACTTTTGGCCAGGTTGCTTATTGGCTAGATTGGGCACTCTGGAAGGTAGCTCTCTACGGTAATAAGTACCCGGTAGGGTAATTATGTGTATGCGAGGTTGTGGGCACTTCTGCCATCTGATCACAACAAGTGCGTACGTTGTTTATGGAGATAATCCAATTTCCGAATCGAGTGTCTGTGCGATCTTTAGTCAGTCAGGTGATGGTATTCATTTGTGTGACCGGAGTGGTCGACTGTGAGTGTAGATGTCCCTCTCATTCAGCGAGGGTCATGAGGCTCGGCCATGTGCATCATGGAATGGAATTTCTGGTGTACCATTAGAGCATGTCGGAGCACCATGGTGTTGGTACAGTGAAATTGATGATTTCGGAGTCCCCTCCGTTGACATCCTTTGCACGATCTTGATGAGCGAGCTAGCATATTCAGATGTGTGGCGTGTCACAGCATCAATAGAATTAGATGTACGAGTATGGCATGTGAGATGCTCTCGAGCAACGATGTGAGGATGACGGAGAATCATCCGGTAAAGTCGTATGCACCATTTCGAATCAGCCGCCTGGCGCAAAGATATGTGTGGCGCGGTATAATACGATCTACCGCAATGTAGAAAGAAGTGGGTTCTGCTATCAGTCAATGATTCATTGTTGGCAGCTTGTCATCCGAAGAAGGACTATCATCGGAGCCTTGTGGGCGTAAAGCGGGTGGTAATAGTGGCAGTCCTCATGACGGGCGCCAGGCGCTGAAATATCTAGAATAGGTGCTAGAGTAAGGTACTTGACTGAGATCACTTCGTTCTTTTAGTCTCTCTAAATCCACTCCTAGTTCTAATGTGTGTCCTCGTAGAAACAGCCAAAATCATAACATATCTGGCTGTGGATGATAAGGGGTAATCAGGCCACGATAACGGTTGTGCTGTGCAGCTGGGGACCCTAAATCCTGTGCCTTTTTCGGCCTGCTGCATATTCATGCAAGTGTAGTCTAGTAGTAGTATCCCTCCAGAGGCAAGGGTTCAGGTACAAGGTGTCCATTGGACAGTGGCGACACCATCTGGCGATGGATTCCAATACATCGTGATGGAGGCACGAGCTTCACCCCATTAGGCTTGGGCTATAGAGGAAGTCGCTGATAGAAACCGAAACCTGGGGTAAAAATGGTTACTGAGTACTGTGATTGGCTGGCAATGAGCTAGAGATGATGCGTCTCTGCTAATCTGCGATGCAGAGACTTACCTTTAGTGTGCTTAGTTGGCGGGCTCTAGAGGTAGGAGTAGCAGTATGATGGAGACCATTCTATCCTAGCGAAAGGGAAAGGGAAAATGTCCAGCGGCTTCAGGAGACATTGAATAGCCTCCTTCTCGCCTGCATAGGACGTCTCTGTACAAGCTCACCACCACTGAAAAGAGCTATGGGAGCGCAGTAGCAGTACAGATGGTGCAAGGTTTTGGCAAGGGGGCTATATTCGCAATTACTAAGGTAAGTAGGTACTATTCTAGTGATAGACGTGATTGAATAGCAGGCTTGGCGAACGATGATATGCATTGATCAGGCCTTAGCATGAGCTCCAACACTCAACAGAAGTAGTTCGTCCATTAGGGCTCGCTTCGGTCCATCCATCCAACCAATCAATCACAGTCGGACAATTTCATAGCTTCCCCACTATGCCATTTCAACGATAGGAAAGGTGGGGACTCGCACGCTCCACCGTTTTTCCCACCAGGCTTGCTCCGGGCGTTAGTCCCATGTAGATCCATGCCCAACTATTCCTTTCCCTCTCTCTTCTTCCCTACCTTACCTTACTCACTTGGTGTAACTTTCCCCCGTTGCGCCCTCGACCTGTCCTCCTCCTCTACCAATCTTTCCATAGCTGCATCGTGGGTTTGACATCCTATCAGCACTTCATTGGCGAATGGCTATCTTATTGGCGACTCGCCTATAGCCTGTTCGCCTGTTCTGCGTCATCCGAGTTCAAAGGTGGGGGAAAAGTCTTTGGCCCTTTCATCCTATTGAACTCATATTTGATCGTCCGAATTTGAGAATCTGCACTACCATTTCATAGTACGGCCATTGCGAGCATCCTCTATACGGTGCATGCTGTTTAACGGTACTTGCAGCCATACTGACGCCTTACCAGTCTTTTCCCTACCTCCCTCAACGCCTTCCACGCCAACACTCATTCCTCTTGCTTGACACCATATCACGCGAAGAGATCTAAAGCACAGGGCCTGTGTGAAATATATACTTACCAGATACTCAATTGTTGGACTCCTTGTCGAGTTTCGGATCATCGGCTCTCCAACGAGCATTGTCGTTCCTGCTCGCTCTGTCGCTGAAGCAGTCGACCAACACCTCTAGGGGGTCACTATGACCGCTGGAAAGGGCTGGACCCTTTCTCGACCTCGGTGATATTGAATTGACCTAATTTCAAGACTACACACGAAGAGACGAGTCTCAGGTAACTACATCCTGTACGACAATGGCTACGCTAGGAAAAGAGGATACCGTTGCAGAATATGGCGGACTGGATGAAGCATCGGAAGCGAGAACGCCCAAAACGCCTCCATTGGCATCATCAGATGATGTCTATACCGGAAGTGCAGGCACGCGAGATGTGACTCGAGGAGTTGATCAGTGCGAAGGAATCGACGTTGCCTATATGGAGAGAACACCATTGTTCATGGCAGAAGCACGAACGGAACCCTTGAAGTCAGAGCAAACATCATGGTTGGAAACTTCAGTAGTATCGAATTCTTCTGCGACCGCGCAGGGCCACATCCAACCCCAACTCTTAGGCACGGACGATACTGCAATCTCTTCGAGTCAAGACTACTTTGCATCGAGACTCCCAGCTACTTCGGAGACCGCAGACTTCGCAGCACCCGTACCGGCGCCCTCTTCGGCAGACCATTCACCAAGTGTACATGGAACTTATACTTCTGGAGATTCCTTGACATCTGCATCGCTAGACAACCATTCACTCATTTGGAAAGATATTTCTGCACAACACACAGCTAGTCCTCCGTCCACCAGCTATAGGAACGCTCGGCCAACCTCTGTACCAAATTTCCAGACGAAGCCTACATCTCGCCGCCGCGAGGGTCCAGAGTACCCTAATTACCCAGACCAATCGTTCAAAGCCCTACAGAGTCAACAGTATCCACCGCCCTATCGACCTAGCTCACCACACCCACTGAGGACTAGGAGTTCTCACCTTTCACAAAGCTCGTCCTTCTCCTTGAGTGAGAATCAATCTGCAAGCGATCTCCCCCATCTTTCATCAGGAGCAAAAACCGTTGGGAATACACCGGCTCAAAGTCCGGGTCTATTTTCGCCCATGTTCCCCCTTAAGAAACAATGGCCTGGCGACTCCGACGATGGACGTTTGGGCACCCCAACACTCCACCCCTCTCATCATAAACCGCCAAAAGAGTGAGTACATTTCCTTTCCCAATTCCTCGGGCTCATCATTAGTGACGCATCTACTGACTCACCGCAGGACTCATAAGTTGCTGAAGGACATTGACCCTATATCTGGCAGAAAGACTATAAATCACTATGAAATTTTCCAGAAGCTCGGTAGTGGTCAGCACGGTACGGTCAAACAAGGTAGAGACTTACAAAGCGGTGGTATGGTGGCTATCAAGATAGTTCGCCGTTTTTCCAAGAAATTGCGACTCGGCAGATCAGGAGATCCTAACGACATGATCAAAAAAGAAGTCGCCATCCTCAAGAAAGCTCGTCACCCGCACGTTGTGAGCCTAATCGAGGTCATCGATGATGATGAGTTCGGCAAGGTCTATTTAGTGCTTGAATACGTTGAGCGCGGAGAGATAATCTGGCGTAAACAAACTGACAAGGACGTTGCTGCTTTCGAGATGGCACGCATTCAGCGAGAAATTGCGAACAATGTCAATGAGGACTATGAAAGGGCGACTGTTACCAGCTTCAACAGCAAGGCACCTGCAAGACGCCTCGAAAAGGCCCGAGTACTGGAAAAGCAAAAGCGCGAAGCCAAAGAGCGATTTGGAGCTCAGTCATATCGTTCCTTTGGACAACCTAGGTCTCACTTATGGTCTCTTGGGTTCGAGTCTGATATCGAAAATGAGACTGTCTTCGAGACACGAAGTCAAGCGGAGCCTGAGCCTGGAAGCCGCCTGCAGCTGACCGACGAAACCCTTACAGCAAACACCATGATGACCTCCACACAGAGCGAGTCACCAAGCCATACTCCATTACCACATCCATTTCCATTAGAGTCAGGGTCTGCGCCAACAAGTGTACCATCTTCACGCCCTGACACACCAGCCATACATGACGGGACTTTTCTGGAAGCGAAGTACTCAAATGATGCATTGCAATCGACGCTCGATGAGATCATCGCTGGACAGACTCAGTGGACCCCTGACGAAGAGGATTTTCGCTATGTTCCCTGTCTCACTCTATCTCAGGCTCTCGACGCTTTTCGAGATACTGTGCTCGGTTTGGAATACCTACATTACCAGGGAATCATCCATCGCGACATCAAACCTGCCAACCTTCTCTGGACCACGGACTATCGTGTCAAGATCTCGGATTTCGGTGTATCGTACCTCGGGAAGCCTATCAGAGAAGATGATAACAATGAGGAGATAGAAGAAGCTGACGCTGCGATACTGGATGAAGCTATCGAGCTAGCCAAAACTGTTGGGACACCTGCATTCTATGCCCCAGAGCTTTGCGATCCCCAGTATTTCGAAGTTGGTAAGCACCCTGATCGTCCAGCCATAACTGGCCAAATTGACGTTTGGGCTCTCGGCGTCACACTTTACGGCATGATATTCGGTCGCCTTCCATTCTGGCATGCCAATGAATTCCAGATGTATGAGAGAATTGCCCGTGAGGAAGTATTCATACCAAGGATGCGGCTCAGAGGTGTTTCACATACAGACAAGACTCCATCTAACCACGATAAGAGGCTTGAGGACGTACTAGAATATGAAGAGGTCGATGATGAACTCCGAGACTTGCTAAAACGGTTGCTCAATAAGCAGCCCCCGAAGCGCATTACCCTAAGAGAAGTCAAGCACCATCCGTGGGTGCTCCGTGGAATCAGCGACCAGTTGTCCTGGATGGACGAGACTGATCCATCACTACAAAGTCAAGGGAGAAAGATCGAGGTGTCCACTCAAGAAGTTCAGGACGCTGTTGTTGGGCTCAATTTTGTCGATCGTGTCAAAGCTGGTTTTCAGAGAGTCGGTTCGGTTCTACGGGGCCGTGGTTCTCGGAAGAGAACCGAGAGCAATCCCAAGCCACTTGAGACTAGGCCACCTGAGACGAACACTGTTGACCCTGCGGTCCCTCGTGGGGTTAAGTCTCCAAATTCGAGGTTGGAAAAAGTATATCTCAATAACGAGAGGGATGGGAGGAGATCTAGCTTAAGAGGCGATGAGCAAATATGCACTGCTTTGAAAGCGTCACGAGAAAACCTCGAGCACCCGCTCGCTCAAAGCGTTGCGGCTAGTCCCGAAGTTGAGGCTAAGGATGCCTATTTCGATCAAGAGAAACGTCCGAGACCTGTCAGCGATCCGCAGGCCATTCGCCCAGTCTTTCCAGACCGAAATCTTTCGACTGCTGATTCCATGAAGACAATTCGTGCCACTACAAATGCTGCTTTCGTGGAGGAAGTGCCAGGAATCCTGTCATCAGACGAACTCTCCACGGCCACTGCGATCCCAGACTCAATTGCAAGCTCGACCTCCAGCCTCGGTGGTATATTCGGTGGAGCAGGACGGCGCTTTGTGAACAGCATGCGAAGCAGGGAACGCGGTGTCGAATGCCGGAGCCCGTCCCAATCGAGCCGCTCCTCTTCTGCAGATAGAGACAGGGAGGGTCCCCACGCATCACCTAGCCTGGCAATATCGTCAATTATTGCTGCTGGTCATGTAGATCAGCCACCTGCTCTTCGCGAAGAGCCCGAGTTATCACAACCGCGATTGAACGAAGGAAGTGTGGAAGCGTACCAACGCGCAAATTATCGTCGTCAAACTCTTGAGTACCAACGCCATAGTCGCCGTCCTACACTCTCCATGGCCATGGATGTTGCTTGCCCACCATCTCCCGACGACGATATCTTCTTTGCCCAGCAACGGCCAGCTTCGGCAGCGGACAGCACCGTCGGTTTCCAGATTTCCTCGTCTTCAGACCAAATAATGTCTGGTGAATCAACAGCTCACTCTCGCATCCCATCCGTCGTCAGCGGGGCCTCCTCGCTATCGGCAACTGTGGAAGCGGAGGAGCGCCACCCTCTCCCACCCTTGACAATTGGTCGTAGAAGTGGATCACACCCTCGCGACCAAAAGTACCATGAATCACCTAATCCTGCACTTGCTTCAGCAGCCGCTGAAGAGGAAGCGGGGTACAACGGGGATTCAGATAGCGATGACGAGGGACTTACGATAGGTTGAATCCGAATTAACTCAGCCATGTACTATGACGATAATGACGACTTTGGCGACGGCGCAGTAGCAAGGATGCGATACCATTTCTGTTATTTTGAAGAGGAGGAGCACACCTCTATTTCAGTTTTCAAATGGGTGGTACGGGTGAACAGGACCTTCGCCTCAGTTTTCTAAACGGGTTTCATCTAGGGTTTGGTGTCAATTATAGACTTCACTTCTTTCGTCAAACTCAGCTCTATCAGCGTTTGGAAAAAAAGGGAAATAAGCCCAGGATGGTTTTTTGTTTCGAGTATGTGTGGCATGAAGAGTATCGGCTGGGTTGGAAAGCATTGCGGGCCTGGCGTTGCACAAACAGTGGGTGGACACGCTACATATTAAAATGTGACATATCAACAGAATATAAACTTAAGTATGACATTCTATATCGTGTCTTGAAGCTTATTACATCTATCGTACAAGCACCCCCCGAAATTCCCCCCATCCTTTATCTTCCAAACCCTTCCACTGCACCAGGACCCGATCGCAGAGCCCACACCACACGATGATCCGTCCGCTCAAGCTCGGCCGTTTCACACGTGCCCACGACTCTACATATATCACCCTCATCTTCCCCGGCGCTTTCGCGTGCGTGCCAGAAGGGTGCCGAGGCGAGAGGAAGGGGAGGAAGGCGAAGTAGCGTAGGATTGTTGAGGCGAGGATTAGGATCAGCGATGTTGCGGGACCGTTTGTCAAGACCAGATCGGGGTAGCCTTGCGGATGCTGGTAGAGAAGCTTGAGGCATGCATGCAAGCAATGTAGACTTGTTATCGGACTGCTGAGCAAGCTCTGATGGATTCGTCTGGCTCTCGGTACGGTGTGGATGCTGTATCCCTCCCTTGCTTCCTCGGCGACCCTCTGGCCATTGAGGGTGAGCTCGAAATCTTCGGCTCTAGCGGCGCTGAAGTCGTCTCCGCTGCCGATGACATAGCTTCTGTGGGTGTAGCTGGCGGGATCGAGACCGCTGAGGAGGGAGAGCATCTCGGCTGTGTGGCCGCCGCTGCCGAGGACGATGAAGAGGTGGGTGGGTGTGCCGCGTTTTCGGGGGGTCGGGCGCGTGCGGTGGGTGGCGGGGAGGATGTAGAGGAGACGGAGCTGGGGGTTGGTTTGCTTAGATGGGTGTGGATGGGTTCTGGGGGGGAGGGAGGGGACGAACGAAGGCGGTGGTTAGGAGGATGAGGAGGGTGGCGAGGATGTAGGGGAGGGATGCCATTCTGCAATGGAGCGGGCTGTTGTGTGGATAGAGGTGGTGTGCTCAAGGATGGGAGGAGTGTTGGGCTGGCATGATCACTTTATTGTGTTTATGGTTGAGGTTTGGAAGTGTGAGGTCGGGTGTCACTATATGTGTTAGCGCTGCAATTGATAACATCATAAGGTATTTTGTATGACAGTGAATTTAGCTAGTCTATGAATAAGAAGAGCTGTTATAGATCAAAACATTATGCGTGGGTAACACAGAATATCAATATTGTTTTGGGAGGAAAACAAGCCTGCATTGGGACAGCTCACTCCTGTCAATATGACTTCGTCAACTCCACCTTGATTTATTTTCCCATTGCCTATACTCGCTGTGCCCATCCTCCTCTCCCCACGCTTTCAGGATTAGTGTCGGTCGAAGATCTCAGGAAGTGGACATAAAAGCTGAAGTGATCCGGGATTGACACTCCGGACAACATTTCTAAACTCCGAACGTCAAAATACCCTCCCCCATCATTCTATCGTTCTCCGCTCCGTTGAAATGGCCCCTTCTCTACGAGGGAGGCTGGTCTGCTTTTATTGCGGCAGCAGGTCTGCACAGACTCGAAAGCCAAACCTCAGTCGCTGGCAATGTGAGAAGTGTGAGGCAGTGAATCACTTAGACGAGGTAGGCCATCCACCCATGCACTATTGACTTACTTCGGCAGGACTGATTAGATACATTTCAGAATGGAGAAATTACAGATCCTCCTGCCTCCGGGGATTATACCAACGCTCGTTACGCACAATCACTACAACGCCCAGCATCGCCCGTACTCGACAAACCGGACGAGTCCCTCTTCTGCCAAACCTGCTTGAAGAACCAACACGTTTTTTCGGAAACTTTGGCGGCCTATTTTCCCTCTCAAGATGCGCCGAATTATGCAGACTTCGAGAAAGCATACCCCGCATATAGGAAAGACCTGGAGGAGCGCTATCCACAGGTCTGCGGACATTGTGCCCCCAGGGTTCAGCAGAGGATCCGAGCTACTGGCTATGCGGCAAAGACTGACCATTTGAGGCGGATGATGGAGAAATCAAGAGGGCATGTCGTTTCTCGTGGAGAATCCAGCTGGAAGAGTGTTTTGGCCTTCATGGGTGGTACCGCTTGGTTTTTGAGCTTAACGGGACAGATCGCATGGGATGGACTGGCGCTATCAATGTCCGGGAAGGAGTATGACGGTCTCTTGGATGACGATATTACGCTCTCGGGCTGTATGCAGCAAGCAATGCGTGGCTCCGACTTAGCCTCTGGCTGCACAGCACATGCCACGCCTGTGGCTCGCTATGCCCTTTTACTTGGTGTTCTAGCATGTTGGTGGAATCCCAAATTGCAGGAGATCTCGAGGAGAAGAGGCGGACGAATGCTCGGTTTGTCAGAATACTATCAGCACCAAGGCCTACTATTGATTGTCAGATACCTTGCCTACCTTTACCTGGATAGGGCACCGAGTTCGGATATCAATCTACAGAAGATGCTGGGCATCCACACTTTCTTGATCTTTTTCTGCACTTTAGTGAGTGGACTCCAAACTTTTCTCGGCCTTGAGACTGACCACATTCTAGATGACCGTTCTGTCCTTTCGCGCGATTGGCATCGACTACACCCCTCGAGTCATCTTTCAAGATAGCCCGGAGCCCTTGATATCTCGGCAGGTCCAGCTGGAAACAATTTCCACGGACCCAGTCAGGTCAAACGATGTAATCCAGCAGCCTAATCTCTACACCGCTTCGAGCACGTACGGTGCAAGACCATTCTCGATAAGTGATCTTGCACCTGCACCAAGACAGCATTATTCGACCTCCCAGCAGCCTCTTTACCAACCTCCTACGCCCCCGCCAGATGATGACGATGACGAAGTCATGGATTGGACTCCATCCCAGCAGTCCTCTTTACGCCCAGCAGCATTGTACACCCCTTCGTTTCCTACCGTGCAGCAACCTCAGCAAAACCCCTTTCGGGGTCACCTTCCTGCGGATGTCGTTAGCCAGGAGCATCGGCTTCGCAACCCCCCCAACAAACCTACGTTTCGCAAAGCCTCCGAAACCTCGAAGCAGAACTTCTTCATGACCCCAAAGAGAAACGTGCTGGATCTCGATAATGCGTCTGACGTTGGTACCGATTATGAGCCTTCGCTTGCAGATAACCTATCGCCAGTGGGACCCAGATTTGCAGAACCTAAATTGCACCTCCAGTCTAACCAAACCCCAGTCACTGGTCTGGAGCGCCTTCTTGCCAGTGCTTTCTCCCTCAGTGACGAGCCCCCAGAAGTTTCAGCAGCGCAGCAAAAGCAAGCAGAAGCACGTGGTAGAGGCCAAACGCTCGCGGATATTGGCTACGCAGGATTGTACCGATTACCGATTCTGCTTCTCTTTACGTTCTCCTACTTTCTCTGGACCAGTACTTTAATGGCATCCCTTGCCGCCTACGAAATACAATTACGGCTTGCCACCCTCTTTATAGCGGCTTTAGCTTCCATGAGATCTCTCTTCCTGGCCCTTCGCAAAGACATGGTTGCCTGGAGTGGAAGCGATATCTTTATCTTTACGGCTGAACTCGCGGCCTCTGTGGCACTTATCTTAAACATTGGGGATCCTTCCGAGGGCTCGTTCCGAAATGCCAATTACAGATCAATAAACGGAGCTGGTACCACGCTAGTGGCTATTTTGGCAGTACAAGAGCTATGGCTGCTCATTCAAGATGTTCGAAGTCCATTGCGGGACACCAAGACCGTTTCAGACCAAACACCTGTGCCAGATTCTGCACTATCGGCTGCGCCTCCTACTCGTCATCCTCAACAGCCAGCCCGTAGGATTGAGCACGATGCACCTCGTCTAGAAGCTAGTGCCGTTGTCAAAGCTGGCGCCACTCACAATCATTCAACAAGATCGAGGACAAATCATGGGAATGTTTCAACCCCAAGCAATGGCTTTGGAGGCCTTTCTCTCGGTGAAGACAACAGAAAGGATCGGCCTGCTAGTATGGACTTGCGGCAACCGCGCCGGCAGAATTACAATGGGATGTGGTAGATGGATATGTTTTGGGCCCTGTTAATGTCACCACTTTTATATGACTAGCATAGCGATGATCGGTGGATAGCAGTTTTTGGATCTTATCATAGCGTTGGTATTATGTGGTGATTCTCTTAGCACGTGATAATAGACGTGTTAGTAGCAATATGATGCTATTCTAAAGTTGCTTGCTCATTGCCTTCCTCCGGCCAGGCTTCGAGAGGGAAATTATGAGGACGAGAAAGGGGGAAGAAGATTATGGGTACGACGAGAATAGCGAGAAGGGCAGCGAACAAGCGGGGACAACGGCAGGACCTCGTCGCAACATATGTCGATGCTCGATGCTCGATGCTGTGCATGTGGAAGAACAGATGAAAGGAATACGAGACGACGAATATTTGTTGTCTGTCTATAATTAGATGGCCAATAACAATAAAGTATATCCGGAATGATTGAACTAATGAAACTGGTGGTGTGGCTGCCCATGATGACGCAGCTAAGCTCAGCTGGGCGGACACTGTTTCAAGGCACTTGCACCAATTCTGTTTCTGTTTGCTGGTATCACATCAAACTCCCGTACCCATTGGTTCAGCCAACGCTACCTACGACATGTATCAGCACCAGTCTTGGTCCTACCGTCCCAGGCAACGGCCGGATATCTTTGCCTTTCAACGGTTTAGCCCCAACGAAATGTACCTTTCTCCTAGAGAGGACTTTCTTTCCCAATCCATCCCAATCCATCTCTACTGCGCAAGACTGATGCTTCGGACCCAATGCGCTCTCAAGTAGCCAAGCGGCTGCGAAGTAATTCTGTTGTCTTGCAATCTGTGGCCCCCGCCCCAGGCTCAACGGAGTACTCCGTTCCACTTGCGAATCTTGCAGCTCGGATCCTCTACCGCTCACCTTTGCCATCCCAGAACGATCTTCCAATCTTCGTCCTCAACTCATGGGCATTCCCAGACATCAGAGAGACGAGTTATGACGCCCTACTTCCCTATGTACTAGCTCGTCTACCGGACGATGAAGAGCTGATTGGTGGTCAAGAATATGAGATTGTATTCTTCGCGGGAGGTGAAGCTGGGATCAGTGGGAATGAATCCGGATCAAACAAAAAGTCGAGACCCGGCTGGGGATGGTTCCTACAGGCTTATCAGATTCTGACAAGGGCTACGAGGAAGAGGTTGCAAAAGTTGTACATCGTACATGAAAAGAGCTGGATAAGAGTATTGGTGGAAACGTTTGCAACAGTAGCGTCACCCAAATTCCGCAAAAAGATAGTGCATGGTAAAGCTCCCAATACAGATTCTTGGACTTGCAAATTAAAATGTGCTGACTGTTGCTCGCAAAACGGCAGTCACTACAATGACTGGACTTGCGTCACACATTACAATCGAAGATCTCCTCATACCGCCTTCAGCATATCTGAGTGATCGGCGGAAAACCCCTGAGATCTATGTACCAACTTCCTACGGACGACGAGCTTTTGGTGTCAAGCAAGCCCTTCCAACTTCAGCAGATGGCTCAAGTAGACTACCACGAGTGCTTCGGGAAGCGACAAGCTTTGTCATAATGGACGACAATATCAAGAAGGAAGGTATCTTTCGCATCAGTGCTCGCGCTCAGACGGTGGACATCTTACGGGAAGCATATGATAGGGCCCAGAAGTTTATTGTCTGGCGGGAACGTGAGGCAATGTTAGCTTCGAGCTACAGGAGAGAAGGGAGCGGCGATGTTTGGGTACAAGAGCTGGATTTGACAGAGGGCTATGACCTCATGGTAGCTGCAGCCTTGATCAAGCTGTGGTACAAAGAACTGCGGGAACCCATATTTCCCACAACCAGCTACCAGGCTTTGATGAAATTCTACAGCGACCCTGAGATACCCCTGGAGGTTCCACAGCTCCTAGCAATGCTCTCGATGGACGATGAGTGGTCACCTATAAGCAGCAAGATGTCAAGGCAGATACTCGCCATGCACCTCCTTCCGCTCCTGTCCAGAGTCGCCGAGTTTTCTGACCGGAACCAGATGACTGCGACCAATCTGGCTGTCTGCTTTGCTCCAAGCCTTCTATGCGGGCCCGATCCCATGGAAGATTTGAAAATATCACGCGTCGTCCAACGAATACTTGTTGGGATGATCACTCATTGGAAAACTGAATTGGCACCATCACTCGATACCAATCTTGAAAAATTCGAAAACTCGTTGAGGATGCCAGAACTTATAGAAGATCGTGAGGACCCCCTTGAGAAGGTACAAGGACTGGATATTTCGGCGATTGAAGCTCAGCTGAGCGGAATCACGCTTGTGGACAATGATGACAGTGATGAAGAAACGGACGGATCACCGCCACCGTTGCCTCCTCGGCAACGGACACATACCATCGACAGAAAACCTGTGAGTCGGACGAGCCCCGAGACCGGGAGTCCACCCAATGGCTCGAGCTCCGCCGAGGCAGGTTATTCCACTGCGCAATACTCGAATGACTCTGGTAGATCGAGCCCGTTCCGTAGGAAACCCGCACCCGCCATCTTACCGCTGCCACGCTACTCTACGATCATAACCGACAGGCCAGCGGTCCTGCAAGGGATTCAGTATTACAACACTGTAGCTCCCGAAGATGACGGCTTCGAAGTACAGGATATCATGCATGATCGACCACTTTACGGAGAAAGTGTGCCCGTGTACGAGGAGGCATCATGGAACCCATCTGCTCCACCATCTACCGCCGAGCCCTCTGCTAGCGATGCGTCGATTCAACGTAAGCCGCTACCAAAGACAGCTGGCGAATGAATACGATCGAGTGAACATAAACATCAACCATTTGACACGGAAGCTGCGAAACATCTAATTCTAGGTGTTTAAGCTTATCTTGCAGGACCACTCAGAAGCGCCATCAACGTTCGAACAGGATAGGAAAGCTGGTGTTTGAACCGCGTTCATCTCCCAAGGTACAGCCATATGATCTTGATCTCTCAACCCCATACAAATGGCACAGATGATCAAATTTGGCCGAGTTGTAATTTCGTGTAAATACCTAGGTGCTAGGATAATATCAAACCAATATATCTAAAGTATTCCAAAAGCTTAGCCACCGCCCTTGGAAAGTGATAAAAACTCCAGTTATCAAGAAGCGAACAATAACCAACAGAAAGTGTAGAATCTCTCCCGTCCCTCTCCCCCCCCTATACCTCCTCCTCTTCCATCCCATACTCCGTCATCAAACTCCACACGCAAAACATCCCAACCCCCTCATGACTTAACTCAAAAGAGGAAAAGAAAAGAAAAGTTATCCTCGCCTACAACAAAGAATTACACATCATTACTACATAAGCACATCCTCAAACCTAACTCCAACAATAATAATAAAACTCCCACCGTAACCAAAGCCATACCGAGAATAGAAGCAAAAGTAGAGAATGTTAAACAACCATACCCATCCACACCCACAATCGACACCCCATAACCCACAAACATACCCATCCACATCCCCATCCACATCCCCATCCCCATCCCCATCCCCATCCCCATCCCCATCCCCATCCCCATCCCCATCCCCATCCC